>Ga0265338_10008521_pt1 | contig 12423 bp, 14 predicted proteins | sample 42126metaG_FD_193579 | JGI IMG/M metagenome (GOLD analysis project Ga0265338, IMG submission 193579) | Rhizosphere microbial communities from Carex aquatilis grown in University of Washington, Seatle, WA, United States - 4-21-26 metaG | ecosystem: Host-associated > Plants > Roots > Rhizosphere... | reverse complement strand
ACATGGAAAGCACACCCCGTCCACACCAACCCCAAGCCCTCAACCGATCATCCCCCCCGGAAGCGCGCCTTCTAAGATCGATACCTACTTCAAGATCGGGATCTACTTCATCGCCCTGCTGGCCATCATCTTCGTCATCACCGCGGGTTGTCACATCAACGTTCTGAACCTCTTGGGCTTTGGTCCCTCGAAAGTCGTGGCAGGACCTGGCGCGGTCAATATCAACCCAGGATCCGTCGACTACACGCCGCCGGCATCAAAGACCGATCCAGATCCGAAGACGACCCAGGTCCCGAAAGCACCGGATGACCAGGTCGTCGTGAAGCCTCTCCCGGGTGGCGGATCCGAGATCGACATCGAGCGCTTGGCTTTCATTAGTGAGCCGACGATCGGGGGACTTTGGAATGGATCGTTCTCGGGAGATGCCTTCGAGGTCGCCCTGGGCGTGAGGCTCGTGAAGTATAGCCGGCTCGGTCTCGGGCCCATCATCACCATCAAGCGGGTGGGGGCCCAGCTGGACTATCGGATCGGAAATCTGACCGGCGCCGCCGGCATGGCCTTCCCTTTCGGGAACCCCGGAGCTCCTGGTCTAGTCGTTTCCATCAACGTCATCCCTTTTAACTGATGGGAATAAAACTTCACGACTTCGGCGATGTCCCGGCTAAAGGGGCCCATGGCCCTGGTAGGTGTTATGTGTTCCACTGTCCCGGGTGCGAGTGCGGTCACCCATTCACTGTTGGACCAAATGGATGGACTTGGAACGGCTCGATAGACAAACCAACATTCACCCCGTCCCTTCTCTGCAACCAAGACGGTCCTACCCGATGTCATTCATTCGTTACCGACGGGATGATCCAATTCCTGGATGACTGTTATCACAAACTTAAAGGTCAAACAGTCGAGATCCCAGACTGGGATGAAGAACCTGGCCCAATCTGACCCACCAGGCCATTCTTCCGGTCGAATTATTACCTAACCCTGGTTTAAGTTAGACATTCCCGCCCCTCGAAGCTCACCGCCTAAGACCCCCGGTCATCAAAAAAAACACCATTTAAATGCAAAACCGACCATTCCAAAAAGATATCTTTATATCTTGCTATCTTGATATCTTTTTAGATATACTTGTTTTGTTGGAAGTAAACATCGTTCGAAGGAGGTCAGTCTTGGGAGATATAGCGGACGACATCATTGTTGGATTTCAGTGTTCATGGTGCGGTCAATGCTTTGAGGAAGAACACGGATATCCAGTTGTCTGCAATGCGTGCGCAGAAGGGTATTCCGATAAACGGCTGATCGAGATTGGAGTTCAAAGAGCGCACATCAAAGAGCTGTAAAAGATTCTTAAGTAGAAAGCCCGGCCTTTCGGCCGGGCCCAAACAGGAGGACGACGGGGATCGAACCCCCGCCGGCCACGTCGCTCCGAAAGGGGCGACATCCTGATTTTAACAAACAGGAGGACGTTATGCAGAAAGAAACACAAGCCGAATTATTGCCACCCATTGGCGAGAATGAGACGGAGCTTCCGATGCTCCGGGTCACGACCCCACTGGAAAGCCTGAAGAACTTTTTTGATACGATGAAGGCCAGCCAGGAGCGGGCGATCTACTGGGCGAAGAACACGCTCATCGATAGCCCGAAGAGCCGGGATGAAGCTCGGTCCCTCCGGATCAGCCTGAAGGCCTTCGCGAAGAAGATGAACGAGACCCGCCTTCAGATCAACAAGCCCGTCGATGAATACCTCTCCGAGTTCAAGCAGATCGTGGACGAGGTCATCAAATACGCCGAAGAGGGAGTGGCCATCCTGGACCAGAAGGGCGTCGCTTACGCCCAGGAGTGCAAGCGCCTGGAGGATGAGCAGAAGGCCAAGGCTTTGGCCGAGCGCCGGGCTGAAGAAGCCAGGATCCTCGCCGAGCAAAAAGCCCGGGAAGCCGAAGAGGAAAAGCTCAGGGCCCAGGAAGCCGAGCAGATCGCCCGGGCCAAGAAGGAAGCCGAGAAGGCCGCCAAGAAGGCAGGGGATGATATGACTGCCCGGATGCAGGCGGAGGAAGCCGCCAAGGCCGCGGCCGCCAAGATCGAGGCGGAACGAGCTGCCCGGGACAAGGCCGAGGCTGATCGTCGAGCCGAAGAGCAAGCTCGGGCCGATGCCGCCCAGGCGAAGATGGCGCAGGATATGGCCAAGGCCACCGGCGTCGGGAAGACCAAGGGCGTGAAGAACGTCTGGGTCATCGAGATCACGAACGACAAGCTGATCCCCGAACAGTTCAAGACCTACGATCCCAAGAAGGCCAAGGCCTACGTCGAGGCCGGTCTATCCAACGAGACCGACGAGAACAAGATCATCCCGGGCTTACGTTGCTATAAGGTCCTCACCGGATCGGGGAGATAACCATGGCCAACACTAAAGACAGGATGGATATTGTCCTCGAAGCGATTTACCAGGAAACCCAGCAACCAGCAATCTGGGACAGGCCTTTTGAGTGGAAGCCGAACGTGGCGATCCACTTCAAGAAGATCAACAAACAGTTCCAACCCATCGGGGAGACGCTGAAGGCCCGGACGAACGGCGCCGACAGCCTCTGGATATTCCCTGCCATGGGTGGGAAGCAAGGCAAAGGACACTTCTTCGACATCTCAACCGAGTCGGGGGATAACCCAAAACCGTGGACTTCTTTTATCCCGGTGGCCGAGGTATTCAAAGACGGGAAGCTGTTAAGGATTCTCCCGCCGACCGGCCAGACCGATACAGAGGAGCAGGCCCAGCCACCAGGTCCGGCGAAGCCTCCGGAACCGGGCTCGGCCAAGCCGACGCCACCGGCTCCCGCCAAGACGGCGAGCAACGGGGAGAAGCTTCCGCCGATCGCCCAGAACTATCTGGACCAGGCGCTCTTCGTCCCACAGTCGGATTCATGGTGGAAGATCAAGGACGCCGTTCACCTGGATGGGGCAATCATCTCGAACAGCTTCCAATATGCGGCTCTGGTTTGTGCCCCGAGGGACACAACGACCGAGGCATCCCAGGATGAAATCCTGGAATGGGCCACATGGTTCGAGTCCAATATGCGGGAAACCAAGTATCAGCGCATTCGGGAACGATATACCGTAATGCTTGGCCTTTGCACGAAGGTCGAGCAGGTCACGGAGATCGTGAACCAGGGATGGGCGAGCTTGCCAAAGAGCCATTATGACCCGCTCAAGGAAGCGGCCATGATGCGGATTGGGGAGATCAAGGCCGGGGCTGGCACGCCCGGGGCTGGCACGCCCAACCCGGAAGCACCTGACCCTCCAGATACCAAACCGCAAGGGGAGTAAACCACCACCATTTTGGAAGAAGATATCCCATTCTAAGGAGCGATCATGCCTAAGTCGAAAGCCAAGCCTCAAGTCGATCTAATCGCCAAGCTCTTTCGGTTTCATCCGAGCCTGGTGGAAAAGGTCGAGGCGAAAATAACCAAGGACAAAGAAATGCTCAGGGCCAAGCGGTGCGGGAACATGACGGCATTGACCGCCAACCTTTTGGACGCCTGGGCGGAAGGAAGGATAGACCTATGGAAACAACAGTAAAAAACCAGAAGAAAAAGCTCTACATCGGAACCATGGAGATGGACGTGGACAAACTAGAGATCGTCCCCATGGTCCGGGTGGCTTTGATGAATCCGAACGACGATCAGATGGTGAGGCTCGTCGATACGGTCACGGTCCTCGATCCCCGCACGGATCTGGTGAATCATTCCCCCACTGGCTTCCAGTGGGGATATGCGGGAAGCGGGCCGTCCCAGCTGGCCCTGGCCATCTTGGCGGACCTATACACCGACGGGATCGCCATCGCATTCCACCAGTCATTCAAGGAGAAGGTCATGGGTTCGCTGATGAAAACTGACAAATGCTGGGTACTCCACGAGGAGGATATCCGCAAGATCTGCGAAGGACTGGAGGGATGGATCAAGTAGGAAAACCGCTACTTTTTTGACCGGTCCTTTTGGTATATGGGCCGGTCAAAAATACGGCGAAAACTATTCAATCAGTGGTCATTTTTCGCTATCATCTGAGCCTATAACATCGTTCGGAGCATCAATGCCACGCAAAAAAGCAACACCCACCCCTCCCCTTGTTCCAAGGCTGGTGCGAATCCCGGCAGATCTGGAAGTCCAGGTCCGCATCAAGCTTGCCAAAGAAACCACCCATCTCAAAACCCTGGACGCTCACACCTTCAAAGGCTTGGTCATCAAGCTCCTGGAGGGTTGGGTCTCAGGGAAAACCAAACTCTAGGAGGAGTTATGAAAAGATTATTGCTTGCCATCACCTTGATCCTTGGGGGTTGTGCTACCACCAAGCCGAATTACTTCGTCGAGACCATCCAGGACAATGTGGACAATCAGACCATCTACCGGGCACAGGACAACAAGATCGGATATCCGGACGGAACCAACTGCAGGGCTCCGAAGTGCGACATCACCTTCGGGACAGAGCGGGATGACTGCGCCTTCCAGATCGGGATCCAGAAGGCCATCGACAAAGGGACGACTAGATATAAGCTCATCGTGAACTACGAGAACACGGACTGGTTCTTCATCGACGAGGGCGAGACGCTCATCATGAAGATCGACGGCAAAAGGATCGCCTTTTCCGGATCCGGGAGTGGCAACAACCGGAAGGTCCTGAAGGCCGGCGAGCTGGGGCTGGAGCACGCGGCTGTCCACGAGACCGCCTTTTATCCTATCGAGCTGAAGACCCTCAAAAAACTGGCCACCGCCTCAGACGTCCAGGTGAAGCTTGTCGGCCAGAACTCTTTCGCACAGCGATGCCTGACCCCTGACAACATCGCCTTCTTCGCCAGGTTCATCGCGGAGATGGAAAACAAATAATCGATCTAAAAACCGCTCGCCGAATCTTGAAGGATCCGGGAGTCCTCATCTCTGATAAAGACTTGGAAAAAACCATCCATCACATGACACAGTTCGCAAGACACATCGTTCGAGGCGCCTATGAAAAAGAGCGCGGTTATTTATTGCCGGGTCTCCACAAAGGACCAGGTGGATCGATACAGCCTGGAGACTCAGCAAAAGGCCTGCGTTGACTGGTGCAATAAAAAAGGCCTGACGGTCGAGCAGATCATGGTGGAGGAAGGCGAATCCGCCAAGACCTCAGACCGTCCTGTTTTCCAGGAACTTCTCACTTATTGCCAGGACAACCATCACCGGATCCAAGCCTTCGTTGTTTTCGCCATCAGCCGGTTCGCCCGAAACGTCAGGGACCAGCTCAACATCGAGCACCAGCTGGGCCAGTGTGGGATCCGTCTTTATTCCGTGACGGAGCCAACTGAAGAGACACCGATGGGTCGAGCCATGAAGAAGGTCTCGGCGGTCATGGCTGAGCTCGAAAACGAACAAAAGGCCGAGTATACCGAGGCCGGCATGAAGACCGCTCTCTCGAATGGGAACTGGACCTTCAAGGCCCCGATCGGCTACAAGAACATCAGGCTCACCGACGGGAAGGCTTCGATCATCCCAGACACGAAGATGGCGCCGATGGTCCTCCGGGCTTTCGAGTTATTCCAGACTGGTGAATATTCCCAGAAGCGCCTTCTTCTCCAGCTCCGGAACGAGGGTTTCACCAGTCTGCGCAAGAAACCATTGACAGCCCAAACCTTGAACAACATCCTCCGGAATCCCTTCTACACCGGAAAGCTTTTCGTTCCCAGCTGGGACCGCACCGAAAAGGGGAACCACGAGCCCCTCATCACCCAACCCGTTTTCGACTTCGTCCAGCGGATCATGGCCGAACGCGTCCCTGGCCGCGGACCTTGGCTAAAGGACCACGCCGACTTCCCTCTTCGCCGCTTTGTTCGATGCCCGACATGCGGGAAAGGGATCACTGGAGCCTGGTCGAAAGGCCGACGGAATTATTACGCTTACTATCGGTGTCTCGGGAACCACGTCAAAATCCCCAAGCAAACCATGGAAGCCCAGTTTTTGAACCTGCTCCGCCGGGTCCGAATCGAACAGCCTTGGATTGATCTCTTCCAGGTCGTCCTAAAGGATGTGGCTGGGGAGATGTCGCACCGATCGGAGAAGACCATTCGGGACCAAGGCGTTCGGCTCCAAGTCCTAACCCAGAAGCGCGAGGACCTCCTAGATCTATACCTAGACCAGAAGGCGATCAGCCGGGACCAACTGAAGGAACGGCTGGAGAAAATTAACGAGGAGATAGAATTTTTGACCTCCGAGGCCCGTGATTCAATGATTCGGCAGGAGGTCGACACAAACCGCTTGACCGAGGACGCAGAGGAAGTTATCATCCACCCAGATCGTTTTTGGTCTCGCGCCAACCTTGAAGGGCGTCTTCAGCTTCAGCAATTGCTCTTCCCGGAAGGTGTGGTGTTTACAGCGAAGGGTTTTAAAGCCGAAAGGAAATCAGAGTTTCTTGAAGTCATCGAGGACCTGAAAATCGCCAGCTCTCCAGTGTGTTCAATCCCATCAAAATTGGTAGCCCTACGGGTTGCCAGATTGAACACTCCCGAAAAGCTCCAGCGCCTCATCAGATCCCTCCAGGACCTCGGGACCTTTAGGTCCCAATTCAAGAAGATTTACACGGCATAAACCTCTCGCTAGGACCCAGTCGAAAGACAGGGATCCCTGGCTCGGGATATCGTTCGTGAATAAAAACAAGGCTTCGTTTCTCTTTGGACCGGTAGCTGTGCTGTCAAGGACAACGCATTTCAATGCCCTCTTTGACGGCCGAGCCAACTATCGATCATCCAAAGAGAACCGAAGCCTTTTTTGTTTCTAGACCAATTTCAGGAGGCTGTGATGGCAAAGGCAAAGATTTTTGTTTTCGGAAGGAAGTCAGCCCATGACAACCGATTTCCAGAAGGTTTTTTTTTCCGTGAGCTAGGGCAGTTCGAGGAAGTGGAGGATGCCAAGAACGTCCTCGATACCCTCGCCAAAGGCTATAAGGCCAATGAGCGCCTCGAAGTCAGAGAGCAGGACAACGATAAAAACTGGGTCGAAGTCAAGCGGTGCGCTGGAGATCTACCTTTCCAACCTGAACTCACCACTGTCACCGGTCATCAGGCCAACTGAAATGACCGAATCCCTTTATGGCCGGCATCATGACGAGCTCCGCGGATGTGACAACTGCGGAGAGCCGACCTTCTTCGATTTCTGTAGTTCGCTTTGCAAGGAAGCGTGGGAACTCAATCATCCAGATGAATCCAAAAAGGACGGGAGTGGGAATGAAAAAGCGTAAGACCCAGGACATCGTCGTTGTTGGTGAAAAGTGGCAATACGGTCGGGGTCCGACGCTACTCCTGAAGGCTAAAAAGCCAGCTCGTGCGGCCTATATCGTCTCGGTTTATGTGGTCTTGGACTGGCATGGCCACCAGAGCTTCCCGGGGCGTGAACGGATCGGTGAGATGGCCGGATGCTCACCTGATGCTGTCTCCTCGGCTTTCACCTGGTTGATTAAAAACGGCTTTCTTCAAATCCAACGCAGGCCGAACAAAACGAGCATTTATTACCTTTACCCGGACGCGTCCGGAAATGGCTTGAAGCCAGTTCCGGAAATGGCCTCAAGCCACACTAACGAGACTAAAGCTTAACGAGATTCCGCTAACACATTGACGCGGGCTTCGCAGGAGGAACCCATGGAAGAACAGAACCAATCAGAACAGCCAGCAAAAACCATGAAGGACATGGGAGTCCCGAAGGAAAAGATCGAGGGATATCTCGCCTGCAATTCCAGCTTCACCTCTTCGGGTCCGGAAATTGGAAACGGGATGACCCAGGAAGAGGTGACCAAGTGGTGGAACGCACAGAAGGCCATGCTCGTGAATCAGATCGTTTTTGATCTGAGGAAGTGCGATCTGCTCGAAGGGAACGAGTTCATGACGGAGGTGAGCTACATCATCCACCGCCAGCTGGTGTCGACCAACTGGCTAGCCAAGTGTGGGTGGCGAGCGATGTGGCGGGCGATGCTCCGGAAGGCCCGGGCGAAAGCATTTCAGGGCCTGCAGGCCCGGAATGTGGTCCCGATCGGGGTGGCCGCCCAACAAGCCAACTTTGAGCTGACGCTGAAAGAAGCGATGGAAAAAATCAAACGAAAGGCCATCTCGTGAACGATCCTTCTTTCGCGGGTTTCCGCGTACCACCCCAGGACCTGGAGGCCGAGCAGTCAGTCCTAGGGGCGATGTTCTTGAATCGTGAAGCCATCCGGATCGTCATCCAGAAGCTCAGCCCGGAGGACTTCTACCGTGGAGCCCACCGGAACATCTACAAGGCCATCCTGGCCGTGGACGATCGAAAAGAGCCAGTCGATGCCATCACGCTTTCCAACGAGATCCGGAGGATGGAAGAGTTCGATACCGTCGGCGGGCTGGCCGGGATTCAAGCCCTGGCCGACCGGGTCCCCACGGCCGCCAACATCGAGTTTTATGCCGAGATTGTCAAAGAAAAGTCAGCATCCCGCCGGCTCATCACCGCAGCCACCCAGGTCGTGGCCGAGGCCTACGAAGACACCACGCCCATCAAGGAGCTCCTGGACTCGGCTGAGAAAAGGATCTTTGATGCCACCTACTACCGCACCGTCTCCGGATCCATCACAGTCAAGGAGCGAGCTGGGAAGATCTGTGAGCTCCTCCTGACCCGAGGCCCGGAGCATGGGATCACCGGCGTGGCCACCGGGTTCGATTATATCGATGAGATGACTGGCGGATTCCAGAACTCGGAGCTGGTCATCATCGGGGCCCGGCCATCGGTCGGCAAGACAGCCCTGGCTTTATCCATGGCCCTCAATGCGGCCGGCGGGACCACCAAGACATTCAAGAAGACGCCGGTGGGTTTGTTTTCCCTTGAGATGACCGCCGACCAGATCCTGACCCGAGCGTTCTGCATGTTGGGGGATGTCGACAGCAGGAAGGCCCGCTCCGGGTTTTTCGAGGAGAACGAACACCACAAACTGATACAGGCCGCCGAAAAGATCCACGCCATGGACATCCGCCTCAATGACACCAGCCAAATGAATATCTTCGAGATCAAGGCCGAGGCCAGGCGCTGGCGGGAAAAAGGGATTGGGATCCTCTTCGTGGATTATCTGACCCTCATCTCCCCGGGCTTCCGGGCGGACCGCCGGGAACAGGAAGTTGCTTTCATCTCCGGCCAGCTGAAGGCTTTAGCCCGGGACCTTCAGATCCCGGTCGTGGCTTTGTCTCAGCTCTCCCGGCCGATGAAAGGCCAGGAGGATCGGGAGCCGCATCTCTCGGATCTCCGGGAATCCGGGGCCATCGAGCAGGATGCCGACACCGTCATCTTCATCCACAAAAAACTGAACGACGACGGGGAGACTTACAACTATTCCCTCCTGCTTTCCAAACAGCGGAACGGCCCTACCGGCCGGTCCTTCATCACCTTCAAGCCTAAGAGCACCAAGTTCGAGAATTACCGGCCCGAGAAGACCGAGCAGGTCGGCCAAGAAGAGCAGGAGCAAGCTGAGACACACGAGTCATCCTGGCGGCCGAACCGATAAACCAAGGAGCAGTCAGTGGAAATTAACCTCACCAATGAACAGAAGCAACGCCTCGCAAAATCCCAAGGGATCCTGGGCCAAGAGAGAGCCCTGAGCTTCCTTCTGGATGAGCTTCATTGGGCCGCGATCGATTGCTTCCAGATGTACCGGAAGGGACCGAGCTGTGATTCCGGGACAAAGGCCAGAGTTGTGGAACGCCTGGCGGATCTGCGGGTGAAGGTGGAGATGTTGCAGATGTCGGACTGGGTGGCAAGCGAGCCACTCAATGCGGCGGTGGAAGCCTCCATCGCCGACATAGAAGTGGCGGCTGCTGAACGGTTGAAGCGAAACGCGAGGAGGAGCTAAAGATGAAAAAGACCGAAGCGATGAAGATAGCGACCCGGATTAGCCTGACCGCCATCGTGGAAGAAGTCGAAGCTTATTTCCAGGTAGGGGCAAATTGGACCAAACCGCCCCTCAAAATCTTCACGGCCATGTTGAAGGTAATTATCGAGAACGCCGACTCCGAGGTGGTAAAGCTGATCTGCGAGCGCCGGGAGATATCCTCCGCCGATCCTTGGAAGGCTTTGATGGGCCTGGAAGTAAAGCTCAAACCATTCGAGAAGGTCGGCCTATTGGCGGAGCTGGTGGCCTTGAGCTCCGACGCCGATCTGGATTCTCCGAACTACTTCCTCCCAAGTTTGAAGACGATTTCATCCTCGGTCTATGTGCGGCCGGAGTTGTACCTGGAGAAGTTGTTGGCGGAAGAGCCTCTCGAGGATAAAGGCAAAAAGAATTACCACCTCAAGACCTTTTTGGAAGTGAAAAAAGGGCGGGAGGTGGAGAGGGATCAGTAGGTGACGGTGTTGGTGCTGGGTAGGTAAAAAATCAAAAAGGAGCTTGTTATGACAACAGAGACGAAGAAGGACAAAAGCGGAACGACCCACGACTTTCAGGGGAAGGCCGTGGAGATTTTCATCAGTGCTCTTCACGAGAGTCCATTCAACCCCCGAAAGAATTATCCCGACGCCCAGATGAAGGAACTTGCCGAGTCCATCAAGGCCCACGGCGTCTTGAGCCCGATCTTGGTGCGGCCAAGGAAAGGGACCGCGAACGTGAACGAGATCGTCTACGGTCATCGTCGCGCCAGGGCGGCCACGATGGCGGGGTTACAGTACATCCCAGCCATCATCCGGGAGATGGATGACCAGACGGTTATGGAAATCCAAATCATCGAGAACCTTCAGCGCCAGGACATCGAACCGATGGATGAGGCTCGTGGATTCGAGGCTTTGTTGAAGTCGGGAAAGTACCAGGTGAAAGACGTGGCCGTAAAGTTCGGCAAGTCCACAAGTTACGTCCGGGGCCGTTTCCAGATGGTGAACCTCATCACCCAGGCGATCACCATGCTGGAAAAAAAGGAAATGCCTCTGAGCGTAGCGTTGGAACTCTGCAAGCTGGAAAAGGGTATCCAGGTGGAAGCGCTGAAGAATTGTCTTTGGGAAATTGAGAACCGCCCAGCCGATGCGATCAACGGCATCCGAAACCATGTTCATCAACCGCTTTCCAAAGCTATTTTCGACACCAAAGATTCGTATCTGGATCCAAAGGCAGGAAGTTGTGACGCATGTCCATACCGGACCGGGAATCAGCCCGACCTTTATCAAGATGTGAAGAAGGACATCTGCACCAAGCCAAGCTGTTATAAGGCTAAAACGACCGCTCACAACATTGAGCTCGTCAAGCAATGGAAGGACGCCGGGAACGAGATCATGGAAAGCCTGAAAGTGGGAGAGGCAATCTTCGACAAACGCACCCATGTCGAACTGGATAGCGAATGTTCAGATGATCCGAAAAGCCGGACGTGGCGACAAGTCCTAGGCCGGGATGCCGAGAACCAAAACTCCATTCCCCACATCTGCGGGATCATGCCGAAGAACTACAGCGGCCGGCGCGGAGGCATCGTCTCGCACGAGGACCGTCCAGTCGAAATCATCAGCCGATCCCTGGCGTTGAAGGTTCTCCGGGAAAAGGGGGTCGCCTGGGCCAAGCCAGCCATGACCCCATCTCGGAATGACAACTCGAAGACACCGGAACAACGCAAGAAGGAGGAACTGGCCAAGAAGGTAGACGAACAGATCGAGGTGAACCTTTTGGGGCTTGTTGGTGCGGCCAACGCTGTGAATGTCGACTTTATGAATGTTCTATTCCGGAAAAGCCTGGAGAACTCCGGACCTCACGGCGGGATGCCCGGAAAGATGACTCCCGAGCAGATCAAGATCGCCCGCGCCTTTGGTGAAGATCCGACTGTCCCCAAGTATGTCGGCCCCTGGGAAGAGAAGCGGATCAATAAATTACCGCCTGACCAATTACGAAGGCTTTGGGCCATCTGCCAAGTAACAGGCTCGATCGCCCCAACATCAACCTGGAGGCCTCAACCAGCGGGCTGGATGAAGGAGTGGTTTGATCTCGTGGGTCTGGATCTGAGGAAGGCGAGGAAAGAAATCGGCGACAGGATGGCCACTGAACTGAATCTGCCGAAAAAGAAAACCCTGAAGGAACGAGGAATCGACCGTGCGTCCATGTCCGCCAAAATCAAAGAATTCAAGGCTGACGCTAAAGCCCGAAAGACCGCTGACAAGATCGCCCAAGCCTTGATCGACTCGGATGCGCCGAATAAATTGAAGGCCAAGTAATGATCCGCGATCTCGATTATTTCAAACGTCCAGAGATCAAGGCGCAGATCGAGAAGGCGGCAAAGAAACATCTAAAGCCTTCGCCGATCATTGATCCCTTCAAGGCCCGCAAGCGGGAGTACAACCAGAGCCCGGAGGTGAAGGCCCGCCAGCGGGAGTACATGAAGCAGTACTACAAAGACCCGGAGGTGAAGGCCCGCCAGCGGGAGTACATGAAGCAGTACTACAA
>Ga0265338_10008520_pt1 | contig 12423 bp, 10 predicted proteins | sample 42126metaG_FD_193579 | JGI IMG/M metagenome (GOLD analysis project Ga0265338, IMG submission 193579) | Rhizosphere microbial communities from Carex aquatilis grown in University of Washington, Seatle, WA, United States - 4-21-26 metaG | ecosystem: Host-associated > Plants > Roots > Rhizosphere... | reverse complement strand
CCTCTACGACGAGTTCCTGCGTTACCTCAAGCGCCGCGGCCTGCCGGTGCCGGCCGAACGCGTGGAGCGCGACTGGACCCAGCCCTACAAGCGGCATCCTGGCGTCACAGCCGTGTTCAAGCAGATCTACGAGGGCACCCGCGAGTGGTGGGACGCCTACGAGATGTGCGAGAAGCTCGTGGACGTGGAGGAGTATTTCCAGCTCTGGCGCTTCCGCCACATGAAAACCGTGGAGCGCATCATCGGCCACAAGACCGGCACCGGCGGCTCCTCGGGCGTGAAGTTCCTGGAGAAGGCCCTGTCTCTCACCTTCTTCCCGGAACTCATCGACGTGCGCACGGAGATAGGCGTCGTTAAGTAGCTGATTTCCGGCGGCTTGGGGTGCCTCCGGCCGGGGCGCTATAATGTTCAACTCGTTGATTTTCCAGCCTTCCGGCCTTGAGCCGGGAGCGACAAAGCACAGAGGTATATAGGCATGAGCGCACAGCCCAACGTCGGCATCAAGCCGGTGCAGTTCGACAACCCCATGGGGGTGGATGGCTTCGAGTTCGTGGAGTTCGCCGCTCCCGACGCGAAGCTGCTGCATGCGCTGTTCCCCAAGCTGGGTTTCACCGCCGTGGCCAAGCACAAGAAGAAAGCCATCACCCTGTATCGCCAGGGCGAGTGCAACTTCCTCGTCAACGACGAACCCAACAGCTTCGCCGCTGAGTTCGCCAAGAAGCACGGCCCCTCGGCCTGCGGTTTCGCCATCCGTTTCAGCAAGCCTGCCTCCGAAGTGAAGGCCCAAGCCCTCAAGAATGGCGGCGAGGCCATCACCCAACTCGAATCCACCAAGGCCGTGGATGTGCCGGTGATCGCCGGCATCGGCGGCAGCATGCTCTATCTCGTAGACAAGTACGGCGCCAAGGGCTCGGTCTATGACGCCGAGTTCGAGTACCTGCCCGGTGTGGACAAACACCCGAAAGGTTTCGGTCTCACCTTCGTGGATCACCTGACCCACAACCTGTACTTCGGCAACATGGAGAAGTTCGCGAACTTCTACGAGCGCCTGTTCAACTTCCGCGAGATCCGCTACTTCGACATCAAGGGCGTGAAGACCGGCCTCATCTCCAAGGCCATGACCGCGCCGGACGGCATGGTGCGTATCCCCCTGAACGAGTCCAACGACCCCAAGAGCCAGATCAACGAGTACCTGAACGAATACAAGGGCGAGGGCATCCAGCACATCGCCTGCTTCACCGACGACATCTACGGCAGCGTCGAAGCCATGCGCAAGGCCGGCATGCTGTTCCTGGACACGCCGGACGCCTACTTCGAGATGATCGACGAGCGGGTGCCGAACCACGGCGAGGACGTGCCGCGCCTGGCCAAGAACAAGATCCTCATCGATGCGGACCGGGAGACCAAGAAGAAGCTGCTGCTGCAGATCTTCACCCAGAACATGATCGGCCCGGTGTTCTTCGAGATCATCCAGCGCAAGGGCAACGAGGGCTTCGGTGAAGGCAACTTCCAAGCCTTGTTTGAATCGATCGAACGCGACCAGATGAAACGAGGCGTCCTCTAAAACTTCGGGAGCCGGGCATGAGCCAGAAAGTCAGCGCCATGGAACCCAAACTCGCGGCCGCCTCGGCGGACGCTGCGAATTACCAGTCCGGCTTCGGCAACGAGTTCGCGACAGAAGCGCTGCCCGGCGTGCTGCCGGAGGGACGCAATTCCCCGCAGAAAGTGCCTTACGGCCTCTACGCGGAACAGATCTCCGGCACTGCTTTCACGGCGCCGCGCCACAACAACCGCCGCAGCTGGCTCTACCGCATCCGCCCCGCGGCGGTGCACAAGCCCTTCAAGCCGTTGCCGGAAGGCCGCTTCCACAACCGCTTCGACGAGCAGGCCGTCACGCCCAACCAGCTGCGCTGGAGCCCGTTCTCTGTCCCGCAGCAGAACGCGACGGATTTCATCACCGGCCTCATGACCATGGCCGGCAACGGCAGCCCCGCCACCCAGGCGGGTGTCGGCATCCACATGTATGCGGCGGACCGCTCCATGCAGGGCCGCTTCTTCTACGACGCGGATGGCGAACTGCTGATCGTCCCCCAGCAGGGGCGTTTACGCATCGCCACGGAGCTCGGCATCCTGGATGTGATGCCGCTCGAGATCGCGGTGATCCCCCGCGGCATCCGCTTCCGGGTGGAACTGCCGGATGGCACCGCCCGCGGCTACGTGGCTGAGAACTTCGGCGCGCCCTTGCACCTGCCGGAGCTGGGCCCGATTGGTTCGAATGCGCTCGCCAACGCGCGGGACTTCCTCTACCCGAAAGCGGCTTATGAGGACGTGGAAGGCAAGTTCGAACTGGTGGCGAAGTTCCAGGGCCGGCTCTGGTCCGCCGAGATCGACCACTCGCCCCTGGACGTGGTGGGCTGGCATGGCAACCACGCGCCTTACAAATATGATCTGCGCCGCTTCAACACCATCGGCTCCATCAGCTACGACCATCCAGACCCGTCCATCTTCACGGTGCTCACCTCCCAGAGCGATACGCCCGGCACCGCCAACATGGATTTCGTGGTGTTCCCGCCCCGCTGGCTGGTGGCGGAGGACACCTTCCGTCCGCCCTGGTTCCACCGCAACGTGGCCTCGGAGTTCATGGGCCTCATCACCGGCGTGTATGACGCGAAGGAAGGCGGCGGTTTCGTGCCGGGCGGCGCTTCCCTGCACAACTGCATGAGCGGCCACGGCCCCGACGCCGGGAGTTACGAGAAGGCGGTTGCCAGCGATACCAGCAAGCCGCTGCACATCACCGACACCATGGCCTTCATGTTCGAGACCCGCGCCGTGATCCGTCCCACCAAGCAGGCCCTTGAAGCCAAGGAACTGCAAGACGATTACTACGAGTGCTGGCAGGGCATCAAGAAGCATTTCGACCCGAAGCGCCGTTGAACACGCGGCCGCTAGCTATCCCCTTGCTGGTGTTTAGCATCTTCCTGCTGAACGCCTGCGCTTCTGCTGGCTCCGACCGACCCTTCACGCTCATCAATCCCAGCGAGGGTTGGGTGCAGATGCAGGCGCCGCCCACCGATAGCGCGGCCATCATCGAGGCGGCAGGGCAGAGTACGAAGGACATGCTGGCGGACAAGAAGAAGTACCGGATCACCTGGTTCAGCCGGAAGACCGATGACTACCTGATCTATTTCCAGATGCGCGACCCTAATGCGAACTGCGGCGACGAAGCGCCGGAGTTCTACAAGGAAGACGATGGGAAGTGGGTCGAGGACCGCCTGAGCCGCATCTCTCTGTGCAAGTAATAGTCGATAAATCGGAGCAACCGTGAAACTCGCAAGTCTTAAAGCCGGCGGCCGCGATGGCACCCTGGTGGTGGTGGACAAGAAGCTGCAGAACGCCGTGAAGGTGCCGGAGATCGCCACCTCCCTGGTGCATGCCCTGGAGAACTGGGCCATGGCGGAGCACAAGCTCCAGTCCGTGTCCGATTCCCTCAATGCCGGCAAAGCCAAGGACGCTTTCAAGCTGAGCCCCGGCGACCTCGCCGCGGTATTGCCGCGCGCCCCCCAGTTCGTGGATGGCAGCGCCTACCTCGCCCACGTGGAGCGGGTGCGCAAGGCCCGCGGCGCTGAGATGCCGCCGAGCTTCCTCAACGATCCCCTCATGTACCACGCCGTGAGCGACGGCTTCCTGGCGCCCACGGACCCCATCCGCATGGCCAGCGAGGACTACGGCATCGACTTCGAGTCCGAAGTGGGCGTGGTGGTGGACGACGTGCCCATGGGAGTGTCGCCCACCGATGCCGCCAAGCACATCAAGCTGGTGCTGCTCATCAACGACGTCTCCTTACGGAATCTGATCCCGGACGAGCTGGCCAAGGGCTTCGGCTTCCTGCAGAGCAAGCCCCGCTCGGCCCTGTCGCCCGCAGCGCTGACGCCGGACGAACTCGGCAGCGCCTGGCAGGGCGGCAAGGTGCATCTGCCGCTCATCACGCATCTGAATGGCAAGAAGTTCGGCGAGCCCGATGCAGGCGTGGACATGCAGTTCGATTTCCCGCGCCTGGTGTCCCACGCTGCCAAGACCCGGCCCTTGGCGGCCGGCTCCATCGTCGGTTCCGGCACCATCGCCAACCAGGACGAGTCCAAAGGCTCCTCCTGCCTCGCGGAGAAGCGAGTGCTGGAAGTGATCAAGGATGGCAAGGCCGTCACGCCCTTCATGAAGTTCGGCGACACGGTGCGTATCGAGATGCTGGATGCCGCCGGCGCGAGTCTCTTCGGTGCCATCGAGCAGAAAGTGGAGAAATACTGAATGGTCCGTCCCCTCAAGCTGCGGCACATCACCTGCCTACCTCTGCTCCTTTGCGTGGCCCTGTCGGGGTGTGGCGGCGGCATGGCTCGGGACGACGGCCAACCGGAGAACGTCGTGAACAGCTTCCCGCCGGGCTGGACCACCGCGGACGAGAAATATGATGCTGATGGCGACACCATCTCATATGTGCCGCAGGGCCAGACTGCGGACAGTTGGTCCGAGAAGCTGACATTCCAGACCTTCAAGCAGGCCGCCAACATCGACCCCGCAGGTTACCTGGCCAACATGGCGGCCCTGGCCAAGCTGCATTGCGCGTCCAGCAACTTGCTCGTGAAGGATCCCGCGAAGGATGCAAACGGTCTGCGGATCGCGACGGGGTTCCTGGGATGTGCCAGGGGGTCGAAGTCCGGCCAGGACGAGACGACCCTGTTCAAGGTGATCAGCGGCCACCAGGCCCTGTATGTCGGCCAGATTGCCAAGCGCTCCGATCCGGCCAAACCGTCGGATCGGCCGAACGATGCCGAGGTTCATGATTGGGAGACATTGCTGGACGGTTTCAAGGTCTGCCACGGCAACAAGTGCTGAGTATCCGATCATGCAACTCTTCACCTACTTCCGCAGTTCCGCCGCCTTCCGGGTGCGCATCGCGCTGAACCTCAAGGGCCTCAAGGCCGAGCCGCACTTCATCCATCTGGTGAAGGACGGCGGCCAGCAGCACAAGCCGGAATTCCGCAAGGTGAATCCCCAGGGTTTCGTGCCGGCGCTGGTGGATCAGGGCCACGTGCTCACCCAGTCCCTCGCCATCATCGAATACCTGGACGAGACCCACCCCAAGCCGCCGCTGTTGCCGAAAGACGCCGTCGGTCGCGCCCGGGTGCGGGCGCTCTCCCTCATCATCGCCGCGGACATCCACCCCCTGCAGAACACCCGCATCACCAAGTATCTGGAGCAGGAACTCAAGCTGGATGAGGCGGCCCGCAAGCGCTGGATAGTGCGTTGGATCACCGAGGGCTTCACGGCCCTGGAGAAGATGCTGGCGGATGATCCGGCCACCGGCGAGTTCTGCCACGGCGACACGCCCACCATGGCTGACGTGCTCCTGGTGCCGCAGATGTTCAGCGCCCGGCGCTTCGGCGTGGACCTGGAGCCTTTCCCGACGTTGCGGCGCATCGATGAACATTGCCAGCTGTTGAAGGCATTCCAAGACGCCGCGCCGGCCAAGCAGCCTGATTTCGAACCTTAATAAGAAGCTGGGGTCCTAGGTTTATGGCGGCATTCTTCGCAAACGGCTTCTTCTGGCTGCTGGTGTTCGTGGTCGCCGCGCTGGCCTTGGCAGCGGCGCGGCCCTCGCGCTTCGCCTGCTTCGTGGTGTTCGCGGTGGTCTTAAGCTTCTTCAGCGCCAGCCACGTCGCCGGCGGCATCAAGGCGTCCTTCTGGATCCTCTACGGCCTCGTGGTCTTGGTGCTGTGGATCGGCCCCTTGCGCCGGCTCTTCATCAGTAACCGTCTTCTCAAGTTCTATCGTGCCTCCATGCCGGAGATCTCCGCCACGGAGCGGGATGCCCTGGAAGCGGGTGGCACATGGTGGGACGCGGAGCTCTTCAGCGGCGCGCCCCGCTGGCAGCATCTGCTGGATGTGCCTCCCCCTAAGCTCTCCGCCGAGGAACAGGCATTCCTGGACGGCCCCGTGGAACAGTTCTGCGGGATGCTGGATGACCATCGCATCTGCAACGTGGACAAGGACCTGACGCCGGAGGCCTGGCGCTTCATCAAGGAGCGCGGCTTCTTCGGCATGATGATCCCGAAAGAATACGGCGGCATGGCCTTCTCCAACATGGGCCATGCGGCGGTGATCCTGAAGATCGCCAGCCGCAGCATCAGTGCGGCGCTGACGGTGATGATCCCCAACTCCGTGGGCCCCGGGAAGTTGCTGCTCAAGTACGGCACCGAGGCCCAGAAGAGCCATTGGCTGCCGCGCCTGGCGCGGGGCGAGGAGATCCCCTGTTTCGCGCTTACGGGGCCGGAAGCGGGCAGCGATGCCGGCGCGCTGCCGGACGTAGGCGTGGTGTGCAAGGACGGGAGCGGCACCTTAGGTATACGTCTCAACTTCGAGAAGCGCTATATCTCCATGGGGCCCATCGCCACGGTGTTGGGCGTGGCCTTCAAGCTGGAGGATCCGGAGCATCTCCTGGGCGAGAAGACCCATCTCGGCATCACGCTCGCGCTCGTGCCCGCCAACACGCCGGGCGTGAAGACCGGCACCCGTCACGACCAACTGCACATGGCCTTCATGAACGGTCCCTTGTACGGCAAGGACGTGTTCATCCCCATGGACATGGTCATCGGCGGCGTGGAGCAGGCCGGCAAGGGCTGGCGCATGCTCATGGAATCCCTCACGGACGGCCGCGCTATATCGCTCCCTGCTCTGAGCACTGCTACGGCTAAGCTCGCCACGCGTGTCACCAGCGCCTACGCGCGGGTGCGCCGCCAGTTCAAGTTGCCCATCAGCCAGTTCGAGGGCGTGCGGGAGTCCCTGGCGCACCTGGCCGGCAACACCTACGCCATGGATGGAGCGCGGCTCACCACGCTCGCGGCCTTGGATGCAGGCCACAAGCCGGCGGTGATCTCCGCCATCGTGAAGTACAACCTCACGGACCGCTCCCGCAGCGTGATGAACGATGCCATGGACGTGCACGGCGGCGCCGCGCTCTCGCTCGGACCGCGCAACCCCCTGGGGCAATTCCACAGCTACCCGCAGATGGGCGTGACGGTGGAAGGCCACAACATCCTGACCCGCAACCTCATCACCTTCGGCCAGGGCGCCATCCGCTGCCATCCTTATCTGTTGAAGGAACTGCAAGCGGCAGCCAACAAGGATGAGAAGGCGGCGCGGCGCGAGTTCGACCAGGCGGTGATGGGCCACATGGCCTTCACCCTCAACAACAAGGCCCGTACCTTCCTGCACGGACTGACGGGCGCGGCCTTCATCAACATGCCCACGGCGCCGCAGGCGCTGAAACCGTATTACCAGCGGCTCACGCGCATGAGCGTCGCCTTCGCCTGGGTGACGGACGTGCTGCTGCTGACGCTGCGCGGCGAACTGAAGCGCCGCGAGCGGCTCTCGGCGCGCATGGCGGACGTGATCAGCCAGCTCTACATAGCCTCGGCTGCGCTCAAGCACTACCACGACCAGGGCAACCAGCCGGGCGATCTGATACTGGTCTCCTGGGTCTGCGAGGACAGCCTCTACAGGATCCAGCAAAGTTTCGACGCGCTGTTCAAGAACATGCCCAGCAAGTGGCTGGCGCGGGGCATGCGCTGCGTGGTGTTCCCGTTGGGGATGCGCTACCGCGCGCCCTCCGATGCCTTGGAGAACCAGTTGGCCGCGGCGATCCTGCGTCCCTCGGCGGAGCGCGACCGTCTCACGGCCGGCATGTATCTGCCATCCGATATGAAGGAGAAGGTGAAGCTGCTGGATGAGGCCATGCAGCTGGCGGTGGACACCCGTGGCCTGCGCGAGAAGCTGCGGGCCGCCGCCAAGGACAAGACCCTGCAGGCCAAGGGTGATGCGCAGATCACCGAAGCGGTGGAGAAGGGCCTCATCACCGCCGGCGAAGCCACCGCCATGCGGCGCGCGGAGGCCTTGCGGCGTGAGGCCATCAAGGTCGATGATTTCGCCGATCTAAGAAATCATTCTTGAATAAAAAGGCCGGCATCTAGCCGGCCTTCTCTTTTACGGAGTCACGGGACTCTTACAGTCCGGCCGCTTCATGGTCCATGCGGAACAGCGGCAAACCATCCGGCATCCAGCGGCGGTTATCCTGCATCAGGTCATGCAGCCACTCGGCACGGCTGGCGATGTTGTTCTCCATGTCCTTCCAGTCGATCTTGTCGCCGCCCACGGCAGGCGCGGCATTGCTGCCCTTGCCCAGGCGCGCGGCTTCCAGCTGCCACTTGAGGGCGAAGTAGCGGGCCGCCTCACGCACGTTGCGGGCCACGCTGGCTTCCGCATGGTCAGTGGGCACCACCCCGGTGATGACCCAGTATTTCGGGCTCACGCCGTGCTTGGGCCAGATGCGGCCGAGCATGGCGCGGTGCGGGATGATCCATAGCCACTCGCCGGAGATGTCGGTGTCGAAGATGCCCTGGCGGCGCACGTAATCGGCCACCTGCTGCTGCTGGGCCTGGTGCCATTGGGCGAAAGCTGCTTCGTCGAAAGCCATGGGAAACCCCTCTGAAATCGGAACGCGGATTCTAAGGCAGGTGGGGCAGAGAGAGATACCCCTCGGTTTGCATCTCGGTCAGTCGGCTCCGGGTGCGCTCGAACTCGAACCCGAGCTTCTGGCCGTCGTAGAGCTGATCCAGGGGGGCGGCAGCGGAGGCCGCCAGTTTCACGCGTCGGTCGTAGAACTCATCCACCAGGGCGATGAAGCGCCGCGCCGCGTCCTCCCGGTCCCGGTCGAACACCGGTATCCCGGAGATGAGCACCGTATGGAAGCTGCGGGCCAGTTCGATGTAGTCCTCCTGGCTGCGCGGCCCTTCGCAGATGGCGCCGAAATCGAACCAGGCCACGCCATCGGCGTGGCGGCGTACCGGGATGGGCCGGTCGTTCACGGTGAGATCGCCGGTCTGCCCGGCTTGGTGTCCTGCCAGGCGCTCGAACACCGAGGCCAGGTGCGCATCCGCTTCTGCGCCGGCCGGCACGTAGAAGAGTTCCGTGTCCTGCATGTGACGCAGGCGATAGTCCGTGGCGCCGTTCACTTCCAGCACCTGGGTATGCGCCTTGATCTCGCGGATGGCCGGCAGGAAGCGCTCCCGTTGCAGGCCGTTCCAGTAGAGCCGGTCGGGCGGCACGTTGGAGGTGGTCACCAGGGTCACGCCCATGGCGAAGAGATGCTCGAAGAGCTTCCCCAGCAGCATGGCGTCGGTTATGTCCGAGACGAAGAACTCATCGAAACAGATGACGCGGGCCTGGGCCCGGAAATGCTGCGCCACCTTGCGCAACGGGTCCTGCTCGTCCGGATGCTTGTTCAGTTCCGCATGCACCTCGTGCATGAAGCGGTAGAAGTGCAGGCGCAGCTTGTCCTCGAAGGGCAGGGTCTCGAAGAAGCAGTCCATGAGCCAGGTCTTGCCGCGGCCCACGCCGCCCCAGAGATACAGGCCCTTCACCGCGGAGGCCTCACGGCCCAGGAAACGCGACCAGCTGACCCGTGGCGTCGTCACCAGGCGCGTATAGAGGGCATCCAGCACGCCCACGGCCCGGTCCTGGGCCGGGTCGCGCACGAAGCCGTGCTCCTTCAGTTCCGCTTCGTAGCGCCGGCGTGGGGTCTGGTGCAGGTCCATGGGTTCAGCGGTTGAGTTCCGGCAGGTTGCGGTAGAGCTCCAACGCCTGCGGGTTGGCCAGGGCATCGGTGTTCTTCACCGGCCGGCCGTGGATGACGTTGCGCACCGCGAGCTCGGTGATCTTGCCGCTGATGGTGCGCGGGATGTCCGTCACGGCGATGATCTTGGCCGGCACATGGCGCGGCGTGGTCTCGTCGCGGATGGCGGCGCGGATCTTCTCCCGCAGGTTGTCGTCCAGCACGACCCCTTCCCGGAGCCTTATGAACAGTATCACCCGCACGTCCGAGCGCCAGTCCTGGCCCACCACCAGGCTCTCGACGATCTCCGGCAGTTTCTCCACCTGGCGGTAGATCTCGGCGGTGCCGATGCGTACGCCGCCGGGGTTCAGGGTGGCGTCGGAGCGGCCATAGATGATGAGGCCATCGTGTTCGGTCAAGGCGGCCCAGTCGCCGTGGCGCCAGATGTTGGGGTATTGCTCGAAGTAGGCCTCGTGGTACTTCTTCCCTTCCGGGTCGTTCCAGAAGAATACCGGCATGGAGGGGAAAGGCTTCACGCATACCAGTTCACCGGGCTCGCCCCGCAGGGGCTTGCCGTCCTCGTCCCAGATCTGCACCGCCATGCCTAAGCCCCGGCACTGCAGCTCGCCGGCGTAGACCGGCAGGGTGGGATTGCCCAAGCCGAAGCAGGACACGATGTCGGTGCCGCCGGAGATGGAAGCGAGACAGATGTCCTGCTTCACCTCCCGATACACGTATTGCGCGTTCTCCGGCAGCAACGGCGAGCCGGTGGAAGTCATGGTACGCAGCCGGTCCAGCTTGTACTTCTTGGCCGGCTTCACGCCGAACTTTTCGGCGGCGGCCAGGTACTTGGCGCTGGTGCCGAAGATGCTCATGCCTTCCTGTTCCGCGATCTCGAACAGGATGTCGTTGCTGGGGTGGAAAGCCGAGCCGTCGTAGAGCAGCACCGTGGCGCCCACCGCGAGGCTCGAGACCAGCCAGTTCCACATCATCCAGCCGCAGGTCGTGAAATAGAAGATCACGTCCTCGCGCCTCAAGTCCGTGTGCAGCACCAGTTCCTTCAGGTGCTGGATCAGCGTGCCGCCGGCGCCGTGCACGATGCACTTGGGCACGCCGGTGGTGCCGGAGGAATACATGATGTAGATGGGGTGATCGAAGGGTAGCTGCTCGAACTGCACCTCGGCGGCGTTGGTGAGGTAGTCCTTCCAGTGCACCGCTCTCGGCACCAGGCTGATGTCCGGGTTGGCGTGGGCATAGGGCACCACCACCGTCTGCTGCACCGAAGGGAGCTTCTCCAGCACGCCGCTGATGCGCTCCAGGGAGTCGATCACCTTGGTGCCATAGTGGTAGCCATCCGTGGTGAAGAGCACCTTGGGTTCGATCTGGCCGAAGCGGTCCAGCACGCCGTTGACGCCGAAGTCCGGCGAACAGGAGGACCACACCGCGCCGATGCTGGTGGTGGCCAGCATGGCGATGACGGTCTCCGGGCGGTTGGGCATGAAGCCCGCCACCCGGTCGCCCTTCACCACGCCGGTCTTGCGCAGGGCGTCGGCCAAGCCCGCCACCTGCTTATAGAGTTCCTTGTACGTCAGGGAGATGCGCGAACCGTCTTCGCCGCGGAACACCAGGGCGGTACGGTCGTCGCGGTAGCGCAGCAGGTTCTCGGCGAAGTTGAGGCGGCTCCCGGTGAACCACTGGGCGCCGGGCATCTTGTCTCCGTCCACCAGCACCTTGTCCCAGGACTTGCTGGCCTTGATGCCGCAGAAGGCCCACACCTGGGGCCAGAACTTCTCCGGCTGCTCCACCGACCAGCGGTACAACCCGGCCTGGCTGGCCACGTCCGGGGCGCAGTCGCGGCGGACGTGTTCGAGGAAGCGGGTGATGTTCGCGTCGCGGATGCGATCAGGGCTGGGGGTCCACAGTGGATCGGACATGGGACGTAATCCGCAGATATGGACAGAGTAGGAATTATCTCAGGTTTGCCCAGGGAGCTGAAACCTGGATCGGTTCCGGCCCCTTCGGGGCCGGGGGTTATTCAAGAGGGCGCGTTCCGCCGCGCACACGGGCCCCTTTTCTTTGCTCGCCCAAAGAAAAGGGGCGAAAAGAAAGGGCGCCCCGGGGAGGGCGGGCTTGATGGAAATGCCGCTGGAGACAGCGGCATTTCCATCGCCTTCCCTCGCTGCTCGCACCCTCGGGGCCCGGCTTACGGTGCATCCCTGCACCGCACGCCGGGACGGGGCTATCCCTCGCCCCGTCCCGCTTCGCGGGCCTTTCCCTGCGGGCGCTGCGCGCTCGGCACCCTCCACGGGTTTCCAAGAACCAGTCCGTCGCCGGCGAATTCTTTTCTTACCCCCGTAGCGTGAGCCGAGCACTGGACTGAGCAAGGGAAGCCCCAGAGGGGGCGAAGCCATGGATGGCGAGCTTCCGTACGCGGCATAGGGACATGCCGTGTGTGGAACTCCGTAGCGAAGGAAGCGCGCAGGGAAGCCGCGTTTCGCGGCCCGCGCTTCGGGAGGGCGGTTTTGGCGACTTTTGACAAGACAAAAGTCGCCCGTGCCCCCGGGAGGGGCACGGAACAAGACAGGGACGTCAGCTTGCAAAAAAGAAGGGCCGCCTCGCGGCGGCCCTCAATGCACTGGACTGAACAGCTCTTAGATCACTTGTGTGAGTTATCGATGAACTTCGCCACGTCGTCGTGCAGGGCCTTGGCCGAGGCTTCGTTGGCATACACCATGTGGCCCGACGGGTAGAAGGCATAAGTG
>Ga0265338_10008518_pt1 | contig 12427 bp, 16 predicted proteins | sample 42126metaG_FD_193579 | JGI IMG/M metagenome (GOLD analysis project Ga0265338, IMG submission 193579) | Rhizosphere microbial communities from Carex aquatilis grown in University of Washington, Seatle, WA, United States - 4-21-26 metaG | ecosystem: Host-associated > Plants > Roots > Rhizosphere... | reverse complement strand
CGCTCAATATAATGAGGAAAACCATGGATGCAATGGGAGATTGAAGCGCACGCAGCTGTGGGTGCGTATTGAGCTCTCTGCACATTTTTGTCAGATTAATGTACTGAAACTTGTACTGAGATGATCCCAATGCAGATAATTTGGACTTTTTGCTTTCGCTTTTCAGCGGAAGACATAACCAATGCTCCTTGAGCGTCGTTTCAGGACCCTTGATATCTTCAAGCGCACGCAGTAATCCAATGCTAATTGCATCGCCGTCATTGATAAAATAGACGTGTTTGGGAATAGATCCATCGATTCCAACGTTGAAGAATTGCGAAAAGAAGAAGATACTATTATCTCCCTCGTGAATCGTATTGTACATGGCTGGCACTTCTTCTCTGCGAGGTTCCATACGTTCTCCTCTTGCATTGATGCGTCCTTCAAATACGTAGACCTTGTTGAGAATCTCCATATCATAGGTGCGAGCCGCATCCTCTGGCCATGATGCCAATTGAATGCGCTGGGCAAAAATGTCTGCTCTTCTAGAGGTGGGAGCAAAGCCCTCATTGAATTTCACCTCATCCACCACTTTGGTATAAAACGGCAGACCGCTGACATAGAGCATTCGGCCAATTGGTGGTTCCCACTTGATCAATTCATTTACGAGCAATGGATACAGCTCATAAAAGAGGTTGCGCGAATCACTTGCAAACCGCGACCAGTCGTTGCGAATGCTAGGAAGGAGTGGATCATTATCAGTTCCCAAATGGGGACCTTCCTCAAACCACAAGATTTGGTCGTTAATGCACCCTCTGTCACATTTGGGATCAAAAAAGGAAGCGTCTGCAGTTCTACCATATGGTAGATCTGGAGCCACTGCTTGGCACTGTTTGCATCGTCGCTCATATCGCTTTTCGTGACAAACAATCTTTTTTACGACAGGAGAAGCCTTATCAAAGCAAGCAATGGCAACGGGTGCCTTATCCGTCAATTTAATCATTTGATTCAAAAAATAAACGATTAATTGCCGATGATTTTCAATGTACCCATCTCCCTCTTGCTTGGGAGGATAATGCTTCATCGGTGGCTGACCTTTGGTAAATTGCATGCAATCGCATGATAATAGGGATACACCGGCCGGTGCAATATATGTAAAACATGTTGGAAACATTTTCTCAATTTCATCCTTGACAATTGTCTTTAGTGTCATCGCAACCCCTCTTCTCTTTCCAGAATTTGTTGAGCGACAAGTTTTAACCGATGTGGACTACATTGTAGCGGCATGTTTGTTTCAATGTGCACAAAACCGTATTCGGTATATTCAAGCCAAATCTGTTTACCTTGGCGTATTGTACGTGCTTCCAAGTCAAATATAGGAAAAGTCAGCGATTGACCATATATCAGCATATCGTATAAAAACACACATGCGGGCTTTTTGACAAACCATTCATACCATCTACCACTATACTGACCCGACAAGCAGTAAAATTGTTTCCACAGTGGCATATTAGCAAATGGATTTGGACAATCCTTTAATTTAGTTTTGTATACAGAGATCCATTTTTCATAGAGTATATCCATTCGACATACAGCGTGAAATTTTTTGCAAACTGAAGAACATGCTACAATGTCTTGCACCGTTGTCAATTGTCGAAATACACTTATCCAAATGTCTCTTGGTGATTTTTGATAGAGTTCTTCATCGCAACGCTTTAACCAGGCACCACGTTCTGGACCATTGGTCAAATCACCAATAACACCCACATTGCGTGTAAAACCAATCGTGTGTTGATTCCACGTATGTAGTTCCAAGTATTCTCCGTATTTCAACCATTCCCAAGATGATCCTCCGTCCCAAAAGAATTTTGCCCACCATGCTTTATCTTCATCAGATGCTTGCATCATATAATCAAGAAACTCATTGCACTTGTGCTGTTGAAATGTAAATTCACGTCGGCGTTTAGAAGCCCCTTCTGCCATTTTTGAATATAAGTAGCTTCTTCTTCTCTCTCTCCCACAAATAAATCATGGCAAATAGATTGCGGCTGCTTGCCAACAAGACGGCGGCGGCTGGAGGAGGAGGAGAAGACAAATCGGCGGATGAGATTGCTCGGCGGTATCGATCTACTCGGAATATCATCATTTCAATTGCCGCATTTGCACTTGTAATATCAATTGCGTTTGCAGTTTTGGCTGGGTTTGCATATGGCGAAGCCTATCGGTATTCTTCTCCATTGGCGCTCTATGTCAATCAGCAAATGCCGTCAAGTCCGTATATTTTTCACATTGGTGGATCGGCGCTACCGGTGGCACTGACTCTGCCAAATGACCTGACTCCATATATTGGCCGAATCTATAGAATTTGGTCAATTTCGCCGCAAGTGCATACTCTGACGATACAAGGCGCAGGAACAACTTTTGACGGCGTAAATACAGTGGCTACTTGGGGCGGTGCAATTGGTGATGGGCTAATGTTTGAAATTTTGCAGGCAAACAGAATTGTGCTAATCTCGGTCAACAATGTGAATTTTTCATGATTGAAAATAAATTTGTCTGTTCCATACTATAAATCTTTTTGTCCCTGCCCGACTGTACAAATTTTTTTGGCTTTGATGTCCAACACGCCGTACCAATCCATGGCTACGCCGAAAAGTGGCCTCCGTGCAGTCAGTGACCCTGTCTACAATGGCCCCCGCTTCAAGGATGTGGACGCTACCAATGCTATGGACATGGCATGGGCAATTTTCCTGGGCCCGCTGCGCACAATTGGCTCACTCTTCTCGCTGACGACACTCTTTGCAATGCTGCTTGTGTTCCTCGGTTGCCTCACGTATGGGCTTGTGTTTATCTTTGCTCAGGCCAACTCGCTCGCTGCTGGTACGGATGCCTTTATTCGCAGCTTTTTGCTCGGTCTCGTCGGCGCTTCGCTGCTGTACGTTACGAGCAGCTGGACATATTGGTAAGAACATTTTTCATAGTTTACATGTCTAACTTTGCCCTCAGGGATGATCTGCCGACCATCCTTTACCCCGCTCACTCGATTGCATTGATTGGAACGACTCTGACCAAGCACCGCGCCTACTCTTTTGGTCTGGTGCAGGCACTCATGTATGGTCTGTTTCAATTTGGCGGTTTCCTGGCTGCTGGTGGTATCCTCAAGGGATTTGGTGTGACTAGCGGTGCCACTGCCAGCACTACGCTGATGAACTTTGCCGCCACCAATGTCAACACCTATGTCATGTATTGGTTTGGATGCTCAGTCATTGCATTTTCATTTGTGTACAACCGCCTGTTCAAGCAGGAGAGCGAGACCCCGCTGGCCACTGCTAATCGCACCGCTGCAGTGACTGCTATTGCCATTTTTGCAATGACTGTTGCCTTTTTCAGCCTGGGACTGAACTCGTACAGCTCTGCCATTTATGCCGCGCAGGCCATTGTTGCCAATGGCGTGTGGCCCGCTCAGTTTGTGGGTGATACCGTTAACTCGCAGGCCTTTTTCGTTTGCGTCGATCTGCTGGCTGTTCCTGCCACTGTCTGGGTCGCCGTGATTATCTTTGTCCTTTTGCTCCAGGGAGTCGAGTACCTCGGAGCCACACCCCCGACCGAGTATGCCTACAGTACGCAGGACCCCGGTGCCCCGCAGTACAACCAGGAAAAGGTATCCTCCAACATGAGCACTAGCAGCCGTCTGAAGCAGCGCAATGCCATCATCGACGTTAATTACTAAAAGAGAATGAGAGATTGATCACCGACCATTTCGTACTTGTGCAAAACTTGTATATTTTTTGACACACCTAATCGTACTTGTGCAAAACTTGTATATTTTTTGACACATTTTCAAAAACGCAAAATTTTCAAAAACACAAATCGGTCATAAATAAATTTTCTTTTGTTTTCTTAACAAAAGAATTTTTATTTTTTCCTTTACAAAAGAAATTATTTTTGACCGATTTGCGTTTTTGAAAATTTTGGCGTTTTCAAAATGTGTCAAAAAATATACAAGTTTTGCACAAGTACGATTAGGTGTGTCAAAAAATATACAAGTTTTGTCAAAACTTGTATGGTCGGTGACATCATATATATCATGTCGTCGATGTATCATGTAGTGAATTTTCGTTCCGAAAATTCCCTCATGTATAAGGTGTTGGATACATTATACAAAAAGCACTATGTCGCTCCAGAAGAGCTGGAAAGACGACGAAAGGAGGCAGAATTGAAAAGAGCGGCAGAATCGTGTGATTGGGTGCAAAAGAAGATGCTAAAACAACTTGCAGGGACGTTTGCATACGGGCACACATGCATGGATCTTTACAATGGATCATTTTACGCGGGTGGATCCGATGATTACGTTACACCATCAATACTATGCGCAGCCAACCGACTTGCCGCAGCGAACAAGCGTATATCTGTCCAAGTACTGAAAGACGAACGCAACAATGCGTTTTGTCGTCTATGTTTTAATAAAGAATAATCGATAAGAGGGGTTTAAAATGTCTTTACTCGATCGCATCAACAGTATTCACGAGACTCTTGTGACCAAGCAGTTTGCCAAGAAGCGCGACGCCTTTTTGAAGATTGAGAATCCCAATCCCGCGCAGATTGCCGAGTTTGAGGCGGCATTCAAGGACACTGAGGAGAAGCAGCAGCACAGAACCAAGACGGAAGCGCTTATTGTGCAACATTGGAAGGTATATCAGTCCATTATTAACGATCCTAGATATCCAAAGAACGATGTCAATTTGCTGCGCAGCGAGAATCGCCTGAGAAAGGGATTTGCCGATATTACCATTGAGAATGATTGCGTCGTAAAGGGAAAAGTGAACACTGGTGTGCTCAAGGATGTTACTTCCGACGCATTGGACGGCAAGTGGAAGCAGTATCTGCTTACTCTCAGCGACGGCACGGCGGCAGCGCCGGAAGCGGCAGCGGCTGCTCCCGCAGCGGCCGCGGCGGCGCCCAAGAAGAAAAAGGCAACGCCGGGGAAAAAGCGAGGACCAAAGGCGGCGGCAGCGGCAGCTCCGCAGTCTTTTGAATCCATTGCCGATTCATTTAGCAAGCTGATCAAGGACGAGCACTTTATTGTCGTCATTGGGGTGAATCCCGAGGTGGCCAAGGCCGTGGATGATTTGAAGATTACCTTGGAAAAGGGAGAATCTATTGAGGAGGCCAATCGGTTGTGGTTGTTTCTTCAGGAGAATGTTCCCGCGTCCACTGCGTGCCAGGGAGAAGATTGCAACGCCAAGAATGCCAAGCTACAGGACGGGTTGTGCGCAGCGTGCCTCGTTCAGGAGGTGGAAGCGCGCGGCGAAGCCATTATCGATCGCTTCAACGTATTCAAGGAGGAACATGACATGCAGGCTGCCAAGAGAAAGATGCCGCAGATTGAGAAGGAGGCGCTAAAGGAGCGCTTTAACACCATTATGCAGATGCGTCACGATTACGACGATTGCCATCAGGTGGTCATTGATTCGGGAGGCCACAAGGGATATGCCGCGTACAAGACCATTTACGAGAAGCTGGACGCTGTATTGCCCAAGGAATCGCTCAAGAAGCGGCGTCATTTTGAGGCCAATGACGAGATTATCAAATCCGACGAGTCGGAAGCGTCTGATTCATCTGACGGATCGATTAGCCATTCTGGCGGAGATTCCGAGTATCAGAGCGATTCATCCTCATCGCATTCGGGAGGAAAAAAGAAGCGCGAGCGCAGCGGCGGCGAAGATCACTTTTTGGGACCCGTGCTCGATTTGTTTTCGCCATTTCATTCTGAAATTGAGCGATTGTCCAAGGTGTACAAGGAGGATCCTTCCAACTTTGCCAAAGAGTTTGAGGAGACCAAGAAGAATCGCATTACGCGCTACAAGGTGGTGGGAACCATTGCCGCCACGGGAAAGGACGTGCCAATTGCCTTTGACGAGCCAACCATTTTTATTACCGCAGAGGCGGCAAAGAAGCGCGGAGAGGAGGCTATTGCTCCATACGACGGAACTTTTTCCTTTCGAGTAATAAAGATATAAGAAAATTCCCTAATGGAGGAGCTACGCGAAACAATGGTCAATGGATTCACAGATGCACTAGGCCTAGATACTATCAATGGCGAGCGTTGTTTGCTATGTTTACAATGCGACCAATGCTTGCAATTTCCAAAATGTAAACATACACTGCATAGTCATTGTTTTTATGACTTGTTTTCGCAATTGGAACCAAAAGCGTGGACATGTCCAATATGTGACCATGCGACAACATATACCTACAATTATGTAAATGACGAAGCGATTCAAGTTTACGACATTGATACGGATAATTTTAAGGAGTACATTCCAAAGGAAGAGCCCTATTACATTATTTCCATCGCAACGCATAGTACATTTCACGGTCTCTATTTGACAAAGATTTTATTTTGCAAAGTTATATGTATATCAGAGGACGAATTTAAACAAATTTCAGTGCCTCTTTTTGAAGGAGATGGTGCTCTCCGAAAAAACAATTGATGATATACTATCTCATATTAACGAATTGAAAGACCTTTACCGACGGGCCCTACCAATTGCTTGCTCAAAGCGTCTCTTTTTTAAAAAGTTTCTAAAGAACGAAGAAGCATTACACCACGCAACATTGCTGGAACAAACATTTAATTTACCATTTCATTTGAAAGATACAGGACCACTTGTCCTATCAACCGTAATGAACATGTATTTGATTGAAACATCACCATATCGAATTGGATACAAGGATTTTGATTGGGAAGAATTTAAGAATACAACATACAAGGCAATGAAGATTGTGCGCGCTGGTGGTGGCGCCGACACAGAAAAGAAGATTCGATGGATGACTAAAACGATTTATCGAGTAGAAAAAAAATGTTGATGATCATAGTTTACATTTTTGTCATTCTTTACATTATCATTTCTCTTTGCTGTTTCTCATGTGCATGTACACGAAAAGGATTTATCGGTGCACTCTGTGGAAGGGATAGATTGACGAGAGCACAAAAGCGACGACGTGACGAAATAAGAAGAAAATTGGATTATTAGAGCGGTCAATGCGGGAAGATACGCAAAACAAAAGTTATGGCGTCGGGATTACGTAATTGGCCACCACCGACACAAATTAAGGAAGGCGGAAATATTGAGTTGATTGCGAATCCACCGCGGCATTACACCAAATGTGAAATATTTCTCATCATTATTCTTGTTGCGGTACTAATCTGTGTGGCTGTGGTGGCAATTATTTCAATTGTATTCAATTCAAATGAAGCTGGAGTGAAAACATATTGTCCTTCGGCATTGGGTACACTAGGATATGTGAGTTTTGATTCAAACAATAGGCAAATTTCGTGGCGTATACAATATCCAAACATTGTGGGTACCCCAAGCAACTTGTACGTAAGAGGTCCAGTGTTACCTGGAGCTACAACTGCTGGCATATACTTTTCCATTTGTGGATTTCCATCGTCTTTGGCATGTGATTTGTCGGTACCTGGGGTATTGAGCGGGCAAATTGGTGAATTGAACCCTGGTGGGAATCCATTGACTCCAATTATTGAACAAGTACAAGGAAATCCGTCGCTTTACTATGTGACGAGTAACAATATTACACTGGGTGGACTGGGAACGCTTTGTTAATCTATTAAATGTACGTCTTTTTCCCAACCAGAAGGTAGCGTAACCATGGTGTCACCATAGAGTATTGTTGATCCCTCGGGTGCAATTGGACGCCGCGCGGTATCAGATGATTGATCGTATCTTGACAAGTCTCCAATCTCAAACCCATAACTCATCTGCGAAATAAAAAGCGCAAACGCTTAAAGTGTTCCAAATTATCGTGCCTATACTGCCATGCCATAAATGCTAGCGCTGCAAGCAATGCAATCACTGGGTGGATATGTAGCGGCTCTACCATTGTCCAAGTCCCGCAAGAGAAGAGCATATCCCAGATGAAGCATTCTGGTAACCACACGATACCAATGTACCCAATAATGACGTAAAATAAATTTATTACTGGATTAGTTGTATATAGCAGCTCCCAACCACCGACCCAGAGCAACATGATTGAAAAAGGTTCAATGGCTCGGCTTGACATATCTTTCTGGCAACGTAATATCGACGCGTTCGATAAATAATCTATCTTCGCTACGCGATAGTGTCAATTCAAAATCAATACCAGTATCAGCAACGTTATCGTAGCGAACAACGTGATGTTTCCACCGGCATAGCACTGCCTTGTCAATACCAATGGTAAACAAAGATCCCAGTTTAAAAATAATGAGCAACATTGCATCGGGAGCATCTGTATCACTGACTACAACAATTGATTTTCCATCTGTACTCACGTGTTCGCGTGATGGCGCCGGAAGATCTTCGCATTTAAATGAAAGCAGGTACGGAACAATCTTGACTGTTGGTCTATTTTCTTTTCTAGTCGGTAACATGTGAAACCGCATCAAGTATTTTCCAGGTTCTGGTTGAATAATCGTATCTGCTGCGACAACTATTCTTGTTCGCCCTGCGCCACCGCTAAAGAGGTACAATTCTTCTTCTTTCAATGCTTCAATGTACTTGTTCTTTTTTGGTGTTGAAACATCCTCATAAATCTCGAATGGCGTAAGTGGTGGAGGTGATTCATCTTCATCCGAATCAAACAAGAGGCCTTTTGGTTTTAATCTACCGCTACCTACAATATCACTCAAATTCATCAGAAATCGTTCATCGTCTGGTGAAATATCAGTCATTGATGGACTTTCGTGATATAGAGGAATGTCTTCATTTTCTTCGGGCTGCATTTTTTTTCGGAACGAAAATTTCCACCTTTCCTCCAAATACCAATTATTTCCTCTTTCGGCAAAACCCTTCTATATTAATTTTCACTCACTCTGAGATAAAAAAAAATGTCTACCGATTCCGAGGTACGACTTCATGAGGGAGAGACTGTAGACATTTGGGAGATTTTGCATCGTTTGCCATTTGCAAAAGCAGCATGCAGTATCTACAATTCAATCATTGCCAAATCACCTGCCAGTGTGCAATTGTCTCGCCATCAAGAAATGGCCCCAGAACTCAAGATTCTATTTGATCTTTACTGGATGAAATGGGATTATGATAGTTTTGTGTGGGAAATTGCGTTTGGTGTGGTTCCTTGGCGACCAATTCACGTACCAGGCACTATTCACCAATATCCTGAAGTGCCCAAATTTGGAAGTGGTTACATTAGTACCTACCCTGATAAGAATGGATCACAACGCTTCAAGTGGTACTGGACAACTGGCAAAAATGGAGAGGACAAGTCCTTTTATTTTGATGTAAAGTCCAATCCGCCCGATCTGAATGGTCGATATACATCTGCCATTTCATCTCTATTGTACGAGTGGCGATCTGTAAAAATTGTCAGAGAAGCTGTAGAGATTGCATCGTACAATCAAGCGCGTGTACAGCACATTTTTGAGTATCATCCACCGAAAAATGTGCCTGGTGACGATAATTTGGCCACCTTGGAAGAGTTTGGAGATACCATTGCTGGGACTGTTCTTAGTCAACAGGAAGGATTGCAAAATGCAAAAATGACGCTTCGTAGTGATGCACTGCAAGATGCAATTAGCACTGCCAATTCTCGCAATCGTGGCCTCAAGGCGCGCTTTGGTACGCATGCATACGTTAGAAGTGAAACGCAAGGGCAAAAGTGGGAACTAGACAATGCCAATGTACTTGAAAAGGGAATACCACTCAAGGCGGATTTCTACTATAAGCCGGCACAATCGCCCCATGTTCACGCTAATTTGAATGAGCTATGTACTCGGTTAGATCACATGGCGTCTGCAATTATGGATGTTCCCATTTCTCTCATTGAAGGCGCTGGAAAAAATGCAGCCAATGTGCAAGGTAGTTTCCGAATCTTGAATGAGCGCATCAAGGATCGTCAGGAATACCGAAAGAAAATTACCAAAAAGGCATTCCTCATTATTTATGGCAAAGTTATCCAAGAAGACCTTAATCGACGTACTCGGCTGATTCACATCGAGCGACCCGATATCATGTTGGAACTATACGCAGATACCGAAGTAGAAATCAAAATTCGCGATACTCCCATTATTACCGCGGCGGATTTGCAAAACTTGAATTTGGGTGGATACATGGACAAGAAGGTTGTAGCAGAACACATGTTTAACGTATTTGGATTGCCAGAGAGTGATATCTCTGTGAAAAAGGATCCACCAATGATGCCGCCGGGCGGCGGGGGCGGTGAATCGGCAGCTAAAAAAATGAAACCAATTACGTTTTAAAAGATGAAAGTAGGGTCATTGTATATTATACGCGGAGGATCAGCCGTTGGCAGGTTTGTTTCAGACGGCACGTTTGAAATGTTAAAGCAGGAAGACAATGGGAACCTTGTAAGCACTGGCTTCTATAAACCCAGTGATACGACTCCAATTCTTTGGCCGATGCTTCCAAAGACACGTAGACAGTATATGAAAGGAGACGAAGTAGTCTTTATATCGAATGGTGTATATACGATATTTGTATCTGCGGGTTTTATATTTTTGGAACTTAATCCCGAGCAGCAATGTATAATAGAATCGCGAACTGGATGGCTAGAAGTCAAGTTTGCAGTACCACTGCAGTGTATTCGAACAGCTAAATACGCTGAATGCAATGCCAATTGTAAAGCTGCAACCATTTGTTGGCTACTGATATCAAAACGGCTACGGTTTCCACGAGATATGCGTCGCTTCATTGGTGAGATGATTTGGGAATCGCGCGATGCACGAGAATGGGAGACTCGTTACGAAATACGACGTTCCAAAAAGGCAAAGTAAATGAGTGCTCTTTAGTTTCTTGATATTTGCCAGTGTCAACACTGTATACTCTGGAATCGTAATGAGCTCATTAAATGTCCATCGATGTGGTGCATCTAATTTGCCATTGGCGCACAATTGAGCATCGCTTTCTAATCCAAAAGGTCCACGTAATTCCGTCATTACCCACTGTTCGCTTGGTTTCAGTATACTATAGACAAAGGCAAAGTGTTCAGCAAAGGTGTGAACGACAATTTGGCGTTCTAATTGATTATTTTGTAAAAAAGCGACATAATAGGGGCCAGGATTCATTTTTTTTCTTCTTCAATGGAAAAGTTTCCTGAATCCTTTACGTTTAACAATCTTTGCACGCTAGTCTTTGACAAGACGTCTATAGTTGGGAAACTACAACTGGAACTACTTGCACAACAACGTCAAATGATATTTGATCAAGTAGTCAAGGCAAAGCATTCACCAAACACAGTGTACGCAGTGAATATCAAGATACACCAGGAGCTGTGTAGCGAGTTGCGTAAACAACTTGCTGCTGAACTATTGGAGCGATTCCCTGGCAAGATTGAACGTCACGTCGTAATCAAATATGGCGATGTCGACACCTTTGACAAGATGACGGTACCCATGGCGTCGGACGAATACAGAATCATTCTTGTTTAAATGAAAGTAGGGTCACTGTATATTATACTTGGTGGTGTAGTTCTGGGAAGATACGTCAAAGATGACATTTTTAGGTTGGTAAAGTTTGACGATAATGGAAACATTGTTAACACTGGTGTCGATAGATACAATGGTGCGTATCCAAGAGCAGTACTGTGGTCGACACCACCAAAAACGCGTAGAGTACATGCTTTAGGCGATCCTTTAATTATATTGGATGCTATGTATTCATCGCATATACGTATACACGAAGATGTATGGGCAAATGATGTACCTTTGACACGTGTTAGAACAGCAAAATATGCCGAATGTGATGCCAATTGTAAAGTTGCAACACTATATTGGCTCTTGATATCAAAGAGATTATGCTTTCCAAAAGATATGCGTCGCTACATTGGTGAAATGATTTGGGAAACGCGTGACGCCCGTGAATGGGAAAATTAAAAAAGGATGAAGAGTGTTCGCCTTTATGAGCAAAGACCTACAGAGATTCCAAGCAACACTGCAACCTTTTCTGGTTATTTGCAACTCTACCACTTGGACGAATGCAATGGGGAAGCAACTCCTCAGAGCAAGGTGCAAACGATACCACTTGCACTAACGAGTACAGTGAACGGCGCGTCGCTCGTATTCGAGGGCACGCCTCTTCGATGGGAGCATCACAAATCCAACTGTCCGCTGACCAATCATAGCAATGGGATGCACTTTGGTATCGTTTGCAACAATCATGGCATTGATCGATCATTCATCTGGATTCGAGAGCTGGATGCGAGTGAGCTGGAAAAGACAGTGGCAACATCGTTTGAATTGGAAGGTGGGTCAACTACGATCCCATTGGAAAAGTGTACTGGCACGGTTACTATTCATGCAGAATCAAAAGGTCACATTTACTATGTGAAGCGCGTTTACTTTTCAATTACGGCGGATGCGTACCGTGAATGGATAAAATCACTGTGAATCTTTTATTCTGGCCATTCCTTT
>Ga0265338_10008517_pt1 | contig 12428 bp, 12 predicted proteins | sample 42126metaG_FD_193579 | JGI IMG/M metagenome (GOLD analysis project Ga0265338, IMG submission 193579) | Rhizosphere microbial communities from Carex aquatilis grown in University of Washington, Seatle, WA, United States - 4-21-26 metaG | ecosystem: Host-associated > Plants > Roots > Rhizosphere... | reverse complement strand
AAACATAATCACGAAACCTGCAAGGATAGTAAAAAGAGATATCTTATATTTTCCTCTGAGAAAGTTTACTGAAAGACCAAATATAATAAGGGCAAAGGTGAGTATAACAATATCCATTGATGGATAATAGAGATCTAAAAAAAACTGTATAGGAGTTTCTGTAACAGTTATTCTCTTAATCACAAATAGTAGATAATAATAACAAAGAGAAAGAATAAAAATAGGTATACTTAGTAGAAACAATTTATTCTTTGCTTTCGAGAAAACATATTGAGTCCCCGTGGTTCGAGAGAGGAAAATAATACCTGTTATCCAAGCAATATCAGCTGATACATATCCTAGATCCGAAATGGAAGGGTAGGGAATACCTACATTTTCAAAAAAATTATAATATGCCCAGATCATATTCCCGCTTCCCCAAAAAAATAACCCTACTGAAATGAAAAAAAGTGCCTTACCTATATTGGTATTAAATAAACCCCAATGCTTGGCACTGATAATACCTACTAGTCCACCAATAAAAGGAGGTAATCCAATTACAACATTTGTCATATAATTCCATTCACTTGTCTTTAACCGTGAAAAAAACATAAATAGTATATAGCCCAAAAAACAAATAAAGTACATAATTAAGACTTTCTGCATTGTAGAGACCTGTGGGGCTGTATCAATTGTTTGCATTAACAAACGAAGTTTTTTAATCTCATTTGTATCCGACAGAAATTTTTCTAATGGATTCCACAGCGTAATAATTTGATCCCAGTAACCGAAATCATAACATTTTTTGAAAATATAGATAATATTGTCAACCTCCTGAGTAATTGCCTGATAGGATCTTTTTTCTTGAGCAAGAACAAGCTGTTGTTCATAGTAAGTCGCCGCAAGCAGATAGACAGAAGTATCCTTCATTTGCTCCCGAGCGAACATTTTCAATAGTGGATGAATTCTATATCTTCCTGTCTTGGATATTTCAATGAAAGAAATTTCAACTAACTGCTGTAAAATTTGCTCAGTTGTGCGTAAAGGCAATTTGTTAATAAAAGCTACCGCAACCGACGAAAAATCTTTTCCCTCAAAGATACCGAGTGAAGTAAATATCTTGCGCGTCTCAAAATCCAATGCATTAAACCCGATAAGTACTGCTTGCAGTAAATCCTTATCTTCATACTTCAATGATTGCAAGTTGAAATCTTCTTCTTCCAGCTGTGCATAATATTCTTTTGGTGTAAGCTTAAACTGTCTTATCTGGGTAGCAATGGTAGTGAGTGCCAGAGGTAAATATCCAACTTTTTCAGAGATAGCAAGAACTGTTTTTCTATTTATGTTTATATATTTCTCATTAAATACCTTTTGAAATAATGCAAGTACTTCTTCTTTTGTAAAAATTGCAATAGGAATCGAAAGAACATTTTTGCCCAAAAGCAAGTCTTTTTCTCGAGAAGAAAGAATAATACCAGCAGAAGAAGTTGTAGGAAGTAAGAGATGCAGCTTATTTTTTTGGGTGACATTGTCCAAAATAAATAATACTTTTTTCTTTATCAATAAGGTGCGAACAACAGAAGCCCGAACCTCCATATCTTGAATTCCACTTATATCTTCGCCAAATACCTGTGCAATAGATAACAAAATATCCATTTCATTTGAAGAATCAACTTTATACCAAAAAATACCATCGGGAAATTTATTACGCAAAAGATGTCCTAATTTAATTGCCAAAGCAGTCTTTCCAACCCCAGGAGAACCATAAAGTAATACAATCTTTCCACTAAAAATCTCTTTACCGATTTTCTTTATTAAAATATCTCTTCCGGTAAAATATGCTATTTCATTTGGAACTTGAAAAGGTGCATTAACGGTATTTCTAAAACGTAACTCTTTTCTTTCTTTATCTGTTATATATCCTAATCCTACTGACGAGAGCAATTCATTTGCTTCATTAATTGTTTTTATTGAATCTCTTTCAATAAAAATTTTGATTATTGTCAGCACAAGTTCTCGATTATTGGGTATTCGTGTGCCTTTTTGCCAATGAGAAAAGATACTTTCTTCATAGTAATATCCCTTCTCAGCAAGTGCGTCTCCAAACGAAGAAAATGTTTCAAACTCAGCTCGCAATCGATATTTCTTAAATAACTGCGCGAACGTTTTCATTGCAAGCAATTATACTATATGCTTTGTCAGATTTTCTGACAATTCTGTCATTCCTATGATAATGTTTTTTTGTTTTAATAAAGAAATGTTATGAATCAATTCAATGTAAATAAAACTACGAAAGGAAATCTATTTGATCCATCGCTAACTCCTTGCAATGCGCAACAGAAAGGATTTAAATATATTGATGATGTTATATACGATTTCATCAATCCAAGTGAAGCGATTATAGAAGTCCTTAAATTTTGTCGCGAATTTCATTGCAAGCTCGGTACTCCAACAAGTACATATCCTAACAATTTTTTCGGACTGTATATGCCTCTTAATCAAATCTATGAGAAGCACCAAAGAATTAAATAAAATCATTCAATCAATTCTTGCAGATCCGAAAAGAACCTACCCCACATTATCAGATAGAGAAATAAAAACACTCCTCATACAGGCAATAAGCCGCTATCTTTCAGGGGAAATGTCTCTTGATAAACTAGCAACGATAGCGCGAAAAATCTTGAATAAAGAACAAGTGCTCCCACACAGTCTCTATACTATTCTTGATGAAATGCATTCTTTTTATGCCATTCGACTAGTATTAACTGATTTTCTCGATGAACTTCAAGAGATAAAAGAATAAAAATATGCAATTTGGTGCATTGTTTAAAAAGTATCGCCTGAAAGCGGAGTTTGACAGTCTGTCAGAATTCGCTGACGCTCTTGCGCAAAAGGGTTACTTTTACGAATTAAGTCTCTTCTGCCATTGGCAGAAGGGGAGGAGAATCCCTACAAAACGTTCTATAGTCATTACACTGCTATCACTTTTTATTGAACGCGGAGCAATAGAATCGTTACAAGAGGCAAACGATTTCCTAGAATCTGCCGGTCATGGTTATCTCACACAAAAAGAGCAGGAACAATTTTTCTCAGATTTTATAAATACTAATTCTCACCCAACTTTTTGACAAAATTGTCAAAAATATTGACACTTCTGCCATTGACACCTGTTCAATCATTTTATATAGTAATGTCATATGTTAACTGCACAAACCATTCTCAATAAAATTAATCGACAGATAGTTGATAATAAAGACATAGAAATGGTTACTTCAGTTTTAAAAACAGGTTTTTTATCTAAACCTGAAGGAGGTCCAATGGTAGCATTGCTTCAACAGCAAATGGCATATATGCACGACAAAAAGTATGCATTTGCTGTCAATTCCGGAACGTCATCTCTCCACTGTGCAATTTCTGCCTTGGAATTAGAAAAAGGTGATGAAGTGATTGTACCTGTGTTGGCAAATATTGCTGATTGTTCAACAGTAATACAAGAGGGCGGAAAACCAATTTTTGTTGATATAGATCCAGACACTTTTAATATAGACCCAGATAAGATTGAAAAGAAGATAACTAAAAAAACAAAAGCAATAATTGTCGTTCATATGTATGGACAACCTGTCAAAATTGATGAAATAAAAGGCATTACAAAAAAATATAATCTCGTTTTAATTGAAGACTGCGCTCAAGCTGCGGGAGCGAAATATAAAGGCAAATACGTGGGCTCATTTGGAGATATAAGTTGTTTTAGTCTGTATCAAACGAAACATATTATCTGTGGAGAGGGAGGAATAGTTGCTACCAGCAACAATAAATTTGCAAAAATCATATCCTCTATTGCCAATAACGGCATTATGAAGGATGATCTTGATGCTTATGATTATGACCGTATTGGCTATAATTATCAATTATCAGAGATACAAGCAGTATTAGCACTCGGTCAGCTGAAAAAACTTGATAAGAATAATATCAAAAGAAGAAAAAACGTTGAATTATTCAAAAGGATGCTGAAAGACGTAGATATTATATTTCAGAAAGTTGATCCAGACACAGAGAACGCATATTTCTATTTAACAGGCACATTGCCAGACAAACTATATGGTAAAAGAGATGCATTCATGAAATTGGTTAAAGACCTGAATGCCCCAATCAAAAAATTATACCCTCTTGCGTTAAATGAAGTAACTTTATTTAAAAAACATTACGAACAAGATTGTCCAGTCGCACAGCATATCACAAAACTATTCTTTAACCTTTATGTTAATCCAGGATTAGAAAAAAAAGAAATTACATTTATGGCCGATGCAGTTCGGAAGGCATATATGAAGCTCGTTTAATTATTTTTTTTCAGCACCATATCAAACCTCACTTTATGAAGAGTATTGCAATTTCTAATTTGGCTTGGCACTTAGGGGAAGATAAAGAAATTTTTAGACAAATGGCTAAAATGGAAATACGATATCTGGAAGTAAGCCCGTTCCGTGAAACCGGAGATCCCTCAGTCATTAGTCCTAAATCTGCAAAGAAACTTTTACAAAGCCTTCATCCCTATAATATAAAACCAATAGCGTTACAAGCGCTTTTATTCCAATATCCACATTTATCTCTTTTTAAAGATAAGCAAACGTGCCAAAAAACATATGATCATCTACTCAAAGTTATTACGTTTGCTAGCAGTATTGGAGCAAAAACTCTTATTTTCGGATCTCCCAAAAACAAGCTGAGAGGAAGAATGACATATCATGATGCGTTTGAAATTTCAGTTGAGTTTTTTAGCAAAATAGCTGAAAAATGCAAGGAGCAAGGAGTAACATTTTGTATTGAACCTACTCCTGCAGTTTATGGGGCTGATTTTATCAGAAATATTAAGGAATCTGTCGCTTTAATAGCGAAAGTAAATAGCACAGCACTTAAACTAAACATGGATATTGGATCGCTTCTCGTAAATAAGGAACCCATTAAAGAAACTATTTTGCAGAACAGTTCACATATCGGGCATATACATATAAGTGAGCCATATTTAAGACAGATTAATCGTGACTACGAATTCCATAAAGGAATTTCTGATGTTCTCAATGAATGCGGGTATAGCGATGTTATTTCGATAGAAATGCTCCCTCAACCTATTGATAATTCAGATTGTGTTTTACAAACGCTTTTATTTGTATCTGAACTATATACATGAATATAAAAATACATAAAGCTGACTACGTCATTATCGGTGCCGGAATATTCGGTTTATATGCAGCATATCTTTTAACAAAAAAAGGGGCAAAAGTTATCTTATTAGAAAAAGGAGTAGAGGCTTTCTCAAGGGCCAGCGCCATCAATCAGGCTAGAGTTCACAATGGTTATCATTATCCTAGAAGTCATGAAACCGCAGGAAAGTCAGCCTATTATTACGATAGATTTGTTTGTGATTTTCACTTTGCCATCCGTAATTCGTTCAAACAAATCTATGCAATCTCAAAAAGTGATTCCAAAATAACAGCTAGGGAATTTATAAACTTTTGTAATTTTGTAAATATTGACTTACAAGAATTTCCCCCTAATAGGTATTTTAAAAAGGGTACGGTTGAAGCAGCATTCCTTGCAAAGGAATGTAGTTTTGATTTTTTTAAAATAAGAGATTATCTATTAGAGAAAATTAAAAGGAATGTATTTCTGATCTATGATGTACGAATTAACACAGTCGAAAAGGGAATATCTTCTTACTCAATTAGATTCAATAATAATACCTCTATAGAAACGTCATTTGTTATTAATGCCACTTATGCAGGTATTAATGATATAAACGAAAAATTTGGACAGGAACAATATAAATTAAAATATGAATTGTGTGAAGTTGCATTTTGTGAAGTACCAAACGAATTAAGGAGTATAGGTATTACCATTATGGATGGGGATTATTTCTCAGTCATGCCTTTTGGAACCAGCAAAGTACATTCTTTTACATCAGTCAAATATACTCCCCGATATATACTACATGAAAGCTTTCTGAAGGATATAAAGGGTAAAAGTATAAATAAACAGGCTTGTAATATGCATAATCTGAGAGGGTGTGAAATCTGTGCTCAAAATATAAAATCTGCATGGGCTGAAATGTATGAACTATATAATATATATTTAAAATCACATTTAGCACTTAAATACAAATATTCTCAGTTTGAAATAAAAGCAATCTTACTGAACTCGGAAGGGGATGATTCTCGACCAACAATAATAAAAAAACATACAACACAACCGACTTTTATAAGTGTTTTCTCAGGTAAAATAAGCACTATTTACGATCTTGAAAAATATTTATAAGGTATGGTAAGTCCTGAAGCAAAACCTGTAGGATTACCTCTGGCATTATCAGAAATTGTTAGAGCGGCGACAGTAAGGTATTACGATATTGGTGAAGTGTCTAGATGGAGAAATAATACACGTGGTTTGGTTAATAGAAGTTTTGAGATCGATAATCGTTTTTTTTTGACTATCTATAAAAATCGAACACGTGAGGAACTTGAGGCGGATGCACAAATAGCAAATAATATGGATACAGCAATTCCGATTGCCAGACCGAAACGAGGACGGGAAGGTTATTCTCTGCAAACACTTGACGGTCCGATTTTATTGACTCCCAAATTGCCGGGAATACATTTTGTTGGAACAAAACACACAGATAAACATCCAATCCCAGAAGCACTTCATAGCTCTTTAGCTACATTTTATTGGAGACTTCAAGAAGGACTTTCTAGTGCACCAGATGATTTAAAAGCACAACTTACTAACGCTTCAAGAGAAACGATCGGTAAAATGCCAGAAAGAATTCCTGAAATAGCAAAACCTCTTGAAAAATACGCACCTTTCCAAGGAATACCTGCTTTTAAATACCCCGATCTCATTCATGATGACCTGGAACGACAAAATATTTTAAGTGTTGATGGTGAAATAACAGGAGTTGTAGATTTAGATTCAATACGTTCAGGCGATATTTTATACGAGTTTGGACATTTTCTCTTCAATAATGTTTTTTGTGATCCACAAGCAACTAGGTCAACCGCAATGTTTTATATAGACACGCTCAAAAAAGCAGGGATCATTAGGCTAGAAGATATTCCTTCAATTTATGGACATATTTATCGCTTTGCCGTTTCAGATATTGTCGATTTTGAAGATCTCAGGCAAAATTTCCGAGGAAACCCAGATGATATTATTGATATAAAATTACTGGTAAAGCAATATGAAAGAGCACTGGGTTTTGCTGCTGACGTTTTTGATATACAATCTGTGCAAAGAATTTTGTTCGATAAAAATGTAGAATAGAGCAAAGGGGTATAAATAACTATTATGTTAAGAGACACAAAATTCGCTATAAATGCTGCAAAACAAGCAGGTAATGTAATTAGAAAAAATTTTGGCAAGTCGGGACAGATAGTACATAAAGGCTTTAACGACTATGCTACTCCTACGGACATAAAAGCCGAAAAAATAATAATTGATGTATTAAAACAAACCGGCTATTCAGTATTTGGCGAAGAAATGGGAGAAACAGATAATCAGACTGAAAAAAAGTGGATAATAGATCCGATTGATGGAACAATGAATTTTATTCGCGGCATTCCTTTTTTCGCTACATCAATAGCTCTTATTGAAGATAATAAAAAATTGCTTATAGGAGTTGTGTATGATCCGATTGCTGATGAATGTTATTGGGCAGAACAAAATAAAGGAGCTTATCTTAATGATAAAAAAATTCACATAAGTGAAGTAAACAAGTTAGATGGATCGATCGTCCTGTTGGAGCATAATACATCAGCTCAAGGGAAAAGGGATTATTTGCAAATTGCTATAAAATTGATGAAACAAAAGGGACCGGTTGTCCTCAGACAAGGATCAACAGCTCTTATGTTATGCTATCTTGCTCGGGGAAGTGCTGAAGCTTTCCTCAGCAGTGGTGATAATTTATATGATGTCGCTGGAGGACTTATTATTGCCAGAGAAGCAGGTGCATTTATTTCCGATTGGAAAGGACAAGAATGGAGAAGTACTAATCCGTATGTTCTTGCGGTTACACCAAGCCTACGGAGGAAAATTCTGAGCAAAATAGAAAAAATACAAAAATGACAGAGGCACCATTTGTAACCGACCTACTTGTTCAAGAAATATTTTCATCTCAAAGTTCAGTACCAAGGAGAGTTGCATTGAGACCAACGGATCAGTATACTACTCCCACGAGCAACTATTTTGTAGCATAAATCATTTCTCTTTGTTTAACGACAATTATGAACATTGCAGATATACAGGGTATCCATCTTGGATCAGGACTTATTGGTATTGGAAGAACATGGGGATATAAAAAAACTCCTATACCAAACGAACAAGAAGCCTTAGATTTTTTGTCCTCTGCAGTTAAACAAGGTATTAAATATTTCGACACAGCCCCGGCTTATGGCACAAGTGAAGAACGGCTTGGAAATTTTCTTAAAAAAATCTCTGAAAAACAACGATCTCAACTATTCATTGCTACAAAAATGGGCGAGCATTGGAACGCAGAAAAAGATGAAGCATATGTCGATCATTCATATAAAGCATTAAAAAGAAGCCTGGATCAAAGTTTGAAACGGTTGGGACATATTGATCTACTATATCTTCATAAGACAACTATTGAAACACTACAAAATTCTGATGTTACAAAGGCATTTTCTTATGCAAAAAAGCATGAAATAAAAACATTTGGCGCAAGCGTTTCTGATCTCGAATCAGCTCAATTTGCTCTTCATAATGACTTGTATTCTGTTATCCAACTTCCATACAATATGTCGAATAGAATATTCGAACAGATAATTGATCAGGCTACTTCTGTAAAGAAACTTATTGTCGTTAATCGCCCGTTTAACATGGGTAAAGACGCAAAAAATACCGTAGGAGCATTTAAATTTATTTTACAAAAACATTTTAATGGATTTATTCTCACAGGAACAAAATCTCCCAAACATTTACAAGAAAACCTGAAAGCTTTTATTGAAGCTAAACAAACAAAGACATGAAGAAGACACAATTGATTTCTCTGGGCACAATGTACGTGGACATCAACTGCATTAATTTCCCTTTTGATAAAGGGCTTTTTGTTCATCGTGAAACAACAGGTGACACATATCAGCTTGAACTCGGAGGATCTGCGCTTAATTTCGCAAAACTTGCAACCCAATTAGATCTCCAAACAACATTTATTGGTAAAGTGGGAGACGATATTATGGGTAAGGCATTGCTTAAGCTTCTTAAAAAGAACGCTATCAACCCAGCTGTTATTGTTGATAATACTGTCCAAACCAATCTAGCAATTCATTATATCCATAAAGATGGATCATCGATTATGACCTCTAGTGGTAACGCGAACCAATCTCTAACCAACCAAGATATTCAAGGTAAGTTAAAACAAATAAACACTGCAGACTTTCTTTACTTGGGTGGATGTTTCAAACTAAAGAAATTATTGCCATATCTATCTACACTTGCACAAACAGCAAAACAAAAAGGTATAAAAGTTGTTCTTGATCACGGACGAGTTAATAACAATGTCACAATTGAAGATATCAGTATGATTGTTCAACTTATTCCGTATGTTGATATTTACCTACCAAGCATTGATGAATTTCTTGAGGTATGGGATGTCACAACAGTTGAAAAAGGAGTGGAAAAGATTCAAAAGCATGCACAACCTATTATTGTAATCAAACAGGGAGATCTTGGCGCGATTGGTTACCGAAATAATCAATCAATAAAAGTTCCTGCATATTCTATTAAAGCAGTTAATACTGTAGGAGCAGGGGATAGTTTCAATGCGGGATTTATTCGAGCGATGAGTGAGGGAAAAAATTTTGAACAATGCTTATCGTTTGCTTGTGCAACAGCAGCTGTAAAAATTTCATCTACAGGAAACGTTGCACTCGAAACAATAAAAACAATTGCAAAGCAAAACACTTGAAATTTTTGCCGGTGAAGGCATCTGTTACCTAATTTTACACCGTAGGAGACGCAGGTGGGACAGGTGGTATGTTTGGAAGAGATGAAGGAGGAGCAGTAGGCGAAATAGCAGGAGCGGTTACTGTGCCAGCTGAGCTTGGCTTTTCTTTAACATCAAGCATTGCGACACCAAGACCGAGAATAGTAAGGGAGGTAGTAAAGACTAAATCAACCCAACTGCCATTATAGAAAGTATTTACAGTCGTGGTATAAGAGAAGCCAAAATCGGCAATATATTCTAATGCAATACCCAAAAGAATAATCGTAATTGGCCATTTGAGTTGGTTTCCCCAATAACGAAAAGATAAACCAAAAATAAGAAGTCCCATGGTCATAAGAATAACATCTCCTACTGGATAGGCAATATCAAAAAATACCTTCAAAAATCCTCCTCCTGAGGTAATTGACCCAGCACGTGCAAGATCTACCATAATATACCAAGAAAAAAGAGAAACAACGACAGGAATAATTATCAAAAGAAGCTTGCGTCCTGTCTTCTGAAGTCCCATTCTTGCTCCTGAAGCATTGCCAAGATACACCATCCCAATTCCCCAGAACGGATAATTTAAGACAAAACCAACATCTGCCCAGGAAGGATAGGGGACAGTCGCGTTTAAAAAGAAATTATAATATGCCCAAATAAATTCACCCATTGACCAAGAAAAAAGGCTAAGCGAAAGAAAAAAAACAGCTTTTCCAACACTTTCTTTAAAAAACCCCCAACTCTTACTTATCCTAAATCCGATAATACTTCCAATGAATGGAATAAAACCATATACGAAAGAAAAAATATAACCATATTGCGTACTGTGTTTGAAGCCTGTAAAAATTGTGGCTAGGGTAATTGATGATCCACCGTTTGCAAAAAGTCCTGCACAAAGCCAGAAAAACAATAGCGCAATATAAAAACCAATTAAAAAAGATGCAGCGTGCGTCAGTTTCACTATTTTAATAGTTCACTAAAACACGATTAAAGTCAAGTCTGAAAAAACTATTGACAAATCAAGATAATTTAACAATAATCAAGGGAACATGGCAAAAAGAGTAATAATTATTGATGATGATCTATATATCCGAGAACTTTATGTTGAAGTCCTCAAAAATCAAGGCTACACAGTAGATTCTGCCGTAAATGGGGAAGATGCCTATAACAAGCTAAAAAATGGTGGATATGATCTGATTCTTCTAGATATCATGATGCCAAAAATGGACGGACTCCAAGTAATGGATGCTTTGCGCAAAAACCCTCCTCCCGTTAAAAATGGACCCATTCTTCTTCTCACCAATCTGGACCATGAACCGCTTGTAAAAGACGCATTGAGCAAGGGTGCTTCCGCCTTTATTATTAAAGCTGACATCACTCCTGAAGTGCTTATGGAACAAGTGAAGAAATACCTCGGAGAAACTAACTGATATTGGATATCAAATTGTAAATTGGTGTAATAATCGAAATAATCAGAAATCCTACCCCGAGCGCCAGAAGCACCATAATAATTGGCTCCATGAGTGTCGACATAATTTTTACTTTTTCATCAACCTCACGTTCATAATATTCAGATGCCTTAAGAAGCGAGCCATCAAGTTTACCGGTCTGCTCGCCGATTCTTACCATTTCAACCATCATCTGCGGAAAAAGCGGACTGGCTTCCATCGCATCCCCCACGGTAATCCCTTTCTCAACACGCTTTGCGATAAGTCCTATCGCGTCTTGATACAAGACATTTCCCACCACATCGCCACATTGTATGAGGGAATCAACGACCAAGGAACCTGAACTGATAAGAAGCGACAAAGTTCTTGAAAATTCAGCCATCATACTATCACGCAGCAAACGTCCGAAAATAGGAAGTTTTAAGATATAGGTATCAACAAGCCTTTTCCCTTGGGGTTTATGATACCAATTTTGTATATATATCGATCCAAAAACGAAAATCGCAATGGCAAGATACCAATAATTTATCATGAAGTTTGATATGCCCACAACAATAACGGTCGGTAAGGGAAGAGCAATACCGAGACTACTATACAGTGTTGTTAATTGCGGTATTACAAAGATCATCATAACAATCATAACAAGAATCATCATCACAACAACAATAACAGGATACATAAGCGCTCCGCGGATAGTACGGATGAGTTTATCATTTTTTTCCAAATTATCAGCAAGCCTTGCCAATATTTTATCCAAAAGACCAGATGACTCAGCTGTTTTGATAAGCGCTATATAAATAGGAGAAAAAACACGCGGATATTTTTCGAGAGATTTAGATAACGTCGCGCCATCTTCCACATCAGAAATAATGTTTTGTACGACGGCCTGCATTGCACTGTTTTGTGTCTGATTTTTCAATATATTCAATGCTTGGACCAACGTAAGTCCTGAGGTTATCATAGAGGCTAGTTGTCTGGTAAAAAAGATAACGTCTGAGGATTTTGTC
>Ga0265338_10008516_pt1 | contig 12432 bp, 13 predicted proteins | sample 42126metaG_FD_193579 | JGI IMG/M metagenome (GOLD analysis project Ga0265338, IMG submission 193579) | Rhizosphere microbial communities from Carex aquatilis grown in University of Washington, Seatle, WA, United States - 4-21-26 metaG | ecosystem: Host-associated > Plants > Roots > Rhizosphere... | reverse complement strand
GAGGCGCCCCCAGGCGGCGGACCTTTCTTGCATGGGCGTGGGCGATGGCCACCGCCAGGGCGTCGGCGGCGTCGGTCGTGGCGTCACCCGAGGTCGGCAATATCCGCCGGACCATGAAGGCGACCTGGGCCTTGTCGGCCCCGCCGGTGCCGACCACGGACTTCTTGACCACCTTGGCGGCGTATTCGGCGACCTCCAGTCCCGCTCTCGCCGGCGCCAGCATCACCGCGGCGCGGGCGTGTCCGAGCTTCAGGGTGGACGAGCCGTTGGCGGTGACGAAGGTCTCCTCGATGGCGGCCTCGTGCGGGGCGTGGGCGGCGACCACGGCGGCGACGCCTTCGAACAGGGCCAGCAGGCGCTCGGAGAACGGCAGGGAGTCTCGGGGCGCGATCACCCCGTGGGCCACGTGCGCCAGGCGCGCGCCCTCCAGGACGATGACTCCCCAGCCAGTGCGTCGAAGGCCCGGATCCAGCCCCAGGATGCGAATCGCGTTCATCATGTGTTCCGCAGCATCACCCCTCCGTTCGCCTTGCCAAAGCGTTTACTGACTCGCCCGGCCAGGCGTCGGAATCACCGTAAACCATCCGTATTTACGGTGGCCGGCGCTCCGGAACGCAGCCCTGGAGCGACGCGAGAACGGCCGTGGCCCGGCGGGAAGCGGGTGGCGATGATCGGGGCTCCTTTGCGGCGGGGCCTCCCATCCTGACGCTCGGCGCGGACGCTTAGGCGAACCCCAAGCCGGGAAGCGCGGCCGGCCTTCGCTGACGCCGCCGCCGTTCGCGGGGTCGCCCGCGCGGGGCGACGCAGGTCCTCACCCGGCGAGTTTCGCCATCTCGGCTTCGTCGATCTCGTAGTTGCCGTAGACGTTCTGGACGTCGTCGTCGTCGTCCAGGGCGTCGAGCAGCTTGACCAGGGTGGCCGCGGCGTCGCCAGAGACCGGCGTGGTGGTCTTCGGTTTCCAGACGATCTCGGTCGACTTGGGATCGCCAAGCGCGGCGGACAGGGCCTCGGCCACTTCGGAGAGGCTCTCGAAGGCGGTGGTGATCACATGGCCCTCGGCGTCGGACGACACGTCCTCGGCGCCGGCCTCGATGGCCGCTTCCATCACCGCGTCCTCCGACCCCGCGCCGGCCGGATAGACCAGCTGGCCCACCCGATCGAACATGAAGGCGACGGTGTTGGTCTCGCCGAGATTGCCGCCGTTCTTGCCGAAGATGGTCCGCACGTTGGCCGCCGCGCGATTGCGGTTGTCGGTCAGCACCTCGACGATCAGGCCCACCCCGCCGGGGCCGAAGCCCTCGTAGCGGATCTCCTCCATGTTGTCGGCGTCGCCGGAAGAGGCCTTCTTGATCGCCCGGTCGATGTTGTCCTTGGGCATGGACTCCGCCTTGGCGCTGACGATCGCCAGCCTGAGGCGGGAATTGGCGGCCGGATCAGGCACGCCGGACTTGGCGGCGAGGGTGATGTCGCGCGAGAGCTTGGAGAACAGCTTGGACCGGATCTTGTCCTGACGGTCCTTGCGGAACTGGATGTTCTTGAATTTCGAATGTCCGGCCATGGTCTCGATCTGGGGCCCCGGGAGGCCGCGCTTCTAGCGCTCCCGAGGCCACAAGGCCAGCGGGTCAGGCTCAGTCGGCCTCGTCGAGCCGGTAGATGGCGCCCCGCCAGAGCCGGAACACCGCGTCCTGGGGCGGCGCCGCCGTGTCCCACAGCCCCTCGGGGCCCGTGCGCTCGTAGAGCGCGCGCAGGATGCGCCCGGTGATGCCGTGCGAGACCACCAGGCGGACCTCGCCGTCGGCCTGGTCATGCTCGTCCAGCCAGGCGGCCACCCGCGCGGAGGCGGTCTCCCAGGTCTCGCCGCGCGGCGCGGCGAGCAGCCAGCCGGGCGCCGACCTGGCGCCGGGCGTATGGGCCTCGATCTCCTCGCCGTTCAGGCCTTCCCAGTCGCCGACGTCGATCTCCATGAGGCGATCGTCGGTCTCGATCTCGCAGCCCAGGCCGATGGTCTCGCGGACGATCTCTGCGGTGCGCCGGGTCCGGCCGAGCGGGCTGGAGATCACCCGCCATCGCCCGGGCTCGTCCGCCAGGCCCTTCAGCACGACGCCCATGCGCCGCGCCTGCTCGACGCCGAGTTCGGTCAGGGGGGAATCCATGCGCCCCTGCAGCCGCCGCTGGACGTTGAACTCGGTCTGGCCGTGGCGGATGAGGAAGATCAAGGCGGGCCCCGGCGTTTCATGCGAGAGGTGGCCTTCTAGCCGCGGCGGCGGCGCCCGTCACCGGCCGCGGGGAACCTCGGTGTCCAGGCTGGGTTCTGCTGCCGAACCTTGGAGTTCACCATGACCGAAACCGAGAACTCTGCGCTCGACGACGCCGATCCCGAGATCGTCCACTGGTATCCGCCGCGCCATCACCTGCCGCAGGCCATCGGCCCGCGCAGCGTCAGCGCCGCCAGTGTCGGCGCGCTCGCCATGGGCGCCCTGGCGTTCGGGGCGATGGCCATCGGCGTCCTCGCCATCGGCCGCCTGGCCGTGGGCCGGGCGCGGTTCAAGGACCTGGAAATCGACCGCCTGACGGTGCGCAGGCTCACGATCCTGGAGCCCTGAGCCCCTCCTCCCCCGTTCCTCGGGTGGGGAGAACGGCCCTCAGGTCGGCTGCAGGGCCTCGGACATCTCCGGCATGGCCGGGATCAGGCGGCCGCCGATGCGGATCGGTTCGACCCGCCGGGCCAGGCCCGTCCGGTTGTCGGTCTCCACATAGACGCCGCAGACGGTGGCCGGGCCCTCGGCCGGCTTGTGCCGGGCGCTGGGGATGCGGGTGGTGAACCGGCGCAGCGGCTCTTCCTTGTCGTTGCCGATGACGCTGTCGTAGTCGGCGCAGGCCCCCGCATCGGTCTGGTAGGCCGTGCCGCCCGGCAGCACCTGGGCGTCGGCGGTCGGCACGTGCGAATGCGAGCCCACCACCAGGCTGGCCCGGCCGTCGCAGAAGTGGCCCATGGCCATCTTCTCGCTGGTCACGTCGCCATGCATGTCGACGACGATGGCGTCGCAGGCCTGGCCCAGCGGGCAGGCCTCCAGCTCCCGGTCCACCGCCGAGAACGGATCGTCCAGGATCGGCTCCATGTTGCGCTGGCCCAGCAGGTTGGTGACCAGCACCCGCTGTCCGGAGGCGGTCTCGTAGAGGTGCGCGCCGCGGCCCGGCGGCTGGGCCAGGCGCGGATAGTTGAGCGGGCGGATCAGCCGCTCCTCGCGCACGATGTAGGTGAGGGCCTCGCGCTGGTCCCAGGAATGGTTGCCCAGGGTCAGGCAGTCGGCGCCGGCCTCGAACAGTTCGCGGGCGGTGGACTCGGTGATGCCGAAGCCGCCGGCGGCGTTCTCGGCGTTCACCACCACGAAGTGGAGGCCCAGGCGCCGGCGCAGGCCCGGCAGGTGCCGGACCACACCCTCGCGGCCCGACCGGCCGACCACGTCTCCAAAGAATGCGATGCGCATCGACGCTGTCCTAGAGCTTTCCGGCTCCAAGGCATAGCGCGCGGCTGCGCAGGGGTGTTCCCCATCCCTCGGGAGGGGAAGTGGCGGCGCCGCGAGAGCCGTGAAGCACGTTTCAATCCCCTCGGACCTGGCTAACCAGGTGGGCGCCGTGTGTCCAAGGCCACGGCCCGGGACAGGGACAGCTCCCGTCGAGAGTGATTAAGGTCCCCGGGATTGGTTGGCTTCGACGCGAGCCGCAGCAAGACCCGCCACCCCTGAAGGTAGGATGCCGCCGCCCAGTCCTCAAGCGGCGCCTCAGGTCTGTGCAAAACCCCGTCGCGACGATGAACCGCACCTGACATTAGCCATTCAGCAGCAGTTCAGCGCCGCGAATTAGGATTGCATCATCCTAGCGACGCTCAAGTCGCGGAACACGATAAGCCTCCGAAGGAGGGGATCATGTTGGAAGCGAGTGATACCGGAGCCCTGCGGCACGTCCCGATCCGCGACGGCGACCTGGTCTGTCTGTCGGGCGCGCCGACCGAGCTCTATTCGGTCATCCTGGTGCGTGAAGGCCGCTGTTGGCTGCGCAACCTGCAGACCGAGATGGACACCCTGACGGGGCTGGACACGGTCCGGCGCATCGGCCGGGAATCCGGCGACCTGAGCGGCATCTACGGCTAGAGCCCCGTAGTAAAGTCCGGCTCAGGAGGCCTTGGCCGCCAGGGCCTCGATCTTCCTGGCGGCCTGCTCGAGGGCGGCCACGGCCCGGCCCTCGGAGCGGTGCTTCTCGGACTCCGCCTTGGCCAGGTCCGCGCTCGCCGCCGCCAGGCGGCCGCGCACCTCGGCCAGCTCGTCGGCCATCAGGAGCGCCCCCATCAGGAACAGCCGCGTCTCGCCGAGCTGTCCCACATCCTTGGCCACCTGCGCCACATGACGGTCGAACACCTCGGCGAGGGTCCGGACATGCTGCTCCTGGCCGTCCTCGCAGCCCACCGGATAGATCCGGCCGTTCACCCTGATCGAAACCTCGGCCATCAGGCTTCCTCCGACTGCTGCAGCGCCTGGCGCACCGCGCCGATGGCCCGGTCGAGCGCTTCGGCGGTGGCGTGGCCGGCGTCTTCCAGGGCACGCTCGCGCGCCCGCGACGCATCGAGTTCGGCGGCCAGCTTCGAGCGGTCGACGTCGAACAGGCCGCTGGCCGATCCGTCCGCGCGGCCCGACAGCTCGCCGACCTGCCCATCCAGCACCGCAAGCGCCCGCTCGAGCCGGGTGATCGCCGCCTCCAGCGCCCCGTCGCCGCCCTGGGGACCGTCCGCCATGCAAGCCTCCCTTGTTGGCCTCTCTATAGACCGGGCGGGGCCAAGTCTGAAGGCCGCGCCCCGCGGTTGACCGGAGAGCTTGGCCGTGGCCAATGAGCCCTCCTTCCCGCCGCCATCAGAACGCGTGTCATGACCGTCACCCCCCAAGCCATGGCCGACGCCATCCGCGTCCTGGCCATGGACGCCGTGCACAAGGCCCGCTCGGGCCACCAAGGGATGCCGATGGGCATGGCCGACGTCGCCACGGTGCTCTGGACCCAGGCCCTTAAGTACGACGCCGCCCGGCCCGACTGGCCGGACCGCGACCGCTTCGTGCTGTCGGCGGGCCATGGCTCGATGCTGATCTACGCCCTGCTGCACCTGACCGGCTTCAAGGCCGTGACGATGGAGCAGATCCGCGACTTCCGGCAGCTGGGCTCCCTGACGCCCGGCCACCCCGAGTACGGCCACACGCCGGGGGTTGAGACCACCACGGGGCCGCTGGGCCAGGGCCTGGCCACGGCGGTGGGCATGGCCATGGCCGAGCGCCATCTCAACGCCCGCTTCGGCGACGATCTGGTCGACCACCGCACCTGGGTCATCGCCGGGGACGGCTGCCTGATGGAGGGGATCAGCCACGAGGCCATCTCCCTGGCGGGCCGGCTGAAGCTGAACCGCCTCACGGTGCTCTTCGACGACAACAACACCACCATCGACGGGCTCGCCACCATCTCGGAGACCGGCGACCAGGTCGGCCGGTTCAAGGCCGCGGGCTGGGCGGTGAAGACGGTCGACGGTCATGATCACGGCAGGATCGCCGCCGCCCTGCGCTGGGCGAGGCGGCAGGACCGCCCCAGCATGATCGCCTGCAAGACCAAGATCAGCAAAGGCGCCGGACCCAAGGAGGGCGACGCCCACAGCCACGGCTACTCCCTGTTCGATCCCGAGATCGCCGCCGCCCGGCAAGCCATGGGATGGACATCGGCCCCCTTCGAGGTCCCCGACGATCTCGCCCAGTCCTGGCTGAAGGCGGGCCGGCGCGGCGGCCGCGTCCGGCGCCAATGGGACCAGAGGCTGAAGGCCTCCAGCCACCGGGCCGAATTCGACCGGGCCTTGAAGGGCGAGGTCCCCGCCGCCGCCCTGGAAGCCCTGAAGGCGCACGCCGACAAGATGGCGGTCGACCGCCCCGCCAACGCCACCCGGGCCCATTCGGGCGCGGCCCTCGCGGTGCTGACGCCCGCCGCGCCCGAGATGATGAGCGGCTCGGCCGACCTGACCGGCTCGAACAACACCCTGGTCAAGGGCATGACCTCGTTCGACGCGCCCGGCTACGAAGGCGTCTATGTCCACTATGGCGTGCGCGAGCACGGCATGGCCGCGGCCATGAACGGCATGGCGGTGCACGGCGGGGTGATCCCCTTCTCGGGCACCTTCATGGTGTTCTCGGACTACTCGCGCCCGGCGATCCGCCTCAGCGCCCTGATGGGCCTTCGGGTCATCCACGTGATGACGCACGACTCCATCGGCGTGGGCGAGGACGGCCCGACCCACCAGCCGGTGGAGCACCTGGCCAGCCTCAGGGCCATGCCGAACCTGAACGTGATGCGGCCCGCCGACGCGGTGGAGGCCGCCGAGTGCTGGGCCCTGGCGGTGCAGTCGAAGACGACGCCGACGCTGATGGCCCTGTCACGCCAGAAGGTCCCGGCCGTCCGCTGCGAGGCCTCGGCGGAGAACCTCTGCGCCAGGGGCGCCTATGAGCTGGACGCCGCCTCCAGCGAAGCCGAGGTCACGCTGTTCGGCACCGGCACGGAGCTCGATCTCGCCCTGCGCGCCCGCACCATGCTGGAAAAGGACGGGATCCCCACCCGCGTGGTCTCGGTCCCCTGCTGGGAGCTGTTCGAGGCCCAGAGCCCCGCCTACCAGGCCAGGACCATCGGCAAGGCCAAGGTCCGCCTGGCGGTGGAGGCCGGCGTGCGCCAGGGCTGGGACCGCTTCATCGGCGAGGACGGCCTGTTCGTCGGCATGAGCTCCTTCGGCGCCTCGGCCCCGGCCGAGCAGCTTTACGAGCACTTCGGCATCACCCCCCAGGCCATCGTGGAAAAGGTGAAGGCGCGGCTCGGCCGCTAGAGCTTTGTATTCACGCGTGTTTTGTTCCGAAAACCGGTTCCCACTTTTCGGAACGCGCTCTCAGGTCGAACCTCGAAGCACGCCAGGCACGCCAAGAGTCCGGTCGACCGCGTAGCGCGCCGCAGGAAGCTGGCCAGTCGCCCAAGCCCCCCGCCACTTGCCGTGCTTGGTGGTTGAATCTTGCGGCTCTGGCGCGGCGCGAGGCGTCAGGCTTCGTAGCGGGTCATCACCAGGCAGCCGTTGGTGCCGCCGAAGCCGAAGCTGTTGGACATGACGCAGTCGAGCTGGGCGTCGTCGACGCGCTTGCGCACGATCGGCAGGTCGGCGAAGGCCGGGTCCAGCTCGTCGATGTTGGCGCTCTCGCAGACGAAGCGGTTCTGCATCATCAGCATGCAGTAGATCGCTTCCTGGGCCCCCACCGCGCCCAGCGAGTGGCCGGTCAGCGACTTGGTCGAGGAGATCAGGGGCGCCTTGTCGCCGAACACCTGGCGCACCGCGTCCATCTCGCGCTGGTCGCCCACCGGCGTGCCGGTGCCGTGCGGATTGAGGTAGTCGACCTTGCGGTCCACCCCTTCCAGCGCCAGGCGCATGCAGCGGGCCGCGCCTTCCCCGGAGGGCGCCACCATGTCGTAGCCGTCGGAATTGGCGGCGTAGCCGGCGATCTCGGCATAGATCTTGGCGCCGCGCGCCTTGGCCCGCTCCAGCTCCTCCAGCACCACGATGGCCCCGCCGCCGGCGATGACGAAGCCGTCGCGGTCCTTGTCGTAGGCGCGGGAGGCCCGCGCGGGGGTGTCGTTGAAGCGGGAGGTCATGGCTCCCATGGCGTCGAACAGGTTCGACAGGCTCCAGTCCAGCTCCTCGCAGCCGCCGGCGAACATCATGTCCTGGCGGCCCAGGGCGATCTGCTCGAAGGCCGAGCCGATGCAGTGGGTCGAGGTGGCGCAGGCCGAGGCGATCGAGAAGTTGATGCCCTTGATCTTGAACCAGGTGGACAGCACCGCCGAGGGGCCCGAGCTCATGGCCTTGGGCACGGCGAAGGGGCCGACCCGCTTGGGGCCCTTCTCGCGGGTGATGTCGGCGGCCAGGACGATGGCGCTGGTGGAGGGCCCGCCCGAGCCCACGATCAGGCCCACCCTTTCGTTGGAGACCTCGTCGGGGCCGAGACCGGCGTCGAGGATCGCCTGGTCCATGGCGATGTGGCCATAGGCGGTGCCGGGGGCCAGGAACCGGGCGGCCCGGCGGTCGACCATGGACTCCCAGTCGGTGACCTTGGCCGGGGCGTGCACCTGGCAGCGGAAGCCGAGCTGGGTGTATTCGGGAGCGGCCACCACCCCGGACTTGGCTTCCCGCAGGGAGGCCAGCACCTCGTTGGCGTTGGAGCCGATCGAGGAGACGACCCCGATCCCGGTTATGACGACGCGACGCATGCTTCGTTCCCGTTGCCCGTGGGAGCTAGGTACGCTGATACAGGCCGACTCTCAGGTCGGACGCCGAATAGATGGGGTTGCCATCGGCTTCCAACACCCCATCCCCGATGCCCATGACGAGACGACGGTTGATCACGCGCTTCATGTCCACCTTGTAGGTGACGGTCTTGATATTGGGCGTCACCTCGCCGGCGAACTTCACCTCGCCGCAGCCGAGCGCCCGGCCGCGACCCTTGCCGCCGATCCAGCCCAGGTAGAAGCCGACCAGCTGCCAGAGGGCGTCCAGGCCCAGGCTGCCCGGCATCACCGGATCGCCGAGGAAGTGGCAGTCGAAGAACCAGAGGCTGGGGTCGATGTCGAACTCGGCGTGGATGTGGCCGAGGCCGTGGGCGCCGCCGTCCTGGTCGATGCGGATGATGCGATCGAACAGCAGCATCGGCGGGGCCGGAAGCTGGGCGTTGCCCGGACCGAACATCTCGCCGCGGGCGCAGGCGAGCAGGTCGGCCTTCTCGAAACTGTTCTTGCTAAAGGGCTCAGTTGACACTCGGGCCTCCGCTTTGGCGTCGGGTTACCACGTCAGAGCGAGGTCAGGCCAGATGGCCTCAACGGCATTGCCTCTGGTCGGCGGTTCCCCAGAGCTCCGAGGCCTGGGCCCAGCCGCCGCCGCCCTTGCCCTTCAGCTTGCACCAGCCGGACGTCTCGCAATGGTCCAGGAGGATCGCCGCATTGGCCGCCAGGGTGGCCTGGGTCTTGGCGCCGCCGGGCTTGTCCAGCAGCGGCAAGGGATCGGACTTGAGCCGCACCACCGTGCGCCGGCCGTCGATGCCGGTCGCCTTGACCCAGGCGATCGCGCCGGTGGGATCGCAGACCCTGCGCCACTCCGGGGTCTCCTCGATCACCTGCAGGGGCATGCCCTTGGCGTGGTAGACCCAGAGCAGGCGGTAGTCGTCGCCCGGGCCGCCGCGGGCGTTCACCTCGGCGAACTTCAGGGAGACATAGCGGGGCACCGGCAGGCCCGAGGGCGTGGTGCGCGCCGGCGCCTGCCCGTGGCTGTCCTTGCAGCCGCAAATCGCCAGGACGGCGGCGGCGGCCAGGACCTGGCCCAATTTCAGCGCTGAGTCGCTCACGCGCCGAACTTGAAGGGCGTGATTGCGCCGTCAAGGGCGGACCTTATAAGCGAGGCGACGATAAGGACATCGGGAGGAGGCGTGGGGTGAGCCAGTCCGAGCTGTTTCCGGTTCCCGAGGCCTGGGCCGAGCGGGCGCTGATCACCGCCGCCGACTACGACGCGGCCGTCCGGCAGGCGGAGTCCGACCCCGACGGCTATTGGAAGGCGCTGGCCGGCCGGCTGGACTGGATCAAGCCGCCGACGCTGATCAAGGACGTCTCCTTCCACAAGGCCGACTTCCACATCCGCTGGTTCTGGGACGGGGTGCTGAACGTCTCGGCCGAGTGCCTGGACCGGCACCTGCCCAAGCGGGCCAACGACGCGGCCTATATCTGGGAGGGCGACGATCCCTCCGAGAGCCGCATCGTCACCTATGGCGAGCTCTATGCCGACGTCTGCCGCATGGCCAATGTGCTGAAGGCGCAGGGGGTCAGGAAGGGCGACCGGGTCACCATCTACATGCCGATGATCCCCGAGACGCCGGCGGCCATGCTGGCCTGCGCGCGGATCGGGGCGGTCCACTCGGTGGTGTTCGGCGGCTTCTCGGCCGAGAGCCTGGCCGGGCGGATCATCGACTGCGACTCCCGCTTCGTGATCACCGCCGACGAGGGCGTGCGCGGCGGCAAGCGCATCCCCTTGAAGGCCAATGTCGACGAGGCGCTGAAGGAGTGTCCCAACGTCGCCAAGGTGCTGGTGGTCCAGCGCACCCAGGTGGAAATGAACATGGTCGCCGGCCGCGACCTCTTCTGGGCCGAGGAGCGCGAGAAGGTCGCCGCTGAATGCCCGCCCGAGCCGATGGGCGCGGAGGACCCGCTGTTCATCCTCTACACCTCGGGGTCGACGGGGAAGCCCAAGGGGGTGTTGCACACCTCGGGCGGCTACCTGGCCTGGGCGTCCTGGACCCACCAGATGGTATTCGATTACCGGCCAGGCGAGGTCTACTGGTGCGCCGCCGACGTCGGCTGGGTCACCGGCCACAGCTATATCGTCTACGGCCCGCTCTCGAACGGCGCGACCGGGGTGATGTTCGAAGGGCTGCCCACCTATCCCACCGCCTCGCGCTACTGGGAGGTGGTCGACAAGCACAAGGTCGAGATCCTCTACACCGCGCCCACCGGCATCCGCGCCCTGATGCGGGAAGGCGACGGGCCGGTGAAGAAGACCTCCCGGGCGTCCCTGCGCCTGCTGGGCAGCGTCGGGGAGCCGATCAATCCGGAAGCCTGGCTCTGGTACCACAACGTGGTCGGCGACGGCCGCTGCCCCATCGTGGACACCTGGTGGCAGACCGAGACCGGCGGGGTGCTGATCACGCCCCTGCCCGGCGCCACGGCGCTGAAGCCGGGCTCCGCCACCCGGCCCCTGCCGGGGATCAAGCCGGTGCTGGTCGACGAGAAGGGGACGCCCCTGGAAGGCGCGACCTCGGGAAACCTGTGCCTGGCCGATTCCTGGCCCGGCCAGATGCGCACGGTCTATGGCGACCACGACCGCTTCTTCCAGACCTATTTCTCCACCTACCCGGGCCTCTATTTCACCGGCGACGGCTGCCGGCGCGACGAGGACGGCTACTACTGGATCACCGGCCGGGTGGACGACGTGATCAACGTCTCCGGCCACCGGCTGGGCACCGCGGAGATCGAGTCCGCCCTGGTCGCCCACCACGACGTGGCCGAAGCGGCGGTGGTCGGCTATCCGCACGACCTCAAGGGCCAGGGCATCTACGCCTATGTGACCCTGAAGGCGGGGATCCAGCCCACCGAACAGCTTCGCCGAGAGCTGGCGCTCTGGGTGCGCAAGGAGATCGGCGGCATCGCCCAGCCCGACGTGCTGCAGTGGGCGCCTGGCCTGCCCAAGACCCGGTCGGGCAAGATCATGCGCCGGATCCTGCGCAAGATCGCCGAGAACGACACCTCGAACCTCGGCGACATCACCACCCTGGCCGACCCGTCGGTGGTGGAGGACCTGGTGCGCAACCGGGCCCAGCCGGCCAAGCCCTGAGGCGCTCGCCTTCGCCGCGGGAATGGCTTAGTTGACTGCATCAACGATCGAGCAACGATCCCGGAGGAGACCATGCTGACGCTCTATTGTTTCGGCCCGGGGGCGAACTCGCTGAAGCCGCTGCTGACCCTCTACGAGAAGGGCCTGGAGTTCACCCGCCGCCAGCTGAACCCGGCGATCTTCGAGCACCACGAGGACTGGTTCAAAGCCATCAACCCCAACGGCCAGGTCCCCGCCCTGGACCACGACGGCAAGGTGATCACCGAATCCACGGTGATCTGCGAATACCTCGAGGACGTGTCCCCCCACGCCAATCCGATGCGGCCGTCCGACCCCTACCTGGCCGCCCAGATGCGCATCTGGACCAAGTGGGTGGACGAATATTTCTGCTGGTGCGTCTCCACCATCGGCTGGCAGCGCATGGTCGGCCGCATGGTCGAGAAGTACTCGGACGAGGAGTTCGAGGAGCACGTCAGGCGCATCCCGATCTACGAGCAGCAGGTGAAGTGGCGCCGGGCCCGCTACGGCTTCCCGCAGGAGCTGATCGACGAGGAGATGCGCAAGATCGCCTTCTCGGTGAAGAAGCTGGAGGCGCGGCTGGAGCAGAGCCCCTGGCTGGCGGGTCCCGACTACACCCTGGCGGACATCTGCAACTTCGCCATCGCCAACGGCATGGAGCGCATGTTCGGCGAACTGGTGAACGAGGCGGACACCCCGCGCCTGGTCGACTGGATCCGGCGCATCAACGCCCGCCCGGCCTGCCGGAAGATGTTCGCCGAGACGCCGAACGAATTCGCCCGGAGGTCGGACGAGCCCACGTCCGAGCCTGTGAAAGCCAACGCATGATCAGATCCTCCCCCGTGCAGCGTAGCGAAACGGGGGAGGGGGACCGCGAAGCGGTGGAGGGGGCGTGGCCGGCGAACGCCCCCTCCCTCCCTTCGGGACAC
>Ga0265338_10008515_pt1 | contig 12432 bp, 8 predicted proteins | sample 42126metaG_FD_193579 | JGI IMG/M metagenome (GOLD analysis project Ga0265338, IMG submission 193579) | Rhizosphere microbial communities from Carex aquatilis grown in University of Washington, Seatle, WA, United States - 4-21-26 metaG | ecosystem: Host-associated > Plants > Roots > Rhizosphere >... | reverse complement strand
GCTTTGCCGGGATTATGAAGTGCGCTTGGATCATAGCGAGGCGATAATACGAATTTGCATGATTCGCCTTATGGTTAGACGGCTTGCGTCAATATGAATTGCCCATTTTTAAAACACGCTCTCAGTGGATCCGCTGAGTCCGGAACCATCGCCAGGCGCCATTCAACTTCCTTAAAAGCCTGTGTTTCCGGGCCGCGATCCGCCCTCTATTGTTGTAGTGCCATAAAAATTCTTGGCCGCCACATCAGGCATGATAATGTACGTCTGGTCACTGCGAAAAATGTAATCTTGGCGGTTGCCTATGATTGCCATCAGCGGAACGCCATCGTCGGGAGGCGGAGCTAATTGTAGCGTGGCCGGTGAAGAAGTTGTGTCAATCGTTCCTCCCGGATTTGTCACTCGAACAGCGTATTGATATTGATCGTCAGGGGACCAAACTGCGTTTCTTGAATAAGCCGGACCGGTTTCGCCAGGAATGTCCTGCCATTGCCATTGCCCATTTGCTTGCGTGGCCTTCATCCAATGATATGTGAACGGTGGAGTTCCGCTTGGCGTTACCCTGTACGTGAGCATGTCGCCGACCTGAGCGATTTGGCTTAGCGGCCAATTACCAGGGACCGTTGTGTCGATAAACGGTGGGGCGGCCCACGGAGTTTCGCCCAGGTCCTGAATCCCATCTCCATTTGCGTCGGCGAGGTAGTCGGGGTCATTGTCGTTGTTTGAGTCGATGGGTTTGCCGTTGGCGTCGCAGGCGACGTAGTGGAAGCCGATGCTGACTTGGCCGTTGCCGGTGTCGCCGTCTTTGGCGTTGTCGGCGGTGACGGTGTAGTGGTAGAGGCCGGCGTCGGCGGCGCTGCGGCTGCCGCTGTGGATGAGTGTGGTGAGGGTCGATGGATAATAAAAAGAGCCGAGTGAGCCGGTTTGGTAGGCGGGGCTGCTGGCGAGCATTTGGATTCCGGATTCGGCGGCGCCGGTGAGAGTAAATTGAAGCGGGATGCCGGCGTAGGCGTTGTGGTCGCAACTGTCGCCGGAGTTGACAGGGCCCCAAATAATGGTCTGGTCGAATAGGTTGTCTCTGAAGGTCCAGCCGCCGGCGTAATATTGACAAGGCCAGAAGTGTCCGCCGACGAACAGGTTGTTATACAAGGTATTGGCGATGGCGCCCATCGCATCCGAGTCCATTAAAGTGACATAGGCGCGGTGGAAGAGGCAGTTGTCGGCCTGAACGACAGGCGCGTCGTTGAAAATGTTCCCGTTGTAAAACTGGCAGTCGCGCAACGCAATAGTCGATGAGCCGGAATCCAGGAATTCATCGGCGTACATCGTCGTCTGCGAGCCGACACACGACCAATTGCAGAAGCGAAAGCTGGCGGTCATTGGGCTTACGCTGCACGCAAGGTTTAAAAAGTTGGCGTTGTCGTTGTAGTTGTCGAGCTGCCAGGTTTGTTGCGGGCACTCCTGCACGGCGTCCAAAGTGGCGAGATGAATCGGGGCTGTAGCGGTCCCTTGCGCTGTGATGACGCATCCGTCTTGGGCTTTGATTCCGTCCTTTTGGGCCCAAACGCTCGAAGCGAGGCAAGCGGCGGCTGTTCCTGGGCTGATGGTAAGACTGGCGTTCGGCGCCAGGGTGACGCCCGAGAATGTGGCGTCGATGGGATCGTAGTGATAGCCCAGGTCGAGGTGGCCGGAGGCGACGGTGTCGCGCGGGACTTCCGGCGTGAGCGAAATGGATGTGGAATTGGGGTTGTTTGAATAAACTGCGGAGGACGGCGGCGGCTGGGTTGTTTTTTGGTCGAGGTCGGCGAGAAGGGTTGAATTGATCGCGGTAGTTCCGTATTGGCGGAAGGGGTTGTTGTTGGCGACGAGGTAGTAACTACCGCCGGCGAAGGTTTGGAACGGGTAAAACGTCCAAGAGACGGGTGACGAACCGAATGTTGTGCCGCCGTACAGCCACGCGCTTGCCTGGCCGCTGCTATAAAATCCGTTGTGATCGCCCGACACAAGGTGCGGGATCGAAGGGGAAAAGGAGGCCACGTTGGCCATGATGCAGTTTATGAACGACGCCCAGGTAGTGTTTCCGTTTCCAATCGGTTGGACGAGCACGGAGTATGAGGGGTTCCCGCTGAAGGTCGTGTTCTCGGCTGTCAGAGTAGAGGCGCCTAGCTGCAGAGCGGTGTTGAAGTTTGCGATTAGCAAGTTATTGAGCGCGCTGACACCCTGCCCAGGAGTGTAAAGGGCCGTCGTGCAATTGACTATTTGACCGTCGGTCAACTGCAAGGACAGGGAAACCCCTTGCGCATATATGGCCTGCGTGGCGTAGCTGATGCGGAAGTGGTGAAGGTTCAACGAACTTGGGGCCGACGAAGCTCCATAAAAGGCGATGCCCGGGTTGGCGTATGTGCCGGTGGGAGTGTGTGACGAACCGTTGATGATGTCGCCAACGGAATCATCGTCTTTTGCTGTCAGGACGAATGGGAGGTAGTTTGTGGACTGGCAGTTGACTTGGGCGGGATCGTAGATGTTGAGCGCGGCGTTGCGAGCGAATTTCAAGATGCTTCCGCCCTCAAAGACGGCGGTTCCTGCGGTGACCGAAAATGGGCCGCTGAGATAAAAGGTGGCGCCACCGGCGAAGGTGCAGCCGTTGTTCGAGGGGCTGTTGACGGTGGTGTAGTCGATGACGAGGGCGGGATTGGGGGAATAGTTCTGGGCAAGCGCGATAGAGTTGAAGTCGTGGCGAGGGGCGTCGGGGGATAGAGCGGCAGGACGCCTCGGCGAGGCGTCCCTACCTTTTGCGGGAGGACGGCTCGGCTGGAGGCGGAAGTTCCGCTTCCCACTCGCCCTACCGGGGGTATTGGATTGGAGGGCGGCGAGGCGGGTGGTTTTGGCGGGTTTGGCAATGGAGGCGTGGGCGGGGAGTTGGTCCTGGAGGGGGGCGATGCGCGACCAGGGTATGGATTCGATGAGGAAGTCGCGATTCTCGAGTTTGATCCATTCTTTGCGGACGGCGCCGGCGCTGGTGGCGCGGCCGTTGGCTGCTGCTAGAAAGGCTTCGCCGACGGGAATGAGCATGTCGCCGAAGTCAAGGAGGCGGTCGTCGACGAGGGCTTGGTTGGTTTGGATGGTTTTGCGCGGGATGGGCGGTGAGAAAAACTCGGTGAGGATTTGGATTTCGGTGGTTTGGGGGTTGAGGCCGTAGTCGGCGGGGGAAGGGAGTTTGGCGCGGAAGACGATGTTTTGTTCGAGGCCTTCGACGGAGTTCTGGTAGGAGACGTCGGCGACAACGTGGTTGAATGCGTCCGGAAAAACGACCTGGTTGGAGCCGACGAGGAGGCCCTGGGAGTCTTTGAGGTCGGCGATGAGGAGGTTGGTGTCGGCGGTAGCATCGTAGTAGCAGATGCCAAAGATTTTGCTTTTGAGGATTTTGTTTTCGCGGCTAAGAAGGGTGACGGCGCCGCCGGGGGCGTTGATGTTGGCTTTCCAGTGGACTTTGTGCTGGGTGTGAAGGGCGCGCGCGCCGCCGCCGGCGGGGTCGAGTTCGATGTCGTCGGCGGAGTCAACCAAAACGCCGTTCTCGAGGCGGCAGAGGCCGTTGCGGAGTTCGGTGTAGGAATGGACATTCGTGCGAACGAGGCCGGCGGCGTTTGTGGCGAGGGTGAGTTTTTGCCAGACGCGTGAATGGAGGTCGCGCTGGGCGACGGCGTAGTCGGCGGCGTCGGCGGATGCGGTTTGGGATGCGAGGCCGAGGGCCAAGAGGCTGAGAAGGGCAATCTGCGTTTTCATAACACAAATAACTGCTTCGCGGACGGTTGATTCCTCGCAGGATCGAGGCGAAGTGCGCTGCACGGATTTTGGGAATTGTTGGGTGTTTTTTGCGCTGATTGCGGGTGACGGGGAGGGACCAAATTGCAGGCTTCAAAAGGCTCGACGGCGCGGCGGCGCTTCTGGCAGTATGCGAACGGACGATGTTCGGCGCCTTTAAAAAATTCTTTTCCAAGCCGGCGAAAACCGCGCCGGAGGAGCCATTGGCTTCCTATTCGCCTCCCCAGCCTTCCCGCCCGCAGGCGTATGCGCCGGCTCCCGCCGCGCCGCCTGCCGCCGCCGGGGAACCCGGTGGCGACGTGGTTGCGGTCTATTTGACAGCGATTATTCCCAAGCTGCCGCCAAATCTCACGGGCCTGGTGATTAAATCCGCAGGCGCGACGTTCAAGCTTCCCGCCAAGACGGCGCTCGATCAATTGCCGACGGGCAAAGTGCGCATTCCCTTTGGGCAATTGCGCACCGGCGTGCCGTTCGGAACGTTTGCGGACAACGCTTCCCATGACCAGGCTATGATCGAATTGCCGCTGGCGCCGATTATCGCGGGTCTCAATCCCGCCATGCTGGCGCGCCGCGCGCAACGGCGGATCGAAGTGCCTGACGAAGTCACTGGCGTGTTTGGGCCAAAAGGAAAATCATCCGCGCAAGTCGCGGCCACGCCGAACATCTCCGGTGGTGTCACCGCGACGCCGGAACCGGTCGAGGCCGCGCCGGCGCCGGTTGTCGAAGCGCCTCCGCCCGCGCCGGTTCCGATCCCTGCGCCAACGCCAGTCATCCCGATTTCGCCCATCGCTCCAGCGGCGACGCCGACTGCTTCGGCAAAACCGGTCGCGCCGTTTCGGCCGCCGACGGCTCCCGCGAAACCCGTCACTGCGGCGCCGAGTCCGTTGCCGTTCGCGCAAAAGCCGGCGGCTAAATTGCCATCGATGGGGCCCAGGCCCGCCGTTCCGCCGCCGCCTGCGCGTGTTGCCGCGGCGCCATCGCCTATTCAAGCGGCGCCGCCAGCGCCGATCACTGCCACTGGCAGCGGCGTCGTCAACGTTCCGCTTTCGGACATCAGCGACTCGTGGCCGGACGCAGTTCGTCAGGAAATCGCGCGTGGCGAATGGGATCTTTCGATGGTGGTCATGCCCGTCAGCCGGCTGGATCCGGGGATGAAAACCGGCAGGCTGCTTTTCACATGGGGCGATCTGCGGCAGTGGCTGAATCCGCCAATTGGGTCGGTGCCGTCGCCCAATGGCGAGGTTCAGGTGGAGTTGCCGCTGAAGATTATCGCGCCGCTGTTCCTTGCCGCCCGCCAGCCTGGCTCGCAACGGCGCGTGAATATTGGCGAGAATATTCCTGACGTTTTTACAGGTCTGAAAACAGGCGCCGCGCAGGCCACACCGGTGTCGGCGGCGCCTGCCGCTCCAGCCGCGCCGCTCAGCGAAATTCCAGTAATGCCGGTTGCGCCGGTCGCCGCCGCGCCTGCGCATGCCGCCGCGGCCCCGTCGCCCGTCTCGCACGCGCCGCGTCCGGACGCATTGGGCGCCATCTTCGGCCAGCCGCTCAAGAGCGATTGGTCCCCGGCGGAGATTACGCAGAAGATCGCGGCGTTCGCGGGAGTCGTCGATGTGGTGCTCGCCACGACGGACGGTTTGCTGGTCGCCGGGCAGGTTTCGGCGCCGCGCACGGCTGAAGGGCTTGGCGCTTTTCTTCCGCAGATATTCGCGCGCGCGGACCAATACGCGACGGACATGCAGCTTGGGCCGTTGACGGCGCTGAACCTGTTCACGGCGGACGCGCCTTGCGCGGTATTCAAGGCGGGCAAACTTTATCTTGGCGTGATTGGGCGGCGCGGGCAGCCTTTGCCAGAGGCGCTGCTGCTGCGGGTCGCCGCCGAATTAGCCAAACGCAACTCCTGATTCTTATGGCGATCATCAATCAAGCTACCAAGGAACTGCAGGTCAAAATCGTTTATTACGGGCCTGGCAAGGGCGGCAAGACCACCAACCTGGAACAGGTCCACGCCAACGTCAAAGACGTCCAGGAAAAAGGCAAACTCGTCTCGTTGGCCACCAGCTCCGACCGCACGCTGTTTTTTGATTTTCTGCCCATTGAAGCGATGGCCATCAAAGGCTTCAAAACTAAATTTCAACTTTACACCGTTCCAGGCCAGGTCATTTACAACACGACCCGCCAGCTCGTGCTCCGCGGTGTCGACGGCATCGTGTTCGTCGCCGATTCCCAATACGAGAAAATGTCCGAAAACGTCGAGAGCTTTCAGAATCTCGAGGAAAATCTGATTTCGCAGAAACTGAACATCGCGCACATCCCGTACGTGCTTCAATACAACAAGCGCGATCTTCCGAACGTCGCGCCGGTGGAATACATGGAGTTTCTGCTCAACAACCGCGAGGTCCAGGTGCCTTCCTTCACGTCGGTCGCCGCCAAATGCGAAGGGGTATTTGAGACGCTCAACATGATTACGCGGCTGTTGCTCAACAAATTCATCAATGAAAGCGCGCGCAAAAGCGCCTGACACCCATGACCGGGCTCCCTCAACTCATCCAGGAAGACATCCAATGTCTGGATGACGCGCTGGGCGAATTGCTCGAACGCAGCGAAGCCACCGCCGCGCTGATTATTGACAAGGGCGGCCCGTTGATCTGCCAGCGCGGCGACTTGGAACGCTACGACACGACGACCATCTCCGCGCTTGCCGCCGGTTCATTCTGCGCCACGCAGGCCATTGCCGAACGCTGCGGCGAAATCAATTTTTCCACAATTTACCAGCAGGGCGACCACACCAGCCTCCTGCTGCGCAATATCGACGAAAATCTTCTCCTCATCGTCCTGTTCCGCGCGGCGCTCAGCGTTGGCGCCATCAAATTCTATGGCGACGTCACCGTCGACCGCGTCGCGACGCAAATCCAAAAAGCGCAGCAACGCGCGCCGGGCGAAACCGTCGACCTCGTCTCATTGAACGTCGTCGACGCCTCTGAAGTTTTTCGGAAGGGAAGTTAGAGCCAGAAGTCAAGGTGGCCCGCCCTCAAGGTGGCGCGCCTCGCGCTGCGAGGCGCAGACTGTCAGCAGCCACCGGTTATGAAACGCGATTAATTGGGCCTACGCCGCCAAGGCGCGGTTGATGCGCTCGATCGCTTCATCAACCTCCGCGCGGCTCTTGAACCCGATCACCACCGCGTCGATCTCCGGACGCGACATCGCAAAGCGCACCGATTTCTCGCGGTCCTCGGGCGTCACAAATTCGCCGTTGCCGATGATCTTCATCCCAATGACCCCGCGACCGTCGGCGCGCATTTTCTTGAGCTGGTCCACCACAGGCGACACATCGTGCGTTTCGTTGTCCCAGGTGGTTTCCGCCGTGCCGTCAACGTGCCGGCCCTGCGGGTTGACGCGCACCAGATGGACTTCCGTCCACGGGCTGTCCGCCGCCTGGCGCAGCGCCGGCAGGCTGTGGCAGGACACGCCCTTGGCGCGAATCCAGCCTTTGCTCTTGGCCTCGTTGAAGCCGTCCATGACGCGCTTCATCGTCTCGGTCCAATCGTGCGCGCTCATGCAATGGATCAACATGCTGTCAATATAATCCGTATCGAGCGTCTTGCGGTGCGAATCCACCGTCGCCAGCACGTCTTCCGGCCTGCCCCAGACCTTGGATTGGATGAACAGCTTCTCGCGCGGCAGGCCTTTGATGGCGCCGCCCACCCAGTCGAACGTCATGTAGTTGTGCGCGCAATCGAAGTAGGTGATGCCCTGGTCGTAGGCGTATTTGACAAGCCCGTTGAACCCTTCGCGGCCCAGGTCGCGTTGCGTCTGGCCGTTGTTGCTGCCGGTGCCCAGGCCCAGGCGGCTGAGCTTGATGCCCGTTTTGCCGAGCGTCACCTGGTCGGTCGCCGTACGTTTGCCGCCGGTGTCGGCGCGCGCCGTCAACAGCGCATCCGAGCCGATGGCCAGGGCGCCCGCGGCGGTGAAGGATTGTCGCAAAAAATTCCGACGGCTGACGCTTCGTGTTTTCATAACAATCTCCAGCAGACAGCCTCATCTTAACCGCCGCCCCCCGGTTGGCAACCGCAATTGCGGCAGCGCCGCGGGCAAAATTCACCCGAGGGTTCGCCGGGGCTTCGGACGCCAGGGCCGCCAGAGGCCCTTTTTCATTTACGAACAGGCCGCCGAGGGTTAGGGGTTTGACTCATGCCAATCCGGTTCATTAGCGCGGTTCTCTGTAATTTGACGCTGGCGGCGCTGGCCGCGCGCGCGGAATCCGGCTACGGCGCGTGGTTGCGTTATGACCGGGTCGCCGGCCCCGACACTTTGCCGGCGGTCGTCCTGGGGCTCGGGGATTCGCCGGCGATTTTGTCGGCGCGGGCGGAATTGGAGCGCGGCGTCCGTTCAATGCTGGGCCGGACGTTGCGCGAAGCGAATTCGTTGCCGGACGAAAATGCGATTGTCATCGGGACGTTTGCGGACATCGTGAAAACGACCATGATGTTTGGCGCCCCGGCGGATTTTCCCGATGACGGCTATGTGCTGCGAGACATGGTTGTGGGACCGCGGCATTATCTGCTGGTCGCAGGCCGCAACGGCCGCGGCGCCCTGGCAGGCGCCTTCGCCTTGCTGCGCAGGATTGCGTTGGGCCAATCCAGCGATCAACTCGACGTCGCGGACGCGCCGCGCTACCCGATACGCATTGTCGATCACTGGGACAATCTCAACGGAACCATCGAGCGCGGCTACGCAGGCCCTTCCATCTTTTGGGCTATGGACCACGTGACGACCAACCTCGCCCGGGTGAGCGATTACGCGCGACTGCTGGGGTCCATTGGCCTGAACGGGTGCTCTGTCAATAACGTAAATGCCGACACGCGCCTCCTGACCGACGCCTATTTGCCGGAATTGGCTGCGCTCGCGTCCGCGACGCGGCCATGGGGCATTAAGATTTACGTCTCCATCGATTTCAGCAGCCCCCAGAAAATCGGCGGATTGGACACATTCGATCCCCTGGATCCCAAAGTCGCGGAATTCTGGAAAGCCGCGACGGGCCGGATTTATGCGGCGATTCCGGATTTCGGCGGCTTCGTGCTCAAGGCGGATTCCGAGGGGCGCCTGGGGCCTTCGGCCTATCATCGCACGCATGCCGACGCCGCCAACGTCATCGCGCGCGCGCTCCGTCCGCATGGCGGCGTCCTGTTTTATCGCGGTTTCGTCTACGATCATCACATGGACTGGCGCACTTTGAAGAACGACCGCGCCCGCGCCGCCTATGACAATTTTCACGCGCTGGACGGCCAATTCGATGACAACGTTCTGCTCCAAATCAAACACGGCCCGATCGATTTCCAGGCGCGCGAACCGGCGTCGCCATTGTTTGCCGGCGTGGAAAAGACCCGGCGCGCCATTGAGCTGCAAATCACACAGGAATACACGGGGCAGCAGCGGCATCTCTGCTTTTTGGTCCCCATGTGGAAGGAGGCGCTGGATTTCGACATGCGGTTGCGCGGGGAACACACGCCTGTCAAACAGTTAATCGCCCAGGACGGATGTGTCGGCGTTTGCAATGCCGGCATGGACACGAACTGGCTGGGAAGCCATCTGGCAATGGCCAATCTCTATGGCTTTGGCCGGCTGGCGTGGAACCCGGATTTAAGCGCCGCCGACATCGCGCGCGAGTGGACGGAATTGACCTTCGGGACGAATTTCACTGTTGTCAATACCATTTCCAACATGCTCCTCCGCTCCTGGCCCGCCTACGAGCATTACACCGGCCCGCTCGGCTTGCAGACCTTGACCGACATCCTCGGCAGCCATTATGGACCCGGCATCGAGTCGTCCGAATTCAACGGCTGGGGCCAGTGGCATCGCGCCGACCAGCGCGGCGTCGGCATGGACCGCACCGTCGCCACCGGAACCGGTTTCATCGGCCAATACCCGGCGGAGGTCGCGCGCGTCTACGAATCCGTGGAGCTGTGCCCCGACGAGCTGCTCCTGTTTTTTCATCACGCGCCCTACACGCATGCGCTGCATTCGGGCAAAACGGTGATCCAGAGCATTTACGATTTCCACTACGACGGCGCGGCGGAGGCGGGCCAGTTTGTCAAGCAATGGAAATCGTTGCGCGGCCTGGTCGACGAGCGCCGGTTTGCCGAAGCGCTCAGCCGCCTTGAATATCAGGCCGGCCACGCCATCGTGTGGCGCGACGCTGTTTGCCAGTATTTTCAGAAATTGTCCGGCATCCCGGACGCCCTCGGCCGCGTTGGGCATTACACCAATCGCGTCGAGGCGGAGTCCATGAAACTCGATGGCTACGGTGTTATTGACATCAAACCCTGGGAAGACGCCTCGCTCGGCAAGGCCATCGAGATTGTCTCCACGACCGGCGAGGGCGTTGCAAGTTTTCCATATCAGGGCGAACCGGGCCGCTACAACGTCTCAGTGGAATACTTCGACCAGAACAACGGCGCGGCCAGCTACAAGCTTTTTGTCAATGCTCAGATGATCGATGCCTGGACGGCTGACCGACATCTGCCCGGCGCGACGCCCAACGCCGACACGTCCTGCCGCCGCGTCATCACCGGCGTCGAACTGCGCCACGGCGACGAAATCCGCGTCGAGGGCAAGTCGGACGGCGGCGAGAAAGCCGCGTTGGATTACGTGGAATTCGGGCCGTTTGAGCCGTAGGCGCCAATAAACGGTGAGCAGCCGCCAAGAATTGTCGAATCTTTGCCATTCAGTCCGGCCTCAATTAGCCCGATGCCCATGTAGTAACGTTTCTATTATGGCCGAATTGACGCATGATAACGCGACCGCCGGACGCAGCCTCGCTGGCAAGTATTTGACATTCACGCTCCAGCAGGAGTCCTACGGGATCGACGTGCTGAAAATCCGCGAAATCATTCGCTTGATTGGCATCACCGCCGTCCCGCAGATGCCGCCCTATGTTCGCGGCGTGATCAACCTGCGCGGCAAGATCATCCCCGTCATCGACCTGCGCCTGCGATTTGGCTTCGACCAGGCCGATAACACCGACCAGACGTGCATCGTCGTGGTCCTCGTCAAATTGCCCCAGGGCAAGTCCATCCAAATGGGCCTGGTCGTCGACGGAGTGGACGAAGTGATCAACATTGGCGCCAATGAAATCGAGGAAACGCCCGACTTCGGTTGCGGCATTTCAACTGAGTGCATCCTTGGCATGGCCAAAGTCAAAAACGCAGTCAAGACTCTACTCGACATCGACCGCGTCCTCGCGGGCGATGCCATGGCCACCCTCGCCGGCGGCCTGCATTCCGCCAAAATCTGAAGCGCAAGCGCTTCCGGCGGGCAAAGGTCTTTTGGCCTTGAGCGCCGCCCTGCCCGTCCTAATATGCCATCATGGAACGGAAGACTTGCATTCTATTGACATCCCTCCTTCTTGCGGCCGCGGCATCCCCGGCGGCCGACGCGTTGGACCCCCGCGCCGCACAGCGCGCCGAGACGCTCCTCAGCCAAATGACGTTGCAGGAGAAAATCGGACAGCTTGTTCTCTTCACTTCCGGCTCGGTCGTCACCGGCCCCACGGGCGTGCGGGCCGATTTGGAGCAGCAAATCCAGGAAGGCAACTGCGGCGGCGTGTTCAACGCCCACACCGTTCTGACGATCAGCAACCTCCAACGCATGGCCGTTGAAAAGACGCGCCTGCATATCCCGTTGATTTTCGGCTACGACGTCATTCACGGCTACAAAACGACTTTCCCCATTCCGCTCGCACAGGCGTCCTCGTGGGATTTGGAAGCCATCGAACACGCGGAGCGCGTCGCCGCGACGGAGGCGGCGGCCGGCGGGCTGGATTGGACGTTCGCCCCAATGGTGGACATCGCGCGCGATCCGCGCTGGGGCCGGATCGCCGAGGGCGCTGGTGAGGATCCGTTTCTTGGTTGCGCCATAGCGCGGGCGCGCGTGCGCGGTTTCCAGGGCGAACGGCTGGGCGCGGATCCATCGACAGTCCTCGCGTGTGTCAAACATTATGCCGCTTACGGCGGCGCAACGGCGGGCCGGGACTACAACATTGTTGACATGTCGGACCAGACGCTCCGCGACACCTACCTTCCCCCTTACAAGGCCGCCGTCGACGCCGGCGTCCTCAGCGTCATGACCTCCTTCAACGAACTTAACGGCGTGCCCGCCACCGCCAACAAATATTTAATGACTGACATCCTGCGCCGCGAATGGGGCTTCGCCGGTTTTCTTGTGACCGATTACACCGCCATCAACGAACTGGTCAACCACGGCGTCGCGCGCGACCTGCGCGACGCGGCGCGCGAGTCGATGAACGCCGGCGTGGACATGGACATGCAAGGCGGGGCGTACCTTTCGTTTCTCAAGGGCCTGTCGGACGACGGCCTTGTCAAAACCGCGCAGATAGACGAAGCGGCCCGCCGCGTCCTCGCTGTCAAATATCAGTTGGGCCTCTTCGACGATCCCTTCGGACGCTGCGACGTCACGCGCGAGGCGCAGAAAATTCTTACGCCGGAGAACCTGAGCGCCGCCCGGCAAATGGCGTGCGAATCCATCGTTTTATTGACAAATCGTCCCGGCGCGCTGCCGTTGAAAACCGGCCTGAGAATCGCCGTGATCGGACCGTTG
>Ga0265338_10008514_pt1 | contig 12436 bp, 12 predicted proteins | sample 42126metaG_FD_193579 | JGI IMG/M metagenome (GOLD analysis project Ga0265338, IMG submission 193579) | Rhizosphere microbial communities from Carex aquatilis grown in University of Washington, Seatle, WA, United States - 4-21-26 metaG | ecosystem: Host-associated > Plants > Roots > Rhizosphere... | reverse complement strand
CAGTGGGTGAACCCGTTCGCCAAGAAGATCGCCGTCTCCACCCGGATCAGGAACCTGGAGACCGAGCTGGCCAAGGTGAACGACGCCGACGGCAACCCGATCGAGATCGCGGCGGTGGTCGTCTGGCAGGTGAAGGACACCGCCGAGGCCACCTACTCGGTTGACGACTACGTCACGTTCCTCGCGATCCAGGCCGAGACCGCGGTCCGGCACATCGCGTCCAGCTACCCTTACGACAGCAAGGGGGCGGACGACGTGGTCTCGCTGCGGGAGAACGCCGACGAGATCACCCAGAAGCTGTCGGCCGAGCTGACCGACCGGGTACGGGCGGCGGGCGTGCACGTGGTGGAGACCCGGCTTACCCGGCTGTCCTACGCGGCCGAGATCGCCGGGGCGATGCTGCGCCAGCAGCAGGCGTCGGCGGTGGTCGGGGCGCGGGCCAAGATCGTCGAGGGCGCGGTCGGCATGGTCCGGCTGGCGCTGCAGCGACTGGACGAGGAGAACGTGGTGGAACTGGACGAGGAGCGCAAGGCGGCCATGGTCTCCAACCTCCTGGTCGTACTGTGCAGCGAGCAAGCCACGCAGCAAGTGGTGAACACCGGCTCGCTCTACGCGTGACGCGGCGCTATGGCAGAACGCAAAAGCATCCTGCTCCGGCTCGACCCGGCCGTCCACGACGCACTGGCGAAGTGGGCGGCCGACGAGATGCGGTCCACCAACGCCCAGATCGAGTTCCTGCTCCGCCGCGCCCTCGGCGATTCCGGCCGGATGCCGGGCAACGCGCACAAGATGCGCCGCCCGGGCCGGCCGCCGGCCAACGGAGAGCAGGCCGCGCAGCAGGAGGCCGCGGAACACGAGGCGGGTAGCCAGTAACGCCAGGGCGAAAGTTACAATTACCGCAACTGAATACGCACGGGAGCTCGGACTGACCGGGCTGAGAGGGCGGCTAGGGCCGCCGACCGTCCGAACCTGTCCGGGTAATGCCGGCGTAGGGAGGCTGCTGTGGCCGCGACCACTGACTCCGCCGCTGACAGCGGGAACACCGCCAGCGAAAGCACTGCCAGCGAGCACACCTTCGTCACCGTCCACGGTGACCGCCGCTCCGAGGTCGGCCGGACCCTGGCCGAGCCGGTGCCGCAGTCGCTCGGCCTGCTCGACCAGTTCGGCCTGTGGGGCAACCTCGGGGTCAGCCTGCTTGGCTTTACCGGCGCGATCTTCGTGCTGCAGCCGGGCGGCGACGGCACCCCGGAGCTGTCGCTGGCGGCCGCGCTGACCGCCATCGTGATCGGCACGCTGCTCGGCACCCTGGTGCTCGCCCTGTCCGGGATACCCGGCGCGCAGACCGGCGCCCCGTCCATGGTGCTGCTGCGCGGGCTGTTCGGCGCGCGGGTGTCCTACCTGCCGACCCTGCTGAACGTGCTGCAGCTATTCGGCTGGAGCATCTTCGAGCTCGTCACCATCGCCACGGCCGCCCACAAGGTAGCGCCGGCGCTGCCGAAGTGGGGCTACGTGCTGATCGCGGGGGCGGCGACGGCGCTGCTGACCATCCGGCCGCTCGGCGCCATCCGGGTGCTGCGCCGGTACGCCACCGCCGCCGTGCTGGTGGTCATGGGCTACCTGCTCGTCCAGCTCCTCCGGCAACCGCTGCCCGCCTTCGGCCACGGCACCTGGGGCGGCTACTGGGCGGCCACCGACACGGTGGTCGCCGTCGCGATCTCGTTCGCGCCGCTGGCGGCCGACTACATGCGGCACTCGCGCAGCCCGCGGGCGGCGTTCGCCGGCGCGATGGCCGGCTACAGCCTCACCCAGGTCCTCTGCTACGTCATCGGCCTGCTGGCGCTGCTCACCATCGCCCACGGGAACGCCGACTCCGACCACATCTTCGGCGCGTTCATCGCGCTGCCGCTCGGCTCGCTCGGCTTCGCCATCCTGGCGGCCCGGGAACTCGACCAGTCGTTCGCCGACGTCTACTCCACCGCGGTGTCGATACAGAACCTGCGCCCGCTATGGGACCGCCGGGTGCTGGCGGGACTCATCACCACGCTCACCACCGCGGGCGCGCTGTGGCTGAACATCGACGACTACGAGAACTTCCTGACCCTGCTCGGCTCGGTGTTCGTGCCGCTGGCGGCGGTGCTCATCGCCGACTACTTCAGCGGGCCGCCCGGCCGCTGGGACCTGTCGGCAGAGGCACGCCCGCGCTGGGTGATGCTGCTGCCGTGGGCCGTCGGCTTCGTCCTATACCAGCTCATCAACCCGGGCTACGTGTCCTGGTGGGCGTCGGCGTGGACCTCCTTTGGCCAGGACATCGGATTCACCCCGGCCAGCTGGATGTCGGCCTCGATCCTGTCTTTCTGCGCCGCCGGAGTAGTGACGCTGCTGGTCAGAGGAATGACAGCGGCGCTGCGACGTAACACCTAGCTGACAGACGTGAAACACTGGGGACGTCACCATCGCCTCCGGGAGGACTGACGTGGCCCCCGAAGCTAAGATCCTGCTGGTCGACGACCGGTCGGAGAACCTGCTCGCCCTCGAGGCGATCTTGTCGTCCCTGGAGCAGGAGCTGGTCTGCGTCCGGTCCGGCGAGGCCGCGGTCGAGGCCGCGATCGCGGACGAGTTCGCGGTCATCCTGCTTGACGTGCTCATGCCGGGCATGGATGGCTTCGAGACGGCCGGGCAGATCAAGCGACGCGGCCGGCACACGGGTGTGCCGATCGTCTTCCTGACCGCGGCGGGGGCGGAGCCTGAGCTCACCTTCCGCGGCTACGCGGCGGGCGCCGTCGACTACATCTCCAAGCCGTTCGACCCGTGGGTGCTGCGCGCGAAGGTCTCCGTCTACGTCGACCTGTACCTCAAGGACCACCAGCTGCAAGACCTGTCCGGCCTGGTGGCGGTGGTCGAGGAGGCCGTCGCGCGGCTAGCCGGGCCGTCGGCCGCGCTGGCAGCCGAGGAACGGGTGGACCGGAATCTGACCGCCGCCCTCGCCAGCGGGCTGCTACAGCTGGACGACGCCGTCACCGCGCTCCGCGCCCGGCTCAGCGGCCTGCCGGCCGGGCAGCCGAGCCCCCAGCGCTAGCCCCGGTGTCACAGCGCTAGCCCGGTGCCACCGGGCCGACCGGGGCGCTGGACGGGCTCCCCCGGAGCCCGGGCACCAGCACGGCCAGGCCCGCCAGCGCTCCCGCGCCCGCGATGACCAGCGCCGCCCGCGCGCCCGCGAGCGACACCAGCGGCCCCGCCAGGGCGTAGGAGATCACCGAGGCGAGCTGGGCCGCCCCGTACACCAGGGCGAACGTCCGGCCCAGCATCCCGGACGGCACCTGCTGCTGTATCAGCGTGTCGGTGCCCACCAGGTCGGCCGTATTGCCCGCGCCCGCCACCGCCTGGGCCGCCCCGGCCAGCACCGCCGTCGGCGCCAGCCCGGTCGCGACGGTCCCGGCCGCCCCGGTGATGACCCCGCCGATCAGCCAGAACGCCGCCGGCCGGCCGGCCGCCCAGCGCGTCAGCGCCAGCGACGCCGCCACCATCCCGGCCCCGAACGTGGCCGCCAGCACGCCGTACTCAGCGCCGCTGCCGTGCAGGTCGGCCTTGACCAGGAACACCACCACCACGTTGTCCATCGAGGCGAAGGCAACGAAGACCAGGGTCCCCAGCGCCATGCTCCGCACCACCGGCGTTCGCCCGGCGTAGCGCAGGCCGGCCGCGATGTCCGCCAGTAGCCGGGGCGGCCGCAGCGGGGCAGGGCCCGCCCCGCCCCGCTGCGCATCCGGCGGCGGCAGTACATCCGGTGGCGGTGTGTCCAGCGGCAGTGTGTCCGGCGGAAGGGGGCCGAGGCCGGTCAGCAGCAGCGCCGAGACGGCGAACGACGCCGCGTTCACCGCGAACGCGGTCGGCGCGCCCGCCACCCCGGCCAGCATCCCGCCGATGGCCGGGCCCGCCACCACCTGCAGGGTCATCGCCACGCTGAGCATCGCGTTGGCCTGCGGCCAGCGCTCGGCCGGAACCAGGCGGCGCACGCTTGACTTCCCGGCGGGCGAGGCGAAGCTGGCGAGCACCGCGGCCAGGGCGACCAGGAACAGCAGCAGCGGCAGCGGCAGCCGCACCGCCGCCATGACCGCGTAGCAGATGCCCTGCCCGATTTCCGCGCCGCGCAGCAGCCGCCGCTGGTCCACCCGGTCCGCCACCGCGCCCGCCAGCGGGCTGACCAGGACCCCGGTCATCGTGGCGAGCAGCGCCCAGGTCACCGCGGCCGGCCCGGACGGCGCCACTAGCAGGACCAGCGCGATGCGGCCGACGCTGTTGCCGGTGGAGGAGATCGCCTTGCTCAGCCACAGGTAGCGGAAGCGCGGCAGGTCACGCAGGATGCTCACGGTTCCCAGCCTGGTAGAAGACGTAAGCTGGCACAGTTAATTCGGTCTCAGCCGAAATGAAGGCCGATACGGGAGATACCGCCGATGACCCTGCTGGTCCGGTTCAGCTCCGAGGACCTGCTCCGCTGCCGTTTCGCGGTCTCGCCGCTGACCGAGACCTGCTCCGCGCTGCGCTCCCTGGTGCTGCCTGGCGCCGAGTTCTACCACCTGCCCTGGCAGCGGCGGGTCCGGCCACTGGTCTCCGGCCTGGGCATCGAGCCGCTGCTGGCCGTCTTGGCCTGGCGGGGTGAGCAGCCGGACTTCCTCGGCCCGGCCCCGGGAACCCCGTTCACCGAGATCGACGCCGAGCTCGACCGGGTGCGCGCGACCCCGCCTGCCCGGGTAGCGGCCGAGCTGGCTCCGGTCAGGCACGCCCATCCCGCCCTCGGCGGCGACCCGGCCGCGGTCCGCGACCTGCTGGCGGACATGCTCGCCCGGGCCTGGGCGGCGCTGATCGAGCCGTGGTGGCCCCGGCTGCGGGACGTGCTCGACGCCGACATCACCTACCGCGCCCGGCGGCTGGCCGACGCCGGGATCGCCGCCACGCTGAACGACCTGGACGCCCGGATCTCCTGGCACGGCCACGTGCTCCGCTTCTCCGGCCGGTACGCCCGCGCGGCCGACATCGCGCGGGAGATCGACGCCTCCGGGGCGGAGCTGGTGCTGCTGCCCAGCGTCTTCGCCTGGCCGGGGGCAGCCGTCAGCTTCGACCCGCCCGCGGTCAGCTACCCGGCCCGCGGCATCGGCCAGCTCTGGCAGCCAGGCGCCCGGTCAGCGGACGACCTGGCCCGGTTGATCGGGCGGACCCGGGCGGCGCTGCTGGCGGCGCTGGCCGAGCCCGCTTCCACCACCGGCCTGGCCGCCCGCACGGGCGTGCCCGTCAGCAGCGTCAGCGAGCACCTGGCGGTGCTGCGGGCAGGCGGCCTGGTCACCACCACCAGGACCGGCCGGTTCCTGCTGCACCAGCGGACCGTGCTCGGCATCGCACTGGCGGGCTAGCGCGACCGCTCGCCCGCCGGCGGCGCGGCGCTGCTCGCCCGTGGTACGGGGGTTCAGCCGTCCGCTCCGGCCAGCGGCGACTGCCAGCCGTCGGAGGTGCGCGCGCGGATGACCCGCGCGGGCACGCCCGCCACCACGCTGTAATCCGGAATCTCGCCGCGGACCACCGAGCCGGCCGCGACCACCACGTTGCGGCCGATGACGGTGCCGGGCAGGATGATCGCCCCCGCGCCGAGCCACGAGCCGGAGCCGATGCTGACCGGGCGGTTGACCGGCAACTGGCGGCCGATCGGGGTATCGGGGTCCTGGTAGCCGTGGTTCTGGTCGGTGATGTAGATGTAGGGGCCGGTCCACACGTCGTCGCCGAGCGTCACCGACTCGTGCGCCACGACGTGGCTGCCCCGGCCGATCACGCAGCGGTCGCCGATGGTCAGCACGGTCAGCCCGAGGAGGTCCTGGCCCGGCAGCATGCCCGCGGTCAGGGTCACCTGCTGGCCGATGAGGGTGTCCTGGCCGACCTCGATCGCGTGCTGGCCGAAGACGGCCCCCGGCGGGAACGCCATGATCGAGCCCTGGCCGAACCGCCGGAAGGCACGCCCGCCGGGCGTGTCCGCGGTGATCACCCCGGCCCGCTGAAACGCGCGCCAGCCCCAGTGCACCAGCCGCCAGGCCGCATCCCGGGCCACACTGCCCGCTGTCCACCACTTCACCGCGCTATTGTCCCGCGTCGGGTGGGGTGGAGGGGCCGGGTGGGTGGAGGGCAGGGCGGGGTGGGTGAGGGACGGGGCGGGGCCCGGCGGAGCCGACGGGGCGGGGCCCAGGCGGGGCTAGGCGAGCGGCAGCAGCGAGGTGCCGGGGCGGCGGGAGGCGGGGCCGACCGAGCGGCCGGTTACGGTGGCGGCGAGCTGGCCGCAGGCGCCGTCGATCTCGCGGCCGCGGGTGTCGCGAACGGTGACCGCCACCCCGTGGTCAGCTACCCGGCGGACGAACTCCTCCTGCACCCCGGGGCGGGAGGCGGTCCACTTGGAGCCGGGGGTCGGGTTGAGCGGGATCAGGTTCACGTGCGCCAGGTGGCCCGTCAGCAGCTCGCCGAGCAGGTCGGCCCGCCACGGCTGGTCGTTGATGTCCCGGATCAGCGCGTACTCGATGGACACCCGGCGGCCGCTGGCGGCGGCGTAGTCCCAGGCGGCGTCCAGTACCTCGGCGATCTTCCAGCGCCGGTTCACCGGCACCAGCTCGTCGCGTGCCTCGTCGTCCGGCGCGTGCAGCGACACCGCCAGCCGCACGGTCAGCCGCTCCTCGATGAGCCGCCTGATCGCCGGGACCAGGCCGACGGTGGAGACGGTGAGCGAGCGCTGGGAGATCCCGAGGCCGGCCGGCACCGGGTCGGACAGCCGGCGGACGGCCGCGATCACGTTCTTGTAGTTGGCCAGCGGCTCGCCCATGCCCATGAACACGATGTTGGAAACCCGCGAGGTCGCGGTCGGCTGCGCGGGCGCGGCGGCGTGCACCACTCTCTCCCCCGCGACCACCTGGGCGACGATCTCGCCGGTGGACAGGTTCCTGGTCAGGCCCGCCTGCCCGGTGGCGCAGAACGGGCAGCCCATCCCGCAGCCGGCTTGCGAGGACACGCACATGGTGACCCGGTCCGGGTACTTCATCAGCACCGACTCGACCAGCGCGCCGTCGTGCAGCCGCCACAGCATCTTCCTGGTGGCGCCGTTGTCGCACTCCTGCTCGCGCTCGGCGGTGAGCAGCGGCGGCAGCAGGTGCCCGGCCAGGGACTCACGCAGGCCCGCGGGCAGGTCGGTCATGTCGGCCGGCGAGTCGGTGTAGCGTGCGAAGTAGTGCCTTGACAACTGGTCGGCCCGGAACGGCTTCTCGCCTAGCTCGGTGACCGCCGCCCGCCGCCCGGCCAGATCGAGATCGGCAAGATGGCGGGGTGGGTGAGACACGGCTACTCCGTTCGGACGGACGATTTGGATCTTCTCATATTTACCCTAACGTGAGTACTTGATCACAGAGGGCAAACACGGCGATAGTGGGAATATGGCGATTATGCTGTCTGGTCCAGCCCCCTACCCGCCGGTCGTCACACTGCTCGACAGCGTGAGCCCGTACGGGTCTAGGCGGCTGACGGTCGAGTTCGACGGCACCACGACGGCGGCTTACCTACGGGACGAGACGACGGTAATCGCCGCGACCTGGATAGCCAACCACGTCCGCGCGCCGCGCACGACCGATCCGGACAGGATCAACGCGGGGCAGGCGCCGGTTATGCCCGCGGGCCGCACCCGCCACCCGCGCGGCCGGCCACCGCTCGACCCGGCCGGGCTGCAGGCCCTGTGGTTCGAGGAAGGCGACGGGGTCGCGCTGCTCGAGCGGGGCACGCTGCTCGCGGTCATCCCCGGCTGGGCCGATTCCAGCCGCGGCATGCCCGGGTACAGCCGGGACGTCATCGGCCAGACCCCCTTCGCGTGGGCGCTCGACGACGCCGTGGACGGGCTGGCGCCCCGGGTGGAGCGGGCGGCCGAGTTCTGGCGGTGGCGCGACTCGGCTAGCGGGTGGACGCAGTTCCAGTCGGCCGCGCTCGGTCACCTCAACTCGCGGCTCGGGCCCGGCGCGCACTACTGGGACGGCGCGCCCGGCAAGCGGCCGTCGATCGGCATCTCCGAGCGCCCGGCCGGGCCCGGGCGGCCGTTCACGGTGCTGTCCACCATCGGGATGAGCGCGCAGCGGATGCCGGTGGTCGAGCAGGTGGTGGACGACCCGGGCGAGTACGCGCGGATCGAGCTGGCGGTCGCCACCACGCTGCCGCCGGGGGTGGCCGCCCTCGTCTTCTTGTGGCTCGCTGGCTACCCGTGGCGGGCGGTGACCTGGTTCGGCCCCGGGCACAGCATCCGCTGGTACGACAAGCCGTCCACGTTCCCGCTCGGCGGCGGCTTCGAGGGCGCGCTGCTGCTCGACGACCCGTCCGAGCTGGCCGGGCCGCCGGTGCCTGACCTGTCCGGCTTCTCGGTCGACGGCGACCCGGTCCGCTGGCTGTGGATCGTGCCGATCACCGAGCGGTCCCGGCAGCTAGCCAAGGACCAGGGCTCGGCCGCCCTGGTCAGCCTGCTGGCGGCCCAGGGGCGGAGCTGGATCGTCACGCCGCCGAACGGACAGGCCCCTTAGCGGATAAACACCGCGAGCAGCAGCCAGACCACCGGGGCGCAGGCGAGCAGCGAGTCGAGGCGGTCGAGGATGCCGCCGTGCCCCGGGAGCAAGGTGCCCATGTCCTTGATGGCCAGGTCCCGCTTGATCATGGACTCGGCCAGGTCGCCGAAGACGGCCGCCGCCAGCGCCGCCAGGCCGACGATGACCCCCTGCCACCAGTGGCCGTGCAGCAGCGCGGGCAGCATGACGGCGCCGGCCAGCACGCACAGGAAGGCCGAGCCGGCCAGGCCCTCCCACGTCTTCTTGGGGCTGATCACCGGGGCCATCTTGTGCCCGCCGGTGAACGGGGTCAGGGTGATGCCGGCGAAGTAGCCGCCGATGTCGCTGCAGATGGTGAGCACGATGAAGATCAGCACCCGCCGGTCGCCGTCGGGCGGTGCCAGCATCGCCGCGACGCACGCGCCGAGCAGCGGCAGGTACGCGGTCGCGAACATTCCCGCGGCGACGTCCCGGACGTAACCCTCGGTGCCGCCGAACATCCGGAAGACCAGCACCGCCAGCACGGTCAGCGCGAAGACGGCCGCCACCGCGTTCCCGGCCGCCCAGTAGGCGCTGGTCAGCATGGCCGCGCCACCGAGCGCGACCGGGACCAGGGGAACGATGATGCCCTTGGTCTTCAGCGCGGTGGCCAGCTCGTGCAGGCCGATGGCGAGGGCGACGCCCATGTAGATGAGGAACGTCGCCTTGACCGTGAACAGGGTGACCAGCGCGAGGCCGCCGAGCAGCACGCCCACGCCGATCGCGGCGGGCAGGTTCCGGCCCGTCCTGATGACGTGCTCGGGCGCCGGGGCCGGCTGGTCCCGGGCCGGGGCTGAGGTGTCTTGCGGGGTCTCTGGCATCACTCAGATCTCGAGGAGCTCGGATTCCTTGTGCTTGAGCAGCTCTTCGATCTTGGCGACGTAGGTGTCGGTCAGCTCCTGCAGCTCGCGCTCGGCCCGGCGCACGTCGTCCTCGCCCGCCTCGCCGTCCTTGATCAGCTTGTCCAGGGTGTCCTTGGCCCGGCGGCGGATGTTGCGGATGCTGACCCGGCCGTCCTCGGCCTTGGAGCGGGCGGTCTTGACGTACTCCCGGCGCCGCTCCTCGGTCAGGTCGGGGAAGACCACCCGGATGAGCACGCCGTCGCTGGTCGGGTTGACGCCCAGGTCGCTGTTCCTGATCGCCTTCTCGATGGCTCCGGAGGATCCCTTGTCGAAGGGCTGCACGGTGATCATCCGCGGCTCGGGCACGTGGAACGACGCGAGCTGGTTGAGCGGCGTCTGCGTGCCGTAGTACTCGGCGGTGAGCTTCGAGAAAACGGAAGGCGTCACGCGGCCGGTGCGGATGTTGCTGAAGTCCTCCTGGGCGACCGTGACGGCCTTGTCCATCTTCTCCTCGGCGTCGAGGAGGGTGTCATCGATCATCGTGTTTCAGCTCCTGTGCACGGACGGCGGCGTGGTCAACATTACCCGGACACGCGTGCGCCGCGCGGCCCGGACGGGCCGCGCGGCGCGCGCTACTGCTGAGGTGAGCTGCGCTCAGGCCTGCCCTACGCGGAACCGGGCGAACGCCTTGACGTTCACCTTGCCCGCCGCCAGGACCGACTTGACCGACTGCTTGGGGTCCTTCACCGACGCCTGCTCGGTGAGCACGATGTCCTTGAAGAAGGCACCCACGCGGCCCTCCACGATCTTCGGGATCGCCTGCTCGGGCTTGCCCTCCTCGCGGGTGATCTCCTCGGCGATCCGGCGCTCCTTGGCGACCACGTCCGCGGGCACCTCGTCCCGGGTGACGTACTGGGCGCCGCCCGCGGCGATCTGCTGCGCGATCTCCTTGGCCACCGCCTCGTTCTCGCCGTCGAGCTGGACCAGCACGCCAATCGTGGGCGGCAGGTCGCGGTCGGACTTGTGCAGGTAGGTCGCCACGTAGCCGCCGTCGAGGAGGGTGTAACGGCCCAGCTCCAGCTTCTCCTTGATGGTGGCGCTGGCGTCCTCGATGAGCGCCTCGACGGTCTTGCCCTCGGCCGTCTCGGTGGCCAGCAGGGCGAGCCGGTCGGCCGGCCGCTTGGTGATGGCGGCCTTGGCGATCTTGGCCGCCAGCTCCTGGAAGCCGTCGTTCTTGGCCACGAAGTCGGTCTCGCAGTTGATCTCGACCAGGACGCCCGCGCTGGTGCCGTCGAGCTCGGCGGTCACCAGGCCGTTGGCCGCGGTGCGGTCGGCCCGCTTGCCCGCGTCCTTGACGCCCTTCTTGCGCAGCAGCTCAAGGGCCTCGTCGATGTTGCCATCGGCCTCGGCCAGGGCGTTCTTGCAGTCTACGAAGCCGGCTCCGGACAGGTCTCGGACCCGCTTGACCTCAGCGGCGGAAAAATTCGCCATTGTCTCTTCCTCGCTCGGGAGTGGTAGTCAGCGTCACTCGGCGTCGGTGGCGGCGGCGACGGGGGCAGCCTCGTCGGCGCTCTCGGCGACGGCGCTGGCGTCGGCCGCGCTGGCGTCAGCGGCGCCGGGGGCGTCGTTGGCGACCGCCGCGGCGGTCGCCTCGGCCTCAGGGGCAGCCTCGGCGATCTCGGCGTCGGCGGTCGCCTCGTCCTTGACCGCGGACTCCTGGACTTCCTCGGCCGGCGCGGCCACGGTGTTCTCCAGCAGGTCGCGCTCCCACTCGGGCAGCGGCTCGTCGATCACCGTGAACTGGTCGTCGGCCGGCTTCTGGTCGGCCTCGGACGCGCCGGCCCGGGACATCAGGCCGTCCGCCACCGCGTCGGCCACCACCCGGGTGAGCAGCGACACCGAGCGGATCGCGTCGTCGTTGCCGGGGATCGGGTAGTTGACCTCGTCCGGGTCGCAGTTGGTGTCGAGGATCGCGACCACCGGGATGTTCAGCTTGCGCGCCTCGTTGACCGCGATGTGCTCCTTCTTGGTGTCCACCACCCAGATGGCGCTCGGCACGCGGGCCATGTCGCGGATGCCGCCCAGGGTCTTGTCCAGCTTGTCGCGCTCGCGCTTGAGGCCGAGCAGCTCCTTCTTGGTCATGCCGGAGGCGGCGACGTCGCCGAAGTCGATCTCCTCGAGCTCCTTGAGCCGCTGGAGCCGCTTGTAGACGGTGGAGAAGTTGGTGAGCATCCCGCCCAGCCAGCGCTGGTTCACGTACGGCATGCCGACCCGGCGCGCCTGCTCGGCGATCGCCTCCTGGGCCTGCTTCTTGGTGCCGACGTAAAGGATCGTGCCGCCGTGGGCGACCGTCTCCTTGATGAACTCGTAAGCGCTGTCGATGTAGGCGAGCGACTGCTGCAAGTCGATGATGTAGATGCCGTTGCGCTCGGTGAAGATGTAACGCTTCATCTTCGGGTTCCAACGGCGGGTCTGGTGCCCGAAGTGGACGCCGCTCTCCAGGAGCTGCCTCATCGTTACGACCGTAGACATCGCGGTCCTTCCATTCGTGCGCGCGACGTTAGCTGCGGTGCCGGGCACCGGGTTGCCCCGGAACCCCACCGTTCTCGTCGTGCGCGGCTCGGTTGGTGTCCTGGTGCCTGCTGGCTCACTATCGTGATGGCGTCCGCACCGAGCCGCCGGATCTGACGACCGGCGGACCGAACGGCGCGACCCGCGCCAGGTGGCGCGGCAGTCAGGCACGCGAATTTTGGCTGCCCAGACGGCGTCAGTAAGGACCCCGCCGCTTACCGGGTAGGCAGGCGAGCGGGCAGCCTTGCCCATTCTACAATGCCCGGCCTGAGAAATTAGACGGCTCAGCTCACCGGACGGGCCTTAAGGGGGCTTAACGGGGTCTTCACGGGGCTTCAGGGGTCTTCACGGGTCCTTCAGGGGTCTTCGCGGGCCGAGTGGGGG
>Ga0265338_10008513_pt1 | contig 12437 bp, 9 predicted proteins | sample 42126metaG_FD_193579 | JGI IMG/M metagenome (GOLD analysis project Ga0265338, IMG submission 193579) | Rhizosphere microbial communities from Carex aquatilis grown in University of Washington, Seatle, WA, United States - 4-21-26 metaG | ecosystem: Host-associated > Plants > Roots > Rhizosphere >... | reverse complement strand
GGTCAGATGGGCAATTCCGATATTCATGTGTCCCACTTCGGAATTGCCCATCTGACCCTTGGGCAGGCCCACCGCATTGCCGGAGGTTTCCAGCAGCGCATGCGGGCATTCGGCCAGAAGGCGGGTGTAGTTGGGGGTGCTCGCCGCGGCGATGGCGTTGTCCTCGGCATGATCGGGACGGAACCCCCAGCCATCGAGGATGCACAAAAGAGCCGGACGTGGGACGCGGGACATCGCAAATTCCTGAAAAGACTCAAACCCAATAGGCTGAAAATAGGAAGCCGCATCAAGCCTGTCCATGCGACGCGGGGCAAAAGCTCAGCGAAAAGCCGGGCCTCCGACCCAGGCCACCAGCGACTTGCGGATGCCGGACGTGACCGGGGTGACCCGATGCAACACATAAGATGGAAAAGCCACCAGAGTGCCGCGCGCTTTGTGGGCGCGGGTCGGCCCCGCGCCCACCTCCAGCAACAGGTCACCGCCCTCATAAGCGGACGGTTCACTGAGTTGCAGGGTCAGGGAGATCTTGCGCGGTTGCGCCATCTTTCCGGTGTCGCAATGCCAGTCGTAATGACCACCTTCACTGGCGTGATAGACGGTGTACTGGAAATTCTCGACCAGGCCGTAAAGGTCATATTTGTAGAGCCGGCTGTTCATTTCCAGCACCGCCTGTTCGATTTTGGCATAAAGCCATTCGACTTGGGGAACACGATCCATCCAGGCGATGCGGGTGATGCGCAGATGGTCGGTATTGTCGGCCTTGCGGCCGTCGATCTCGGCTTTCATCGGCTCCAGGCTGTCGCCATAGGCTTCGATGGCATCGAGCTCTTTGGAGGTAAACGCGTTCCTCCATCCCACCACCCAGCCTGCGGGCGCATCCAGCGCGTCCATGGTCATCGCAGTCTCATCGGAATCGGGGCGCGCGGCGGTTGATGTCGAAAAATAGGGCGTTCGGGCACCCTCGTCCATCCTGACAGCCATGCAAGGACAGCGGCAGCATTTGCGGCCCAACTGTGCAACCTTCCGCCCATGACAGAGCGCACCTTTTTCGGCCGGCACTATGCCCTGGCGGTGGTGGCCATCGTCTTTACCGCGCTGCTGGCGGCGGCGGGATTGCGATCCGCGCCCGGGGTATTGATGGTGCCCTGGGGCCAGGCTTTCGGCTGGTCGCGCCAGACCATCAGTCTGGCGGTCGCCATCGGCATCTTCCTCTTCGGCCTGACCGGGCCTTTTGCCGCTGCCGCCATGCAGCGCTTCGGCGTTCGCCCGACCGTGATGGTGGCGCTGGCGATGATGGCGGTTTCGTCCGCCGTCAGCCTGTTCATGACCGCGCCCTGGCAATTGATCCTGACCTGGGGCGTGATCTCCGGCATCGGTTCTGGCTGCATCACCAATGTGCTGGCCGCCACCATCGTCAATCGCTGGTTTGTCACCAATCGCGGTTTGATCATGGGCCTGTTTGCGGCCTCTACGTCCACCGGCACCCTGGTCTTCATTCCGGCGCTGTCGGCCATCGCCGAAAGCCATGGCTGGAAGCCGGTGGTGCTGTGTGTGGCCATCGCCATGGCCGCGCTGATCCCCTTCGTCTATGTCCTGCTGCCGGAGAGGCCGGCGGATATCGGCGCCAGGCCCTTCGGCGCCGATGAGAATTATGCCGCCGAAATCCAGACCCGCAGCAATCCGCTGAAGACCGCCTTCACTGCCCTGGGCGAAGGCCTGAGGAGCCGCGATTTCTGGCTGCTTTCCATCACCTTCTTTGTCTGCGGCTTCACCACCAACGGCCTGGTCGGCACCCACATGATCGCGCTGTGCCACGATCACGGCCTGGATGCGGTGGCGGCGGGCGGCCTCTTGGCCATCATGGGCCTGTTCGATCTGGTGGGCACCACCGCTTCCGGCTGGCTTACCGACCGGCTCGACCCGCGCAAGCTGCTGTTCGCCTATTACGGCCTGCGTGGCTTGTCCCTTATCTATTTGCCCTTCGCCAACTTCACCTTTTTCGGCCTGTCGCTGTTCGCGGTCTTCTATGGCCTGGACTGGATCGCCACCGTGCCCCCGACCCTGGCCATCGCCAACAAGGCCTTCGGCACCCAGAGGGCCCCGGTGCTGTTCGGCTGGATTGTGGCCAGCCACCAGGTCGGCGCCGCTTCGGCCGCTTTTTTTGCGGGGGCATCGCGCACCGCGACGGGGTCCTATCTTCAGTCCTTTGTCATCGCCGGCTTTGTCGCGGTGGGGGCAGCACTGCTGGCTTTGATGATCGGCAGGAAAAGAAACCAAGAGGCTCTAGCGGCAGCCTGAGCCCGGCAACAACTGCCGGGGATGCCAGATCATCCTTCCGAACACTGTTCAAGCCATTGAAATTGCAGGGATTATTTTAGCGGCGGCGCGGCACGAAACTGGCAAGAGCAGAGCCAGACGAAAGGCAGAAGCCGAGATCATGCGCCGCGCACCTTATTACATCCGTATTGCCGCTCTTGCCGTGGGAACCGCTTTGGCGGCCGCCCCCGCTTTCGCTTTTTCCCGGGTCAAGGACCTGGTGGACGTCCAGGGCATCCGCGACAACATGCTGGTCGGCTACGGCCTGGTCGTGGGCCTGAACGGCACCGGCGACAGCCTGAAGAATGCACCGTTCACCCAACTCAGCATTCAGAGCATGCTGGAGCGGCTGGGCACCAACACCCGCGGCCAGGTCATGCAGACCAAGAACGTGGCCGCCGTCATGGTCACCGCCAACCTGCCTGCTTTCGCCGCCCCCGGCAGCCGCATCGACGTGTCGGTGTCGGCCATGGGTGACGCCAAGAATTTGCAGGGCGGGACCTTGCTGGTCACCACGCTCTTCGGCGCCGACGGCCAGATCTATGGCCTGGCCCAGGGTCCGGTTTCCATCGGCGGTTTCTCCGCCCAAGGCGAAGCCTCCAGCGTCACACGCGGCGTGCCCACCGCCGGGCGCATCGCCAATGGCGCGATCGTGGAAAAAGGCACGGGCTTTCAGCTCTCCAGCCTCACCAATCTGAAGCTGTCACTGCACAATCCCGACCTGACCACTGCCACCCGCATCGCCAAGGCGGTGAACGCCTATCTCGGCGGCAATTCCGCCCAAGCCACCGATCCGTCCAATGTGGCGCTGGCTGTGCCCGCCAACTATCCGGGCGGCGCCATGGCGCTGCTCACCGACATCGAGCAGGTCAAAGTCGATCCCGACCAGCCCGCCAAGGTCATCATTGACGAGAACAGCGGCGTGATCGTGATGGGCTCGGATGTGCGCATTTCCACCGTCGCCATCGCCCAGGGCAATCTCACCATCAAGGTCACCGAGACCCCCCAGGTCAGCCAGCCTTCGCCCTTCTCCAACACCGGCACCACCCAGACCGTGCCACGCACCAACATCCAGGTGGACGACGGCAAGGGCAACAAGATCGCCGTGATGCAGGACGGCGTCTCGCTGCAGCATGTCGTGGACGGGCTGAATGCGCTGGGCGTCGGGCCCCGCGACATCATCTCCATCCTCCAGGCCATCAAGGCGGCCGGCGCCCTGCAGGCCGAAATCCAGGTCATCGGCTGATGGACGCCGCAATCCAGAGCACCATGATGATGGCCCAGCAATCACCGCTGGCCCCGCCGCCCAAACCGACGGCCAACGAAGCCAAGGCCGACGCCGCGTCCAAGGAATACGAAAGCATCTTCATCTCCCAGTTCCTGGGCAGCATGTTCTCGGGCGTCCAAGCCGACAGCCTCACCGGCGGCGGCCAGGGCGAAGAAATGTTCCGCTCCCTCATGGTTGATCAATATGCCAAGGGCATCGAACAGCAGGGCGGCTTCGGCATCGCCGCCCAGATGAAGGCCGAGCTGCTCAAGCACCAGCAGGTGGCGCAATGAAAGACGATTCCCGCATCGAAAGGCTGATCGCGCTGGCCGAGCGCATCATCGCGGCGCTGGAAACCGATATCGCCATCCTCAAGAAGGGCGGCCACCAGGCGCTGGCCACCGCCGATCCGGAAGTCCAGAAACTGACTGTCATCTATGGACGCGAGGCGCAGGGCTTTGACGTCCGTCTCGCCCAGAGCGCCCCGCCCACCTTGCGCACGCGTTTCTTCGCCATCACCGCCAAATTCCGCGAAGTGCTCCAGCTGCATATGCGCATGGTCACACGGGTCAAGAACGCCAGCGAAGGACTGATCCGCGCCATCGCCACGGAAGTGGACCGCGCCAATGCGCCGGCGCGGACATACAGCTCACGCCCCGGCTATAAAGCGCCGTCGTCCGGAGCGATGGTTTTCAACAAGGTTGTCTGAAGGTTCGGCCGTACAAAGCCCCACGGGGCTTTTGTCGATTCCGGCCTCACGCCGTAATGGCTGAAGCCATGAGGACGAGCTAGCTGCCCAATCCACCCAGCGAACTGAGAAGGCTCGAAAGCCCGCTGCTGCCGCCGCTCTGGCCGCCGCTGGCAACGATCTGCTGGATATTGGCGACCGCGTTGTTGGGATCGGCATTCATCAAGCCCAGCGCCAGATTGTAGTTGGCAAGCTGCGCCGTGGTGGCGGCATTGGCCGTGCCGGTGAGATTGCCCGGCTGCTGCGCGGCCGGCGGCGGCGCATTGGTGGTCTGGTAGGTGTTCTGGATGTTGGACAGCACCGTCAGCAAGGTGGAGCGCGCCAAGTCAGCGCCCATCTTGGTGGAGATGTCCAGCGGCCCGGTGGCGCCGCCCGTCAGGCCAAGCCCGTAAGTGGGCGTGATCTTGCTGCTGCTGTTGCTGGACGTGCTGGTGACGCTGGCGGCGCTGCCGGTGGCAGGCGCTGTGAGCACGCCGGCGGTAATACCCAGCCGCGCCAAGGCATCGAAACCGGTCGGTCCCGCCACCAGATTGACGGTGTTGCCGGGGTTTATCTTGATGGTCATGTTCTCGCCGGAGCCGGTGTAACTCACCGCCGCGGTGCCGATGCTGCCGAGCTGGGCATTGATCTTGGTCGCCAGCGAGTCATAGGTCTCGCCCGGATCGATGGTGATGGTGGCGGTGCGGGCGGCCGTGCCCTGGATCGCGATCTGGAAACTGTCGCCGGCGCGCAAGGTCGTCTGCTGCGTCAGGTCCACCGACTGGGTGAGCGAGATCGTACCGCGCGGCAGGCCCAGAGCGTCCAGCACACTCGAACCGTTGGGATCGATGGCAAGTCCCGCGCCGGTCGAAACACCGTCGGCGCCGCCATATTGCTTGGTCCAGTTCACGGCCCCGTTGGAACCGATGGAGGCGGCAAAGGCGTTGGTGACATTCGGCACGGTGCGCTGGGCGCCCGCGAAGGTGCCGGTGGTCGAGCCGGTGACATAGACCGTGCCGTCGGACGCGACCGTAACATTGCGCCCCGTATCGGTGCCGCTGGTGCCGATATAGGTGACCGTGTTGGCCGAAACACTGGAGCCGTTGTCGGTTGAACTGAAAACGAAGGCGTCCACGCCGCCGCTGGCCGCGGTTGCCACACTGGCGGCGCCACCCGCCGTCAGATTGCCGTTGGAGGTCGAGCCGGAGACATAAACCTGGCCATTGGCGGTGGCGAGGCCGCCGATGGAGCCACCCGCGCCCAGGCTGCCGAGATCTTCCGTCCAGACGGGCGCGGAGGTGACGTCGCCGCCGGCATATTTGGCCAGGATGGCATGGCCGCTTTGCACACTGGCGACATAAAGGCTGCCGTCACTCGCGGTGGCGGTTGCCGCGACGCTGTCGGCGCCGCTGGTGCCGAACTGCTGCTCTGCGAGCAGCTTGCCGTTGGAATCGAATTTGGCGAGATACGCGTCCCCGCCGCCGGACGAGGTCTGGCCCGCGCCGATGACACCGCCCGAGACCGAGCCGCCGATATAGACATTGCCGCTGGCATCGACGCTGACGGCATTGGCCTGATTGGTGGCCAGCGTCTGGATCTGCTTGATCCAGGTCTGGTTGCCGCTGGCGTCATAGCGCGCGACAAAGGAATCGTTGTTGCCGTTCGCCACCGAGGTGGTGGTGAGATCGGCGGTCGAGGCGCCGGTGACGACCACACCACCCGACGGATCGAGCGCCAGGCCATAGCCATTGGCGCTGCCGCTGCTGCCTAGAAGATTCTGCCACACCACATTGCCGGCGGAATCGTATTTGGTGAGATAGACGTCCTGGGTGCCCTGGTTGATCTGGCTGCTGCCGAAATCGCCGGTGGAGTTGCCGATCACATAGATATTGCCGCTGGAGTCCACGACCGTATTCTGCGCCGTGGTGGTGCCGTTGGTGACCGCCTGGTTGACGCTGAAGGTGGATGTCGGCGTGCCATTGATGCCCGAAATCTTGGTCAGGCGCCCGGCCTGGTCGGCCGGCGTGGTGGTTGTGGCGGAGGTGGCGCTGTTGGTAACCGTATTGGTTTCCGTGGCCAGACCACTGTTGCCCACCATGTAGAGCGCCGGGCTGGAATTGGCCGACAGGCTCACCTGTTCGACGCCGCCGGGCGTGATCTGAAGGCCGTAGGTCGCGGTGGCGTCGGAGGTGGCGGTGCCGCCCTGCTGCACCTTCTGGAAGCGGGTGGCAAAGCCCGCCGCTGAAAGCTGATTGTTAATATAGCTGACGATGTTGGTGAGGTTCAGCGTGCCCGGCACCTGGGACAAATCGATCGGCACATTGGTGGTGGTGCCGCCCTTCTTGATGCCGATGGTGAAGCTGTCCGACGCCGAAAGACCCGGCAGCGCATTGTTCAGATTGGAGTTGGTCACCAGCTGCTTGGTGTCATAGGTGAAATTGCTGAAGGACAATGTCGCGCTCGCCGTGGCGGTATTGGACGGCGTGGCTGCCTGCATGTTGAAATTGTTGAATGTCGTGTTGCCCAGATATTGCTGGATCTGGCTCAGTCCGGTCTGGAACCGGTCGTTCAACCCGGCAAGCTGACCGCTGGTCTCATTGGGGTTCTGCGCCATCTTGGCGAGATAGGCGAGCGTGTTGACCGCGCTGTAGAGCGAGAAGAGTTTCTGGTTGTCCTGCTCCATCTTGGAGTCGGTGGTCGCACCGGCCGATAGCGGGACGTTGGACGTATCCAGGAAGTTGGTGGTGGAGAGGACCCTGGCGTCCTCTGCCGAGTCGTTGGTGTTGGGCGTGTTCCAGGGCGGGTTGTCGTTGGCGGTGGCGCCCGTGTTGGTCTGGGCGGCGGCCTGTTGCGCTTGAACATTGGCGGCGGCGATGGAAGACGAGCTTGAAGCCAGCTGGGCTTGGTACAAGCCCAGCAGCACCGAGGAGTCGATGCCGGTTATCGTCGACATGGGTGCAAAAATCGCACTTGCGTCCTTAAGGCGGCCCTAATGTCAGGGGGGTGTCAGCCCCATGAAAAGCCTGTCATGGCAGCAGAAAACGCGGTTAAGGCGGTCTTAACGGCAGGCTGGGCAATGTCGGCGGCATGAGCGCCTATCAAGCCGGCTTGAGACTTTCCGCGGAGGGCCGCCATGCCGAGGCCATCGCCCAGTATGAGGCGGCGCTGGCGGTTCAGCCCGACGATGCCAAGGTGCTGTTTGCGTTGGGTAATACCGCGCATGCCCTGGGCCTTGCCGCCCCGGCCGAACAATTTTTCCGCCGCGTGCTGGCGCTGGAGCCGGAGCGCACGGAGGCGCTGGTCAATCTCGCCAATCTGCTGCGCAGCATGGGCCAGTTCGACGCCGCCATCGCCCTGCTTGAGCCGGTCCTGGCCCGCGAGCGCGAAAGTCCGGAATTGCAGCTCACTTTGGGCTCGGCTTTTCGCGAAAAAGGCGATGCCGCCCGGGCGAAGGCACACTACCAGGCCGCGCTGGCCGCCCGGCCCGCTTATGTTCCCGCCTTGGCCAATCTGGCCGACATGTTGTGCGACGAAGGTGCGCGCGAAGACGCCCGAACACTGTACGACCAGGCCCTGAAAGCCGAGCCGAAAAACCCGCAAGTCCGGCTCAATCGCGCGTTTCTGCATCTGCTGAACGGTGATCTGAAAGATGGCTGGCGTGATTACGCCGCCCGGGTGGAAATTCCCGGCAAAGTGCCTGCACTTGAACAGCGTTTGGCGCCCTGGACCGGCGGCAGCCTGAAGGGCAAGCGGCTGCTGGTCAGGTCGGAACAAGGCATCGGCGACCAGATCCTGTTTGCGTCCCTGATCCCTGATCTTCTGGCCCGGGCCAGGGCCGAAGGCGGCAGCGTGATTCTGGAGTGCGAGCCCCGGCTGGTGTCGCTATTCGCCCGTTCTTTTCCCGGCGCGCTGGTCAAGCCCGCCATGATCCGCAGCGAGGGCGGCAAGGCGATCGCCGATTATGGCTGGCTGAAAGCGGTCGGCGGCGCCAACGCCGCGGTGCTGATGGGCGATCTGCCCCGCTATTTTCGCGCCAGCCTGGACAAATTTCCCTCGCCGCACAGCTTCCTGAACCCGGACGCCGACGAGGTGTCGCGATGGAAGCGCGCTTTTGGTGAGAATGCCGTCGGCATCTGCTGGCGCAGCGGCAAGCTGGGCGGCCATCGTTCACTGGGTTTTGCCCCGCTCGAAGCCTGGGGCCATTTCCTGCGCCAGGTGGAAGCCCCCATCGTCTCGATCCAGTATGACGGCGCGGCCAATGAGATCGCCGCCCTGCAAGCCATCAGCGGCCGCAGGATCATCGTGCCGGAAGGCATTGACCAGAAGATCGAGCTTGATCGCGCCTGCGCCCTGATGTCGGCGCTGGGCTTGGTTGTCAGCGCGCCGACCGCCGTATCCTGGCTCTCGGCCGGGGCGGGTGTGTCGACCCTGAAACTGCTTTACGGCCTGAGCTGGACGGCGCTGGGCCAGACGCACGAGCCTTTTGCGCCCGCCTGCCGCTGCGTGATGCCCGAACAGTTCGGCGACTGGAATGATGTCTTCCGTCAGGCTGGGGCGCTTATAAAGCCGCGATTTTAGGCGGCGTCCGCGCCGCGGCCAGCGCCTGGGCCAGATCGGATGCAATCCGCGCCGCGCCCTGTCCGTCAATCAGCGACAAGCCGGCATGCCGCATGGCGCGCCGCGCGCCCGGCTTGTTCAACAGCCATTGCACCGTGCTGGCGACATCTTCGTCGCCAGTCCTCTCGGCCAGACCGAGTGAGATCCCCATGGCCGCATCGGCAAAGGCGGAGGCCGACGCGGCATGATCAGCCGTCAGCCCCAGATAGATCGCGGGAATGCCCAGCGCCGCCAGCTCATAGGCGGTGACGCCGAAGGCACAGACGCAGATATCCGCGCTGGCATATTCGATGGAAAGATCGTCGGCCCCTTCAACCGTCTCGTAATTCTTTTTCAGGCTCACCAGCCCGCGCGCCACGGCGGCGCCGTCCTTCATGCCGGTGCCGATGACAAACCGGACGCGGACCACCTGATCCAGCACCGCCAGCGCCTTGGCCATGCGCAAGGTCAGGCCGTGAGGGTCGCTGCCGCCCATGGCCACAAGCACGGTGGGACGGGTGGGCGCCGGCGCATCCTTGGCTTTCAGCGCATTGGGGTTCAGACCCAGCAAAGCCCATTCCCAGCCGATGCGCGGCAAGGTGTGCGATCCGGCCCATCCCAACGCCTGGGCGCCGGGCACAGGCGGATAATAGGCATAATCACAGGCCAGACGCCGCTCATGACCGTCATCGATCACCGCGGTGACGGCGACATGGCGCTTGAGCTTTTCCAGCTCGGCGCGGGTGGGCCCTTCGCGCCCATCGAGGAGAAGGATCTCGGGGCGGCCCTCTTCCACCAATCGCTCCAGGTCGCCCGGCGCCTTCAGCATAATCGCCGCAAAGCCGGCGCGCCGGATGGGAATGGCGGCATCTTCAGAGCCGTTCAGCGCGAAACTGACGCCGACGCCTTCCCGGTCACGCAAGGCGCGCGCCAGCGCCACCATGCGCTTGACATGGCCATAGCCGAATTTGCCGCCGCCATCGCAGCGGATCAAAGCCAGCCCGCCGGACAGCCGCCCGTCGGTGAGCGGCTTCTGACGCACATGGCCATTGATGCGGTTGAGCTCCGGCTCGCGCTCCAAGAGCAGCAGCAAATCGGCCAGGGAAGCCTCGCCGGCCCGCGCCTTGACGCGGGTGTGCAGCGCCTCGACAAAGGCCAGATCATCGGGCGTATCTATGGTGAAGCGGCCGCCCTTGCGATCGAAGGGCGGATAGGGCGCGGCGTGCACGATCTTCACGAAATTGGGATGCAGCTTGAAATAGCCGGTGACATGCTCCCGGGCGGCGGGGTCATGGGCCGCGTCCATCATCAGGCGGTCCAGGGCGCGGCGGCTGAAAGGATCCACGCCCTCATGGGCGCACTCGCTGCCTTCTTCCATCAGCACATAATCGCCATCCTGCTCGATCAGGGTGGCGATCAGGTGATCCACGAAGCCCGCGTCTATGAACGGCGCATCGGAGGAAACCCGCACGATGATATCGGCATCCAGCTTTTCCGCCGCAGTGGCGTAGCGGGCCAGCACATTTTCTTCCGGTCCCCGGACCACGGTGATGCCTTCGGCGTTGCACCACTCGACGATGGCTTCGTCCGCGGGATTGACCGTGGTAGCGACCGCGATGTCCTCCAGAAGCCGGCAACCGCGCAGGCGATGGACGATATGCCAGATGAGAGGCTTGCCGGCGACAGGGCGCAGAACCTTGCCCGGCAAGCGGGTCGAACCCATGCGCGCCTGGATGACGGCGACCACACGGATATTCTCGCGGGCGTAAGATTCGCTCATTAACGGAATCTAAAGGCCATCATGGCTAAGAAGCCGTTAACGCGGGCTCCTTCACGGGCTCCCTCCCCGGAAGGGTGCATGAGCAAGACCCTGCTGATCATTTCCGGCAGCGCTGCTGTCGCGGAAGCGGCAAGAGCGATCAAGGCGCTCGGCCATGCCTTGGTCGTATGTGACACCGATCCGGAGGCACCGGCTTTTGCCTTCGCCGATTCCTGCCTGATCGCCGACATTTGGGCGCCGGCGGATTGCGCCGCGGCCGCCGAACGCTACAGCCGCAAGATCCGCCGGATTGACGGACTGCTCTGCCTGACCGACGCCGTGATGACCGCGGCAGCGGTCAGCGAGCGATTGCGCCTGCCCGGCCTTTCCATGGATATCGCGGCACTGGCGGATGACCGGCTGCGGCTGAAACGGGCTTTTGCCTCGGCGGGCGCCACCAGTTGCTGGCATGCGGCGATCGTCACGCCGCAGGAATTGCAGCGCGCCGCCATCGCGCGCGAGAATCTGGTGGTCAAACCGGTCGAGCGCCGAGGATCTGCGCAGGACCATCGCCTGAGCAACGCCGAGGATCCCGCGGCGCTGTTCCGGCAAGCCCAAGCGGCATCACCAACCGGCCGCGTGATGGTGGAGCAATATCCGCCGACCACGCGCGTCTGCGCTTTCGTGGAGGCGGGCGTGTGCCAGCTGGAGGGGCCCGCGGAATGGCGCGGTCTGGTTGAACGAGCGGCCGCGGCGCTGGATTTGCGTGACGGTCCCTTGACCGGCGAGATTGCCGTTTCCGATGGCCGCCTCGAACTGATCGATGCCGCGCCGTATCTGGCGCCGGACAGTGTTTTTCTGGATGCCGCGATCGCGCTTGCGACTCGCGGCGCTTGAACAGCAAATAAGCGAAGAGCGAAGCGCCCCCCGGCACTTCGCCAGGAGCATCCGCGAACGCGAGCGTAGCGAGGGGTCGCGAGCGACAGCATAGCGACGCGGTGCGACCATATAAATGAGCGAAAGACAGGAGGCCCCCCGGCATCCTGCCTTTCGCGTTCCCACCAGAATGTTCCCTTCGCCCCGGGGGCAGGCGGTGCAATTCTTGCTTCCGCCCACGCATCGGTTGGCTTTGGGCGGCGCCCCTCTTCGAATTAGAAGAGTGGCGTCGCCCAGGCCGCGGCTTAGTGGAACAGGGAGAGTATGGTCTGCGGCGCCTGATTGGCGATCGACAGAGCCTGCACGCCCAGCTGCTGCTTGACCTGCAAGGACTGCAACTGCGCGCTTTCTTCGGCCATGTTGGCGTCCACCAGATTGCCGATACCCGTCGTCAGGGTGTCGGACAGCTTCTGGACAAAGGTGCCCTGGATCGAGAACTTCGCCGCACCGGACGACAACTTGGCAAGCGCCGCGTCGACGTTGGTGAGCGAGCTCTGGATCGTGGCGACCAGGGACGAGGCCTTGGCCTGGGTCGAGATCGTGGACGTCGATTTCAGAGTCACGATCGTACCAGACAGCGACATGTTCTGGGCAGCGGTGGTGATACGGCGCGTGCCGTCAGCCGAGGCCAGGGCCGTGATCTGGTTGGTCGAACCGTCCACCAGGTTGAAGCCGTTGAACACCGCGTTCTTGACGATCGTGGTGATCTGATCGCGCAGGGCCGTGAAGTTGGCATTGAGCGCCTGACGGCTCGCGGTATCGAGCGAGGAGTCAGAAGCGGCCAGCGCCTTGGCCTTGAGCTGGATCAGCAGATCCGAGATCGACTGGCCCGCAGA
>Ga0265338_10008512_pt1 | contig 12437 bp, 15 predicted proteins | sample 42126metaG_FD_193579 | JGI IMG/M metagenome (GOLD analysis project Ga0265338, IMG submission 193579) | Rhizosphere microbial communities from Carex aquatilis grown in University of Washington, Seatle, WA, United States - 4-21-26 metaG | ecosystem: Host-associated > Plants > Roots > Rhizosphere... | reverse complement strand
CCAGATGGCCGAGTACATCAACATGATCACGCTCTCCGGCCTGATGACGACGCTGTTCTTCTCGGGCTGGCACGGGCCGTGGGACATCGGCCCGATCTGGTTCATCCTCAAGACGATGGGCGTCCTCTTCGTCTTCATCTGGCTGCGGACGACGCTGCCGCGCCTGCGCTACGACCAGCTGATGCGCTTCGGCTGGAAGATCCTGCTGCCGGTCGCGACGATCAACGCCGTCGTGACAGCGGCTCTTGTCGTGGGGTTCGGCGGATGACACAGCCCATGTCGACACTCAAGGGCTTCGGGGTCACCTTCAAGCAGATCTTCAAGAAGCCGATCACGCAGCAGTACCCCGAGTACAAGCGGCCGGTCTATCCGCGCTTCCGCGGCCGCCACCGGCTGTGGACGCACGAGAACGGGCTGGAGAAGTGCGTCGGCTGCTCACTCTGCGCCGCGGCGTGCCCGGCCGACTGCATCCGCGTCGTCGCCGCCGAGAACACGCCGGACAACCGCGTCTCGGCCGGCGAGCGGTACGCGCGGATCTACGAGATCAACCTTTCGCGCTGCATCTTCTGCGGCTACTGCGAGCTCGCATGCCCGTTCGACGCGATCACGCTCGGCAACGAGTACGAGCTCTCCGAGCACAACCGCGACGACCAGATCTACACGAAGGACATGCTCCTCGCGCCGCCGGTCAAGGAGATTCCCGTCGCCGACCGCGACCTCTACGACACCCCGATCCCCTTCTACAAGTCGGACTCATGACGCTCGCCTTCTCCGTCGGAAACGTCGTCGTGTGGATTGTCTGGCTCGTGGCGGGCTTCTCGTGCCTCGCCTCGGCCGTCGCGGTGATCTCTTTCCGGAACCCGTTCTTCTCGGCGCTCGCGCTGATCGGGAACCTCGCCTCGCTCGCCGTCATGTACCTGCTGCTGAGCGCGGAGTTCGTCGCCGCCGCACAGGTGCTCGTCTACGCCGGCGCGGTCGTCGTCATGTTCCTCTTCGTCATCGCGTACGTCGGGCCGCGGCGCGAGGAGCCGTGGTCCGGCGGCCCGAGCTGGAAGACGTTCGGCGCGGTGCTCGCCGCCGGCGCGCTGCTCGTCGAGGTCATCGTCGCGATCTCGCTCGCGGCAGGCGGATCGCTCGGGGGCGACGGCAAGGTCGGCCCGGTCTTCGGGTCGCCGTCCTACATCGGCCGGCTCTTCCTCGTCGACCACCTCCTCGCGTTCGAGATCACTTCGGTGGTCTTGCTCATCGCGGCGGTCGGCGGCGTGATTCTCGGCTCGCACGTGAAACGGGTCGAATCATGAGCGGGCCTGGAACAACCTGGTACCTCGTCCTTGCGGCGTTCCTGTTCGGGATCGGCGCGCTCGGCGTTCTCATCCGGCGCAATCCGCTCATCGTCCTGCTCTCGCTCGAGCTGATGCTGAACGGTGGGAATCTCGCGCTCATCGCCTTCTCGCGCCACTTCGCGAACGGCACCGGCCAGATCTTCGGCCTCGCCGTGATGGCCGTCGCTGCGTCGGAGGTCTGCGTCGGCCTCGGCCTCGTCGTCGCGATCAACCGGAAGAAGCTCGCGCTCGACGTCGACCGCTTGTCGGAGCTGCGCGGATGACCTACGGAGCCTGGCTTTGCCTGGTCGCGCCGCTCGCCGCGACGATCCTCATCCTCCTCGGCGGGACGAAGCTCACGCGGCGCGCCGCGGCGTGGATCGCGACGACAAGCGTGTTCGTCGCGTTCGGTGGCGCCGTCTGGGCCTTCCTCGGCGTTCACGCCTATCAGCGACCCCACACCCTCACGTGCACCAGCTTCCCCGACCTGTGTCCGCCGCAACGGCTCACGACTGCGTGGACGTGGCTCGCGTCGGGGCACTTCAAGGTCGGCCTCGAGCTCTTCGTCGACCCGCTGAGCACGGTGATGATGCTCATCGTCAGCGGCGTCGGCGGGCTGATCGTCCTCTACTCGATCGGCTACATGGACGGAGACGACGAGGAACGCCGCTACTTCGCGTACATCGCGTTCTTCGTGTTCTCGATGCTCATGCTCGTCGAGGGCGGCAACCTGCTGATGTTGCTCATCGGGTGGGGGCTCGTCGGCCTTTCCTCGTATCTCCTGATCGGCTTCTGGCACGAGCGGCCAAGCGCGGTGCGGGCGGCGAAGAAGGCGTTCGTGATGAACGCGTTCGGCGACGCGACGATGGCGCTCGCGCTGTTCGTCCTCATCGCGCACTACCACTCGCTCTCGTTTGGCGTCGTGCTCGGCGGCTCGGGGCTCTCGCAGACGACGGCCAACTGGGTCGCGCTCGGCCTGCTCGGCGGGGCCGCGGCGAAGTCGGCGCAGATCCCGCTCCAGACGTGGCTGCCGGACGCGATGGAGGGCCCGACGCCGGTCAGCGCTCTCATCCACGCGGCGACGATGGTCACCGCCGGCGTCTACCTCATCGCGCGCACGCACCTCATCTTCGAGCAGGCGCGCACGATCGAGCTCATCGCGGCCGGCACAGGCGCGCTCACGCTCCTCGTCGCGGGACTGATCGCGCTCGTCCAGACCGACATCAAGCGCGTCATCGCGTACTCGACGATGTCGCAGATCGGCTACATGTTCCTCGGCGCCGGGGTCGGGGCGTACTCGAACGGGATGTTCCACCTCATGACGCACGCCTTCTTCAAGGCGCTGCTCTTCATGACGGCCGGCCTCGCGATCCACGCGCTGAGCGGGGAGCAGGACATCCGCAAGATGCGCGGCCTCGGGAAGGTCATGCCGTTCACGAAGTGGTGTTTCCTCGCGGGCGCGCTCGCACTCGTCGGCATCCCGCCGTTCAGCGGCTTCTTCTCGAAGGACTCGATCGTCGCCGCCACCGCCGCGCTCGGCACGTGGTACGGCTGGGTCTTCTGGCTCTGCGGCATCGCCGGCGCGCTCCTCACCGGCCTCTACACCTTCCGCCTCTGGTTCCTCGTCTTCCCCGGAGAGCCGAGCGCGTTCGTCGAGGAACACCATCACCGGCACGGACGCTGGGGCGAAGGGCCGTGGACGATGCTCCTGCCGGTCGGTGTGCTCGCCGTGCTCGCGACCGTCGGCGGTTGGCTGCAGTGGTCGCCGCTCTGGCATCCGTTCACCAACTGGCTCCGGTACGCCGCACCGACGCTCGCCGCGGCCGAGCCGTCGAGCCGGCTCGAGTACGTCACGTCCGCTGCGACCGTCATTGCCGGGCTCGTGGGCATCGCGATCGCGTGGGCGATCTACTCGGAGAAGCGCCTCGCGATCCCGCAGCTTCCGGCCGTCCAGCGCGCGCTCGAGAACAAGTTCTACTTCGACGCGGCCTACGACCGGCTCTTCTACGCCCCGGCCTCGGCGCTCGCGGTCGTCCTGCGCAGGGAGATCGAGGAGCCCGTGATCCTCCAGGGCGGCACCGACCTCGGCCAGACAGCACTCGATGCCGGCGGACTCGTCCGGCGGATCCAGACCGGCCTCCTCCGCACGTACGTCTTCTTCCTCGCCGCCGGCGCCGCGGCCCTCGTCCTCGCCTTCCTCATCGCCAAGTAGATGTCGACCGCCTACCTCACCTCGATCCTCATCTGGCTGCCGATCGCAGGCGCGATCGTCGTCTGGCTCCTGCCGCTTTCGAAGTACGCGACCGGAAGCCTTGCGGTGCTCATCTCACTCATCGAGGTCGGCTTCTGGATCGAGCAGGCGGCGCGCTTCGACTTCCACCACTCCGGCCTGCAGATGTCGGAGCAGGCGAAATGGTTCGGCGAGCTCGGGATCACGTACCACGTCGGCGTCTACGGCTTCTCGGTCTGGCTCGTCGGGCTGACCGCCGTCGCGATGGCCGCGTGCACGGGCTACGGCTTCTGGGTCGGGCGCGACCGGCCGCGCGCGTACTTCGCGCTCATGCTCCTGCTCACGGGCGCGACGGTCGGCGTCTTCGAGTCGCAGGATCTCATCGTCTTCTACGCCTTCTTCGAGGCGATGCTCATCCCGCTCTACGTCCTCATCGGCGTCTGGGGCGGCGCACGGCGGATGGAGGCGACGGTCAAGCTCGTCATCTACACGATGGCCGGCTCGCTCCTCATGCTCGCCGCGATCGTCGTCTACGGCTTGCATGCGCACACGTTCGACCTCGTGAACGGGCCGACGAGCACGAGCCGCTGGCTCTTCCTCGGCTTCATGGTCGCGTTCGCCATCAAGGCGCCGCTCTTCCCGTTCCACGGCTGGCTGCCGGACTCGTACCGCGAAGCGCCGCCGGAGGTGACGGCCGTGCTCTCGGGCGTCGTCGCGAAGGCCGGGCTCTACGGGATGTTGCGGATCGCGATCCCGCTCTTCCCCGACCCGACGTCGTTCTACCGGACGGCGATCCTCGTGCTCGCGGCGGCGGCGCTCGTCTACGGCTCGATGCTCGCGTTCCGCGCGCCCGATTTCCGCGGCGTCGTCGCGTACTCGTCGCTCGCGCAGTCGGGGCTCATCGCGCTCGGCCTGTTCTCCGGCACGACCCTTGGCCGCAACGGTGCCGTCCTCCAGATGATCGCGCACGGCCTCGTCTCCGTCTCGCTCTTCCTCCTCGCAGGCATCGTCGAGCGGCGCACGACGACCGGAGATTTCGCGCTGCTCGGCGGGATGGCGCGCGGGCGTCCGGTGCTCGCGACGCTGCTCATGACGCTCGGCGTGATCTCACTCGCCGTGCCTGGTTCCGCGAACTTCGCGGGTGAGTTCCTCATCCTCGCGGGCGCCTTCCAGCGCGCGTGGTGGTGGGCCGCGATCGGCGCCGCCGCGATCGTGATCGCGGCGATGTACATGCTGCGGCTCATCTCCGCGGTGCTCCACGAGGCACGCGGCTCGACCGTCGCGGATGCGGCCCTCGACGTGCGGCCCGGCGAGCTCGCGCTCATCGCGCCGCTCGTCGCGGGACTCCTGTTGCTCTCGGCGTGGCCCGCCGCGGTCAGCCACCACTCGTTCGTCGGCAAGTGGCCCAAGCAGCCGACCAGCAGCTCGACCTTCCTGGCGCCGGGCCGATGATCCACACGCCACACATCGACTGGTTCGCGCTCTCGACGATCCTCGCGCTGCTCGCGGCGTCAGGCGTCTCGCTCCTCGGCGCCGTGCTTGTCCCGGCGCGACTGCGGAGGAGATTCGGTGCGAGCGTCTCGACGGTCGGCTTCCTCGGCGGCCTCGTCGCCTCGATCTGGCTCTACGTCGACTCTCCCCACGCCCAGACGGTCGTCTCGGGCGCCTTCTACCGCGACCGCTGGACCGCGCTCGCGCAGATCATCCTCTGCGGCATCGGCGTCGCGACGACGCTCCTCTCCTGGGAGCATCTCGGCCGCAACGACGACCACATCGCGGAGTTCTTCGCGCTTCTCCTCGCCTCCGCGGCGGGGATGGCATTCTTCGTCGGCGCCGGGAACCTCATGACGCTCTTCCTCTCGCTCGAGTGGTTCTCGATCGCGCTCTACGTCATGTGCGCGATCGACTACGAGCAGGAAGGCGCGCTCGAGGCTGGGCTGAAGTACCTCGTCGTCGGCTCGTTCGGCTCGGCTGTCCTGCTGTTCGGATCGGCACTCGTGTACGGCGCGACCGGGACGATCTCGTTCGACGGCATCGTCCGCGCGATCGGCCTGCCGACGCCGACTCTGGAGCGCTTGATGATGGGCAACTCGCTCCTCGTCGTCGGCATCGCGCTCATCGTCGCTGGGCTCGGCTTCAAGATGTCCGCTGCGCCGTTCCACATGTGGACCCCCGACGTCTACGAGGGCGCGCCGACGCCGGTCACGGCTTGGATGTCGGCGGCGACGAAGGTCGCGGCGCTCGTGCTCGCTATGCGCCTCATGCAGTCGGCGTTCGTGCTGGACAGGCACCTGTGGTCGGTCGCGTTCGCCGTAATCGCGGTGGCCTCACTCGTGATCGGGAACCTCGCGGCTCTCGTCCAGACGAACGTCAAACGGCTACTCGCGTACTCGTCCGTCTCGCACGCCGGCTTCATGCTGATCGGGTTGAGCGCGGGCAGCGCGCTCGGCGGGCGTGCGCTCATGTACTACCTCATCCCATACTCCGCGATGGCGTTCGGCTCGTTCGCCGTCGTCGCCGCCAGGGAGAAGGAGCTCGGCGAGCCGGTCACGCTGGAGAACCTCGCGGGCTTCGGCTGGGAGCGGCCCTTCCTCGGCGTCGCGATGTGGTTCTTCATGTTCGGCTTCGCCGGCCTGCCGGTAGGCGGCGGGTTCGTCGGGAAGTTCTACGTCCTCGCCGCCGCGTACGAGCACGGCTGGGCGTGGCTCGTCGTGGTCGGCGTGCTCGCGACGCTCGTGAGCCTCTACTACTACCTCGGCGTCGTGCGGGCGATGTACATGCGCCGCCCGGAGCTCGCCCTCGCCGGCGGCTCACCCCCGCGCGACCGGCTCACGCACATTGCGGTGGGGATGGCCCTCGCGGTTTCCGTCGGCTCGCTCTTCGCGGTCTCGCCGCTGATCGATCTCGCGCGGCACGCGGCGAGCTCGCTGCCGTTCTAGGCGGCTTCTTCGAAGATCTCGGCGGCCTCGAGGACCGGCCGCGGACGGCGGCGGCGCTCCGGGCGCGTGCGCGTCACCTTCACCGGCTCGAGCACCCACGCGACGGTGGGGACGAAGTAGGCAAAGAGCGCTGCGAGCAGCGCCCACGTAGCGAGTCGCGGGGCGGCGGCGCCGACGGCGGCGTTCGAGCGAACGGCGCAAGCCAGAACGACGAAGCCGAGCGCAAGCGAGATCGTGGCGGCGCGGAGAAGCCCGGCGCTCCCCTCCAGCAGGTCGCTGACGGCAACGAATGCAGCCGCCGCGGCGGCGGGAATCGTGAAGAGGCCGAGCCACAGCGCGAGTCCTCCGAGGCCGACGCTCCCGGCCGCGAGAGCGGCCGTCGCGAGCATCAGGGGCAGGAGCCTCGAACCCACGTGTCATAGGTTCGTCACCGCATCGGACGCCCCTTCCCCATTAGGCTCGCACCATGGAACTCACATGGCTTGGACACTCCGCTTTCCGCCTCGACGCAGGGGGAAAGCGCATCTACATCGACCCGTTCCTCAGCGGGAATCCGAAGTGCCCGGAGGACGAGCAGACACCCGAGCGCGTCGACGTGATCGCGGTCACGCACGCGCACGGCGACCACGTCGGCGACACCGTCGCGCTCGCGAAGGCGCACGGCTGCACCGTCGTCGCGCAGGTCGAACTCGCCGGCTGGCTCGCAAGCCAGGGCGCCGAGAACATCCTCGACCCGAACAAGGGCGGCACCGTCTCGGTCGGCGACGTGCGCTTCACGATGACGAACGCATTCCACTCGAGCTCGAACAACGACGGCGCGTACATGGGCGAGCCGTGCGGCATCGTCGTGCGTGCCGAAGGGAAGAGCGTCTACTTCGCCGGTGACACGTGCGTCTTCGGGGACATGCAGCTGATCGGGCGGCTCTACAAGCCCGACCTCGCCGTCCTCCCGATCGGCGACCACTACACGATGGGGCCGGAGGAGGCGGCGCTCGCGCTCGAACTGCTCGGCGTGAAACGCTGCGTGCCGTGCCACTGGGGGACGTTCCCGCCGCTCGTCGGCCGGCCCGAGACCCTGCAGGAGCTTGCGCCGGACGTCAAGGTCGAGGCGATCGAGCCGGGCGAGTCGGTGACGATATGAGGGAACGCTGGTGGGGAGCGAGCGGTCGGCGGGTGCCGGAGCTCGCGGTCGAAGGCGATCCCGACGTGCCCGTCGAGGAGGCGCTCGTCGTCGACTCTCCGCATGACCCGACAGACATCCACGCGGCGTTCGAGGCCGGCACGCCGGTCGTCGTCCGCGCCTCGACGGCCGAGGGCGTGCGCGCAGCACTCGCGCGGCCCGAGGTGGCATCCGTCCTTGTCCCCGCGGACCGGGACGACCTCCTCGCCCTCGACCTGACGGAGCTGACATATGGCGCGTAGGCCGATCGTCGCGACGTACTCGATCGCCGCGTGCGACCTCGAGGCGAAGCAGTGGGGCGTCGCGGTCCAGTCGAAGTTTCTCTCGGTCGGCTCGGTTGTCCCGTGGGCAGAGCCGGAGGTCGGCGCGATCGCGACGCAGGCGTACGCGAACCCGCGCTACGGCCCGAACGGGCTCGCGCTCCTGCGCGAGGGACTGAGCGCGGCCGAGGTGGTCGAGCGGCTTACCGCGGAGGACGACGGCCGCGACGCGCGGCAGCTCGGCGTCGTCGACGGCGAGGGGCGCAGCGCGAGCTGGACCGGCCCGGAGTGCAACGAGTGGGCCGGCCACCGCAACGGCCCCTGCTACGCGGCGCAGGGGAACATCCTCGTGAGCGCCGAGACGGTCGACGCCATCGCAAAGACCTTCGAATCGAACGCGCAACTCCCGCTCACGCAGCGCCTGCTCGACTGCCTCGCCGCCGCGCAGGCGGCCGGCGGCGACCGGCGCGGCCAGCAGTCCGCGTCCCTCCTCGTCGTCGAGCGCGACGGCGGCTACGCCTCGCTGTCGGACATCCTCGTCGACCTCCGCGTCGAGGATCACGAGCGCCCGATCGAGGAGCTCCGCCGCATCTACGGTCTCCACCGGCGGCTGTTCGAGGTCACCCCACGCGAGGAGTGGCTGCCGCTCGAGGGCGAGCTCCGCGCCGAGGTGGACGAGCGCCTCGCGAAGGCCGGTCACGATTCGCTCGCGAGCTGGGCCGGAGTCGAGAACCTCGAGGAGCGAGTGGACGGCGAGGACGCGATCGACCCGGTCGTCCTCGACGCGCTGCGAGAGGCAACGGCATGAGCGAGGGCTACGAGATCCTCACGCTCGACGAGGTCGAGACCGCGGAGCACCGCGGCAGCAACCTCATCCCCGTCCGCTACCTGCTCGGCTTCCGGCCCGCCGGAGTGAACGCGTGGATTGCCGACGCGGGCGGGCAGCTGATCCCGCCGCACGAGGAGGACAGCGGCAACGAGGAGCTCTACGCCGTCGTGCGGGGCCGCGCGAGCTTCGTGGTCGGGGACGAGACGAGGGACGCACCCGCCGGCACGCTCATCTTCGTCGAGGCCGGCCACCACCGCACCGCCACGGCGGAGGAGGACGGCACGATCGTCTTCGTCGTGGGCGCGACAATTGGCGAGGCTTTCAGCGGCGGCGGCTGGGACACGTTCGCCGTCGCGTACACGCTCCAGCGGGCGGGCGACATGGACGGTTGCCGCCGGATCATGGTTGAGGAGATGGAAAGACGACCCGAATCCTGGGAGCTGCCGTACAACATGGCCTGTCTCGAGGCGCTTGCCGGGAATGCGGACGAGGCATTCGCGATGCTCGATCGTCTCGCCCCAGCGCCGCCGGAGCTCCGCGAGTATCTCGAGAACGACAGCGACCTCGACAACATCCGCGACGACCCGCGCTTCCAGGAGCTGCTCAAGTGAACGTCACCCACATCGACGACCTCGCAGGCATCGAGCTCGCGGACGGCTTCGTCTGGCGTCCCGTGCGGCGCCACTTCGGGATCAAGGCGTTCGGCGTCAACGTGTATACGCCGGGCGCGAGCGGCCAGATCGTGGAGGAGCACACCGAACGGCAGCTCGGCCACGAGGAGATCTACCTCGTCCTCCGCGGCCGCGTGAAGTTCACCATCGACGGCAACGAGCATGAGCTCGGGCAGGGACAGCTCGTCTTTGTCCGCGATCCGTCCCTCAAGCGCGCCGGCGTCGCGCTGACCGACGATGCCGCGGTGCTCGCGATCGGCGGCAAGCCCGGCGAGGCGTTCGAAGTCTCGGCGTGGGAGACGTGGTTCGCGGCGGCACCGCTCGTCGAAGCCAAGCGCTGGGACGAGGTGATCGCGGTCTACAACGACGCGCTCGCCGAAAAGCCCGACCATCCGGCGCTGCTCTACAACCTCGCGTGCATGGAGGCTCAAGCCGGGAAGAAGGACGAGGCGATCGCCCATCTCCAGCGGGCCATCGAGCTGCGGCCGGAGTTCGCCGAGAGCGCCGCAAACGACGAGGACTTCGCTTCGATCAAGGACGACCCCCGCTTCCCGCGCTAGCTCTTGGTGTAGAGCGGATCACGCTTTAGGCTCGAGCCTGTGCGAACTCGGCTCGAGCAGTGGTGGCGGTACCCCTTCGCGGTCGCGGGGCCGCTATCTGTGCTCGTCTGGACGTCTATCGCGGTCGCCGGCATCGTCGGAGCCCTGACACTCAGACGCCCGTTCGACCCGGTGCCCGGGCTGTTGGTTTCCCTGGTCGCGTCCGCCAGGATCAAAAACGCTCGCAACCGGTTCGCGGAGAGTCGCGGAATCACGTCGGCTGAGCTACGGCAGGGGGTCCGAAGGCAGAACGTGGCTGGCTTGATCATCGCAGCGTTTGCCCTCGGCGTTGTCTTCGGGTTCGACCTGAAGATCGCCTGGGGTCTCGCGATCGGGGCCGTTTGCTTCTTCGCGTACGAGCTCGACCGGCGGCAGACGTTCGCCGCGGCGCTCGGAGCTGATCCGCGCTGGGCACGGGACTGGTCACCGGAAGTCGATCCAGCCTACGAGTTCGTCGCCACGCGCCACTTCCTGACGAAGGAGTATGAAAAGGCGCGCGAGCTCCTCGAGAAGGGCCTCGAGCGCAATCCCACAGGATTTCGTCGCTCGTTCGCTCTCTACAACCTCGCCTGCGCGGAGGCTCTGCTGGACAACGGCGAGGCCGCGCTTCAGCACCTGAGCGTGGCCGCCGAGGAGGCGTTCTTCCGCAAGTACGCGCGCAAAGATCCCGGCTTGGCATCCATCCGCGACGACCCTCGCTTCCCGTCCTGAGCGAGATTTTCTGGCTCGGCGGGATGTCCGGCGTCGGGAAGACGACCGCCGCGCTGACGCTCGCTCACCGCTACGACCTCCGCCTCTACACGATTGACGCGCGCACGTACGAGCACGCGGCGAAGATGGCGCCCGACAAGCGAACGCTCGACGAGATCTGGGTGGAGACGACTCCCGAGCGGCTCGCGGATTGGTTCGAGGAGCTCTCGCGTGAACGCTTCCGGCTCATCCTCGAGGATCTTGCGGCGATCGACGACGAGGCTCCTATCCTCGTCGAAGGGCCGCAGGTGTTGCCCGAGCTTGTCCCGCCCGAGGCGTCGCCCCTCTTCGCCGTCGCCGCGCCCGAGCTCCAGTGTCGGCTTGTTCAGGCGCAGGGGCCGAGCGGAGCGGCGCGGACTCGCGACCCGGAGCGCGCCCTCGCAAACCGACTTGGGCGAGACGAGATTCTCGCCGAGCGGCTGCGTGCGAACGCCGCTGAGCTCGGCTTTCCCGTCGTCGAGGTCGAAGCCGTCGAGGAGACGCTTCCGGCACTCGAGCGCCGCTTCCTACCGTTACTCGAGCCGTGGCTGGCGCAACCGCACGGCGACGTCTCGGCGCGCCGTCGAGAGGAGAACGACACGCGCCTCCGTCAGTGGCGCTCGCATGTCGACGCGGTAGGAATCGAGAACCCCGGCGAGATCGAGCTCGCCTGCGAATGCGAGGCCGCGGGCTGTGAGCTCACCGTCCGGAGCGGTCTATTCGAGGCCGAAGCCGCGCGGAGCGCCGGCGAGCCGCTACGCGCGCACTAGCGGTCGCCCGGCAGCCGAATCCCCGTAGCCCGCAGCGCGGGAACCGGGTCGGCCTCCGGTTGCGCGACGAGGAGCACCGCGCCGTAGCCCGGTTCGCGATGGAGCGCATCGACGAACGCCTGTAGCCCGACCGCGAGGGCGAACGCCTTGTGCCACTGCTCGCCGCCGAACGGGACGAGCTCGTCCTCGGAACGAAGACCGGCGATGACGTCGCCCCAGGTGACCGCGCCCATCGAGACGTCCGTGACGAGCGGCTCGCCGTCCGAGCTCGGGATGCCGATCGCGAGCGGGTTCGTCCCCGCCACCTTCGGGCCGTCCGGCGGGCCGAGCCGCGCCGGCGATGTCGCCGTGAGGAGGGCCACGAGCCCGCGCGCCGCGAGCTGGCGCGCGTAGTAGCCGAGCATCCCTGTCGGGAACGTCCGGTCGAGGACGATCAGCCGCGCGCGCTCGGGCGGTGACGCGACCGTGTGCAGCACGGCCGCCTGCATGACGAGGTAGCCGATCGCCCCGTTCCCGTCCCAGCGCTCGAAGCCCGGCTCGTACGGAATCAGCCGCGGCAGCGCCTTCGGATCGAAGCCCGTCTGCGTCTCGAGCCATTCGATCCGCGAGTACCCGTGGCCGAGCTTCCCGCGCTGCTCGGCGTGGTCGAAGTGCTCCCACAGCGCGAGGCACTCGTCCCGGCCGAACCCAAGCGCCCGCAGCCGCGCGAGGCCTTCCTCAGGCTGCATGGTGCCGGGTCTTGAACTCGAGCACCGGCCAGCCGCGCTCGGCCGCGATGCGTCGCAGGGCACGGTCCGGGTTCACGACGATGGGATGTCCGACGACCTCGAGGAACGGCAGATCGGTGTGGCTGTCGGAGTACGCGGTGCACTCGGCGAGGTCGTAGCCCTCGCGCTCCGCCACCGCGC
>Ga0265338_10008511_pt1 | contig 12438 bp, 9 predicted proteins | sample 42126metaG_FD_193579 | JGI IMG/M metagenome (GOLD analysis project Ga0265338, IMG submission 193579) | Rhizosphere microbial communities from Carex aquatilis grown in University of Washington, Seatle, WA, United States - 4-21-26 metaG | ecosystem: Host-associated > Plants > Roots > Rhizosphere >... | reverse complement strand
AGCGCCTGGAAGGTGCCCTCGGGATCTTGCGTCGTCACCCGCTGGGCGCCGCGCACGGCCTTGAGCGCGTGCAGGAAATGGTCGGCGTCGATCTTGTGCTCGCGCAGGACGCGGGCCGCCGAGCCGTTGGCGTCGATCAGGCCCAGGAGCAGGTGCTCGACGGAGACGAACTCGTCCTTCATGGCCTTCATGCGGTCCTCGGCCAGGCGCAGCGCCTTGGTCAGGCCCTGGGAAGGATACAACTGGCCGCCGCTCACCTGCGGGCGCTTGGACAGCGCGCTCTCGACGTCGCCGGCGAGCGCGTCCGGGTCCTGGCCCGCCTTGCGCAGCGCCTCGGGCACGACGCCGTCGGGCTGCGTCAGCAGCGCCAGCAGCAGATGCTCCTCGGAGAGCTCCTGATGGCCGCGCTCCTCGGCCAGGCGCTGGGAGCGCTGGATCGCTTCCTGAGACTTAGTCGTCCACTTGTCCAGGTTCATGAAGACCCCCGCGCCGGCAAAGCCGGCGCCCCCCTATTCTACCGCCGCGACGGCGGGCGAGTAAAACGAGTAAACAACGGGGTTGAGCCCGAATGTTTACCGATCAGGGGATGTACTGGTTCACCCCATCCGCCGAAGCGGCCTTGCCGACTCCATTGGCAACGCTTTGGCCGACCATGTCGGAGACGACGTGGACGGTCTCTTCCAGCACGTAGTCGGGCGTGGGCGGCGCCTTCTCGTAGTCGGCGGTGGGAGAATCCGCCGCCGGATCGTTCTGCGCCGTCAGCGTCGTCGTGGACTTGACCGGCGGCTTGCCGCTGTCGATCTGCTCGAGGGTGATGTCGGTGAACTGAAGCGCAGGCGTCTTGCGCGCGGCGCGCTCCTTCTTGCGCTCCGTGTTGCGCGCCTCGTCCGCCTTCTTCTCGTCCAGCCGCTTCTGCTCGTTGAGCGAGATCACCTTGTCTTCCTTCTGCTTCTTGAAGCGCTCGATGTCCTCGCGGACGTAGGCGAACTCCGGATCCTTGGACACGCGCTCGGCCGAGAGCTTCTCGAGGTCCTTCACCTTGGAGGGCGTGACGAGATCGAGCTTGTGATAGTCGGCGGGCTCCACCTCGTCGTAAGGCAGCGGGTTGTGCAGCGCGCTCTCCGTCATGTCCATGTAGTCGTCGAGCGAGGGGAGCTTGATGTCCGGCGTCACGCCGCGGTGCTGCGTGGAGCCGCCGGAGATGCGGTAGAACTTCTGGATCGTGAGCTTGACGGCGCCCGGCTTGAAGGAGCGCAGCGCGCTCGGCAGGTATTGGCTCAGCTCGATGATGGACTGGACCGTGCCCTTGCCGAAGGTGCTCTTCTCGCCGACGATCACGGCGCGGCCGTAGTCTTGCAGCGCCGCGGCCGTGATCTCGGAGGCGGAGGCCGAGGCGCGGCTCGTCAGCACGACCATCGGGCCTGAATAGACCATCGAGTCGTCGCTGTCGCGCAGCTCCTTGATGATGCCGCGGGCGTCCTTGATCTGGACGACGGGGCCGTCCGGGACGAAGAGGCCCACCAGCGACACCGACTCCGACAGCGAGCCGCCGCCGTTGCGGCGCAGGTCGAGGATCAAGCCGTCGACCCCCTGCTTCTTCAGATAGGTGACGAGCTTCTCCACGTCGCGCGTCGTGCTCTTGGGCTCGATGACGGACTTCATGTCCGCGTAAAAGGACGGCAGGTCGATGACGCCGACCTTCATCGCGCGCTGCGTCTTCGTCGCCGGCATGTCGATGATGCGGGCCTTGGCTTCCTGATCCGTGAGCTTGATCTCGTCGCGGGTGAGGGCGATCGTCACGCGCGTCGACGGGTCCATGGCGTCGGCGGGGATGACGCGCAGGCGGACCACCGTGCCCTTCTCGCCGCGGATGAGCTGGACCAGGCGGTCGAGCTTCATGCCCACGGCCTCGATCCACGGCCCGTCTCCCTGGGCGATGGCCTCGATCTTGTCGTTGGGCTTGAGGCGCTTGTCGGTGTCCGCCGGGCCGCCGGGAACCAAGGAGACGATCTTGGCGTAGCCGTCCTCGGAGCGCAGGACCGCGCCGATGCCGACCAGCGACAGCCGCATGCTGATGTTGAAGTTCTCCATCTGCGGCGCCGCCATGTAGTCCGAGTGCGGGTCGTAAGCGTGGGTGAGCGCCGTGAGATAGTTCTGCAGGACGTCGTTCCAGTCGTACTCCTGATAGCTTTGGAGGAGACGGTCGTAGCGCTTCTCGATCGTCTTGGCCTGCTCCTCCGGCTTGGTCTTGGCCAAGCGCTCCTGGAGCACCTCGTACTTGACCCGCTTGCGCCAGAGCTCGTCCATCTCGGCGCCGGCGGAGGCGTAAGGCGCCTCGTGGCGGTCGATGATCATGGACTCGTCCTTGCTGAAATCGAAGGGATGCGCCGTCTCCTTCTTGATGTAGGCGACGCGTTCCTGCAGGCGCTTCATGAAGCGGTCGAAGATGTCGAAAGCGGGGGAGACGTCGCCCTCGTGGAGCTTGTCGTCCAGGCTCGCGCCGTACTTGGACTCGAACTCGGCGACGTCCTCCTTCGTGAAGAACATGTGGTTGTAGTCGTACATCTCGAGATAGTTCCCGAGCATGTCCTTGGAGGTCTTGTCGTCGACCGGGTGGTGGTTGTAATGGTTGCGCTCGAGGATCTGCGTGACCATCTGCGAGATGATCGGGGAGGCGGGGCCGGGGTCCATCGCCGCCGCCGGCAGGGCCATCGACGCCATCAGCACGGCGCAGCCGGCGGCGCGCAGTCGCGAGGCCATGGTCATGAAAGTGGCTCCTTTTTGGGTCATGAAATCGGGTCGCAAAGACTTTCCCATTATACAGGATTCCCCAAAAAGCGCCAGTCTACGGGGTGTGACAGGGGGGTGAGGGTTTGGAAATCCCCTAGGCGGCTTTGGCGCGCGGCGGGCCGACGTGCTGCTGCATCTCGCGCAGCAGGGCCAGCGTCTTCGGCAGGTCTTTATAAGGAATGCGGACGCCCTTCTTGGACCAACCCTTGTACTCGACGTCGTCCACCCATTCGCGGATGTCGACGCCGGCGGCGTCCTTGAAGAGCGTCACGCGGACCACGAGCTCGACGCCCATCTTCTTCGGGAAGCGGGCCAGCTCCTGCTCTTGGAGGGCCGCCGGCTCCGGGGGGAGCTTGGCCAGCGCCTCGATCATGCCGGCGAGGATCGTCGGGTTCATCGTGACGCCCGACTTGGTCGGCCCGGAGTAGGCCTCGCCGCGGACGAAGGTGCGGATCGAGCCGTACTTGAAGCCCTTGTACTCGTCGACGTAGAAGCGCAGGTCGCTGGTCTCGTTGAGCGGCAGCGTGCCGATGTCCTTGAGCGGCTTGAATTCGCGCGGCGTCCCGTCGGTCATGCGGCCGATACTATCATATAATCCCCGCCGGAATGCTCCTGCTCGCCGCCCTGCTGCTCATCGCCGGCAACGCCCTTTTCGTGCTCGTCGAGTTCGCGTTCGTGCGGGTACGGGCTTCGCGCATCGAGATGCTGGCGCGCCGCGGCAGCACGCGCGCGCTGCAGGTCCAGCAGATCCTGGCCCGCCTGGACCAGTACCTGGCGACGATCCTGGTGTCGATGACGATGATCTCGCTGGCTCTGGGCGCGATCGGCGAGCCGGCGCTGGCGGCCGCGGTCCGCAGCGGACTGCTCGCGGAGGGCGTGACGCTGCCCGCGCACTATCTTCACGTCCTGGCCTACGGCATCGCGCTGCTGCTGCTGTCGTTCGTGCAGGTCGTGTTCGGCGAGCTCTTGCCGCGCGGCATCGGCCTGCAGCGCTCCGAGGCCGTGAGCCTGTGGGCGGCCTATCCGCTGCGGGCGCTCAAGACCGTGATCGGCCTGCCGGTGGCCCTGACGTCGTTCTGCTCGATGTCGCTGCTGAAGCTGTTCGGCCTCAAGCCGGCGGCCGAGGCGGAGAACGTCCTCTCCGAGGAGGAGATGCGCATCCTGCTCGGCGAGACGCAGGAGCGCGGGGCCTTGCCGCTCGAGAGGCTGATGCTGCTCGAGAACCTCTTCGACCTGGGCGCGGCCAAGGTGTCGGAGGCGATGACGCCGCGCGACAAGATCGTCTTTCTCTCGCTCGCCAAGCCCTGGGCGGAGAACTTGGCGGCGATCCGGCACAGCCGGCTGTCGCGCTACCCGCTCTGCGAGAACGATCTCGACACCGTGATCGGCTTCATCCACGTGAAGGACCTCGTCCTGCGCGCGGAATCCTCCGTCGAGGCCGCCGATCTCAAGCGCCTGCGCCGCGACGCCGTCGAGGTGGCGGAGACGGACTCGCTCGAGAAGCTGCTCAAGACGTTCCCCGACCGCGGCGTGCAGATGGCGCTCGTGCGCGACGCTCTCGGCCGCGTCAGCGGCTTGCTCACGCTCGAGGACATCGTCGAGGAGCTGATCGGCGAGGTCCACGACGAGTTCGACCTGCCGGGCGCCTGGTCGCTGATGAGCATCGTGCCGCCGACGGCGGTGGCCGTCGGCCTTCAGGCGGACGGCCGCCAGCAGGCGATCGCGCTGCTGATGGACAAGCTCGCCGCCGCCGACCCCGCCCTCAAGAAAGAGGAAGCGTCGAGGATCGTCTGGGAGCGCGAGCTGAAGTTCTCGAGCGCCGTCGGCCGCGGCGTGGCCGTGCCGCACGGCCGCCTCCTCACCCTCGACAAGCCGCTCGTCGCCGTCGGCCGCTTCGCCAAGCCCGTGCCGTTCCCGAGCCCGGACAACATCCCGGTCCGTCTGGTTTTTCTGATCCTGACGCCGGCCGCGACGCCGGTCATCCAGCTCAAGGTGCTCGGCCGCATCGCCTCGTTCGTCACCAACGAGAACCTACGCCGCAAGATCCTGCGCGCGAAGACGGCGGAGGCGCTGACGGACCTGCTGCGCACGGCCGACACGATGCTGGCCAGTTGAGCCGCGCGGCTTAGAAGCGCGAGCGCTTCCGGCGGTATTCGCCTTCCTCGAGCGGGAAGGCGTGCTCTTCGAACATGTCGACGGACATCTTGGCCACGTCCATCTCCACGTCGTACATCGAGAGCGTATCGCGGCGCCAGATGAAGACGAGGAGGGCGACGACGGTGGACATGAACGCCGCGCCGATGACCATCAGAGCCGGGTCTCCGATCCACTCGAGCGGCGCCTTCGCCACGGCCGCCGCGATGATGGCGACGCCGCCGGCGATCATCGCCTTGAGCCCCGTGATGCCTCGCCGATGCTCCCGCTGGTACGCTTCCACGCGCATGCGCTCGAGCTCGTCGATCGACGGATAGCCCTTCTCCGGGCTGCCGTTGAGCATGCCGGCCGCCACGCGCCAGCTGCCGATGAGCCCTCCTCGATAGTTGTCGGCCGCTTTCGAATAGTGCTTGGCCAGGACGAGGAGCGAGCCGTACGACGGAGCTTTGCCCTCGGCGAGGGCCGAGCGCATGCCCGCGACCGCCTTGGCCAGCTTGGGCGTGTCCGCCAGAGCGGTCTCGTAGTCGGCCGCCGCCGAAGCGCGCATCGAGTCGATGGCGGCGTCGTTGAGCGTCGTCTTCAGCTCGGCGACGAGCTCGGGGCGGCGCAGCGCCTCCAAGATCGCGCCGTTGACGTCCTGCTTCCACGGGCCGGCGGGCAGCTGGTGAGCCAGCTCCATGCGGGCGACGATCGCCTGCTCGAGCGTGCCGTAGACGCGCTCGTCGGACGGGTAGTCGGCGAAATGCCAGCCGGCCGCCGTCTTCTCGAAGGTGGTCTCGCCCGTGAAGGCGCCGTCGACGAGCTTGCGGCCGAGGGAGGCGAAGAAGGCCTCGCGCTCGCGCCGCGGCCGCTCCGCGATGTCCTTAGCCGTCTTGGCGGCGGCGGCGATCTTGGCGGCCGTCTCCTCCTTCAGATAGACCGAGGCGTCGCCGACCGCGCCCAGCCGCGCGGCGAGCTCCGCGGCGTCCTTGGGCGAGAGGTCGGGCGAGATCTGCGACAAGGCCTGCTCCGCCTGCCGCTCCGCCTCGGCCTCCGCGCGCCCGGCCGCTTCCTTGAGCAGCTGCACGCGCTCGCCCGTCGGCAGCGCGCTGAATTCCTTGAGAGACTGGCCGCGCTCGGCCAGGATGCCTTGGAGGGAGCGGCCGAGCGGGAGGAGCGCCGCGGCGTTCTTCTTGAGGGACTGGTCCGCCACCATGTCCGAGATGGCCGCCAAGGAAGGAGAGCCCAGTTGGGCGACCTGCTCGGCGCCGGCGGCGATGATGGTGCGCGAGATGGGGCTGGCGAAGGCGGCTCCGATCGACGTCACGGCCGCGTCCGCGGCGGGGGCTTCCACCGGCCCGGCGAAGGCGTGGTGGGCGAGGGTGACGAGGGCGGCGGCGAGCAGGAGGTTCTTCATGCCCCCAGTATAGGCGCCGCCCCTCGAGCGCGCAGGAGACTTTTGGCCCGGGTTTCCTGGGACCGGGCCTAGGGCGCGGCCGCTGGAGAGGGGTCTTCCGGTCCCCGTGGCCTGGGGCCTTTTCCGCGCTCGGAGCGGACCCCCGGCCCAGAAGGTTGGCGGTCACTCGCGCCTATAATACCGGGTCGTACGATCATCGTCCTCGAGAGGCAACCATGAAGCTCGCGTCCGTCCTGCTGCTGATCCACTCCGTCGCGTTCGCGGCGAACCGGGAGGCCGTCCACGAGACCGGCGGCGTCGCGGGCCCCGCCGCGGCCGCGAGCGTCGAGGCGCGGAGTCTGCCCGGCGTCGTCATCCTGGGAGCGCCTTCGCCTGCCGAGGCCGCCCAGGTTTCCGAGGCAGCGACCGCTCCCGGTTCGGCCGCCGCGAGCGCCGAGCCCGAGAGGGCGCCCGCGGCGGGGGAGCCCGGCCCGGCCGCCGGTCCCTCCGCAGAGAGCGAGGGCGTCTCGAAGGGGGAGACCGCCCGCGAAGGATCCGCCGATCCGGTCGGCGGCGCCTCCGAGTCGTTCGACGGCGCTGGCAAGCGGCACGCGGTCGTGCTCATCCCCGGCGACGGCATCGGCCCGGAGATCAGCCATGCGGCGCGGCGCATCATCGACGCTTCGGGCGCGCGCATCGACTGGGACGTCCGCCTGGCCGGCCAGTCGGCGCTCGACCAGGAAGGCACGCCTCTGCCGCAGGGGACTATCGACGCCATACGCCGCGCCGGCGTGGCGCTCAAGGCTCCCCTCGCCACCCCCGCCGGCGGCGGCTACCGCTCGATCAATTTGACGCTGCGCAAGGAGTTCGATCTCTACGCCAACTATCGGCCGGCGCGCAACATCCCGGGCATAGTGACGCCTCACAACGGCGTGGACGTCATCATCATGCGGGAGAACCTCGAGGACCTGTACGTCGGCGAGGAGAAGGAGGTGGCGCCCGGGGTGATCGAGAGCATCCGCCGCATCAGCTACGACGGCTCGGCGCGCATCGTCCGCGCCGCCTTCGAGAAGGCGCGCCTTCTGGGCCGCAAGAAGGTCACGGCGGTGCACAAGGCCAACATCATCAAGCTGGGGGACGGGATGTTCCTGAAGGCGGCGCGCGACGTGGCCAAGGAGTACCCTGAGATACAGTACGACGAGTTGATCGTCGACGCCACCGCGGAGCGGCTGGCCCGGCGACCTCAGACACTCGACGTCCTCGTCACGCCCAATGTCTGGGGCGACATCCTGTCGGACTTGGCCGCGGGCTTGGTCGGCGGCCTGGGCTTGACCCCCAGCGCCACTTACGGCGACAAGGCCGCCATCTTCGAGGCGGTGCACGGCACCGCTCCCGACATCGCCGGCAAGGGTATCGCCAACCCGACGGCTTTCTTGCGTTCGGCGATCCTGATGCTCCAGCATCTCGGGGAGCTGCAGGCCGCCGCGCGCATCGAAAAGGCGCTCTTCCGGGTGCTGGCGGACCCGGTGGCCCGAACGGGCGATCTGGGCGGCAAGGGCACGACGGCCTCCTTCGCCGACGCCGTGATCGCCGCCATGGGCGCCTAGCGCGGGCCGGGGCGCAGGACGGCCCGATTTGATATCATTCGGCACATGCCCTCGCGCAGCGACCGTTTCCTGAGGGCCTGCCGGCGCCAGCCTGTCGATCGGACCCCGGTCTGGTTCATGCGCCAGGCCGGCCGCTACATGGCCGAATATCGCAAGTTGCGCCAGCGTTATTCGATCCTCGAGCTCGCCAAGACGCCGGAGCTGGCCTGCGAAGTGACCTTGCAGCCGGTCAAGGCGATGCCGATCGAAGCCGCCATCATCTTCGCCGACATCCTCTTGCCGGTCGAGCCCATGGGCGTGTCGCTCGTGTTCGCCCCGGGGCCGCGGCTGTCGCCGTCGGTCTCCACGGCCGCGGACGTGAAGCGGCTCAAGGACTTCGACCCGGCGGAGAAGCTGCGCTTCGTGCCGGACGCGATCCGCTTGGCCGTCAAGGAGCTCGACGGCCTGCCGCTGATCGGCTTCGCCGGGGCGCCGTTCACGCTCGCGTCCTACCTGATCGAGGGCGGCCCGTCCGCCCACTTCGTCAAGACCAAGGCGTTCATGCACGCCCAGCCGGCGGCCTGGGACCTGCTGATGCGCAAGATCCGCAGGATCACGGCCGAGTACCTGAAGGCTCAGGTCGCGGCCGGAGCCTCCGCGGTGCAGCTTTTCGACAGCTGGATCGGCGCGCTCTCGCCGGAGCAGTACCGCCGCTTCGTGCAGCCGCACTCGCGCTACGTGCTGGAGGAGGCGCGCCAGACCGGCGTGCCCGTGATCCACTTCGGCACCGGCACCTGCGGCTTTCTGGAGGATTTCGCGGGCGCGGGAGGCGACGTCATCGGCGTGGATTGGCGCGTCGATCTTCCCTCCGCGTTCAAGCGCCTCGGCGCCGCGCGCGCCGTGCAAGGCAACCTCGATCCCGTGATGCTCATGGCCCCCAAGCCCGCGCTCAAGCGCGAGGTGCAGCGCCTGCTCGCCTCGACGAAAGGCCGCAAGGGCTTCGTGTTCAACCTCGGCCACGGCATCCTTCCCGAGACGCCGGTCGACAACGTCGCCTCCGTCGTCGACTGGGTCCACCGCTGGAGGAACAATTAGCATGAATCCGCACAAAGGACCCGCCCGCGTCGTCGTGCTCGGCGCCGGCGCCACCGGCCTGACGGCCGCCTACGAGCTGCTCAAGCGCGCCGAGCGCGACCGTCTCCACCTCGAGGTCGTCGTGCTCGAGGGCTCCGCGCGCGCCGGCGGCAAGATCTTCACCGAGACGCGCGACGGCGCCGTCATCGAGGCCGGGCCCGACTCGTTCGTCACGACCAAGCCTCAGGCGCTGGAGCTCGTCCGCGAGCTCGGCCTGGCCGGCGAGCTCGTGAAGACGAACCAGGGCGCCAAGACCATCTGGGTCTGTCACGGCGGCCGCCTTCGCGCCCTCCCCGACGGGATGAGCATGCTCCCCACCAAGCTCTTGCCTTTCGTCATGACGGACCTCCTGCCTTGGAAGGCGAAGCTGCGGCTTCTCTCCGAGCCCTGGGTGCCCGTCGAGGACGGCCACGAGGACGAGTCTCTCGCTTGCTTCATCCGGCGCCGCCTCGGCCCGGAGGTCCTCGACCTCGTGATCGGCCCCATGCTGGCCGGCATCTACGCCGGCGACGCCGAGCAGATGAGCGTGCGCAGCACGTTCCCGCAGCTCAAGGACCTGGAGCGCCGCGGCGGGCTGCTGCGCGGCATCTGGAAGCAGGGCCGGCCGAAGAGCGGCGGCGACACGAGCCTGTTCATGTCGCTGCGCGGCGGCATGGGCAAGCTCGTCGAGGCCCTGCTCGCCAAGCTGCCGGCCGGCGCCGTCCGCACGAGCCAGCCCGTCCAGGCGCTGCGCCGGCGCGGCGGCCGCTGGCACGTGCAGACGCCCGCCGGCGTCGTCGAGGCGGACGCGGTGCTCTCCGCGCTGCCCGCCAACCAACTCGCCAAGGTCGTGGCCGACTACGACATGGAGCTGGCCTGCGTGCTCGGCGAGATCCCGTTCGTCTCGACGGCGACCGTCTCGACCGTCTACGAGAAGGAAGGCTTTCCTGTTGAAAAAGCTGACGGCTTCGGCTTCCTCGTGCCGAAGGCGGAGGGCAAGGCGATCACGGCGGCCACCTTCAGCTCCACGAAGTTCCCGGGCCGCGCCGACGAGAAGAGCGTGCTGATCCGCTCCTTCCTGGGCGGCGTGGGCCGCGAAGGGCCCGCCGAGGCCGACGACGACTCGCAGATCGCCCGCGCCGCGCGCCACGACTTGCGCGATCTCCTCGGCCTGGGCGAGCGGCATCCGCGCCTGACGCGGACCTTCCGCTACCCGAAGGCCAACCCGCAATACACGGTCGGGCACGATCTCAAGCTCAAGCGGCTCGACTCCTGCCTGCGCGGCCATCCGGGCCTGGCGCTGGCGGGGTGCTCGTACCAAGGCGTCGGGCTGCCGGACTGCATCAAATCAGGGCGCGACGCGGCGGCGCGGCTGCTCGCGGCGATGCCGCAGCGCGCGCCCGTGGGAGTGGCATAACATGAACTTGGTCCCGCATCTGGTCCACGAGAACCACGAGCTGTTCAAGCTGCTGCTGTCCGTATTCCTGGGCGGCGCCATCGGCCTCGAGCGCGAGATCAGCGACAAGGCGGCCGGCCTGCGCACCAACATCCTCATCTGCTTGGGCGCGTGCTTGTTCATGATGGTGTCTCGCGGCTTCACCGGGCTGCCGGTCGCCGACCCGACCCGTATCGCGGCTCAGATCGTCTCGGGCATCGGCTTCCTGGGCGCCGGCGCCATCATGCACGAAGGCGACCGCGTCACCGGCCTGACGACGGCGGCGACGATCTGGGTCGTCGCGGCGATCGGCATGGCGATCGGCGGCGGCTGGTACTCCCTGGCCGGCGCCGTCACCGTGTTCGTCCTGCTCGTCCAGCTCGGCTTCACGCATTTCGACATCTGGATCGACGACTGGCGCGAGCGGCATACGTACCGCGTCGTCTCGCACCTCGATGAGAAGGCGATCGCCGACATCACCGATTGCTTCGCCAAGGCCCGCGTCACCGTGATGCGCAGCAAGGTGATGAAGAAGAACAACCTCTACTACAGCGAGTGGTTCACGACCGGCGGGCGAGCCGCGCAGGCGAAGGTGAAGGAGCATATGCTCACCGCTCCCTCCGTCCTCGAGGTGACCTACTAGAGTGGACTTGCCCCGGATCGCCGCCGCTCTCAAGGAGCTGAAGGTCCCCGGCTTCCGGCTGGACCAGCTGCGGCGCGCCGTCTTCGACGAGGCGGTGCCATCCTATCACGACATCGCCGTCTTGCCGCTCGACCTGCGCCGGACGCTGTCGGACCAAGTGCCGCTGATGAGCGCCGCGGAACGGCGCGTCGAGGTCTCCGGCGACCGCCGCGCCCACAAGGCGCTGCTGTCCCTGCGCGACAAGAAGATCGTCGAGACGGTCCTGCTGCGGCCCAGCCCGACGCGCTGGACCACCTGCATCTCCACGCAGGTCGGGTGCGCCATCGGCTGCACGTTCTGCGCCACGGGCCTCATGGGCTTCTCGCGCAACCTGAGCCCGGAGGAGATCACCGATCAGGTCCTGTTCTGGCGGCAATACATGCGCAAGGACAAGCTCGAGGGCCGGCTGGACAACGTGGTCTACATGGGCATGGGCGAGCCCTTTTCGAATTACGAGGCCACCGGCGAGAGCCTGCGCCGGCTCGTCGATCAGAAGCAGTTCGGCATCGGCGCCCGCCACATCTCGGTCTCCACCTCCGGCATCGCCCCGCAGATCGAGCGCTTCGGCAAGGACTTCCCGCAGATCAACCTCGCCCTATCGCTGCACGCCGCCGACGACGTCCTGCGCAGCAAGCTCGTCCCGGTGAATAAGGCGTACCCGCTGGCTCGTCTGAGCGAGGCCGTCCGGCGCTACCTCTCGCTCACCAACCGCAAGGTCTTCCTCGAATACGTGATGCTGGCCGGCGAGAACGACCGCGAAGGCGACGCCCGCCGCTTGGTGGAGTGGGTCCGCGCCACCGGCCCCGTGCAGCTGCTGCACGTCAACCTCATCATCTACAACAAGACGGCGACCTCTCACGAGGCGACCGACGAGGAGATCGCCCGCCGCTTCCAAGCCAAGCTCCTCGACGCCGGGATCAAGGCGACCGTGCGCCAGAACCTCGGCCGCGACATCCAGGGCGCCTGCGGGCAGCTCATCGTCTCGGAGCGCGAGGGCGCCTAGCCGCGAGAAAACCATGATCGACCAAGCCGACTTGCCCCCGCTGCCCGAGGACGACGCCAGGCTCAAGGCGAGGCCGTCTCGCGCGCGCTACGACAAGGTCCATCACAACCTGGAGCGCAAGTGGCGCCGCCGCGCGGGAGTTCGCCACGACCGCCTCATGCGCGAGATCGTCGAGGAGCTCTGGGATCAGTTCGCCGGCAGCCCCTACTCGTGGTGCGGCTTTTACTTCTTCTCGCCGGACGCCAGCCAGCTCGTCCTCGTCCCGCACCGCGACAAGCCGGCCTGCTCGCCGCTGCCGCT
>Ga0265338_10008510_pt1 | contig 12440 bp, 13 predicted proteins | sample 42126metaG_FD_193579 | JGI IMG/M metagenome (GOLD analysis project Ga0265338, IMG submission 193579) | Rhizosphere microbial communities from Carex aquatilis grown in University of Washington, Seatle, WA, United States - 4-21-26 metaG | ecosystem: Host-associated > Plants > Roots > Rhizosphere... | reverse complement strand
TGTCAAACACGCACCTCATGAGCGCACCGGCAAAGCCAAGCGGCCGTTTCGCTACACTGCGATAGCGGTGGTGGCCGCCGGCTTTGTGCTGTGTGCGGCCGTGCCCCAGCTGCATGCCGCTCCTGCTGCCGATATTCCGCGCGAGGCGGATGGGAAACCCGATCTCTCCGGAATCTGGCAGGTCATCGGCGCGCCGGACCGGGATATCGAACCCCATGCCGCGCGCAAGGACACCCCGGCGAGTCTCGGGCTGGTCGAGGGCGGCACGATCCCTTACCAGAGCTGGGCCGCCGCGAAGAAGAAGAACAACTTCGAAAAGCGGGAAACGGCCGATCCGGAAACGCAATGTTACATGCCCGGCGTGCCGCGGATCACCTATACGCCGTTGCCGTTCCAGATATTCCAAACGCCGCAGCAGGTGACGGTGCTTTACGAATATGCGCATTCGGTGCGCCAGATCTACACCAACGGCTCCAAGCATCCCGACGGGCATATCGACTGGTGGCTCGGGGATTCGCGCGGACATTGGGACGGCGACACGCTGGTCGTGGATGTCGTCCACTTCAATGACATGACCTGGTTCGATCACGCGGGCAATTTCCACAGCGACGCCCTGCATGTGGTGGAACGCTACACGCCCACCGACGCGGACCACATCCGCTACGAGGTCACCATCGAAGACCCGAACGTCTTCACGCGGCCATGGAAGCTCTCGCTCCTTCTATACCGGCACAAGGAGGAGAACTTTCAGCTCCTCGAATATGAGTGCTTCACCTTCGATTACGAGAAATTCTACCCCTAGCAAGGTCGTCCAAGAGGATTGTGCGATGAGCAAATCACGACACAAATCCGGCATGGCCGCCACGGCCGGCGCCGCGCTGCTGTTGGCGCTTTTGCCCGCTGCCGCGCCCGGACAGAATTTCCTGCCGACGCAAGACCGCACGCCGCCCTCCGGTCCCAAAGATTTGCCCGTCACCGCCTGGACGCCTGCGAAACTCGCGGACGGCCAGCCTGACGTCCAGGGCTTTTGGGAGCCTGACAAGCAAGGCACCTATTCGCTGACCGATCCGAGCAATGGCGGCGAGGGCGAAGTCATCCGCTTCCGCGAATTGTCCGATGCCGGAAAGCCCGTCCCCAAATGGCCGAGCCGCATCATCGACCCTCCCGACGGACAAATTCCCTATCAGCCATGGGCACGGGAAAGACAGCGCTATATCGAGGCCAATATCCTTAATCCCACCGAGCAGCAATTCGTTGATCCGATGGCGCGTTGCTTCCCCGACGGGCCGGTCAGGAACCCGCTATGGACCGGATTCCAGATTCAGCAGTTCCCCGGTTATGTCGTGATTACATTCGATCAGAACCATACCTATCGGGTGATCCCGCTGGACGGCCGCCCGCATGTGCCAGCGAATATCAAACTCTGGATGGCAGATTCGCGCGGCCATTGGGAAGGCAAGACGCTTGTCATCGACGTTGCCAACAGCAATTCGAAAAGCCGCTTCGACAATATCGGCGATTTTGCCAGCGACAGTGTTCATGTCACCGAGCGCCTGACCTTCGTGGACCCCAACACCATCAGCTACGAATGGCGGATCGAAGATCCGGGCGTCTTTACGCGGCCCTGGACGGTGTGGGCGAAATTCAACCGCGCCCACAAGAACGAATCTGATTGGGAGCAATGGGAGCAGGCCTGCCATGAAGGCGAGCACAACGCGGAATCGCTGATCGACGGCGCCGCGAACGCCAACTAGCCGGGATCTAGCGCACCCATGAACCTGCTCGAAATTTGTCAGGCGATTCAGGACTCGGACATCGGTATGGCCCTGCTCGGATCGCAATATCTGTTTCCGATTATCGAATCGGCCCATGTGCTGGGTCTTGCACTGTCTGTGGGTCTGCTTGCCATCGCCGATTTGCGTCTGATCGGGGCGTTCATGCGGCGTGAGCCGGTATCGGAAGTCTTGCAGCAATTGCGGCCATGGCTGCTTAGCGGATTCGCGCTGATGTTCGCGTCGGGCATCCTTCTCTTCTGGGCCGAAGCGGCGAAGGTCTATGTCAACCCGATGTTCCGCGTGAAGATGCTTTTTTTGCTTTTCGCCGGTCTTAATGCGCTGATCTTCGAATGGCGTTTGGGAGGCAAACTCTTCCTGTGGAACGACCGGCCCGCGCCACCCTTCGGCGCCAAATTCGCGGGCTGGACTTCGCTAGTCTGCTGGACCGTGGTGATCCTCTGCGGACGCTGGGTCGCCTACCAATTGTGATGCAGGCGATGCCACTTCTCCCGCTTTTCCAATGGTTCGAAGCAACAGCGGTCGGAACGGCCGTTTCCAAGTCTACGTATTTGTTTCCCTCCATCGAAGTGGTGCATCTCTTGGGACTGACGTTGCTCCTGGGTGCGGTCCTCGTAATAAACATGCGCCTGCTGGGCCTCGGTATGAGGCGCCAATCGGTGCCGCAGGTATCGGAAGCGATGACGCCTCTCTTCTGGACGGGTGTGGGCACCGCGATTCTCACCGGTGCGGTCCTATTCCTGGCGGAGGCCGTGAAGTGCTATTTCAACGTGGCGTTCGCGTATAAAATGACGCTGCTGGCGCTCGCGCTGCTATTCCATATTACCATTCATCGCAAAGTGCGCATGTCTGCCGCGCCGAGTTCCGCGGCTGCCGCATCGGTCGCTATCATCTCGCTGGTTCTGTGGTTCGGGGTCGGGATCGCCGGCCGCTGGATCGGCTTCATTTAAACGCGAGGTAACAATGAAACACGGCATCTCCAAGTCTGCCGCCGCGTTTCTGATCTTCGGTCTTGGCGCTTGCGCGCGCAACGAGCCACCTTCTCCGGAGAAACCAGCCTCACCGTTCCGCCTCACGGCGACCATCCAGGACATTATGGATTCCGAGATCGATCCGGCAGCGGATTTTCTTTGGAATGCGGTGGGCAGCACCACGACCGCTGCAGGCTCGGAGGATCGCCAGCCTCGCTCCGAGGAACAGTGGCAAGCCGTCCGGCGCAGCGCCATCACGCTTACCGAAGCCCCCAATCTGCTTGTGATGGAGGGACGCGAAGTGGCGGCAAAAGCAAACAAGCTCGAGGATTCCGGGACGCCAGGCATCGCTACACCGGATGAAATCCGCAGAGCCATCGATCAAAACCGAAAGACGTTTGTCGAACTAGCAATGGGCCTGCAAAAGGCCGGCTTGCAGGCGCTTGCCGCCACGGACGCGAAGAATGTGGATAGCCTGATGGAAGCCGGCGCTCGGATCGACGAAGCCTGCGAAGCCTGCCATTTGCATTATTGGTATCCGAATGCACCCCGTCCGCCGGTGCCACCGAATACGCCGTGATCGGCCGCAGGCTGTTGGGAGGCCAACAAATTGGTCTCACCGCCTGCTGCGATCGGGACAGTGCATGGAGCCTGCGGACGTACAGCGAATGGCGAAGGCGAGAACCCACACAGAAAGGAACGTGTTTCCAGCGGTTTTTTCGCTGCCTCCCAAGAATCATGCCCTTCCGTTCATCCGTGGCACGATTGCTGCTTAGGAAGCTTCAGGGGCGGCGATTCCACCTTGGTGAGCACGGTCATGGGTCTCGACATTTACTGGTTCCTACCGTCGTCCGGCGACAGCCGTTATCTCGGCAAGACCAAATATGGCCGGCTGGTCAGCAACGAATATCTCAGTCAAGTGGCGGTCGCTGCCGACACGCTTGGCTATGAGGGCATTCTGATTCCGACCGGCGTCGGCTGCGAAGATCCCTGGGTGACCGCGGCAACGCTCGCTCCAGTGACGCGCCGGTTGCAATTGCTGGTCGCTTTTCGTCCGAGTCTGCTGCTGCCCGGTGTCGCCGCGCGCATGGCCGCTTCACTCGATCGAGCCTCCGGTGGCCGTCTGCAAGTGAATATCGTGCCCGGCGGCGATGCAGCGGAATTGGCCGCCGATGGCGTGAAACTGTCGCATGACGAGCGCTATGAAGAGGCCGACGAGTTCCTCACCATCTGGAAAGCGCTGCTGTCGGGCGAGAGGCTCGATCATCATGGCAAGCACTTCGATCTTACTGCCGCGCGCAGCATCTTCGCGCCGGTTCAAAAACCCTATCCTCCCGTCTATTTCGGCGGCTCCTCGCCCGCGGCTCATGAGCTCGCAGCCAGGCATGTTGATACCTATCTCACCTGGGGCGAGCCGCCCGACGCCGTGGCAGCGAAGATCAAGGATGTCCGTGCACGTGCCGCGGAGCGCGGCCGCACGCTGCGGGTGGGGGTAAGGCTGCACGTCATCGTGCGCGAGACAGAGGCGGAAGCTTGGAATGCTGCCGATGAGCTGATCAGCCGGCTGGACGACGCTACGGTCGCCAAAGCCCAGGCCCATTTCGCCGCCATGGACTCGGAAGGCCAACGCCGGATGGCAGCTCTTCATAAGGGGCGGCGCGAAAAACTCGAGATCAGCCGCAATTTGTGGGCGGGGGTAGGCCTCGTGCGCGGCGGAGCCGGGACGTCACTCGTTGGCGACCCGGACACCGTCGCGGCGCGGCTGAAGGAATATGCCGATCTCGGCGTCGATAATTTTATCCTGTCCGGCTATCCGCATCTCGAAGAGGCCTATCGATTCGCGGAACTGGTTTTTCCATTGCTTCCAGGTAAGAGGCGCGAATCCACGGAAGGCGTGAGCTTTACCGGCGGTCCTTTCGATGCCGTTTTGCAGGACGCGATCAAAGTCTCTCAGAGCTAGGAGGCCGGCGCGGGCATGCTTCATGCCGCGGCAAAGTCCCATGACCAAGATCATCGATATGCGCAGCCGTCCGTCATTCCTGCACGATTTCTACGGCGCAACGCCGGGCAGCAAAGAATACGAAACCGTCTGCTGGCTCAATCGCCGGACCGGCTCGGCGGATGACCGCCATTTCGTGCGCTCACGCACGCCGGAGGGTTTCGTAGCAGAAATTCGTGAGAGCGGCATCTCAGCTGCGGTTGTCGTAGGGCGCGAGACGCCGGCGCTTACCGTTTCCAACGATCGCATTTACGACCTCACGTCCCGCTATGACGAATTGGTCGGCATCGGTTCGGTGAACCCGCAAGTGCGGAGCGCCGGCGGCACGGCCGTGGAAATCCGGCGCGCCATGAATGAACTGAGGCTCGCCGGTATTAACATCGAGCCTGGCTTCGGGGCGCCGCCCTTGAAGGCTGACGATTCCGTCCTGTTCCCGGTCTACGAAACCTGCTCCGACCTCGGCGTACCCGTTTGCCTGATGTCGGGACCGACCTCACCGGGGCTGGAACTGACCGATCCCGCACCTGTGGGGCGCGTGGCCGCGGCTTTCCCGGACCTGCGGATCGTCTGTTATCACGGTTTCTATCCGTACACGAATGAAATGATCGGGATAGCATTTCGTTATGAGAACGTGTTCGTGGTTCCGGACATGTACATTTTCCTGCCCGGCGGCCGTCTCTATGTGGAAGCGGGCAACGGCTTCATGCGGGAGCAATTGCTGTTCGGAACCTCCTATCCCTTCCGCGCCATGAAGCAGACGGTGGACGATTTCATCGCGCTCGGCTGGCACGACGATGTTCTCGATCTCGTGCTGCACAAGAACGCCGAACGCGTATTGGGGAGAAAGCAATGAGTTTCGCGAGCGAACCCGACAGCGTTCTCGGCACGGCCTCGTTCTCAAAGCCGCCGGCTGCCACCAAGGTGAACCCAGAATCGCGACCCGCACGCGTTGCGGCATTGATCGAAGACTTCGCCTCGACGGCGGCGGAACGCGACAAGAAAGGCGGAACGGCCAAACGCGAGCGCGATCTGATCCGCGAGAGCGGACTTCTGGGACTGATCGTTTCCGAGGAGTTGGGCGGCGCCGGAAGCAATCTCAGCGAAGCCCTTACGATCACGCGCCAGATGGCGCAGGCCGACAGTGCGCTCGCGCATCTTTTTGCGTTTCATCATTTCATGCTCGCGACGCTGCAACTGTTCGGTCCCAAAGCTCAATGGGCGCCATTATTCGAGCGGACCGCACGCCAACGAATGTTTTGGGGCAACACCCTGAATCCGCTGGATCGCACGACAGTCATCGCGCCCGGTTCAAATGGCGCTCATCTCGTCAACGGTACCAAGAGCTTCTGCTCGGGCGCCACAGATTCCGATATGCTGATAGTATCGGCCCTCACTCCCGGAGATGCACGTTTCGTTGTGGCGGCGATTCCGACTTCACGTCCGGGAATCACCATCCATGACGATTGGGACAACATCGGACAGCGCCAGACCGACAGCGGCAGGGTGTCCTTCAACAATGTGATGGTCATGGAAGACGAAATCCTGCGGCAGCCGGGGCCGCTGGGCTCGCCCTTTGCTACGTTGCGTTCCTGCCTCGGCCAGTTGATCCTGACCAATATCTATATCGGCATTGCGGAAGGGGCGCTGGCGCAAGCGGTCCGCTATGCAACCGAACTCGCGCGCCCGTGGTTCGCTTCGCGAGTCGAGAACGTAAGCGAGGACCCCTATATTCTACACAATTTCGGCGAATATTGGGTGGAGATTGCCGGTGCCGGCGCGCTGACCGAGCGCGCGCAGCAATTATTCCAAGCCGCATTCGATCTCGGTGATGCCGTGACACCGGCGCTTCGCGGCGAGGCCGCCGTCGCAATTGCAACCGCCAAAGTGGCAAGCTCTAGGGCGGCGCTGAATGTCAGCAGCCGGATTTTCGAGGTTCTTGGCGCGCGCGCAACCGCGGGCAGGTTGGGGTTGGACCGCTTCTGGCGGAATGCGCGGACTCACACGCTGCACGATCCCGTCGATTACAAGCTGCGAGAAATCGGCGCGTGGTCTCTCGGCGGGAAGCTTCCGGAGCCCTCATTCTATTCCTGAGCTGGGGATGACCGCTCGATGCTGTTTTGAGGATTGCTCATGAGTTGGAATCGCTTTTGCCGTGGGTTGAAGGAAATGGGCGCCGCTTTGCTCCTTTCCTGTCTCGCGATGTATGCGCCGGCGGTGCGGGCGGCGGAACAACCCAAAGCCATTCGGCTTGACTACGCCTATTATTCGCCGCCAAGCCTCGTGCTGAAGCATTTCGGGTGGGCCGAGCAGGATTTCAAACGCGACTCGATTCCCGTGAAATGGGTATTGAGCACGGGAAGCAATCGCGCCCTGGAATTCCTGAACAGCGGCAGCGTGGATTTCGGTTCAACCGCGGGACTTGCCTCGGTTCTGAGCCGTGCCAACGGCAATCCCATCAAGGCGGTTTACGTCTATTCGCGTCCGGAATGGACGGCTCTGGTCGTAGCGAAGGATTCGCCGATCCGTACCGTTTCCGATTTGAAGGGTAAGAAGATCGCTGCCGCCAAAGGCACCGACGCCTATCTGTTTATGCTTCGAAGCCTGCACCAATTCGGTCTCAATCGCAGCGACATCGAGCATGTGAGCCTGCAGCACGCCGACGGCCGCACCGCGCTCGAACAGCGACGGGTGGATGCCTGGGCGGGGCTCGATCCGATGATGGCGGCAAGCCAATTGGAAAGCGGTTCCCGCCTCCTCTATCGCAACGTCAATTTCAATACTTACGGGTTTCTGAACACGACGGACGCATTCGCAAAGCGCTACCCGGACACCGTAAAGCGCATTATCGGATTGTACGAAAAGGCACGTCTGTGGATTCTTGCCCACCCGGATGACACCGCGAAATTGCTTTCAGAAGAAGCGAAAATTTCGCTCGACGCGGCGAAGTTGCAGCTTAGCCGGAATGATTTCACCCATGCCCTGCCCACGCGCGAACATATTGAGGCGCTGAAAGCCGCTGCTCCGATTCTTCTGGAGGAAGACCTCGTCAAGAAAGGTACCGACGTCGGCAAGGCTATCGACGAGCTTGTCGATCCCCGCTTCGCCTCCGCAGTCGTCCGCTAACCCTATGGCGAGCGTGCCCGCAGAATTGCCTTTCGCGCCCACCAATGGCTTTGTTCCCGGGCCTTTGCGCCGGGGCTCCAATGTCATGGCGTGGGCGCAGGGCGCGATTCTGCCATCGCTTCTGCTTCTGCTTTGGGAAGGGACGGTGAGAGCCGGATGGATCGCGCCTAATCTTCTGCCGCCTCCAACCGCGCTCGTTGCCACTTTGAAAGACCTCGCGGCCAATGGTGAAATCTTCCGCCATATTGCGGTCAGCAGCCTTAGGGTTCTAATCGGCTTCTCCATCGGGGCCGCCGCGGCTGTGGTCGTGGGCGCGGTTATCGGACTTTCGCGGCGAGCCGAAGCGCTTGTCGACCCCACCTTTCAGGCCGTGCGCGCCATTCCGTCCCTGGCATGGGTACCGCTGCTGCTGCTCTGGTTCGGAATCGACGAGCTTCCGAAAATCATCCTGATCGCCATCGGCGCCTTTTTCCCTGTCTATCTCAATTTGGTTTCGGGCATCCACAATGTCGATCGCAAACTCGTGGAACTTGGCGCGGTCCACGGACTGACGGGCACAGGGCTGGTTTGGCGGATTCTTCTTCCTGCGGCGCTGCCGTCCCTGTTCGTGGGCCTCAGGTCCGGTTTGTCATTGTCATGGATGTTCCTGGTCGCCGCCGAACTGATCGCTGCGACCGAAGGTCTTGGGTATTTGCTCACAGATGGACGGGAAACGGGCCGGGCCGACCTGGTCATTATCGCAATCGTGACGCTCGCTGTCCTGGGAAAGCTGAGCGATGGCGTGCTGAGCTGGTTGGAGCATCGGCTTCTTGCCTGGCGCGATGTCTACAAGACAAGCGAAGCATAAGCGCAATGATGACCGTCCCGCTCGTTGAGCTTTCGATCCAGGAAAAGAGATTCCACGACAGGCGCGTGCTCGCTGAGATGGCGTTCGATGTGCGTCGTGGTGAGATCGTCAGCCTTGTAGGCCCGAGTGGTTGCGGCAAGAGCACCCTGCTGCGGATCGTTGCGGGTCTGGATACTGCCTTTCGCGGCGAGGTCCGGGTTCTGGGGGGGCGGCCGCGATTGGGTTCTGCGCAAGTGGGACTCATCTTCCAGGAGCCGCGTCTGCTGCCTTGGCTTACGGTGGCGGAGAATGTCGGTTTTGTCCTCGGGCGAAAAGGCCGCACGCATCCGCTGGTGGGGGACTTGCTGTCCGAAGTTGGTCTGGCGGATTATGCCGATGCCTATCCAAAGCAATTGTCGGGCGGAATGGCGCAGCGCGCCGCGATTGCACGCGGCCTCTGCACAAGGCCCAGCCTCCTGCTTCTCGATGAGCCCTTCAGCGCGGTCGACGCGTTTACGCGAATGCGTTTGCAGGACCTGCTGCTTGATGTTGCCAGCCGCCACGAAACCACGCTGCTGCTGATCACGCACGATATCGGCGAGGCGGTCTATCTCAGCGATCGCATCCTCGTGCTTTCCGGGCGGCCGGGACGACTTTGCGGCGAGGTTTCGATTGGTAGCCCGCAGCCTCGGGAGCGGCATGGGTTGGAGGCCGCGCGCCGTGAAGCGCAGGTGCTGCATTTGCTCAATGATGAGAATGGCGTGGTGGAGCAGCGTGCGGTCGTTAATGGGAGATGAGAATGACGCAACAATTGGGCGAAATCATCAGGTTTCCGGATTCGCGCCGGCGAGCCGCGCCGGCCCCCCCGCCGCGGCCATCTCATTCGCTTCGGTCGAAGGCCTTGCTGCTGGTTCTGTGGGGACCGATGTTGCTGCTTGAGCGGGCGCTGAGAGCCTGGCCGGCGGAACCAGAAGCGCCTGGTGCGAAGTCGGAAGACGCGCCATACGCCGACACGGCTGCTCCGCGGCGGCCGATCCGCGCCGAGGACGCCACATGGCAGAATTTCGACTCCGAATGGAGGATGCCGTGAACGCTATCGGCATTTCCGGCAGCCTGAATTCGCCCTCCCGTGCGGCGGCATTGGCCGAACATGTGCTGGCGCAATTGTCGGCTGTCCATGGTGCGCGAACCGAAATAATAAAGCTCATCGAGCTGGCTGAAGATTTGGCGCGCTCGTTCGACCAGAAACATGTCCCCGACGCGATCAGAGGCATTCTTGCGAAATTGGATCGCGCAGATGTTCTCGTGATCGCCAGTCCGATCTACAAAGCGTCATATACCGGTCTGCTCAAATGTTTCTTCGATCTCATCGATCCCAAACTCTTGACGGGCAAGGTTGCCATTCTCGCCGGAAGCGGCGGAAGTCCGCTTCACGCCATCACGCTGGAGCATCAATTCCGGCCGCTCGCGAGTTTTTTCCGGATGTGGACCGTGCCCACGACGATCTATGCGCTGGACAATGATTTCGTTCGTATCTCAGACGGATATGAAATCGTTGCGCTGGACGTTCTTTCGCGCATCGCAACAGCTACCAAGGAAGCGATGCTCTTGAAGCGTGCCGATGCTGTCGTTTTGGCGTGATGAATGATGGTGATTTGCGCATAACGGACAAGGAATTCGCAGAATTCCATTGACACATCCACATCCGATCAGCCAGTCCCCTTTCCTCTTCACCGATGACATCTGTGTAAATCGCTGTCGTTTGCGCCTAGTTGCGCGCGCCATTATCGTCCCCGACAGCCGGAAATAATTTGCTACGCGTGCCCGGATCTGCGGTTAGCATACTGGCGGGCCCCCGAAACCTCGGGCTTGCACAAGGAGCATCGTCATGCGGTTGGTGATCGTGGGCGCCGGCGGTACGGGCGGCTATTTCGGCGCCAAGCTCGCCAAATCGGGCACGGACGTGACCTTCCTTGCGCGCGGTGCGCATCTTAAGGCCATACGGGAGCATGGCATCCGAATCCGTTCGCGTGCGGAGGGCGAGTGGGGCGCCGACGTGCGCGCGGTCGAGTCCCTTTCGCGCGAGCCGCCGGCCGACTTCGTGCTCTTCTGCGTCAAGTCCTTCGATACCGAAAGCGCGGCCGAGGAACTTCGGCCGGTGATCGCAGCAGGCACGGGCGTGCTCTCGCTCCAGAACGGTGTCGACAACGAGGACAAGATCGCGCGGATTCTTGGGCCAGGTCACGTGCTCGGCGGCGTCGCCTATGTATTTTCGCACATCGAAGCGCCAGGCGTGATCGCTCATCACCAGCTCGGGCGCATCGTGTTCGGCGAACTGGATGGAGACCCGTCCGTCCGCGCGCGCGGATTTGCGGAAGCCTGCGCGCGCGCCGCCATTCCGGTCGAGATCGCAGCCAACATCCGGAAAGTGCTGTGGGAAAAATATCTCTCCATCGCGCCGATCTCGGGCGCAACATCGCTGACGCGGCTGCCGGTCAAATTCATCCGCGAGATTCCCGAAACCCGCCGCCTCTGGCAGATGCAGGTCGACGAGCTGCTCGCGATCGCGGACGCGGAGGGCGCGGGGCTCGACCCCGATATGCGCGAACGCTGCGCCCGTTTTCTCGATTCGCTTGCGCCGGGCAATTACTCGTCCCTCTATCAGGATCTGGCGCAAGGCAAGCGGCTGGAGCTCGATGCATTGCATGGATATGGGATCAAGCGGGGGGAACACCATGGCATACCGACGCCTGTGCTGTTCGCGGTCTATGCGGCGCTGAAGCCCTATATCGACGGAAAGCCGGTATTCTGAGCGTCGCCTGACACGCGAAGGCGGCCGATCCTGCCGCCGATTCCTCGGGTGGACCTGACCGCCCTGCGCATGCCCCCTCGTGTGAGGCTCGCGCACCTTCGCCCCCGACAGGTGCGCGACGGAAACCTTTGCGCGAAGCCGTACCCTTTGCAATTGGGATTCGCGCCGCCGTGCCTTTACGCGACACTCCTGTGGAGGAAATGCCACACCCCCGCGCGAGCCGTCAGGGCAGTCGGAAGTGTTTCGACAGCTTCAATCCCTGGCGCTGATAATTCGAGCCCAACGCGCTGCCGTAAACCTGCGGCGGCGTATCGGTCAGGCGCTCGAACACGAGCCGCCCGATGGTCTGCCCGTGCTCCAGCACGAACGGCACTTCGCGCGAACGTACTTCGAGAACCGCGCGCGCGCCGCGGCCGTGGCCCGCTTCGTGGCCGAAACCAGGATCGAAAAAGCCCGCATAATGCACCCGGAATTCGCCGACCAGGGGATTGAACGGCATCATTTCGGCGGCGAAATCGGGCGGAATGGACACCGCTTCGCGAGAGGCGAGGATGTAGAACTCATCGGGGTCCAGAATGATGCTCGTTCCCTTGCGCGCATAGACCGGATCCCAGAAATCGAGCGGATCGTAGCCTCCGCGCACATCCACATCGATGACGCCCGCGTGCCGCCGCGCCCGCCAGCCGACTTGGCGGGTCAGCGGCTCGCCGGCGAGATCGACCGAAAGCGCAAGGCCCCCTTCGATGTCGGCCGGTCCGTCCACCAGCCCCACATCCTCGTGCAGCCGTTTCAATTGCGTGTCGGTGAATTGCGGCGAGCCATGACGCAGACGAAGCTGGTTCAGCCGCGAGCCTTTGCGCACCAGCAGCGGGAAGGTGCGGGGCGATATCTCCGCATAGAGCGGCCCGTGATAACC
>Ga0265338_10008509_pt1 | contig 12441 bp, 9 predicted proteins | sample 42126metaG_FD_193579 | JGI IMG/M metagenome (GOLD analysis project Ga0265338, IMG submission 193579) | Rhizosphere microbial communities from Carex aquatilis grown in University of Washington, Seatle, WA, United States - 4-21-26 metaG | ecosystem: Host-associated > Plants > Roots > Rhizosphere >... | reverse complement strand
CCGGAGTCGGTCACCGCGTGGATCGCACTATCGTCCAGCACCGCGGAAAGTGGGGCGATGCAGGTTATTCCCGGCACACATTTGCGCGACCAGCTACCGCACACGGACAGGCCCTCGAAAGACAATCTGCTGATTCGAGGCCAGGAGGTGGAGGTAGACGTTGATCCACGCCAGGCGGTAACGTTGGAACTGCAGCCTGGCGAGATGTCGCTGCATCATGTCCGGCTCATTCACGGCTCGCCGCCGAACAATTCGCCTGCGCGCAGAATTGGGTTCGCCATTCGCTATCTGCCCACTTCGGTGTATCAGCTGCATGGCAAAGACTCTGCCACCCTGGTCCGGGGTCGCGATGCAGTCGGCCGCTTCGAGCACGAGCCTCGTCCAACGTCCGATTTAGAACCCAAGTTCGTGGCACTGCATCGATCAATCACCGATCAGGCCGCCGGCCTGCTGCTCGAGGGCAGCGGGATCAAGACCTTTGCATGACCTGGTGTTGCGATGTCGCGCTTCAATCCAAGCGCGCCAGCGGATCGATCGGCCACAATTCACTGTCGTAATACTCGGATAGACCAATACCTCGCAGCGTCCTCGTCATGCCGTCAGCGCCGGCGAAGTGGGCGAGGCCGTCGAGTACCAGTGGCAGAATGCTGAACTGGCTGCGTCGTTGAGGCGCTTTGGGCGACCCCCAACTTCGCAGGATGGGCTGGGGCCTGACTGTGATCTCCAGCTCGATGGAGCCATCCTCGCATCGATACCGGAGCCGCCAGCTCTCAGCGATGCGATCCTGATCGAGCGCCAGCTGAACCAAGGTGGCGTGGGTTAGAAATCGGCCTTGCCCCTCCGGAGTCAGAAATACCCCGAAACAATATCCTTCGATCGGTTGATTGTTCGCATCGACGGCGTGGTAGCCATACAGTCCGCTGCCGTCCTGGAAGTACATGGTCGTGTACAACGACATCCGTCGCGCCGGTACCGCGTTTTGGCGCTCGAGGATGCGGGTGTGATCGACGAATCCCTTGCCGCGCACTGAAGTGGTTCGCCCGCCTGAACGAATGGTGCCCTGAACACTGCCCATGGACTCGAACATGGCGAAGACGCAGTGCGGCAGAATGCCGTCGGGTAACACCGTCACACTGCCAAGATCGAACTCCAGGTCCACTTCGAGGTAGCGGTCGTCGGAGCGGAACTGGCACTTGATCCGCGGCCAGCCGGCGAAGCTGAAGATCTCATGGTTGGTGTTCGTGAGCCGGATATTGAACGCGGTCGATGCCGATTCCACGCGTTCGGCCGCATACTCGCCAGAGGGCAGCCAGAGCAGCGCCCCCTCGCGCGTCATCACTTCCAGATGCAGCTGCAGAAAAGAAGGGTTGGGCGTGCACGCATTCGGTCCCGCATTGAAGCCGCCGCGTTGAAAGCCCAGCCGTACTGCCGGAATAGCGTCGTTCTCGAATCGGCAGAATGCCCAGTAGCCTTCCGACGGGAATCGCGTTGCGTCGAGCAGCCGGTCCTGAGAGGGTACCTGCGCGGCCGGAACCGTGGCACCCACGGCGCCGCTGAAGGCGAGGCTGCGATGGGAGCTCGAGACGACGCTAGTCACGGCGCTGACAGCGGCAGCGCCTGCTCCACCAGGTTGATCCAGTAGCTGACGCCGATCGGCAGTAGCTTGTCGTCGAAATCATAGGTCGGACTGTGGATCATGCTCGGATTCGGCGCGTCGGCCTGGCCCAGGAACACATAGGCACCGGGCCGGTCCGCGATCAGATAGGAGAAGTCTTCGGATCCCGTGACCAGTTCCATCTGGTTGAGCACCTGGTCTGTCCCAAGCACCGCGGCGGCCGCACTGGCTGCCAGGCGCGCCTCGTTGGCCGAATTGACGACCGCGGGGGCCAGACGCGTGTAGTTCACAGTCGCAGACGCACCGAAACTGCGAGCCACGCCTTCGGTGATCCGCCTGATGCCTGCTTCCAGTGCGTCCCGGACAGTCGGTGAGAAACTGCGCACGGTGCCGAGCATGCGAACGGTTTCAGGGATGACGTTATGTGCTGTGCCCCCCTGTATACACGTGATGCTGACGACGGCCGATTCCGTAGGCTGGGTGGAGCGGCTGACCAGGGTTTGCAATGCCGTCACGATGTGCGCTGATGTGACGATGGGGTCAATGGTCGTGTGGGGGAGGGCGCCGTGGCCGCCCCGGCCTTGGACGAGGATCTCCACCAGATCCATAGAGGCCATCAGCGGTCCGACACGCAACCCCATCATTCCAAATTTGAGTGCTGGCCAGTTGTGCAGGCCATAGACTGCGTTACAGGGGTTCTGCTCGAACAAACCGTCCTTGACCATGCGCTCAGCGCCGCCGCAGCCTTCCTCTCCCGGCTGAAATATGAAATGCACCGTGCCGGAAAAACGAGGATTGCGGGCCAGGCAACAGGCAGCGCCCAATAACATCGCGGTATGCCCATCGTGACCGCAGGCGTGCATGCGACCCTCGTGTTGCGAGGCGTGCGGGAACCCGTTGAGTTCCTGGATCGGCAGTGCGTCAAGATCGGCGCGCAGCCCGATGGCGCCGCCTGCGTTGCCTTGGCCGATCAATGTACCGACCACGCCGGTGGTGCCGAAGTTACGTTGGATCGGGATACCCCACCCGGATAGCTTTTCTGCCACGAAGTCGGAGGTCCACCGCTCTTCGAAGCCCAGTTCCGGGTGCGCGTGCAGCGTGCGACGCCAGGCGGTCAGGTCCTGTGCGAGCGCGCTCGCCAGGGGGTGAATATTCATTGCGTGTCCGCCTGTAACCGCTCGATAGCACCTGCGGCCAGACCGGCGATGTGCTCCAGCGAGCCTGCTTCGTAAAGCGCCACGCGCACCGGGTAGACATCCGGTCGCTGATATGAAGGTCGTGGTGGCAGGTACATGTAGGTGCCGCTTGCCAGATTCAGCACCGCCACCGCGGCATCGGGATGACTTGCGCGCAACTCGCGTTGCAGCTGACTGTACGCCTCGGCTGGAACCAGCACGAGGAAGGCATCGCCCAGTCGCCACACGTTGAGGTAGAACTCGCCCTGCGTGCCCTCTCCAGCCAATTCACGCCGGCCGAGCGTTCGCTCGAGCCGCTCGATTTCATAGCGCTCGGTCGCTTGAGAAAGCTGTGCTTCGATGGCGGCACGGCTCGGCATCTCCTTCAGCGGCAATCGGGTGGTCATGCGCTCCGCGCAGATGGCCGTATTGACGCTCGGCTTCGGGACGAGCCGCCACACGCCCAAGGGAGTCCCCGATTCCTCGATGCCCTGATACTGCAGTTGCTGTCCGGGAGGGAACATCGAGCTCAGCGCGGACAGGGCCGCGTAACCCAGCTCTCGACCGTTCTGTTCGGGAGCCGCCACGTCCGCCTCGTAACTGCGTCTGGGAGTCAGATCGCCCGACGGCCCGTGGAAGAATACGCAGATGGCACCTGCGGTGTGCCTTTCGACGGTCTCGCGCATCGCGCCGACGTAGTCGGGCGAGATCAGTCGATTGGCGCCGCCGAGCGAGACCGGGTGGCAGGCGTAGTTCACGATGGTGGCCTTGACCTTGCCTGTTAGGTCAGTGATGCGCCCGACCAGCAGTGTGTCGTCCGCTTTCGCGAGCAGATTCAGCCCGCACACTTCCCGACCATTTGCCGGATCAATGAAGTCGCGGTTGTACGCCAGGCCGCAATGGCCATAGGCCCAGCTCAACGTGGATTGCGTGGCCGTTGAGCGCGCTTCCCGGACGAGCTTTTCGCAAATCGAGGGCAGGGCTTCCAGATAGGGAGCGATCAGGTGACCGCCGGGACGATCGGCGTGCTTCCTGACGTATGTGGGGACACTGTGGGAGTGCGACGGGTGAATGATCAATCGTCCCGGCGCGAGGCCACATCCGGCCTGGATCGCAGCGCTCAGACGCATCACTTCCTCCTGCGCGAAAATGCAGGCGTCAAGTGCCAGCAGGACCAGCTCGTTGCCTCCGGAGTCGTCCTGGAAAACCAGGCAGCTGGCAAAGCAGGGGCGGTGCACACCTTCGGCCACATCGTGCATGGCGCTACCCCACAGGCGCGCGTAAATGCCCACCGGGGGCGTGATGATGGTTCGAGCGACGCCAATGCGGCCACGGAATTCTGGGTTGGACAGTGTTGAAGTCGAATCAGCTGGCATGTTTGCTTGCTCCTTCATAGATGCTGACGTCGAAATCCACCGCCACGTGCGCTAGACAATCCCCGGGCTGCACGAGCCCGGGATGGCGGCGGCAGATCACGAAGCCGTCGGCCTGGAAATAGCTGGCGCTCGGCTCACGCGTTGGCTCGTACTGACTGTAAGTAAGCCCGGCCAATTGGCCAACTTTCACTTGCTGACCGAGTCTGAACACCGGTTCAAATATCCCCATTGCCGCAGCGTGCACCTGATATGCGCGACTCGGCACTTGGACAAAGCGCGTGCGCTCGGCATCCCGAAGGGGCTCGAGGGCGTCGATACTTCGCAGCAGTCCGAAGTGTTGCAGCACACGCACCGTGCCCGCGTGAGCGATGGCGAGTGCATCGACGCCGACAGTACCCGCCCCGCCCATCTCGCTGGCCAGATAGACACAGTCATTCAGGTGCGCCGAGCTGACGGCACGTCTGGCCTCACTGTCATCCCGGAACAGCATGGAGAGTGGAGCGCCGAATACGCGCATCGCCTCGACGGCGGCGCGGTCGAGCTCATTCTTGCCAGAAAGATTGGTGAATGCCGTGGGCACATATTCGAGCGATGCGCCACCAGAATGCACGTCGATCATGAAGTCGGCCATCGGCATCAGCACGGTATGCAGATAATGGGCGATCTGTTGGGTGACGCCGCCGCGCGGGTCGCCGGGGAAGGCCCGGTTCAGATTGCCGCCATCCACAGGGGATACTCGCGCGCCGTTGGCCGCGGCGGGAAAATTCAGGCACGGGATAACGATCAGCTGGCCGTGTACGTCCCTGGGTTCGACGGCGCGGGCCACGCGGGTGGCAACGATCTGCCCTTCGAATTCGTCGCCATGGGTTCCGCCGGTGAGCAGAACCGTTGGTCCGTCGCCGTTCTTGATGACGACGATCGGGATGGCCACATTCCCATATGCCGATCGGTCGACTGAGTGAGGAATGAAAAGATGGTCGACGCGCTTGCCATCGGCTTGGAAATCGATGTCGCACCAGCCACTACCCGCCAAAGACATGCGGCCTCCCGAAGTGCGCCTGTGGGGGGATGAACACGCTCATGCTGACTGTGCAGCGCAGCGTCCACCGGGCTCTCCGGATGTGCAGGAACTCTCTCCGCAGCAGAAATGAAAACGTTTCCTCAGTATCACATCCCAGTATTTCGGGCGTCAACCCGAGCAGTGAGCGCAAAAGTGCTTGCGTAGTGCTGCTCTCCAGTGAGAACATTTCGGTGAAGCAGAGGGCTCCGGAATCGATTCCGCAAAAAGGAAGATACGCACGGCGAAACGCAAATGCGGTCTCGCCGTCGCCAGGCCCAGGATGCGGGCCAGTGGCTCGGGAATGTTGGTAACTCGCAACAGTGTCTATCGACCAGGAATGGGATCCGACATGGTGCAGCAGGACACCCGAGTGCATCGGAAAGGCGCAAAGCACAGCGTCAGACAGCGTCCATTTGGCCTACATTTCGGAGGCGCAGCATGTCACGTGTATCAGCCATCGAACGGTCGCCGGCAAATCCTACGAGCCCGGCTCATTTTTCCCAGCGACTGCGACTGCGTGTGAGTATGCAGCGGTACAAGTTGAGCGGATTGGAACGGTACGGGCGCATGACGCGGCGTGCGCAGTTCCTCGCCGATATGGACTGGATGGTGCCGTGGGCACGCATGGCGGAGCAGGTCCAGCCCTACTGCGCGCAGCTGGGTAGAGTCGATTCGCTCGCGCCGCGATGGCTGGAGCGCATGCTTCGTATCTACTTTCTGCAGTTATGGTTCAACCTGTCCGATCTGGCGGTGGAAGAGTCACTGTACGATTCTGCGTCGATGCGTGATTTCGCTCGCATTGATCTGCTGGTCGAAGCAGCACCCGATGCTGCGATGATCGGCCAGTTTCGGGATCTCCTGCAACGCAAACGGCTCGAAAAGAAACTTGCCTCGCAGGTCACCGAGCAATTGCGGCGCAGCGGCATCCAGATTGAGAATGGCAGCATCGTCGATGCAACCACCGTCGGCATGCCAAGCTCGGCGCGAGCTAAACAGGCGTGAGGCGCCTGCTCAAGCGGCGAAACGGACACCGTCTAAGAGAATCGACTCAGCTTAGGCTATGCAGCTAAAACCGCTGATCGCCATCAACGCGCTGTCGGTGGTGGGTAACGGCTGCATGGCTGTGCAGCCGGTTATCGTCGGCGCGCTGGTGGACCGGCTGGGGTTCACCGAGTCCCAGGCGGGCTTCGTTGCAGCGTTGGAGATGACCGGCGTGGGCGTCGGTTTCGTGGCGCTATTCTGGTTGGTGCATCGATTCCCATCGCGGGTGATGGCCAGCGCCGGAGTGATCACGATTGCGGCCGCGAATCTGGCGGCGTGTCTGATCCATACCTATGCCCCGATGCTGGCGGTCCAGTTCGTCGTGGGACTCGGCAGCGCCATGGTGTTCTCGGTGTACCTGCGGGCGGGTGCGGCGCAGGAGCGTCCGGAACACCTGTTTGCCATCGTCAATGCCGTATCGATCGCCTATTCGGGCGTCTTCATGCCCATTACGCCTTTCATTTTGGCCAAATGGCAGCTGCCTGGGATTTTCATTACCCTGGCGGCGATTGCCACGCTTTCTGGCGCACTCCTGGCGTGGATTCCAGCCGCACCCGCCCCCACGGCGGCGAGCCCGCCGCGAGGAGCGGCGAAGGGAGTCGCGGCGAATGCATCCGGCGCGCTGCTCACCCCGCAGGTTGTGATGGTGCTGCTGATGATGCTGCTGCTCTACACCGGGCACGGAGCGGTTTGGGCCTTCCAGGAAAGGATCGGAGTCGGTCTTGGCATGGACCCGAAATCCGTCAGCAGATGGCTGGGCATCTCGATGCTCACCTGGGGTGTGATTGGATCGATGCTGGCCAGCTGGCTGGGAATGCGGCTCGGGCGCCTCTGGCCGCAGATCCTATCGCTGGGCGTGTCAGTCTTCGCCGCGCTGCTGCTGGTATTTGGGACTACCCCGGCGCTGTTCGCGCTGGCCTGCGGGCTGATCGCGCTCTCCTGGTTTTATGGCCTGCCATATCAGATGGGACTGCTCGCGCACTACGACCCCCTCGGACGACTCAATCTGATCGGCTGCACGATGACGACCAGTGGGGCCGCGCTGGGGCCGGCCTTGGCTGCAATTCTCGTGGCATCGGCCGGACACGGGCCGGTAGGCGTGCTGGCTGGCTGCTGCTACCTGGTTGGACTGCTGCTGGTTATCCCGCCATCGCTTGAGTCGCGCCGACTCACCGTGGCAACGGATGCCTGAGCGGCCTGCGGCGATGGCGTCGCGGATCCAATATTGACGCGGCATCGGGTTGATGCGACGCTATGGAAACGTTTGCAATAAATGCTGGACGGGCTTACGAGCGCGGGATCAGCGACTTCGGGGGACTTCGTGTCGGCTGAACATGTGACCAATCGTCTCAGGCACCCGGAGTTTCACGGCCAGATCGGTGTTGCCAGCCGTGAGATCACCCCGCCGCTGGGTATTCACGCGCGCACCTGGGGCAGTGCTACCCATGATGTCGCTGAGGGCGTTCACCGACCGCTGTTGGCGAGTTGCCTGCTGTTTCGAGACCTGGCAGGCAAAAGCGAGATGGTCCTCATCACGCTGGACGCGCTGGTGTTCTGGCCGCTTGCCGCCGAGAAGATTCGATCCATCGTGCAGAACCGATTCAGACTGCGACGCGAGCAGCTGATCTTCCATCCCTCGCACTCGCACAGCACACCTTTCCTGGCCGAGCGGCACCTTGATCGACCGGGCGGTGAATTCATCAAGCCGTATCTGGAGTCGATTCCGCAGGTGTGCTGCGAACTGATTGAACAGGCGCAAGCCAGCGCCCGCGAGGCGGTCTTGAGCTGGGCGTACGGGCGCTGCGGATTGGCGTTCAATCGCGATGCAATCGACGCGGGCACGGGGCGGGATATCTGCGGCTTGAATTTGCGCGAGGCGGCCGATGACACGGTTCTGGTCGGCCGTGTGACCGACCGCACGGGCAGAATCATCGCCACCATCGTCAACTATGCCTGTCATCCCGTGTCGCTGGGCGGCGGTAACAGGCTACTCTCGCCTGATTACATCGGTGCCATGCGCGAGCTGGTGCAGCAGGAGACCGGTGGTGCGTTGTGCGTGTTCTTTCACGGCGCGTCGGGCGATCTGACCCCGCGACGCAGTTACGAGACACAGGTTGAGGCTGCGGAGCAGAACGGCCGCGAGCTGGGATTCGCCGCCCTGTCGGTCCTGGCGTCGATGTTTCCACCTGGACAGCAGCTGCAGTATATGGGCATCGAGGAGTCGGGCACACCGCTCGGCGTGTGGCGCCTTGTGCCCAAGGACTCGCTGAATGAAAAGCTTTCCGCTCAGCTTGTCAGCGCAACGCTGCAGGTGCGGGAAATGCCCACTCGAGAGCAGATCCGGGCCCAGCTGGCTACTGCCACAGAGCGCTATGAAATCGAGCGCCTCGAGCGCACGCTGGGTCGGCGCGAGCTGGCGGGTGACGATTCGCATGCACAGATGCCCTTCACGGTCTGGCGACTCGGTGACGCTTTCATCGTCTCGACACCGGCAGAACCCTACAGCCGCTTTCAGCAGGAACTGCGCAAGGCCTATCCGGATGCTGCCGTTGCGGTGCTCAATCTGTCGGATGGCGCAACGACGTATCTGCCCAAACCGGCTGCCTTTGCACGCGACGTGTACCAGGTACGGGTCGCGCTATACGAGCCCGATTCACTGCAGAAAATGACCGAAGAGGCTTCCGCCGCCATCGCTGCCATGAGCTGAGCGAGGAATCCGGGCACCGCGGCCGTTGGGCGATGAGTAATCGCACCTTTCCGCTGCTGCGACAGCCGGTGCTGATGATGCTGGGATTGAACATCCTGTGGAGCATCACGCTGGTAGCCAGCAAAGTTGGCATCAATCAGTTTCCACCATTGCTTTTCAGCGCCCTGCGTTTCGCGGTGTTCGCGTCGCCCTTGATACCATTCCTGCGTTGGTATCCCGGCCAGATGCGTTATCTGCTGAGTGCCGCGCTGTTGTCGGGCGGATTGCCGATCGCTTTGCTGAGCGCCGGCATTAAATACTCGGGCGACATATCGGCAGCGGCCATCGCCACGCAGCTCACCGTGCCGTTCACGACACTGCTGTCGATCTGGCTGCTGGGTGAGGTGGTGCATTGGCGCCGCTGGACCGGAATCATCATTTCGCTGCTTGGGATGAGCATCTTCAGCTTCGATTCGCGCATGTTCGATCACAGAGTGGGGCTCGCGCTGGTCATCATCTCCTCGGGCATCGGTGCACTGGGGCTGATCATGGTCAAGCGACACGCCGCGCACCTCCGGCCGTTGCAGCTGCAGGCCCTGATTGCATGGAGCGGCCTGCCGCTGATGCTGGCGCTGACACTGATGCTGGAAACCGGGCAGAGCACGGCCCTGGCGCATGCGGACTGGCATGGCTGGGGCGCGGTGTTGATCACGGCGCTGATCGGCAATCTTACCGCGCACAGCGGCTTCTACACGCTGGTGCGTGCTCACCCAATCAGTAGACTCGCGCCGCTGAACGTGGTCTCACCCATATTATCGGTCGTCTTGGGAGTGCTGATTTTGGGGGATCGATTGACGGGACGGGGCATCCTCGGCGGTGCGCTGGTCCTGGCCGGCGTGCTGATCATCGCCATCCGCGAGGGTCGCATCGTTGACGCACCGTTATGAGCGCAAGGCTTAGATGCGGAAATTCTCGAGGTTTGCGAGCCTGGCCACCAGTGGCAGCTCCAGGTCCAGAACACCGCGTGCAAGCGCGGGATGATGCGTGGGGCCGGCGCCGATCCAATCCTCGGCGGCACGATGACCCGGCTGTGTGGTGAAGCGGAACATGCCGTTCGGACCGTCCAGCTGGTCAAAGGATCGTCCCGTTATCTCGCCGCTGGCCCAGATCATCCGCCAGGCGTCCGAGGTCGGCGACATGGCGATCAGCGTTGCCGGACCGCGCCGTAGAGCGAAGCGCACACCCAGCCCTGCGCCGCAGTGGCCCGGATAGTATTGGTTCGGTACCACCGTCACGCCGCCTTCAGCCCAGCGAGGATCACCTTCGCCACCCGCAGCCACCAGGAATTCATCGCTCGCGGGTTCGCGCACATACAATTCGCAATAGAGGGAAGTCCCTGACAAGGTCGCCGCCAGCAATCCGGCCATGGCAGCGGGCAGATCGCCGGTACAGGAAAAGGGGATTCCGGCCTCGTGCATCAGAGATACACCCAGGCACGCTACGACACCGATCTGCCGGTTCTGCCGAAGCCACGGACTGTGGCAGTTTACAGTGCCGAGGGTTGCCCGATGCTCGGCAGTCAGGCGGCGCAGTGCCAGAGCGAGACGCGCGCTGGTGGCCGAAGCGTCCGCCGGCGGTGCGCGCCAACCGGGGCGGGCCTTAAGCCTTGCGAGTTCGTCGGCGACATCGGCGCTCGCAATGCGCGCAAACGCCGCTTCGAGTTCGGTGATTGGAATGGCGACCTCACGGACTCCCAGGGTGGCGAGCTCATCGGGGGTGGATTCCACATCGCGGTAGCCGGGGATCGGATCGCCGATGCGAAGTGCCACGGCGTTGGTCAGCCGGTGCGCGGCCACCGCCGCCATGATGGAGCGAATGAGCCTGGATTCATCGGCAGGATTGCCCGGTACCGCGTCGACGACGGCGAATCGCTTTTGTGCTCTGACCAGACAATTCGCGAGCATCGTGGCGCCGACCAGCGAGGTATGGACCGTGGCCTGCAAATGATCCAGCTGCTCAGGAACGGCGTTTTGCCGGGTAGCGCTCCAGATCAGGATTGGACAGGCGAGATCGCTCAGTGCAATCTCGATCCATGCCGGCGGAGCGACCATCGCCGGTGCGTAGATCAGCACTTCGATGCTGGCGGCCGCGATTTTGCCCGCGGTGGCTCGTGCCTCCTCGGGGCTGGAGACCATCCCAAAATCGATGACTTCAAAGGAGTTCTCGAGCACCGAGCGATTCTCGGCCACGCGCTGCGCCTGAGTTTGCCGGAAGCCCGAACCCATTACGTCGTCGTAGGCACCAAAAAAGGCCGACAGATAGCCCAGGCGCGCTCGCCGTGCGATTGATTGGGTCACTGCAGCGACCCCATGCGCTTGACCGGTGCAGCACGGCATGGGACGATTCGGAAACGATTCCGCAGCGCTTTCGCAGCCAATCTGGCCTCAATCAAGTGTAGTAGCATAGCTAATCATACCTCGCGCACTGATCATCGCCATGAGCACAAAGCAGGCCATGCAGGTTCGGCAGAAGCGCGGTAACAATGTACGCAAGCTGCGGGGAATCCGTGCGGTGGCTCAACGCGCGGGCGTTGCAGTCTCGTCTGTATCCCGCGCCTTCTCCCCCGGCGAATCGGTCAGCGCAGAAACGCGGGCGCGCATCTTCGAGGCGGCCCGCGCAGTGGGGTACATTCCCGACGCGGTGGCGCGCAGCCTGCGGCGCGGCACCACCTCGACCATTGGCTGCGTGGTCGCCAATATCGCCAATCCTACCTTTGCAGAGATCATCACAGGCGCCGGACAGTCGTTGCAAAGCCATGGTTATGCGATGCTGATTGCAAACTCCGCCGAGGGGGCTCAGAACGAAGTCTCGCAGCTGGAGACCCTGCAACGGCATCGTGTCGATGGTGTGCTCGTCTCGGTGGTCGATGAAAGCAATCGCGAAACGCGCACGCAACTCGCTGCGATCAAGACGCCGGGTGTCATACTCGATCGGGATTTGCCGGGACTGGCGAATTTCGGTCGTGTCCTGTTCGATCATCAGGCGGGCCTCACGGATGCCGTGTTGGCGCTGGCGCAGCTCGGGCATCGGCGCGTGGCCTTCATCGGTGGCACACCCTCGACGCGACCGACCCGCGAGCGCAGCCAGGCATTCATGAAGGCCTGTGGGAAGCTGTCGATAACGGGTCTCACGCGGCCGGGATCCTACGCCGACGCGCATGGAGAGGCGAGCACGCATGAATTGCTGACCAGCCCCTCGGCGCCTACCGCAATCATTGCCGGCAGCAACCAGATTCTGATCGGTGTCTTGCGTGCGATCCGTACCCTGTCGCTGCGGATTCCCCAGGATGTATCACTCGTCACCTGCGATGAGGTGCCTTTGATGGATGCCCTGCAGCCAAAGCAGGCGGTAATCACCCGCGATCTGCTGCTGCTGGGACGTGAGAGTGCAGAGATGATCGTCTCGATGGTTGGCGGAGCATCGCCACG
>Ga0265338_10008508_pt1 | contig 12444 bp, 6 predicted proteins | sample 42126metaG_FD_193579 | JGI IMG/M metagenome (GOLD analysis project Ga0265338, IMG submission 193579) | Rhizosphere microbial communities from Carex aquatilis grown in University of Washington, Seatle, WA, United States - 4-21-26 metaG | ecosystem: Host-associated > Plants > Roots > Rhizosphere >... | reverse complement strand
ATGTCGGGCCACTCGCCGCGTTCTTTGGAAAGAAAACGTTCGAACAGAAGTTCCATGCTGACAGCGTCGACGGCAGTGATGCCGAGCGAGTAGCAGACGGCACTGTTGGCAGCCGATCCGCGGCCTTGCACGAGAATGTTCTGCTCGCGGCAGAAACGGATGAGGTCCCAGACGATGAGGAAGTATCCGGCGAGTTTGAGTTTTTCGATGAGCGCCAGCTCTTTCTCAATCTGGCGACGGGCTTTGACCTGCATGTCATGGGAGGCTCGCCCGTAACGCGCCCGAAAACCTTCCCAGGATCGATCGCGGAGGAATGAATTCATGGTCTCGCCTTCGGGCACGGGGTAGCGTGGGAATTCGTAGCCAAGTTCGTTGAGCGTGAATTCCAGGCGCGAAGAAAGCTCGAGTGTGTTGGTGACGGCTTCGGGCAGGTCAGCGAAGAGTTGCTGCATTTCCTGCGGAGATTTCAGAAAGCGCTCGGAGTTGCGCGCGAGCAGGCGTCCGGCGGTCGACAGAGTTCGGTGGTTGCGAATGGCGGTGAAGGCGTCGCACAGTTCACGGGCTTTGGCGGTGGCGTAGCAGACTCCGTTGGTGGCCAGCAGCGGAAGATGCAGCGAGCGTGCGATGGTGATCGCGGCGCGATTGCGGGATTCTTCTTCGCGCTGGAAATGGCGTTGCAATTCAACGTAGACATTACCCGGGCCGAAGATGCCGACGAGTTGATCGATTTGTCGTTGAGCCTCATGGATGCCGCCTTGCTGCAAGGCCGCGGCGAGCGGGCCTTCTGCACCGCCGGTGAGACAGATCAGGCCGTGGGCGTGTTCTTCGAGTTCTTCCGTGCAGACTGAGCCTTCGCCTTTCTTGGCACGCAGCTTCATCTTGGTGATCAGGCGGCAGAGATTCTGGTAGCCGGTGCGAGAGGAGACGAGAAGAGGAAGGCGGAAGAGATTGCAGATTTCAGATTCTAGATTGCAAATTGAAGATGCGCGTCGCGGATATAAATCTGCAATCTGCAATCTGCAATCTGTAATCTTCGTTGGTTGAAATGTAACTTCGGCCCCGATGTGAGCTTTGATCTTTGCTTTTTTCGTGGCCAGGTGGAAGCGTGGAGCGCCGTACACGCCGCCGGTGTCGAGCAGGGCCATTGCGGGCATGCCGAGTTGAGCGCAGCCTGCGGCCAGTTCCTCGGGCAGGGAAGCGCCTTCGAGAAAACTGAAAGCAGAGCGGGCGTGAAGCTCGATGTACATCAGTTCTCAGTTCCCAGTTCTCGGGTTCTCAGTTAAACCCCTTTAGTTTCCGAGTTCTTTCTGAGAACTGAGAACCGACAACCGACAACCGACAACTGAGAACTTCTTTTCAGTCATAGGTTCCTTCCACGAACCAGCCGCCGCCTAGCAGGTCATGAACGAGGCGGAAGAAGGAGATGGTGGTTTCGTTTTGCAGGGCGAGGTCCCACTCGTCGCGGGACCAGGCTTCGCGTTCCCACCAATCGCCAGAAAAGCGCCAGGGGCCGGCCTTCCAGAGCACGTCACCGTGCATTTCTTTTCTCTTCGGACAGGACACTTGCGTAGGCTGGCCGTTTTGCAAAGTTACGTTGGCGCGTAGCGGAGGACGAAAACGGCGTAGAGCGGTGACGATCGATTTTTCTTCCAGCAGGTCAGGAATTTCTCTATTGGGGCTTTTTTGTGAAGCTGCAGCCACAAAACGATGCATGCGGAATCCTTCGGGATGGTGCGTGTCGAGCAGTTCCAGAGCCCCAACTTTGCTTTCGCCGACCATGCCTGCAATGCGGGCAAGGGTGAGTTCCAGCTTTTCCGGTTCCGGCGATGGAGGCAAGAACAGGCCGCCCTGCGCCGAACGCGGACGTGTTGGTTCCGCCGCCAGGTGGATCTTCATAATGGGCGCGCCCGGTGGATGAGCGTTCAAATCCAGTTGCAGCAGTTTGAGGAAGACCTTGGCGTCGAGCATGGGAAGGGGAAGAGAAAGGGTGCGGGTGAATTCGGATTGGCGAGAGCGAGGCAGCGGAGCTTCGCTCCGCCGGATAGCCCCTTCGACTTCGCTCAGGGCAGGCTTGGGGGGCTGTTCCCACATGATCTCACTACTTTTGCCCCCATCACTTTTTACTGCATCACTCTCGCTGGAGATGCCGATGTTTTCGTCGTCGATGCCGGTTAGGTTTGCGAGTTCGAGCGTGAGGCGCAGTTCTTGCGTCGCCAGGGCGTGCGACCCCAACCGTAAGCAGAGTTGTTCGAGCAGGCGATTCAGCAGGAAAGCCAATGGTTCGAGCAGCACGATCGGATGCTCCAACTCAACGGCTTCTTCAAATATCAGCGGCTCTTCTACCGGTACCAGAGTGCGCGAAGCCGTGCCCCACGCTAATTGCTGCAGGCGCAGGCCTTCCTGGCCGAGACGCTCGCTGAGCGCAACTTTTGGCAGTGCGGCCAGCGCGTGCAGGTTGCGAATGCCCCAGCGGTCGAGAGTTTCAAGCAGGCGCTCAGCTTCTTTCTTGGGATCTCCTTCCTGCGAATCCGGAAACAGCACTGCCACCGGTAATGAGCCCAGTCGTTCTGCTTCTTTGCCGTCGGGAATTACGGTGATGCCGGGAAAGCCGCGGGCGGCGAGTATGGCTACATCAGGATTGGAAGCTACGGCAACATTTGCTTCGAGTCCAAATGTGATTGCACGATTGTAGATGGCGCCAGAGATTTCAGGCAGCGATCCGAAGAGGGATTCCATGCCGGTGAGATCGAGGACAGCCGTGTCGTGGGCCGCGTCTTCCACGCACGGCGAAAAAGATTGGGCGCAGTTGAGCAAGGCGGCATGTGCCGCAGATTCCTGCAGCGGAGAGCAGGGGCGCAAGGCAAGTTCCGCACACAGTTCGGCTTGTGCCTTGGTCATACCCGGGGCGATGCCCAGGCAGCCAGCCTTTTTATTGACCGCAATAATTGTTTCCAGCGGAGGTCTGCCTTTGAGAATGGCGACGGCGCATGCCTTCAGTTCCGGTTCGGCGCGCAGGGCAGCCGCCACGGGGAAATTCGGAACGTAGATGCAGGCGAATGGCATGGGGACATTGAGTCATTCAATGATGGAGTGATTGAGTCATTTGTTCTTATCCAGCCCACGCTGTTTTGGAGTCGAACATTACGGAGCGGGCGGGTTTGCGGTCGAGTCGTGAACGGATTAGTTCCGCGTTGATTTGGAGTCCGGTTAGCAGTTGTGCGTGTGTTGGGTTGAAACCTTCAAGCAGCAGTTCTCCGGGTGTGCAGATTTTCTTTCGCCGCTCCGCGACTGGGGTATCGGCAGCCCCCAATTGCAGCAGCAGGGAAGAGCAGCTTCCGGCGATGGGCTGTTGCTCGATCGCCAGCAGGATCGTGGGCTTATGCTCGACGGCACGACGGAAGCGGAACCAAGTGGTCAGCGGGATGTGGCGCGCTACCTGAGGCGCCAAGTCGCCGAGATCGAGAATGATCAGGCCGAAGCCACCGCTTTCGAGCAGCAGGTCGGTGGCGCGGAGGACTTGTTCGAGACGGTGTTCGGATTGTCGCGGAGAATTTTGTTTCCACCCGTTGTGATCGAAGTCGAAAGCAGACTGGGAGGAAGTCCTTAGTTCTCGCGCAGAAGGCGCGCAAGAAATGGGGTGCTCCTCTTTATGATTTTTGAATTTCTCTGTGCCTCTGTGTCTCTGTGGTGAGTTTTCATTTTTGGGCAGATCATCTCCGCAGCGCACCCACAGCAGGCGGTCAAGGTCTACGCCGGCGGCTGCGGCAGAGTGGGGGTCGAGTGCGTCGCTGGCATCGACCACGGCACAGAACTCTCCGCGGCGGGTGGCGGCGGCCAGAGCGGCTAACAGCAAGGTGGTGCGTCCCGAGGAGGCAGGGCCGCAGACTTCGGTCAGGCATCCGCGAGGTAAGCCGCCCGTCAGGCTATCGATAGCGGAGATGCCGCTCGAAACCATCTCGGGTGCAGGACGGATTTCGAGGCGGGAGGCCGGGGTTACGCTCGCCGGCAGAATTTTTGATTTTTGATTGTTGATGGCTGATTGGAGGCGGGCGATGGGGGATTCCTGCAGGTTTGTGTGGGGACAGCCGCCCTCGGCTGTCCGGTCGAGCGCAGCTCGACTGGCAGTCGACGAGCACACGGCAGGGTCTGCTTCACCATCAAAGACAAAAGGGCGGCCCAGGGCCGCCGAAGTGGAAACCACTGCGGAAGACATAAGATTCCTCGGAAGATTTCAGGGAGCGCCGGGGCTGGTGTTCTAGATTTGGAGCCGCGGAGGCGTTTTCGCTTTTTATTCGCCTACAAAGATTGTGCTCTTGAGGGGGCAGATTGTCAAGAGGATGAGAAAAGCAGCTTAGTACTTAATTATGAGCGAGATGCCAACTATAGCGCCAGTTGGCTCTTCCAACACCGCTGTTTAAACTCTGCGAGTGAACAAAGCACCGGAGCCGCATTCCTAGGTTGACACGTCTACCCAACTGCGAGGATCTTCCCTTCAAAACCGGAGGATTCCCGAGTTGACAGAACTTTAGAATGGATGAGAATGAAGCGAATTGCCCGCGCGTTGCTCGCTAGCCTCTGCCTCGTTACCGTGTTGCTGGCGATCACCGGCGCGCTCTACGAGACGGTCAGCAGGTGGCGTGACGTGAGACGTTTCCCCCGCCGTGGCCGCCTCGTCCAGGCCGGGTCGATCCGCTTGAACATCGACTGCAGCGGGCAGGGTTTGCCCACCGTAATACTGGAGAGCGGTTCGGGCGGCCCTTCCGTCGACTGGCTGATTGTGCAACCAGAGGTCGCGAAGTTCGCCCGCGTGTGTTCCTATGACCGCGCCGGGTATGGCTGGAGCGACTCTGGTCCTGAACCGCGCAGTAGCCTGCAGATTGCGCGCGAACTGAAACAATTGCTGCAGGCAGCCGGTGAAAAAGGTCCGTACGTTCTTGTCGGACACTCTATGGGCGGATACGACATCAGGGTTTACACCGGTCAGTATCCCAATGATGTTGCGGGAATGGTGCTGGTTGACGCCTCCCACGAAGATCAGGACCTGAGAGCGCCGGAGTCTATCCGCAAATGGGGACAGGACTACCGCAAACATCCCGGATGGAAAAAGCTGAAATATTTCTTTCAGATTCATCTTGGCTGGGCTCGTCTGATGGCGGATCGCGATGCGCCTGAGTTCTGGCCGAAAGCATTCCGGGAGGAAGAAGATTTCCTGATGCTTCCGACCAAACATCAATTTGCTGTGATCGATGAGGATCAGGTGTTCTCCACTTTGAGCGCGGCACAGGTGCGAAGCGCCGGAAACCTTGGGGATCGCCCGCTGATTGTGCTTACCGCAACGAGACAGGACGACATCTCTCCGGAGATCCCGCTCAAGGATGCACAGTCGCAGGAGGATCTTTGGGTCCACCAGCTACAGCCGGAGTTGGCTCGGCTCTCGACCCATGGCAAGCAGATCGTTGTTGACAGCAGCCACGAAATGCCAACCGAACATCCGGAGGTCGTCGTTTCGGCGATTCATCAGGTATGGCTGGCAGTTCACTAGCGTCCTGTCTCTGAACTTCGCGAACAAAACCGAGCAATGCCCCTGTGCTCACCTCCCCCTCCTCCGTCCGTCTAAGCCCAACAGCGTCGCGACATCAGTGTGCTCAATTCGCGATTTCCAATCCAGATTCTGAATAGTCGGCTGCTCATCTCAGCAGCCCCAAAGGAGCTTCCCTATGCACAGAGGTCGTCTGCTTACGTTGTCCCTCGCTGTTTTGTTGTCAGTAAGTTTTTGCCACGCGCAAACCGCCACGGGCGAAACCTTGATGCTCAAGCTGCCTCGGCAAAGCCAGCACGCCCTGGTGAGCCAGCGCATCGGCATCACCGACATCACGATTAACTATCACCGGCCGCTGGCCAATGGCCGCCAGGTCTGGGGCAAACTCGTTCCTTACGGGCAGGTATGGCGCGCGGGCGCGAATGAGAATACGACGATAACCTTTACCGATCCAGTCACCATTGAAGGCCAGGCGCTCGACGCGGGAACTTATGGCCTGCACATGATCCCGGGCGAAAGCCAGTGGACGGTGATCTTCTCCAAGAATTCGACCGCGTGGGGCGCGTTCAGCTACAAGCAGGATGAAGACGCCTTGCGCGTCAATGTGAAGCCGCAGGCGGCCGAAGCTCACGACGCGTTGGCCTACGATTTCGACGAAGTGAAACCCGATTCCACGACCGTCACCATGAGGTGGGAGAAGGTTGCCGTTCCATTCAAAGTCGCCGTCAACGTGAACGACCTGGTCACTGCCAGCATTCACAAGCAACTGTACGGACTCAATCAGTACTACTGGGAAGGCTGGGACGATGCGGCCGGCTACTTCCTGGCTAACAAGATGAATCTCGACGAAGCGCTGAAGGATGAAGACCAGTCGATCCAAATCGAAGAACGCTACGACAATCTGCTCAGCAAGTCGCGCATCCTCGACGCGATGGGCCGCAAAGACGATGCCACGGCCTTCCGCAACAAGGCGATGGACAAGGCGAACCCGCTGCAACTCTATGTATACGGCCGGCAGTTGCAGGGGGAAAAGAAGCAGGACGAAGCTCTCGCCATCTATCGTTCCAACGCCAAGAAGTTTCCAGACTACTGGACTTCGCATCTGGGACTGGCGCGCGTGTATAGCTCGCAGGGAGACTTTGACAATGCGGTGAAGGAAGTGAAGCTCTCACTGAACGGGGCGCCCGATGCGAACAAGAATACTCTGGAGAATTATGTGAAGCGCCTGCAAGGCAAGGAGGACATTAACAAGTAGCGTCCTGGTTGGTTTGTAGACCTGGCGGTCGGCTTCGGCTTCGCTTACAGCCGAAGCGCCCGTCCCACATGAGCAAGTAAGATGGGCCAGCTTTCGCTGGCCCATTTTGTTGTTTGCGAGAACTTACCAGACTCGGCAGGCGTTGGCTCTCACCATGTGCTGTCCGGGTTTGCAACCGAAAGCCTGCTGGAAATCCGACAGGTTGGAAAGCACGTTGTCGATGCGGTACACGGGCAGCGAATGCGGGTCGGTCGTCACCGCTAACCGCGCAATCTCCGGACGCACATTCGCGCACCATGAGTACGCATTCGCCAGGAAGAAGCGCTGGCGATAGGTCCAGCCGTCGGCACCTTTGTCGTCGAGCGCCTTGCCTTGCTGCTTAAGTGACGCCTCCAACGCGTTCAGAGCCAGGCGGATTCCGCCGTTGTCGGCAGTATCCTCTCCCTGGGTGAGCAGACCATTCTGCTTCACGCCGGGGCCAGCATCGGGAACGTCCTGCGTGTACTCGTCGGAGATGCACTTGCCGCGTTCGTCGTATTGCTTGCCGTCTTCGGCGGTCCACCAGTCGCGTAGATTTCCGTGGGCGTCGAACTTGCGGCCCTCATCGTCGAAGCCGTGGATGATTTCGTGTCCAATGACCATGCCGATGGCGCCGTAGTTGACGGCATCGTCCTGCGCGGGATCGAAGTACGGCGGTTGCATAATTCCGGCCGGGAAGTTGATGGTGTTCAATTGCGGATCGTAGTAGGCGTTGATGGTGGGCGGCGTCATGGTCCACTCGGCGCGATCGACCGGCTTGCCGACCTTCGCGACCCAGCGTTCGAATTCAAACGATGTCGCCTGCGCAACATTATTCAGATAGCTGTCGCGCGTAACCTTGATGGTGGAATAATCGCGCCAGCGCGAGGGATAGCCGATCTTGTCCTCGATCCCCTTCAGCTTGGTGATGGCCTGCTCCTTGGTGGTCGCGGACATCCAGGCGAGACTTTGAACGTCTGAGCCCAGGGCCGCTTCAATCGAGTGCACCATCTGGATCGTGCGGGTTTTGCTGTCGGGTGGGAAGGCGCGGTTGACGTAGGCCTGGCCGAGGGCGTCGCCCAGATCGCGGTCGGCGGCGCGCACGCAACGTCTCCAGCGTGGTTGCTGCTCCTGGGCTCCGGCCAGGGTCCGAGCGAAGAAATCAAAGTTCTCATCGACCAACTCCTTGCTGAGATAAGGAGCGGCGCGGTGAACTACCTGCCAACGCAAGTAGCCTTGCCAATGATCGAGCGGATGCGCAGCGAGCAGTTTTTCTTCGGCACGGAAGAAATCCGGAGAAGTCACGATGTAATGTTCGCTCGCTGGCGCCTTCACCACCTTCAAATAACTATCCCAGTCGATGGAGGGCGTCATCTCGCGAATCTGGGCAAGACTCATCTTGTTGTTCACGTTCTTGGGGTCGCGGCGCTTGACGTTATCCATTTGAGCCTGCGCCAATGCGGTTTCGATCTCGATCACGGTACCCGCGTCGGCAGCCGCCTGCGATTCTGACTCGCCCGCCAGGACCAGCATCTTCTGAATGTGGGCGCGATATTTGGTGAGGATCTCTTTCGTCTTGTCGTCGGTCTTCAGGTAATAGTCGCGGTTCGGCAGGCTCAAGCCGCCTTGATCGACGAAGGCAACAACCTTCGAGGCGTCGTCGTAGTCTTGTTGTCCGGTGAAGCCGAAGAGCGGCGCGTTGGTCTGATTGTCGTCAACCTGCCAGGCGCCGGGAAACAGATGGTGCAGGTGAGCGATTTCGAGCGTGAGATCTTTCTTGGACTTCAGAGCCGCGATGCGCGCCAGTTCCGGCTGCAGCGGCTTCGTTCCGGCGGCATTGATACCGCTTTCGTCCATGCATGCGGCCCAGTAGTCTCCGATCTTTTGCTGCACGGCACCGCGTGTGGAATCATTCGCGCTGGCGGCCTGCAGGGTTTCGCGCAATAGATTTTCATTCCACAGCTGCAGGCCGCTGCCCGTACCCCAAAACACCTGATCGGGAGGGATGGGGTTGGCCGTCAACCACTTGTTACAGGCGTACTTGTAGAAGTCGTTGCACGGGTCGAGCGTCTTGTCGACGAGGTTGGGATCGAAGTGCTGCAATTGGGGCTCTTTGGTCTCTTCGGCGGGCGCGCCGGCGAGTGCGGAGTTGAGGACGGTGTGGGCGGGGATGCTCTGGGCAAAAAGCGCGGCCGACATAGTTACGCTTAGGGCGGACACAACTGCGAACCGGGAGATGGACATGGATCCTCTTCGTGGGACGTTTATCGATCTTAGATTGAACAGAGTAGGCCGGTAGAAGTTACGCATATGGAGAGAGGCAAGTTCTGTGCGACAGGGCCGGAGAACACACCACAACCCGACCGACAACATACTACAGACGCACGGTGGGTTGTAAGGTTAGCGTAGAAGAGAAAGCATTCAGCACTCAGCACGTAGATACGAAGGTTCGCGAAAGCAACCCTCTGGAGCAAGGCCCGAGTGGAGCTTCGTGCCCTTTGTGGTTAACGCCTGTGGGCTCGGGTCAACACAACAACCGGCTGAATGTATGACATGATGGAAGCATGAAGAAACAAGCGTCCGATCAGCAATCGCATGACCGCCGATATCAGGAGCGGAAACGGGCCGAGGCGGCGAGGCGACCCGTCGTCAGGAAGGCCACCCGCGAGGAAGGCAGTCAAGCGGCTGCTGGCCCCGCCAAAGAGGCGACGAAGGAGTAGCCGTCGTCGCACGAGATTTCAGATTGTAGATTTTAGATTGCAGATTGACGACGAGCGTGCGGTTGAATCTGAAATCTAGAATCACCAATCTGAAATTGTCTTCCTATCCCGTATTGTGCAACCCGGCGGCAATTCCGTTGATGGTGGCGCCTAACGGATACTCCAGTTCTGAACTCTGCTCGCCATCCTGTTTGCGGCGCAGCAGCTCCACCTGAATCAGGCTCATCGGGTCGACGTACGGGTTACGCAGGCGGATGGACCGGGCCAGCACACGATTGCGTCCCAACAGTTCGCGCTGGCCAGTCACCCGGAGAATCATATGACGCGAGCGCAGGAATTCCGCTTCGAGCATGGAGAAGACGCGCTTCCTCAACGCGGCATTCTTGACCAATCCCGAGTACACCTTCGCGATTCCAAGATCGGCCTTGGCCATGCCTAGCTCGACGTTCCGGATGAGCTCAGAGAACACAGGGAAACCGCGCGTGATTTGGCGCAGAAGTTGCTCGTGCCCCGGTCCGCTCTTAGCGAACTGTTCCAGGGCATATCCCACGCCGAACCATGCGGGCACGGCGTAACGACTCTGCATCCAGCCGAAAACCCAGGGGATGGCGCGCAGATCTTCAAGGCGGCGGCCTTTCGTTCGACGAGAGGGGCGTGATCCGATGCGCGCTGCATCCAACTCATTCACCGGAGTCGCCTGCTCAAAATACTCAAGCACGTCGGGATTGTCGGCGATTTCCTTCCGATAGATGCGATACGCCTCCTGCGAAATCTCCTCGACGCCTTCTTCCCACCGCGCGAGCTGCACGGATTGCTCTGGCTGACTCTCTGCGGGACGCGTGAGCGCTTCCAGGCTTGCGGCGATCATCAGTTCGAGATTCCACTCCGCGAGCACCGGGTCGGAGTACTTCCAGTTGAGAACTTCGCCTTGTTCGGTCACGCGAATCTGGCCGGAGAAACATCCCGGCGGCTGCGCGAGGATGGCGGCGTGCGTGGGTCCTCCGCCACGACCCACGGTGCCGCCGCGGCCATGAAACAACCGAAGTTTCACGGCGGATTCCTGGGCTACCTGATGCAGTTCGCGATGTGCCTTGTAAAGCTCCCACGTACTGGTGAGCATGCCGCCGTCTTTGTTGGAATCGGAGTAGCCGAGCATGACTTCCTGCCAGCGTCCCCAGGAGTCGAGCAGCGGTTGATATTCGGGATCACGCCACAGGCGGCGCATGACGCCTCCGGCAGCGCGTAGCGAGTCGATGGATTCGAAGAGGGGCACCGGCATCAGTCCGGGGTCGCCGCCTGAGCCCGCGTCGGATGCCCCCGCAACTCGCACGCCGCCTACTTTCGCGAGACGCAGCACGTCGAGCACGTCGTTCTCAGATTCCGCGCCGCTGATGACGTAGTTGCGAATCGAAGCCGGCGGATGCGTGCGTTTGAGCTCGGCGATGGTGCGGAAGGTCTCGAGCAGTTCGCGGCTCTCGGCCGACTCCGCGATGCGATTGAGCTTCGGCCCAAGCTCTTCGATCACCTGCGCATGTACCCGCGCGTGCTGGCGGATGTCGAGCGTATGCAGGTGAAAGCCGAAGGTGCGCACCTTGCGTAACAGTGGAGCAAGATAGGCGCTCGCCAGCCGTTCTCCGCGGTGGGCCTGCAGGCTGTCGCGCGCCAACAGAAGATCTTCCTCAAATTCCGCTGCGCTGGGATAGGCGGCAGGGGCGTCCACGGCCTCACGGCTTTGTTGTAGCCGGTGAAACATGTAGGAACAGAACCGGCGATAGCTTTCGGATCGGTTGTGCGGTCCCCACGCGAGGTGCACTCCAGGAATCGTTTCCTCGTAGTGCTTCAGGCGCAAGAGCAGATCTTCCGAGGTGCGGGTTTGCCGGCGCGAGGAGCTGAGGCGGTCACTCAGAGACTCCACGTCGTAGAGGTACTCACGAAGGATCAACCTTCGCGCCAGGTCTAGAGCATCGCGAATGCAATCCGGTTTCACGAGTGGGTTGCCGTCGCGATCTCCGCCAATCCACGAGCCGGGCTGCACAAAGTTGGGCAAGGTGGCTTCATCAAGGTCAAGCCCGTAGATGTCGCGAAACGATTCCACGACTTCGGCATATATTTTCGGAAGCGCTTCGAAGAGCGAGAGCCGGAAATATCGCAGGCCCATGCGGATTTCGTCGTTCACGGTGGGCTTCGTCAGGCGAACTTCGTCGGTTTGCCACAGCGACGTGACTTCGGCGTGGATGTTGTTTTCGCAGTCTTCCGCTTCTTCCGCCGTGAGCGGAAGGCGATCGAGGCGCTCCAGTTGTTGTGCGATGCGCCGCCGCTTCAACAGCACCGTCTGCCGGGCGACTTCCGTGGGATGCGCCGTTGAGACCGGAGTGATCGTAATCTGTCGGAGTGCTGCGGCAGCATCCTCAGCCGAAAGACCAGCTTCTTTCATTCGCAGCAGCGTTCCCCGAAACGATCCGGGCAGAGGAGGATTCTCGCGGTCCAGTTTGCCGGCGCGGCGCCGGCGCTTGCGATGGTTCGTCTCCGCCAGATTCGTCAGCTCGAAATAAGTCGCGAAGGCCTTGGTGACCTGGTAGGCGCGCGTCAGGTCCATCTTCGAAATCACTTCCTGAACCCTCGACATGGGTTCTGGCGTGGGAGCCTGGGCCGGACTGCGGCGAACGCCATCCCGTCGAACTGTCTCGCGATGCTCAATCAGCAATCGCCGGAGTTCTTCGACCGAGTCGAACAACTCCTTATCAACCTGCTCCACCAGCACTTGTCCCAGCACCGCGCCGAGCGAGCGTACGTCCCTGCGCAGGGGGCTATCTTTCGCGGGTTCGTCGGAGTGTGCGGCAAGTTCGGCGAGACGCGCGTTCTGGTCGTCGGCGTTCCACAGCGGCTTGGACTTGTTCGTGGCCATTCAATAG
>Ga0265338_10008507_pt1 | contig 12444 bp, 12 predicted proteins | sample 42126metaG_FD_193579 | JGI IMG/M metagenome (GOLD analysis project Ga0265338, IMG submission 193579) | Rhizosphere microbial communities from Carex aquatilis grown in University of Washington, Seatle, WA, United States - 4-21-26 metaG | ecosystem: Host-associated > Plants > Roots > Rhizosphere... | reverse complement strand
ATTCGATGCGGCTCCGCCGAACCAGGCGCACTCCGCGGTCCCTGCGGTCCGGACACCCTCAAAGAGACGGAACGCGTGAGGGGACTTCGGTTCTAACTACCGTGCGCGTCGGGTGAGTTCGTCGAGGTCGAGGATGCGTGTCTTGCCGCGCTCGAGCTTGATGGTGCCTCGTCGCTCTTCGTCGCGGAGGATTTGGTTGACGGTGGAGCGTGTGGCGCCGGCGAGTTCGGCGATGGCTTCTTGGGTGAGTGCGATCACGATGTCGTCGTCCTGGCCGCGGTAGAGCGCGGTGAGGTCGACCAGGCGGCGGAGAACGCGCTTGTCCACGGGGAGGTAGAGGGCCTCGAGCAGCCGCTCGGTCAGGTTCCGCACCTCGCCCACGACGAATCGGAAGAGGAACCGGTCGACGTCTGGGCGGCGTTGCCGCAGTTGCTCGAACTCGGCCCGGTAGACGGCGAAGGTATCTGCGTCCTCGAGCGCGGTCACCGTTGCCGAGCGGCGCGGCTCCTCGGCGATGAGGGCCATCTCGCCGAAGCTCTCGCCGGGGCCGCGGACGGCGATCGTGGCGACGTCGCCGAGCGGTGTCATCACCTGCACCGAGAAGCGTCCCTTCTGGATCAGGTGGAGCGAGTCGCCGGGATCGTCGCGGTGGAAGACGACCTCGTTCCGCGCGAAACGGCGGCGGCGCGCGATCTGCAGCAGCTCGCGCACTTCCTCGGCCGGCACTCCGGCCAGCAGCGCCCACTCCACCCGGCAAGCCTATGCCAACAGTTCTCTGTCTGTTGGCTAGCCGACAGAGCTTCCGTGCTGCCGCGCAACGACGCGCGAGCTGCGCCGGCCTAGCGTCGAGCCATGGACGTCACCACCGGCAAGGAGGCTCGCATGTACCACCACAGTCACACCTCGAACACGCCGAACCGCCCACGCATCGCCGTGGCCGTGCTCGCACTCGCCGCGATCGCCGCGGCCGCACCGGCGGTCGCGCAGGCGGTGCACGCGCCCGGCGACATCGTCACGCAGCAGCCGCGCCTGCAGTACTCGAGTGCGCGCCTGAACCAGCTCGACGCGCTCGGCCCGAAGTACGTCACCGTCCACCGGCCGGCAACTCCGGTCTCACCCACCACGCCCAGCCCTAGCTCGCGGCGCGGCTTCGACTGGAGGGACACCGGCGTCGGCCTCGGCGCGGCCCTGTTCGCGCTGGCCCTGGCCGCGGCGGCCGCCATGCTCGCACGGCGGCGCCGAAGCGAGCCGCAGTCCGAACGGAGCAGCCTCTCCGGAGCGTGACCGGCCGACGGTCCGGGCGGACGTGGGGAGGCCCTTGCCGGGACTCCCCACGTTTCCGCGAACGCGCGCCACGTCGCATCGTCGGGCGATGGCGGCGAGCCCCGGTGCGGGCAGGCCTCGCGAAGGGTGCGCGCTTCTGCGAACTCCTCTTCCGCTCCTCGGCGCGTTGTTCCAGCATCCTCCGGAACGCGTGTCCGAATCCGCCGGGGCACTGCTGCTGGACGAGCCGGCTTTGCGCGTTCCGTCCTACCGCACCCAGAGCTGGTCGATCAGCATCCCGCCTTGCAGGCTGTACTGGTAGTTGCCGACGCGCTTGGAGAGGACGTCGACCACCTTCGGGTTGGCGAGCGGCACCCACGGTGCCTGGTCGACGGTCTGCCTGTCGATGCTCTCCCACAGTTCGCGCGCTGCGTCGGGGTTCGTGGCCTCCTCGGCCTGCGCGCGCTCGACCTGCCGGTCGATGCGGGGGTTACAGAACCCCGCATAGTTCGTGTTGTTCGGGTTATCGGGTAGGAACGACGCGCAGGTGAGGAGGGGGTCGTAGAAGCCTGAGGCCTGGGGATAGTCGGAGATCCATTCGCCCGTCCCGATCTGCGCCTTGGTGCGCGAGTCGCCTACGGCGTACCAGTAGGCGGGAGCGGTGCGCTGCTTCAGCGTGACGCGGTAGCCCAGCGACTGGAGCAGCTTCACCGTGTACGGACCGACGCCTCGAAGATCCGCCCATGACCAGACGGTGATCTTCATGCCGCTCGTGCCGGAGCGGGCGACGAGGGCGCGCGCCCTGGCGAGATCCGGCGCCGTCCACGTTCCTTGCGCGGTCGTGCCTGCGGTGTAGGGGCAGTAGGGCCGGTAGCCCGGGGAGTACGGCGGAAGGATCTGGCACGTCGCCTGGGCGACGACGGGGCCGCCGAGTGCGCTGACCGCGGCGCCGCGATCCGCGGCGTAGTTCAGCGCCCTGCGCACGTCGAGCCGGTCGAAGGGCGCGAGCCGGGTGTTGAGGAAGAGATAGATCGTGGCCGGCTGCGGGTTCTCGCGCACCTGGCTCGCGTACCTGGTCTCGATCGCGGCAAGCCGGCTCTCGGACGGGGGTGTTTCCGACTGGGCTGTGCTGAAGGCGTCCGCCTTGCCGCGGATGACGGCGTCGACCGCCCCGTCCGGCGTGCCGCCCATCTCGACCACGATCCGGTCCGGATAGCCGTCCGGTTGCGCCGCCTTCGACCACTCGTGGAAGTAGGGATTGCGCCCGAGAGTGAGGGAGTGATTCTTGCGGTATGACGTGATCAGGTACGGCCCGGTTGCCGGAAGCGGAGGGGTTTGATGGGTGCCGGCCTCGACAGCCGGCGTCCCCGCGGGCACGACCGAGGCGAAGGGGGCGTTGTACATGAACTCCGGGTCGGGCGCGACGAGATGGAAGGTGACGGTCATCGCCGCGTCGTTTGCCACGACGCCGTGCGAGAGGTCGCAGCGCTTCGGGGTCTGCTCGCAGTGAGCCGCGCCGACGATGTCGCCGACCGAGTCGCCGAGCTCGACGTCGCGCTCGAGTGTGTAGCGGACATCGGACGCCTTGACCAGCCTTCCGTTCGAATAGCGGATGCCCGGCCGCAGCCGGAAGGTGTAGGTCCTCCCGTCGTCGGTCGGGGTCGGGAGCGAGACGGCGAGGTCGGGCACGAGTTGCGTTCCCTGGAGCCCGCTCGCCTGGTCGAACGCGACCAGGCCGTCGCCCGTCATGCGCAGGAACGGGATCGAGGTCGTGTCGCCGGCGAGCGCGGTGTCGATCGAATCGGTCGGGCGGTTCATCCGCATCGTCAGCGTGCCGCCGCGATGGCCCGCGCCGGACTGGAGGACGCTCACGAGTACGTTGCCGCCGGAGACGGCCACCCCCCGCGGCCGGTTGCCGACGCTGATCGGGTGGCCGGGCCGGTTCGTGCGCGGATCGATTCGCAGCAGCGTCCCGTCGAACTGGTTGGTCACCCAGACGCCGCGCGCGTCGGCTGCGATGTCCGCCGGGCCGTTTCCGGTCGCCCCCGTCCACGCGACCGAATTCGTCACCGGATCGATCCGCGAGACCGTCCCGTCCAGGCTGTTCACCACCCAGGCGACACCGGCTCCGAAGGCGATCGCCAAGGGACCGCGCCCGACCGTGATCGGCGCCACGACGGTCCCCGTGGCCGGGTCGATGCGCACGACGCGGTTCGCCGTCGTGTCGCTCGCCCACAACGTCCCGGCGCCGAAGGCGAGCTCGGTCGCAGCGATCGGGAGCGGCCGGCCCGGCTTGTCACTGCCGGCGTCGATCCTCGTGATCGTGTCGTCGCCGGTGTTCGCGACCCAGATCGAGCCCGCTGCGTAGACGATGCCGGCGGGGCCGTTGCCGACCCGAATCGTGTCGACCACGCCGCCGCCGCCGCCGCCGTTCGCGTTCGGGTCGATCTTCGAGACGGTGTTCTCCAGGCTGTTCGTCACCCAGACGAAGCCATCGCCGAGGGCGATTCCGCTCGGGCCCTTGCCGACGGGGATCGTGTCGACGACGATCCGCTTCACCGGGTCGATCCGCGACACCGAATCGCCGTCGGTGTTCGTGACCCAGATCGCGTCCTCCCCCACCGCGATGTGGGTGGGCGTCTCGCCGACCGGCACCTCCGCGGAGATCTTGCCCGTGCCGGAGCCGACCAGGCCGACCGCGTTCGCATCGACGCCTGCGAGAGCCTCGGAGCCGCCCGAGCCCACGCCGAAGGCGAAAATCGGGATCGCAACGGCGGCGGCGATCACACCGGCGAGCGCGCCCGCGAGCACGGTGCGTCGCCGAACCGGCCGCGGCTTGGCCACCTTTTCCGCCTTCAGGGGCGGGAACTCGGTCTGCAGCCCGTCGATCTCGAGCTGGAAGAGCCGCTCCGGACGGTCAATGTCCTTCAGCCGATACGAGCCGAGCTCGCGGATAGAGACGCCCCCCACCTCGTCCTCGACGAGCTCACGGGTCGCGCTCGACAGCAGCACCTGACCGCCGTGGCCGACCGCGCCGATCCGCGCCGCCCGATGCACCCCCAGCCCGACATAGCCCTCCTCCTCGACGACGGGCTCTCCCGTGTGCAGCCCCATCCGCACGCGCACCTCGACACCCTCGGGCCATGCGTGCTCCGCAAGCGCCCGCTGGGCGACCACGGCGGCTCCCAGCGCCGCGTTCGCGCGGGCGAACGCGAAGAAGAACGAGTCGCCCTCCGCGTCGATCTCACGACCCTCGCGCGCCTCCGCCGCCTCCCGCAGGATGCGCCGGTGCTCCGCGAGTACAGCTCCATATCTGTCGCCGAGTTGTACGAGCAGCCGTGTCGAGCCTTCGATGTCCGTGAACAGGAAGGTGACAGTGCCCCTGTGCAGCTCGGGCGGCGAAGCCACGCACAGGGTGTACCACCCAGGCCCGCCGCGTGCGCAACCGGGGGGCACTTCGCTGCCCCGCCGCCGGCGCCGCAGGCCGGTCGATCGCCGACATCGTCCGCCGACCCGCCGCGCACCGCTCTCGCCGCGTTCCATGCGCGCCCGCGCTGCAGCTTGACCTACGCGGGCTCATTTCGGTCGGCACCGAAGCGATGGGGCGAGGATGGGGCCGGACGTTCGGGGAGCGGCGTGTCGACGCATGATGGTGAGCTATCGCCGTCGGCCGAAGTCCCTGCTATTCAGGCTCTTCCGGGTCCCACCGTGAAGAGTCGTTGGAGTCCTTGCGCGGCCTGTCACGCCGGAGGTCGCGGGTTCGAGTCCCGTCGCTCCCGTCTTTGAAGTGCCTGCAAAAGCCGGCCTCGAGTTGTCTCGAGAGACGGAAGTGCAGCGAGCGAAATCGATCGTTTGCTGCCCACGACGAAAGACCGTCGCAACGTGCGCCTCCATGAGGCCGGCGCGAGATCCGCGGAAGCCGTCTGCGCCGCAACGCTTGCTCACGCTGTCGAGACGACGCCGAGGCCGGCTAGCACAGCGTCGACAACGTCTCGGACGAAGCGGTCGTTGAGGGGGGCGTGGCCGTGCAGGAGTCGGTGGTAGAGCGGGCCGTAGACGAGGTCGAGCGCGAGATCGACGTCGACATCTGGGGGGAGCTCGCCGTGATCGATCGCGCGTCTGAGGAGCGCGCGAGCTGGCTCGCGACGCGGCGCGACGAACCGCGCGCGGTAGATCGACGCGAACTCGGGATCGGTCTGGGCTTCGGCGACCAGCTCCGCGACCACGCGCCCGTAGGGGTGCGCGCGGACGCGCTGGATCCAGGGTCGAAGGAGCGCGAGCAGGTCCGCTCGGAGCGAGCCGGTGTCGGGCGGCTCGGGCCGGGCGGTGTCCCACTCGTAATAGAGCGCATCGAGGGCGAGCGTCTCCTTGCTCGGCCACCAGCGATAGATCGTGGCCTTGCTCACACCGGCGCGTTCGGCGACCTCGTCCATGCTCACCGTCTCGAGACCCTGCTCGAGCAACAGCTCCGTGGCGGCGTCGAGGATCGCCGTGCGCGCCTTCTCGCTGCGGGGCCGGCCTCGCCGCTTCAGCTGACTGCCGACGGACTGGCTCACTGGGCCGGAACGTTTCCGAGTGCCTGATAGAGCGCTGCGATGTCGCGCCGCCCATAGCCGAGCCGCTCGGCCTGCGAGAGCGCCCCGTCCGCGGCGTCGGCTGACGGGAGCAGGAGGTCGAGCTCTCGCGCCAGCGCCAGCGCCAGCGTGATGTCCTTGTGCATGAGGCTGACGTCGAACCACGCCTCCTCGGGGAGGTCGAGAACGAGCGGAGCACGCGCCTTCAGCATCGGCGAGCCGATCGGGCTCTCGGTCATGACCCGGGTCGCGACCGTCGGGTCGACTCCGAAGCGGGTCGCCAGTAGCAGGCCTTCGGAGTAGGCGAGCATCTGCACGGCGAGGCTGATGTTGATCGCGAGCTTGAGGGCGAGTCCCTGTCCGTTCTCGCCGACGTGCGTCGGCGTGCCGAGCTCGCGCAGGACCGGCTCGACCCGGCGGTAGGCATCGTCGTCGCCGCCGACCATGATCGTCAGCGTTCCCGACTGCACCTGCGGGACGCTCCCGGACACCGGCGCATCAAGCAGTGCAGCACCGCGCTCGCTTGCCCGCTCGGCCAGTTCGCGGCTCACGCGCGGGCTGACGGTACTGACGTCCACCCAGACCTTGTCGGCGGCGAGCCCGGCGAGGATTCCGTTAGGGCCGGAGGCGGCCGACTCAAGGGCCTCGTCGTCGGGAAGCGAGGTGAGGACGATCTCGGCGGCCTCTGCCACCTCGCGTGGCGTGTCGCGCCAGCGTAGGCCGGCCTCCTCGAGGGCGCGGGCGTGATCGCGCTCGCGCTCGTTGCCGTAGACCTCATATCCGGCCGAGTGGAGGCGGGCTGCCATGTTGCCGCCCATGTGGCCGAGACCGACGAAACCGACGGTCGTCATCGTTGGGCCTCCGCTCTCTTCCAGAGCCGACCCCGGAACGGCGGGCGCCGCCGTGCCGTCCAGCGCAGGCCGGCCGGGTGCGAGAGGCAGCCGGAAGCTTCCCGGACGGCCACCTCGATCTCGCGTTCGGAACTGCGCATCTGCTGCATCCGCTCGATCAGCAGGCGCAGGTTGTAGTCGTCGCCGTCGAAGTGGTCGGTCATCGCCGCTTCTCTCTCGAGTCGTTGCCCGTGAGGTGCCACGGTCGGTGTGTCGTCTGCACAATTCCTCCTTTACAAAACTGAACTGATGGTTTCTTATATCAGGACTGCTCCACGAAGGCAAGACCCGGACGCCGATTGACGCGGTCGGAACGAGCGAGCACGCTCTCCGGCATGGGAGCGACGACGGCTTCTGCGGGCTCCGCAGGCACGGGTCCGTCTGCCTGGGCCCCGCTTCGGTCCGGCTCGTTCCGTGCTCTCTGGCTCGCAGGGCTCGTCGGTCTGACCGGCGTCTGGTTCCAGACGGTCGGTGCGCAGTGGCTGCTCGTCTCCCATCCGCACGCGTCGATCCTCGTCTCGCTCGTGCAGGTGGCGACCACGCTCCCGTACGTGCTGTTCGGTCTGGTCGCCGGTGTCCTCGCCGACACGCTCGATCGCAGGCTGATCCTGATCACCGTGCAGGCAGGCGTGGCCGCACTCGGCGCGGTGCTGGCCGCGCTCACCTTCGCCCACCTGATGCCGCCCGCGCTCCTGCTGCTCCTCGTCTTCCTGCTCGGCACAGGCGCGGCGCTCGGAACGCCCTCATACCAGTCGCTCGTTCCCGAGCTCGTCCCGCGGGACGAGATACCCGCCGCCTCGGCGCTCAACTCGATCAGCATCAATGTCGCGCGCGCTCTCGGCCCGGCGATCGCCGGCGTGCTCGTCGCCACCGCCGGCGTCGGAACGACGTTCACGGTCGCCGCGGTGACCGCCCTCTGCTATGCGGTCGTGGTCGCGCTCTGGCGCCCGACGACCACCGAGCGGCCGCGCCCTGAGCGCTTCGTCCCCGCTTTCAGGGCCGGCTCGCGTTACGTCCGCAACGCCCCGGTCGTGAGGCGGATCCTGCTGCGTGCCGCCCTGTTCCTCGTCCCGGCAAGCTCGCTCTTCGCGCTCCTGCCCCTGATCGCCTCGAACCGACTCAGGCTCGGCTCGGGTGGGTACGGGCTCCTGCTCGCCGCGCTCGGGCTCGGCGCGATCGCAGGCGCACTCGTGCTCCCCCGCGTCCGCACCCGCCTCTCGATCAACACTCTGGTCACGCTGGCGAGCGGCTCCTACGCGCTGGTGCTGGCCGCGGTCGCGTTGCTCCACGACGCCGTCCCCGTGCTGCTGCTGCTGATCCCGGCCGGCGTCGCCTGGGTGGTCGTGCTCTCGACGCTCAACGCCTCGCTGCAGCTCTTCCTACCCGCCTGGGTCCGCGGCCGCAGCCTCGCCGTCTACACGATCGTCCTCTTCGGCAGCCAGGCACTCGGCGCGCTCATCTTCGGCACCCTCGCCGACCTCCTCGGTCTCGTCCAGGCCCTGCTGATCGCCGCCGGCTCGGCCGCCGTCGCAGCCGCGAGCATCCGCATCTGGCCGTTCCTCGAGACGAGCGGCATGAACCGAAGCACCGTCGTCTACTGGCCCGAGCCCCAACTCGCCTCGGACCTCGACCTCGACGGTAGAACCATCACGGTCACTGTCAGCTACCGAGTCCCCACGGCCAACCAGCGGCCGTTCGTCGAAGCGATGGCACGCGTGCGCGGTTCACGGCTCCGAACCGGCGCCGTCAGCTGGGCCCTGTACCGCGACGGGGAGCACGACGACACCTTCGTCGAGCTCTTCGTCGTCCCCTCCTGGGAAGAGCACCTCCGCCAACACCACGAACGACTCACCGGAACCGACCGCGCCTACCAGCAACGCGCGGCCGCGCTCTCCGAAGGTGAGCCCGTCGTCGCTCACCTCGTCGACGTCGACGTGCCGCCGCGCGCCGAGACATAGATCGACTTCGGCGCGGGGTCATCCGGTCGAGCCCGTTGCCTCAAGCGGCACGAGGACGCGGGTCGTCTCGCCGGAGGTCGCGGGGTGCGAGTCCCGTCGCTTCCGTTTCGCGGCCCATGCCAGAATGAGCCGGTGAAGATCGCAGTCACCGGCGGCAGCGGCAAGGCCGGCCGCGCCATCGTCCGCGATCTGCTCGAGCACGGACACGAGGTGCTCAACGTCGACCGTGTCCCATCGTCCGAGTCGTTCTCGCCGGACACGCCGGCGCCGTTCCTCGCCGCCGATCTCACCGACTTCGGCCAGACGCTCGAGGCGGTCGGCGGCGGCGAGAGGCTGCCCGGAATCGAGGCGGTCGTTCACCTCGCTGCGATCCCGTCGCCGGTGCACGCAACGCCCGACACCGTCTTCCGAACGAACATCGTCAGCACCCACACTGTCTTCGCAGCCGCGGTACGCCTCGGTCTGAAACGCGTCGTCTGGGCGTCGAGCGAGACGACCCTGGGACTTCCGTTCGACACGCCTCCCGACTACGCGCCGGTCGACGAGCAGCACGAGCTGCGGCCGGAGTCCTCCTATGCGCTCTCCAAGGTCCTCGGCGAGGAGATGGCGCGACAGTTCAGCCGCTGGAGCGGAATCCCGTTCGTCGGGCTGCGCTTCTCGAACGTGATGGAACGGGGCGACTACGCGCGGTTTCCGAGCTTCTGGGAAGACCCACACGCGCGCAAGTGGAACCTCTGGGGCTACGTCGACGAAAGCCATGTCGCGCAAAGCGTGCGCTGCGCCCTGGAGGCGGACGTGCGTGGCGCGGACGCCTTCATCATCGCCGCCGCCGACACGGTCATGCGCACGCCCAGCCGGGAGCTGATGGCGGCCGTCTTCCCCGACACCCCGGTGCATGCCGGAGTCGAGGGCAACGCGACCCTCCTCTCCATCGAGAAGGCGCGCCGCGTGCTGGGCTACGAACCCGAGTTCACCTGGCGACAGATTCTCTGAGATCGATCCCGGCTACTCCCGAATCTCGATGGGGTGTCTAGCGAGGGCTGAGTCCCGTCGCTACCGCTCTCGTTGTGAGGGCTAGGCTGAGCCCGTGCTCCCGTTCGTGATCATCGCGGCCGTCGCGATCCCGTTGCTCGTGATCGCATTTCTCGCCGCGCGCCGGTCCGAGAAGGAAGGCGAGCATCCGGCCGCCGAGACCGACGCGCACCGCCGCCTCGTCGAGCAGGAGTACGAGGAATCGGAGCGGTATCAGGCGGAGTGGCGCGAAGAGCACAAGGGCGACGCGCCGCTCTGAATCGGGTTTCGAAAACGTGATGGGACGCATCCCCGTCTGAGCGGGTGCGGGCAGGCCGTCGCGCCGCCGGGTGGGTGCTAGCGTCGATTTCGCCGACACCGAAGGAGCGAATCGATGCACACTTTCCGCGCAACAGCGGGGCTTGCCGTCATAGCCGCCGCTCTCATTGCCGTGTCCGGATCCGCCACCGCGGCTCCCGCCGTCACGGCCGCCGCGAAGTCCTCTCCCGTCAACGCCGCGCTCCCGGCGGTCTCCGGCACCGCGCGTCAGGGTCAGACGTTGAGCACCACGAGCGGCAGCTGGGGCGGAACGCTCCCGATCACGTATGCGTACCAGTGGCAGCGCTGCAACAGCGGCGGATCCGGATGCAACAGCATCTCCGGCGCGCACAGTGCGACATACCTCCTCGCCTCCGCCGACGTCGGCCACACGATTCGCGTGCGCGTGACGGCGACGAACACGGACGGCAGCGCGCAGGCTTTCTCGCTCCCGACCGGAGCGACCGCCGACCTCGGCAACGCGCCGGCGGCGACGTCGCAGCCCGATCCATCCGGCTCGGCGATCGAGGGGCAGACGATGACCGCGTCCGACGGCACCTGGAGCGGGACGCAGCCGATCACCTTCACCTACCACTGGCAGCAATGCACGACCGCATGTACGGATATCAAGGACGCGACCGGGAAGACCTACGTGGTCGCGCACGCCGACATCGGCTTCCGGCTCCGTTACCACCTGACCGCGACGAACTCCGCCGGGAAGGGCTCCATCAACTCGAACCTGAGCAACGTCGTGGTGGCCAAGGGCGCACCGCCGAAGAACGTCGCCCTGCCGGTGATCATCGGCGCGGCGTCGCCGGGGAACCAGGTGCACGCGTCGACCGGCGACTGGGCCGGTGCGAGCGGCGCCTCCTTCGTCTACTCCTGGCTGCGGTGCGGCGCGACCGGCACCAACTGCGCGCACATCAGCGGCGGGGACAGCCCGACCTACACGGTCGGTTCCGCCGACAGCGGCGGCTCACTCCGTGTGCGCGTGACCGCGAGGAACACTGCCGGCTCGACCTCCGCCGACTCGCTCGCCGTGACGGTGACGACCCTCCCCAGCGGGAACGTCGTGCCGGTGTCGTCGCTGACCGCACGGCCCGACCATCTGCTGATTCAGGACGTCAAGTTCAGCCCGAGCCCGTTCAAGAGCCCCGGCGGCAGCTTCACGTTGAAGGTGCACGTCATCGTCGAGGGAACGACGAAGGGCGTCAGCGGCGCGCTCGTGCAGGTGACCGGCATCCCGTACAACTGGGTGCACAACCCGCCCGAGACTCCCACCGGTTCAAACGGCTGGGTCACGCTCAAGGTCGGCACGACGAAGAGCCTCCCGCACAGCGGTGCGCTCGTCATGCAGATCCGTGCGCGCGGGCCCGGGAACACCGACGCAGATATCCTCGGCGGGATCTCGACGCGGCGGCTCGTTCAGCTCTCGCTGAAGTAGGCGTACGTCGATCCCAATGCGACGAAAGGAATCCCGATGATGGTAGGCGCGTCGGTCTGGTGGTACGGCGGCGGCATCGCGCTGTTCTTCTACTTCGTGCTGATGATCACCCTCGGGCTGATCTCGATCAGCAAGGGACACTGGATGATGTTCATCATCGGGATCTTCCTGCCCATCTTCTGGTTCATCGGGGCGTTGATGCCGGCGAAGCGCTGATCGCCGGCCGGCGGATGCCGACGTCGTCGAGCGCTGCGGCGACGAGCTGGTCGTAGCGCCCGGCGGCGAGATCGCCGATCGGATCCTTCGTGTATCCGAGCAGCGTCAGGTACGAGAGCCCGAAGGCGGCCCGCATCGCGAGCAGCCTGCGGCGCTCTGGGTCGTGCGTGTCGACGAGCGCAGCGTTCGCCGCTCCGAGCTGGCGGATCTGCCGGATGCGGGACGGCAGCATGATCACGAGCACGAGGATCGTCGGCAGGAGGAACACGAGCAGCCCGAGGATCAGGGCGAGTTGGTGCACCTTGTCCTCGCCCTGCTGTCCGAGCTCGGCGACGTTCCCGCCGCTTCCCTGTCCCGCCTTCTCGAGCGCGCCGGCGAGCGAGCCGCCGACGAACGGCACGTCCTTCACCGCGCCGGCGGCGGAGCCGAAGCCGCTCTCGACCGAGAGGCCGGCGTGCTTCACGCCCGAGCCGAGCACCGCCATGCCGTTGACGGCGTCGTGCACCTTGACGCCGATCCACGCGAAGAGCAGGACGAGAGCGAGCAGCGCGAGGTCACGCAGGATCGTCGATCGTCGCTTCGCGGGTACGTCCGGATACAGCTTCAGGTGGGCGGCCACCGTGCCTGACGATACGCCGCCCACCGGGCGGCAAGGTCACATGCCGGACGCCTCGCGCAGCAGGCTGCCGCTGCGCTGCGCGGCGATCAGGTCGCGGTACCACTCGAAGCTTCCCTTCGGCACGCGCTCGAGCGTCGGGTAGTCGACGTAG
>Ga0265338_10008506_pt1 | contig 12446 bp, 11 predicted proteins | sample 42126metaG_FD_193579 | JGI IMG/M metagenome (GOLD analysis project Ga0265338, IMG submission 193579) | Rhizosphere microbial communities from Carex aquatilis grown in University of Washington, Seatle, WA, United States - 4-21-26 metaG | ecosystem: Host-associated > Plants > Roots > Rhizosphere... | reverse complement strand
CAGGTCGGTGGCGAACACCGCCAGGAAACCGACCACGAAGATCGCCCCCCAGACGCCCAGCACCAGGGTCCAGTAGATCAATGCCTGGAGCGGGCCGCGCCGTGGGCGCGGCGGGCTGGGACTTCTCGCCATATCGTTCGTCGTACCGCCTAAGCTTCGTCAGCCGAGTGCGCCCGTCCCCGGCGCGCTCTTAGCCGAAGCGCATGGGACGCTCCAGCCGATTGAGGAAGGGTGAACAGATGTTAACCGCCCTTTCCTTGCCGGGGATTCGGCTGCGATAAGGCCCCGTGACTCCCGATCTCGATGAAGCCCGCGCCGTGTTGCGCCGCGTGTTCGGCCATGCCGACTTCCGCGGCCTGCAGGCCGGCGTGGTGGGCGAGGCGCTGGCAGGGCGTAGCGCGCTGGCGGTGCTGCCCACCGGCGGCGGCAAGAGCGTCTGCTTCCAGGTGCCGGCGCTGATGCGGCCCGGCGTGGCGCTGGTGGTCTCGCCGCTGATCGCGCTGATGAGCGACCAGGTGGAGGCGCTGAAACAGGCCGGCGTCGCCGCCGCGCGGATGGACTCCAACATCGATCCCGCCGAGCGCGAGGAGACGTGGCGGCGGATCGACGCAGACGGCCTCGATCTGCTCTATGTGGCCCCCGAGGGCCTCATGAGCGGCGCGGTGCTGAACCGGCTGAAGGGCCGCGAGCTGTCGCTGATCGCCATCGACGAAGCGCACTGCGTCAGCCAGTGGGGGCACGACTTCCGGCCCGACTACCGCGCCTTGGGCCGCCTGGCAGAGCTCTTCCCCGACGTGCCGCGCCTGGCGCTGACCGCCACCGCCGACGCCCGCACCCGCGAGGATATCCGCGCCCAGTTGCAGCTGGAGGACGCGCGCGAGTTCGTCGACAGCTTCGCGCGGCCGGAACTGGCCCTCTTCGCCCAGCACAAGACCCGCGGCTCCAAGCACATCGCCGAGTTGGTGCAGGCCCGGGCCGGGCGCTCGGGGATCATCTATTCCGGCACCCGTGAGGGCGCCGAGACGCTGGCCGCCGAGCTGGCGGCGCAGGGCGTCGCGGCCAAGGCCTATCACGCCGGGCTGGACCGCAAGGTCCGCACCGACCGGCTGGCCTGGTTCCTCGCCGAGGACGGGGCGGTGATGGTGGCGACCATAGCGTTCGGCATGGGCATCGATAAGCCGGACGTGCGCTTCGTCATCCACGCCGATCCGCCGGCGTCGATCGAGGCCTACTGGCAGGAGGTGGGCCGCGCCGGTCGAGATGGCGCGCCGGCCGAGGGCATCACGCTCTATTCGCCGGCGGACATGGCCTGGGCGATGCGCCGCATCGCCTCGCGCGGCCTGCCGGAGGAGGTGGCGCAGGTGCAGGTGCGCAAGGTGCGCCAGCTCTACGCCATGCTGGAGGGGACCGGCTGCCGGGCGGCGGCGGTGCGGCGCTATTTCGGCGAAGAGGACGTGGCGCCCTGCGGGGTTTGCGACCTGTGCGTTGCGCCCGTGGAAGGCGTCGACGCCACCGAGGCGGCGCAGAAGGCGCTCTCGGCCGTGCACCGGCTGTCGGGGCGGGTAGGGCGCGGGCGGATCATCGACCACCTGCTGGGCAAGACCAAGGACGTCAGCGAGTTCGAGGCTGGGATGTCGACCTATGGCGTCGGGCGCGAGTTCAGCCCGGCCGGCTGGCGCGGGCTGATCGATCAGCTGCTGTTCGAGGGCCTGCTAGCGGAGGACCCCAACGACGGCCGCCCGCTGATCGGCCTCGGCGATGCGGTCGCGGTGCGCGCGGTCTATCGCGGCGAGCGGCGGGTGACGATGCGCCGGGCGCTGGAGGCGCTGGACCTCACCACCCGCTCCGGCCGTCCCCGCAAACGCCGCGGCGGCGTCCCGCTGGAGATGACCGAGGCCGACCTGCCGCTGTTCGAGGCGCTACGGGCCTGGCGGCGCGAGGAGGCCCGGCGCCAGGCGGTGCCCCCCTACGTGATCTTCGCCGACCGCACGCTGGCGGAGATCGCGCGGGAGCGGCCAGGGAGCCTGCGCGCCCTCACCCAGGTCAACGGCGTCGGTGAGGCGAAGCTCGAGCACTACGGCGCGGCGGTGCTGGAGATCGTGGCCGGTTGGTTCAGCCGACGATCGTAGACCGCGCCCGCGAACTTCGTGGCTCCATGACGCCTCCAGAGGTGCTGCTGTGGACGCACCTGCGTGGCAAGTCTCTGGATGGCCTCAAGTTTCGACGACAGCATCCGGTCGGCCGTTATGTGCTGGATTTCTACTGCCCGGAGGCAAAGCTCGCGGTCGAGATCGATGGCGAAGGGCACGCCCACGCCGGCCAGGGTGAGCGAGACGAACGGCGCGACGACTGGCTGCGGAGCCAGGGCGTCGAGGTGATGCGCATCGCGGCCGCAGATGTCATGCGTGATGTGGTGGAGGTCGCGGACGGCATTCTGCGCTTCGTCAGACGCTGAGACTCTGCCTGGCGCGCCGTCCCCCCATCGTCGCGACTTGGGCGCTGCCGCGCCCGCGTCCTGCGACACTTCCCCCCGCGAACGGGGGGAAGTGCGAATATCGAAGCGGCGGCGGACCGCTCCTCCCCTCACGCAGGTGAGGGGAGGTGTCGCGAGGCGAGCGCGGCAAGCGAGCCGCGACGGAGGGGAGAAACCCACCGCCGTTCGCCAGCTCGCCGCTTTCCCCCGCGAGCGGGGGAAGAATTAGACGTCCACTTCGGCGTCGAGCGCGTTTTCCTGGATGAATTCGCGGCGGGGTTCGACGAGGTCCCCCATCAGGCGGGTGAACATGTCGTCGGCGTCGTCGGCGTGGGCGACTCTCACCTGCAGCAGGGTGCGGGCGCTGGAGTCGAGGGTGGTTTCCCAGAGCTGGTCCGGGTTCATTTCGCCCAGGCCCTTGTAGCGCTGCACGGTGAGGCCGCGGCGGCCGGCGTCGAACACCGCGTCCACCAGATCCAGCGGCCCGCGCACGGTCTGACTGCGGTCGCGGCGGCGGTAGGTGGCCGGGGCGGCGAAGGTGTCGGCCAGGGCCGCCGCGCGTTCGGCCAGGCGGCGGGCGTCGGCGGAGTGAGTCAGCAGCTCGTCGAGCACGATGCGTTCGGTGACGCCGCGCTTGACCCGGGAGAAGCTGTAGCCGCCGTCGATCCGCTCGCCCGACCAGGGGCCGTCGCCCTCCTCGGCGTAGAGATCGAGGCGCTTAGCGGCATTGGCGACGTCGTCGGAGTTGCCGAACAGGCCGGCCAGGCCCGCCTGCTCGATGGCGAAGGCCGGGGCGCGGGCGGCGAGGCGGTCGATGGCCAGGCGGGCGGTGCGCGAGGTCTGCACCAGGGCTTCGAGGTCGCGGCCGGTCATCCGTTCGCCGCTGGAGAGATCGAGCTCGGCGCCGTCGAGGCCCTCGTCGATGAGGAAGGCCTCCATGTCCGGCTCGCCCTTCAGGTAGCGCGAGGACTTGCCCTTGGTGACCTTATAGAGCGGCGGCTGGGCGATATAGAGATAGCCGCGCTCGATCACCTGCGGCATCTGCCGATAGAAGAAGGTGAGCAGCAGCGTGCGGATGTGAGAGCCGTCGACGTCGGCGTCGGTCATCACGATGATCCGGTGATAGCGGATCTTCTCGATGTCGAAGTCCTCGTGGCCGATGCCGGCGCCCAGCGCGGTGATCAGGGTGCCGATCTGCTCGGAGCCCAGCATCTTGTCGAAACGGGCGCGCTCGACGTTGAGGATCTTGCCGCGCAGGGGCAGCACCGCCTGGTTCTCGCGGTTGCGGGCCTGCTTGGCCGAGCCGCCGGCGCTGTCGCCTTCGACCAGGAATATCTCGGATTTGGCCGGGTCGCGTTCCTGGCAGTCGGCGAGCTTGCCGGGCAGGGACGAGATATCGAGGGCGCTCTTGCGGCGGGTCAGCTCGCGCGCCTTGCGGGCGGCCTCGCGGGCGGCGGCGGCCTCGGTGATCTTCTGCACGATCAGCCGCGCTTCGGCCGGGTGCTCCTCGAACCAGGTGGCGAGCCCATCGCCCACCAAGCCTTCGACCGCCGGGCGAACCTCGGACGAGACCAGCTTGTCCTTGGTCTGGGAGGAGAACTTGGGGTCGGGCACCTTCACCGAGAGCACGCAAGTCAGGCCTTCGCGCGCATCTTCGCCGGAGAGGGTGACCTTCTCGCGCTTGGTGGCGCCGGAGGCCTCGGCGTAGTTGGTGACGATGCGGGTGAGCGCGCTGCGGAAGGCCGAGAGGTGGGTGCCGCCATCCCGTTGCGGGATGTTGTTGGTGAAGCACAGCACGTTCTCGTGGTAGCCGTCGTTCCACCATAGCGCCATGTCGAGCTGCACGGTTTCGCGCTCGCCGCGCACCACGATCGGGGCCTTCAGGATCGGGGTCTTGGCCTTGTCGAGGTGGCGCACGAAGGCCTCGATGCCGCCCTCGTAACGCATCACTTCCTCGAAGGGCTCGGCGCCGCGCAGGTCCTTCAGGATGATGGTGACGCCGGAATTGAGGAAGGCCAGCTCGCGCAGGCGGTGCTCCAGAGTCTTCCGGTCGAACTCGATGAAGGCAAAGGTCTGCAGCGAGGGCAGGAAGCTGACCTCGGTGCCGGTGAGGAACTCGCCGTTGGTGCGACGGGGCGCCGTGCCGGTGATGGCCAGCGGCGAGACCGGGTCGCCGTGGGCGAAGCTCATCTCGTGCTTCATGCCGCCGCGATAGATGGTGACGTTCAGCCACTCGGAGAGCGCGTTGACCACCGATACGCCGACACCGTGCAGGCCGCCGGAGACCTTGTAGGAATTCTGGTCGAATTTCCCGCCGGCGTGCAGCTGGGTCATGATGACCTCGGCGGCCGAGACGCCCTCGCCTTCGTGGATGTCGGTGGGGATGCCGCGCCCGTCGTCGGTGACCCTGGCCGAGCCATCGGCGTTGAGGATCACCTCGACCCGCGTCGCCCAGCCGCCCAGCGCCTCGTCGATGGCGTTGTCCACCACCTCGTAGACCATGTGGTGCAGGCCCGAGCCGTCATCGGTGTCGCCGATGTACATGCCCGGGCGCTTGCGCACCGCGTCGAGGCCCTTGAGGACCTTGATGGAATCGGCGCCGTAGTCGGCCGCGCCGTCGTCGTAGATTTCGTCAGTCATTCACGGTTCCAGCGGGGCGAGCTTCGAGGCGTCCACGCGGACGCCCAAGGCCCGTCCCTTGAGGGGGTCGAACAGCGCTTCGTCGGTGCCGGTGAGGAAGGCTTGCAGGCCGAGCGCCTCGATTTCTTCAGCGAGGGCGGCGCGCCGGAGGGGATCCAGGTGCGCCGCCACCTCGTCCAACAACAATATAGGATTCGGCTGCGATTTTGCACGGGAAAGTCGCGCCCCCTGCGCCAAAACCAGGTTCAAAATCAGCGCTTTCTGCTCGCCGGTGGAACATTCGGCGGCGGGACGGCCGCGCGGGGCGTGGATCACGGTAAGATCGCCACGATGCGGGCCGGTCAAAGCCCGTCCGGCGGCGGCGTCACGGGGCCTCGCGGTGGCTAGCGCGGCGCCCAGACGGGACTCGATTTCGGGGATCGCGGCGCCTGCCAGCGCCAGCTGCTCGAACTCGCCGGAGAGGCCGAGGATGGCTTGCGGGAACGGCCGCTCGCCCCGGCCGTCGATCTCGGTCTGCAGCGCCTGAAGCGTCGCCGCCCGCGCCTCGACCATGCGCGCGCCGGCCTCTGCCATACGCGCCTCGAGCGCCGTCAGCCAGGCCGGATCGGGGTGGTCTTCGGCCAGCAGCCGGCCGCGTTCGCGCAAGGCCCGTTCGTAAGCGCCGGCGTGGGCGGCGTGGATCGGCTCGGCGGCGAACACCAGGCGGTCGAAGAAGCGGCGGCGATCGCTGGCGCCTTCGAGGAACAGACGATCCTGCGCGGGAGTGAGCCACAGCGGCCGCAGGTGTTCGGCCATACGCCCCGGCGGCACGGTTTCGCCGCCGATCCGCACCAGCCGCCGCCCCGCGCCAGGGGTCTCGACGCCGGAGCCGATGCGCACGGCGCCCTCGTCGGCGGCGATCTCAGCGGAGATGGCCCAGGCGCGTCCTGTCGGCTCGCCGGGTAGCCGGCGCCCGACCTCTGCCAGGCTCGAGCCACGCATGCCGCGGCCGGGCGAGAACAGGCTGAGCGCCTCCAGGAGGTTGGTCTTCCCCGCCCCGTTGGCGCCAAACAGGAAGACGCTGCGCCCGGCCGGGATCAGCTCCGCCCGTTCGTAGGAGCGGAAGTCGGTGAGGGTGAGGGACTGGACGGCGGCCCTCACCGCTCCGCGTCGACCGAGCGCCATTCGTGGGTCAGCTCGTCGAGCTTGGACTTCAGGTCGGCGGGCATGGGGGTTTCGGCGGCGGCGAGGCTGTCAGCGAGTTGCTCGGGACGGCTGGCGCCGATGATGGGCGCGGTGATCGCCTTGTTGGCCAGCACCCAGCTCACCGCCATGGTGGCCATGCTGATCCCGGCCCCCGCGGCGACGCCCTTCAGCGCCTCCACCGCCTCGAACTCGCGGTCGTGCCAGTAGCGCTCCTGATAACGGGCGCCGGCGTTGCCGAGGGTGAAGCGGGTGCCCTCCGGCGGCGCGCCCTTCTGGTGCTTGCCGGTGAGCATGCCGCCGGCCAGCGGATTGTAGGGGATGACGCCAATGCCTTCTTCGCCGCACAGCGGCAGCAGGTCGCGCTCGAAGGTGCGGAAGAGCAGGTTGTAGCGCGGCTGCACGCTGGTGATGCCGGCCCAACCCTTCAGCTCGGCCCGGCCGACGCCGCGCGCCACCTTGGTCGCCGGCCAGTTGGAGACGCCGACGTAGCGGGCCTTGCCGCTCTTCACCACGGTGTCGAGGGCGTCCAGCGCCTCGTCCAGCGGCGTCGTCGGGTCGTAGGCGTGCAGCTGGTAGAGATCGACGTAATCGGTCTGCAGGCGCTTCAGCGAGGCGTCGATGGCGTCGAGGATGTGCTTGCGGCTCATGCCCTGGTTCCAGGCTCTACGGCCCGTGCGGCCGACGCACTTGGTGGCGACGATGTAGTCGTGACGCTTGCCCACCAGCCAATTGCCGACGATCTCCTCGGTGCGGCCCACCGTGTTGCCGCCCCCGCCCAGCGGATAGACGTCGGCGGTGTCGAAGAAGTCGATCCCCCCCTCGGCGGCGGCGTCCATGATCGTGCGGCTGACGTCCTCCTCGCACTGTAGGCCGAAGGTCATGGTGCCGAGGCAAAGCCGGGAGACGGAAAGGCCGGTGCGGCCGAGCTGGGTGCGCTGCATGGGCGTCTATCTAGGCCCGCCGGATCGAGCTGAACAGGCCGGGGCCGCCGCATTTGCGCCGCCGACGCGTGCGGTTCAATCAGGGCGCTGGACGCGGCCACATTGAGTCGCGCCGACGGGGAGCGACGCGCCGCGCATGCTGAATTGGATCTCGGTCAATCTCGGCCACGTCTGGGGTCCGCTCCGCCTTCTGAATTCATTCTTCTTCCTGGCCGCCGTGGGCTACGCGACAGCGGCGCTGGCCACTTGGTGGTTGCTGCCACGGCTCTGGAACCGGCTGCCGCGGGACCGGGGGCGCGCCTTCGCGGTCGGCGCCGAACAGAGCGTCGGCAAGCCGGTGAGCGCGGGCCTGATCTTTGTCAGCATCTTCTGCGTCACAGCGCTGATCTTCCTGCCCTTCGACGCGCTCTGCCTGCGCACCATCCCGCTGATCCTGGCGGCGATGACGGTGGGTTTCTACGACGACCGGCGCGGCGGCTTTACCGAGTACCAACTGGCGGCGATGGACGCGGTGATCGCGGTGGTGGCCTCGATCACCATGCTGGGCTTCCGCGACTGGCCGGTGTGGCTGCCGGGTTGGAAGGGGACCATCGAGCTGTCGCCCTGGCTGGCGATCCCACTCTCCAGCGGGCTGATCTGGCTCTCGATCAACGCCACCAACTGCTCCGACGGGGTCGATGGCGTCTCCGGCAGCCTCACCGGCACCGCGATCATGATCCTGGGCGGGCTGCTCTATGCTGTGATCGGCAACGACGTGGTGGCCGGCCACCTCAACATTCCGGTCAACCCGCAGGGCGCCGACTGGGCGATCATGGCCTTCCTGATGGTGGGCGCGGTCTCGGGCTACCTCTGGCACAACGCGCCGCCCAGCGCGGTCTTGATGGGCGACGCCGGCTCGCGGCCGCTGGGCCTCCTGATCGGCATGCTTGTGGTGGCCACCGGCAACCCGCTGTTCCTGCTGCTGGTCGGCACGGTGATCGTGCTCAACGGCGCGACGGGACTGGTGAAGGTGGCGATCACCCGGTTCCTCAAGGTGCGGGTGCTGGCCAGCGTGCGCTTCCCACTGCACGACCACTGCCGCAAGGAGCTGGGCTGGTCGAACAGCCAGGTGCTGGTGCGCTTCCTGCTGATGCACCTGGGGCTCTCGGGCCTGCTGGTGATTCTGGTGCTGAAGATCCGCTAGGGCCGCGAGGGATTCCGCGCCTGTGCGTGGGGCAGCGCCTGCGCCAAAAGGCCCGCCAGCAGCGCCGCGACCTCGGTCTGCCCCGCCTCGTCGGCGATGAGGTCCTGGCGCACCTCGAGTTCGAGATAGTCCAGGCCGCGCGGATCGGCGTGCAGCGGCACGGTGTTGTCGACGGTGTCCATGGCGTAGGGCTGGTTGTCGCCGACCGCCTCGCCGAGCGCATCTCGCAGCAAGGCCAGCATCCAGCGCGACAGGGCGGAGTCGCCCCGGTGCAGCACGCCGAACCGCCAAGACCGCGGCACGCCGCCGAACTCCGGCGTGAAGCTGTGCAGGCAAAACAGCGCCGTGGGGCGGCCCAGCGCGGCGCGCTGGTCGAGCACGGCGGCGATGTGATCGTGATAGGGCGCGTAGATCGCCTCGCGCCGGGCGGCGACATCGGCGCCGCTGAGCTCCGCGTTGGCGGGAATGGGCGTGCCGTCACTGACCGCTGGCGCGGCGTCGACGGCGTCCGGACGGCGATTGCAGTCGATCACCAGGCGCGAATAGGCTTGGCGGATGAAGGCGGCGTCCAGAGCGGTCGCCAGCCGATCGCCCAGCGCCGCGACGCCGATATCCCAGGCGATGTGCCGCTCCACCTCGCGGGGCGGCAGGCCGAGGTCGCCCAGCCGGTGCGGTATGGCCCGCCCGGCGTGATCCCCCAGCAACAGAAAAGCCGAAGCGCCGCCTGGATTTACCGCAATCACCGGCGCCGGGTCGTCCGGACCGAGCAGCGGGTTCGACATCGCGCCGGAATCAACCGCACCCTCGCCCAATGCCGATCCTCTCGATCCGCCACGTCACGCGCTATCGGTACCGCAATCCAGTGGCCCTGGGGGAACATCGCATGATGTTCCGTCCTCGGGAGGATGCGGACCAGCGGCTGCTGTCGTGGGAGCTGGAAATCGATCCGGTCCCCAAGCGGCTGCGCTTCGTGCAGGACGTGTTCGGCAACAGCATCGGCGTCGCGGCGTTCGATGGCTGCACCCGCGAGCTGAGCTTCGAGAGCCGGGTCAGCCTGGAGCACCGGCCCGAAGCGCCCTTCGTGGGCGGCGCGCCTGAAATCGAGGCAGATCACGAACAGCTGCCGGACCTGTCGCGGTCGAAGGCGCCGCTGCATGTCGATCCGGACGGCGTCGTGGCGCGCTGGGCGCGGCGGTTCGTGGGCCCCTCCGATCGCGTCGATCTGGCCGCGCGGCTCAGCGAGATGACCTGGGCCATTCACCGGAGTTTCCAGTACGCCACGCGGCTGGAGCGGGGGCCGCAGTCGCCGCTGGAAACGCTGGAGCTGCGCCGGGGCAGCTGCCGCGATTTCGCGGTGCTGATGATCGACGCGGTGCGCAGTCTCGGCCTCGCCGCCCGCTTCGTGTCCGGCTACATCCACTGCCCCGGCCCCATCGCATCGCGGCGCACCGGCGGCGGTCACACCCACGCCTGGGTCAGCGTCTACCTGCCCGGCCGTGGCTGGGTGGATTTCGACCCCACCAACGGCCTCGTGGGCGCCGACGGCCTGGTGCGGGTGGCCGTCGTCCGTGAGCCGAGCCAAGCTCTGCCGCTGCACGGCACCTGGTCGGGCCGCGCCGGCGACTTCCTGGGCATGGAGGTCGAGGTGGACGTGCACGCGGTCGCCGACCTTTCAGGGCAACCTCCGCTGCCGCTGGCCGTTGCGGTGGCGAGCTAACCACCCTGGAGAGATGCGTGCGGATACGCGCCGGATTCGAGATCGCGTACGACTGCCCACAGCCAGCGCCGATGATGCTGGCGCTGAGCGTGCATCCGTCGCGGCGCGGCGATCTGGAGACGCCGGACTGGGTGCGCACCCAGCCGGCGATAGACGTCGGGCAGTACATCGACGGTTTCGGCAACATCTGCAGCCGCATCCTGGCCCCGGCGGGCCGCACGGTGCTGTCTTCGGACTTCGTCATTCGCGACAGCGGCCAGCCGGACGAGTACGCGCCGCAGGCCCCGCAGATCGACGTCAGCCAGTTGCCGGACGAGACCCTCGTGTTCCTGCTGGGCAGCCGCTACTGCGAGACCGACCAGCTGAGCGAGACGGCCTGGTCGCTGTTCGGCGGCGCGCCAACCGGCTGGGGACGGGTGCAGGCCATCGTCGACTACGTGCACGAGCACATCCAGTTCGGCTACGAGCATGCGCGCCGGACCCGCGGCGCCCTGGAGGCCTGGACCGAGCGGCGCGGCGTATGCCGCGACTACGCCCACCTGGCCATCACCTTCTGCCGCTGCATGAACATCCCGGCGCGCTACTGCACCGGCTACCTGGGCGACATTGGCGTGCCCGTGGTGGGCGAGATGGATTTCAGCGCCTGGTTCGAAGCCTACCTCGGCGGCCGCTGGTACGCGTTCGATGCCCGCAACCACCAGCCACGCATCGGCCGGGTGCTGATCGCGCGCGGCCGCGACGCCGTGGACGTGGCGATCACCAACGCCTTCGGCCAAGCCAACCTCGTTGAGTTCAAGATCGTCAGTGTGGATCTTCCCGTCGCCGCCTGACGTCTCGCCGCTGTTGGACCACCTGCAACCAAGCTGCGCCGTGGCCGTTACGCCTCCACGCGGGGCTCGCCGTCACCCTGACGGCCGCGCGCAATTCCGAATGGGAACCGACTTTTATGAAGACCCTCGTCGCCTCAGTGATTGCCCTCACCATGCTGGCGTCCGCCGCTAGCGCCGCCGTCGTCGGCGTGCACGTTGGCCCGGTGGGCATCGGCATTGGCCACCACCATCACCACCATTGCCATTGGACCCGCCACCACCGCCGGGTCTGCTACTAGCGCTTAGCCCACGCTCGCCTGTCCGCGCCGGCGCGGACGGGCGGGCGGATCGGCGCTCACGGCATGCTGAAAGCGCAGAGCTTGTTGCCGTCGAGGTCGCGAACGTAAGAGAAGTACCAATCGGGCGCGCGGTCGCCCGGAGGGCCCTCGTCGGCGCCGCCGAGTTCGAGAGCTTTGGCGTGGAAGGCGTCCACTTCGGCGCGGGTGTCGAGGCGGAACGCGAACATCGCGCCGTTGCCCACGCTCGCCGGCTTGCCGTCGTACGGGCCCAGCACGCAGAACGTCAGCGCGCCATTGCGGCCGTAAACACGGCCGCCCGACGGGTGCTCGAACAGCGGCTCGATGCCGGCCACTGCCAGCAGAGAGTCGTAGAACGCCTTGGCGCGTTCGAGGTCGTTGGAGCCGACCGTCGCGTAGCTGAGAGCCCCGGGCATAGCGACGCTGCCGGCTAGGCCCGCAGCGGCATCAGCACGTACTGCACGTTGGGGTCGGTGGGGTCGAGCACCAGCGCCGGGTCGAGAATGGTGGCGCCGCCATCGTGGTCGGCGAAGCGGAACTCGGCGATCTCGCCGCCGACCTGTGCGGTCAGATCGAGGATGTAGCGGGCGTTGAATCCGATCTCAAAGGGATTGCCCTCGTAGTCGACCTCCAGCTCTTCGACGGCCTGGCCGGCGTCCATGTTGCGCACCGTCAGCGTCATGCGGCCGCTCTCCACCGCCAGCTTCACCGCCCGGCTCTGCTCGTTGGAAATGGTGGCCACGCGGTCCACCGCCGCGCCCAAGAGGGCGTTGTCGAGGGTCATCACCCGCTTGTTCTCGCGCGGGATCACTCGCTCGTAGGGCGGGAACGAGCCGTCGATCACCTTGGAGGTCATCGCGGCCTGACCGAAATCGAAGCGGACCTTCTGGGCGCTGACCTGCAGCTGCACGGTCTCGCCGGCGTCGTCGAGCAGGCGGCGCACCTCGTTGATGGTCTTGCGCGGGATGATCACCCCCGGCGCGCCGGCGTAGCCTTCGGGCGCGGGCATTTCGGCGAGGGCCAGGCGGCGGCTGTCGGTGGCGACGGCGCGCAGCTTCTGCACCCCGTCTTCGACCACCACATGCAGATAGAGGCCGTTGAGGTAGTAGCGCGTCTCCTCGGTGGAGATGGCGAAGCGGGTCTTGTCGATCAGCCGGATCATGTCGGTGGTGTCGATGGTG
>Ga0265338_10008505_pt1 | contig 12447 bp, 11 predicted proteins | sample 42126metaG_FD_193579 | JGI IMG/M metagenome (GOLD analysis project Ga0265338, IMG submission 193579) | Rhizosphere microbial communities from Carex aquatilis grown in University of Washington, Seatle, WA, United States - 4-21-26 metaG | ecosystem: Host-associated > Plants > Roots > Rhizosphere... | reverse complement strand
GCGGAACTGAATCGGGTTGCACTGCGGTTGAATCAAAGGCCACGAGAGACCTTGGGGTTTCAAACCCCGGCGGCTACATTGCGCGCAAGTGTTGCGTCGATCCCTTGAGCCAGCAGGGGATTCTGTTTAGTTGCAGCCGTCAGGTTTTAGGTAAAAGAAAAGCGGACGCAAAGCTGTGGCAGCCGTTATCAAAACCCCTTAACGCCTCTCACTTTAGAGATATCGCGGTGTGGCTCGCCGCAGACATAGGCCTCCAACCGGACCTCGGGATGAAAATCGTAAACGAACCTTGCAGTAAAAGGACGCGTATAGTTCACGGGGTCTTCGATAGTAACAACGTCCTCAAGCTGCTTTCCGCCGTTGATCCTGCGCAGGCGCTCGGTGACATGCAGTTGGTCGCTGTGGGGAGAGCCATACGCATCGATAAAGGTCTTCTCATTAAAGCCGGCAGTTTGGACAATAAGCGTATCCCGCTCCCAATGCCCGGCAGAATGGCCACCATAGTATGGGAGAATAGAGAGGGTCTCATCGTTATCGAGCGGTTTGGTCATGTCCACCAGCCGGATCGCATGATTCATTTCGTAGATGATCGTAACCTGGCCTTTGGTCTGAATGATCTGGAATGGATACGGCGTTTCGAGCAGGCGGGGAACGCCGTCAGGCGTGCACAGCGTGCGAGCCGTGTCTTCGACCGTGCCGTTCTTCAATCCGGCCATGTTCTTTTCGTACTGCCCCCTGCCTGCAGGCGTAAAAGGCAATTCGCCGCCGCCCATGATCTGGATTTTCGGGCTATAGCTGCTCGCCCACCACACTCCCGAAATGTCGGGGCCTTCCGAATCCGGCGCCTTCTGTGCATCGGCAACAGAACACGCCAACGCAGCAACGAAAACGATCGCGCCAGCCACGAATCTCTTAGGCATCTTCTCCCCACTTGCCGGTCAGAACGGCGCCAATAACTGGCCCCACCACCATTCAGAACGGCGGTTTGTATTTTTCGCGCGGCATGTCGCCAGCCGTCTTATCGATTCCGATCAGCGGATTGTTCTCCGCGCAGACATATTCCTCAAATCCGTAGTTCACCTTCCCAAACCGCGCATTCATCGAGAAGGGCTTAGTGAAAGTGCCCGGATCCTCGACATCTATGTCGACCCGAAGCGTCTTTCCGCCGTCGACCACGTGGAACCGCTCCACGACGTGAAGTTTCTCCGTATGGGGCGTCCCGAACACGTCGAACAGCGACATCGGATGGGTATGAAGCCCTACGGTGTCTACTACGAGCGTATCGCCCTCATAGTGTCCTACCGATTCCCCATACCAGGACGGTTTGAGATTTTTCGAGTGCGGCTGATTCATGTAGATGGTCCGCACTTGATGGTCGTTGGTATAGAGCAACGTCACTTGGGTGGGTGTCTGCAACAGTTCGATGCTTGACGGCACCGAAAGCATATTCGGCACACCACCCGGCCAGCAGGTTTGCTTCGTCTCGGGAGCGGCAAGGCCGGATGCTTCCAAATCCCCATGGCGCCTGACGAGCGCCGCGGCCCAGGGCTGAAGCACGGGATCTTGCCAGTCTCCAATCACCACATCGGTTCGGGGCGAGAGATTTTTCACCGCGCCCATGCGCTGGAGATTGCGTGTCCACACGCCCGACAAATTCGGGGTAGAGAATTTGGCCGTGGTAGGCCCACTCCCGGGTGCTTGGGCGCCGCTTGCGGCGGCAAAGCTGCACAAGGAAAGGCCGAGGACCACGAAGAGGCTACTGATACGCCGCACGCTCGTCCTCCGGTGGGTGCAACCCGTTCATCTCCTCTGTGCCCATCAGAACGGGGCTGTGTATTTCTGTCTGGGCATATCGCCCACCGATGGACTAATTCCGATCAGCGGATTGTTCTCGGCGCAGACATATTCGACGAAATCGTTCCGGCTTCGCTGCAACGTGGCGAGCGCGCCCCATTTCGTCGTGAAAGCGCCAGGATCTTCGACGGTGATCGCGACGTTCAGCATCTTGCCGCCGTCGGCGACGCGGAAACGCTCCACGACGTGCAGCTTGTCGGTATGTGGCGTGCCGAACTGATCGATAAACGACATCGGTTTCGCCGCGATCCCGACACTATCCACGACCAGCGTGTCGCTTTCATAGTGGCCAACGGATTCTCCGTACCAGGATGGCTTTACGTTGGCCGAGTGCGGCTGATTCATGTAGACGAAGCGAACCTGATGATCGTTCTGGAACATCAGAGTGACCAGCTTTGGCGTCTGCAGAATTTGCATGCTGGAGGGAATGGCAAAGACGCCGGGCGTCGATCCCGGCCAGCAGGTCGTCTTTGCTTCCGGCATCGGCTGTCCCGCCGCTTCCATTTCGCCGTTATGTTTGACGATAGCCGCGGCCCAGGCCTGCAGAATGGGATTCTTGTAATTGCCGATGGGCACGTCGGCGCGCGGCGACACCTGCTCGACAGCGCCGGGACCGCCGCCCTCAGGCTGCTGGAATTTTCCGCTCTGGCGCTGCCAGATGCCTGAAAAATCCGGGGTCTTTTCATCCGCCGCCAAGGTTGCAGGAGCCAAAGCGAACAAAAGAGAAGCCGTGAATGCGACTTGTGGAACACGTCTAATCTTCATGGCTCGCTCCCCGCCGGAACGCGGTCTGGATCATTCTAACGGTTTTGCGGAAGTGGATGGGGCTTCACCGCGAGGGATCGGCTCACGGCCGCCAAGGATGCTGCCGTCGGGAAATTTCAGCGAAATCAGTTCGCCCCCAAGCCGCCCGTTCCGCAACGGGTGGAATTTTGCGACCAGTTTGTCACCGGGCTGCACGTTCTTAACCCGGAATCCCTGCCGATTGAGACCCGTGGGACCTCCCATTACGGGCCCCATCTCAAACGACCACTCTTCGACCTTTCCGTCCTTGCCCGCAGCCATGAATTCAAGCCAGCTATGCGGGTTGGTCCACTGCACCTCTTTGACCGTGCCGGACAGATCGATGGTCTTTTCGGCGTCAAACATGGCGTAGGAATGGTGCGCGGATGCAGGCACGCCAAGCGCCAGAGAGGCGAACGTCAAAAAACCGATCGTTGCGTATTTCATGTCGCGTTTCTCCCTCGATTTTTGCGACGTCAAAAGCCCCGAACTCCCTTTACGCGCGACAGGTCGCGGTGCGGTTCTCCGCAAACATAGGTTTGCAGCTGCACTTCGGGATGCGAGTCATAGACGAACCGGACGTTGAATGGCTTCGTGTAGTTTTTCGGATCGTCCACCGTGATCGTGTCTTCCAGCTGTTTGCCGCCATTCAGCGCTCGAATGCGTTCGGAAATTTTCATTTGATCGCTATGTGGCGCGCCGTAAGCATCGAGGAACGTCAGGTCGTTGAACCCAATGCTCTGCACCACAAGCGTATCGCCCTCCCACTGACCACTGCTATAGCCAAGAAAACGAGGATTGTCCTCGATGGCGTCGGGTTTCGGCAGCGGTTCTTTAAGAGGGATGATTCGCACTGTGTGATTCTGCTCGAACAAAAAGGTCACCTGTCCGGCAGCTTGCACCACTTCAAACGGGTAAGGCGTCTCCAGAATCCGCGGCACGCCGTCAAGCACGCAAAGGGTTCGGGCCTTGTCCGCCACCGAGCCATTTTTCAGGCCGGCCATGTTCTTTTGATACGCCGCCCTGCCAGCCGGTGTGAAGGGTAACTCACCACCGTCGGCCACAAGCAATTTCGGGCTGTAATTGTTCGCCCACCAAACACCGGAGATGTTTGCGCCTTCGGCGTTTGGCGCACGTTGTGCGAACGCCGCCGTTGTCAGGATCAGCCCCGTCGCGAAAGCGCAAAGCGCCACAGACCCACGCATCATGTTCAGGCGCCCCTGGTCAAAATGGAGAAACGTACTTTGCTTCGGGCATCTTACCGATGGATGGGCCGTACATGTCGAGTCTGTTATTCGCAGCGCAGACCGATTCGTTCATTCGAGTTGGCGAACGGTTAAATGTCGCCGTTACCGTCCATTTCTTCGTAAATGTGCCCGGATCGTCCACGATGACATCGACATTCATGGTCTTACCGCCGTTCACCAGACGATAGCGCTCCACGAGATGCAGCGCCGGCGTGTGCGGCGTGCCGAAATCGTCGATCATCGACATTGGATCGGTGTTTACTCCAATGGTGTCGACCACCAAAGTGTCGCCCTCGTAATGCCCAACCGATTCTCCATACCATGAGGGCTTTGGATTGGCGGAATGCGGCTGGTCTAGGTACACGGTCCGCCATTGATGGTCGTTGCCGGTCAGCAGAAAAACGGTCTTGGGCGTTTGCAGAATTTCCTGCCCGCCGATCAGCGCCAGTGTATTTGGCGGGGCCGCCGGCCAGCATGTCATTTTGGACTCCGGAGGCGGATTGCCATCCTTTTCCATTTCCGCGCGCTTCTTGATCACCGCCGCCACCCAGGGCTGCAAAATCGGGTCGGTGTAATCGCCCATGACCATGTCCGGAAATGGCGAAACATTTTTCACCGCACCAAGTCGGCCGCGATTCTTCGCCCAAATACCCGATAGATCGGGAATTTTGCTTCCGGCATTGGCGGCGTCAGGCGTCTGAGCAGCGGGGGCGGCATCCGCTGCGAACAGCAACGGTAAGGCTAAAAGCGCAAGCGCCGTCGATAACCGTTTGTGCCATGCTGTTTGCTGCATTCGGTCCTCCCCTCGCCGCGCGCCGATAGTCCGAGCGCGGACATTTTGAACCCACATTAGCATCAGGAGGCGCTTGCTTCCACCCTAGTTAATGGAGTTACATTAGTTCTTAGCGGATACAAAAATCCGTAGGGACCGGGGGAAATCATGATCGTCAGGCGGGGGGCCGCGGCTCACACGGCCGCATTCTTGAGCAGTGCATCATTTGTCGTACTAATGTCCGCACAGCCCGTTTGGGCACAAGTTGCGACAACTCAGACCGCGCAGGCAGTACCGGAAATGGCTCCCGAACAGGTGCTGGTGACCGGATCGCTCATTCGCGGCACTGTGGCTGTCGGCGTTCCTGTGACCAGCCTTGGCAACGACGACTTTAAGGAAGTCGGCGCGCTCAACATCCAGGATTTGCTCAATACCATTCCTGCCTTGGAGAGTTACCCTTCCAACGCCTCGGCCGCCAGCACGGTGTATCCCTTTGTCAATGGCATCAACATCCACCATCTGAACGGCACGGGACAACGTTCACTGATGCTGATCGACGGTATGCGCTCCCCGCTTCAGCGCTCCGACGAGACCCAATACGATCCATCGATCATTCCGGCTATCGCACTCGATCGGCTTGACGTGCTTACCGACGGCGCATCGGCCACTTATGGATCGGACGCCGTCGCCGGCGTGGTCAATGTTATCCTCAAGCGCGGCTACGACGGCGCACTGACGCAGGCAGGTATCGGTACCTATGCTGGCGGCGGCCTGAACTGGTCCGTGGACCAATTGTTTGGCCGTACCTGGGACGGCGGCGATATCACCCTCAGTTACGAGCATCTTGGCGAAGAACCGCTGCTCGCCAAAGACCGGTCCTATTACACCGCCAATTGGACGCCTTGGGGCCTGGAAAACGAAGCGCCCGTCAAGTCGGCCGCTCCCGGCATCGTCTCGACCGGCGCCTCCAGCATCAACAATGGAACGGCATGCACCAACTGCTATTCCATACCCGCCGGCAACAATGGCGTTGGCCTCACTTGGGCGCAGTTGCTTGCGAACCCAGGAACCGGAAATGAAATCAATCCGAATTATGGCGCGGATATTACGTCGTGGCAGAACAATAATCTTGCGACAGTGACCTTCGATCAAAGGATTCTGCCCGGCGTTCAATTCAATGCCGAAGCCTACTATTCCAATCGCCGGGTCAAGCTCACGAGCGCAGGGTTCACCACCACTTCGACAATTCCGACAACCAATCCCTTTTATCCGGTGGGTGCGCCGTCGGGATTGCGCGTGAGCTACAACTTCGCCCCCGATTATCAGCAGACCCAATCTGCGGTGGAGATTTCCGAGCGCTACGAGGCCGGGTTCACAGTCGATTTGCCGTATCAATGGGAAGGAAGGCTCTTTGCGTCGGAGAACCAGGAGGGAAATGGCAGCGTCGCGCCGGCACTAAGCGCGAACAACATCAATGCCGCTCTCGGCGCCACTGTCGCAGCAACTCCGGGGACCGTGGCAAACCCCGGTATTCCTTCTTTTGCCAAACCAGCGAGCGTACCCTACCTGAACCTGTTCTGTGATCCCCTCGCAAACAGCTGCATCGATCCGGCGACACTCAATTACATCGAAGGCTTTGCCGTCCAGTCCGCGACTTACATCCTGCAGCAATATGGCGCCAATTTCGACGGCCCTTTGTTCAGTATCCCAGGCGGTCAAGTCCGCGCGGCCATCGGCGGCAGCTATGAAAACGACAATTACCACATCCTCAGCACGTCGAACCCGGTCACCACCCAGGTCACCCAGCAATCCACCGATAGCGAAGGACGAAATATTTGGTCCGCCTACGCCCAGGTGAATGTCCCGCTTGTCGGCGACGCCTTCACCCTGCCGCTGGTGCAGAAATTCGAAGTCGAAGCGGGCGTCCGTTACGACAAGTACAGCGATTTTGGCAACACGACCAATCCGAAGGTGTCGGCGAACTGGACGCTTGGCGCGGGCCTGACGCTCCGCAGCACTTGGGGAACATCGTACCGGGCGCCAAATTTCAAGGATCTTTCTCCTGTCGTTGCGCGCGGTATCGGAGAGGTGAACGTGCCGGGGGAAGCGGCCAACCAGTCTGGCGGCGGTGCTGCACAGCTCGCAGCCTGTTCAAAGGTGGGTGGAACACCGGTCCCCGGATCGGTAGCGGCAATTTTGAATCCGACCTGCTCGGCTGCAAACCAATTCCCGCTGGGTATCGAAATCACTGGCGGTGTCGGCGGGCTGGCCGGAATCACGCGTCCAGCCGGTTATCATCTTGGCCCTGAAAAAGGTCGGAATCTGGCCTTCGGCTTCGATTTTTCGCCTGATTTCGACCCGCTACGCGGCCTCAACATTAGCGCGACTTGGTACAACCTCATTATCGACGGGCCGATCGAGCCGCTCCGTGACAACTTTGCCCCGAGCTTCGGCCTGAACGATCCGACCACGGCATTCACCTATATTCTGCGGGGCGATCCGCGTTTTGACACGGCGCTCGCCTGGGCGTTCTCCACGCCTCCCACAAACGCGGGCAATACGGTTGCCCAGCTCACCCCTTCCCAGGTGCAATGGATCAATGACGGCGCCAGCCAGAATTCTGGTAACGAACGGCAGCAGGGCATCGATTTTTCCGCCAGTTACGTGATCGATCTCGGCGATTTCGGCGCCTGGAACGCCGGCATCACCGGCACCTACAAAATTCACGATATTTCTACATACGTGGCGGGTACCCAAGGCGTCGATATTCTGCACACCCTGACGGCGAACGGATATCAGACCCAGGACAACAGGCTGAGATGGCGCAGCCGCCTCGGCTGGGCCGAAGGGCCGTATTCGGCCACCGTCTTTGTCGATTACCAGTCGCATTACTTCGTTGGCGGCATAGCGTTCCCGCCGCCTGCGGTGCTGGCCAATTACCCCAACTTTTCGTTTTTGCAGCCGGCTACCTACCTCTTCGATGCGTCGCTTGGATACGACCTCGGCGATCAGCCGACCAATGCTTATCTCAAGGGCCTGTCATTCCAGCTGGCGATGAACAACATCTTCGATCGCGACCCGCCGTTCGTGTACGGTAGTACGTTGAATACATACGGTTATGACGGGAAGCACTACAACCCATTTGGACGGACCTTCCGGTTCGTCGTGTCGAAGCAATGGTGAGCGGCAACAGCCGGCGTTAGAATTCGCGCTTGCGCGTGTCCAATACGAACAGTGTTGCGGAGAACCGTGGCGGAACATCCGCTCTATCAGGCCATCGAGCATTTCAAAGCCGGTCGGCTCGACGTCGCAGAGGAGATCTGCCGCGCGCTGCTTGTGCGCACACCAAACGATGGCGCGACCAATCATCTGCTGGGTATGATTTGGTTCGGACAGGGCAAAACCATCGCCGCCCGCGATCTTCTTGCACGGGCCAGCGCCTCGCCAGGTGCGACGCCCGAAGTGCATAACAATTACGGGCTGGTGCTGAAAGCGCTTGGGGAAAACGACGCCGCCATTACCGCTTTCAGACGCGCGCTCGCGCTTAATCCCGAACTGTCCAATGCACAGCTAAATCTGAGGCGCGCAAGTCGCGATCTCGTTCCCGCCTGGCATTTCGCCATGATGGCCGACAAGGCGCGCAACGATGCCTATCAGGCGGCAATCGAGCGGGTCGTGCGGGGACGTCGCGTACTCGATATCGGCACAGGCGCCGGGCTCCTCGCCATGATGGCAGCCCGCGCCGGCGCCATGAGCGTGACCAGTTGCGAGACGATCGGCGCAATCGCCGAGCGGGCGCGCGACATCATCGCTCTTAATGGGCTTTCTGAACGCGTCACGGTCATCGGCAAGGGATCGACCGAATTGGCGCTTGGCCGTGATCTGCCAGACCGGGCACAGGTCCTCGTCACGGAGGTGTTCTCCAGCAGCCTGATCCGCGAAGGCGTGCTGCCCACAATCGAACACGCCCACCGACAGCTGCTAGCCGAAGACGGTATTGTCATTCCCTTTGCAGCATCCGCCATGGGTTATCTCATTGGCGGACCGGTTATCGAAGGAATGTTGTTTGCCGGGCAAAGCAATGGCTTCAATCTTTCCCCATTCAACGACTTCGCGCAGCCCAGCATGTACGCTGCGCTCGATGGGGTCCACCACTCTGTTCTCTCCGGTGACTTCGAACTACTCCGCTTCGATCTGAGAATGAAAGCGTTCCCGATGGGAAGCCGTTCGGTTGTTGTAAGTGCCACCCGCGCCGGCACCTGCGCCGGAGTCGCCCAGTGGATCAGGCTCGAATTCGACGAGCACACACGCTACGAGAACCGGCCGGCGCCCGATTCTCCTTCGTGTCACCCATGCGGTTGGACGCATGTTCTCTACCGCTTGCCTAACCCCGTTCCCGTCGAGCCTGGCGATTCTCTCAATTTCGTGGTGACGCACGATCGCCGGCATTTCGTCATCGAACTGGCGAAGTAACAACGCGGGCACAGCACACAACAACAATCGAAGAAGGAGGTTTCCTCCAGCTCTGCTCGGTGTCCCCTTCACGGGGGAATTTCTCAACTGACAAGTTAAGCGGTTCTGCGCACAGCGAAATTTGGTATCAGAGCACCGCGCGACTCAGTCTTCCGATAAGAAGCCGAATTTGGCGGAAGGTTCACTGCCAAGGCCTGGGATAGGGCGAGTAAAAAGGCCCCAAAGCTTCGTCTCTTCCGTGTTCCTTTACGCCCACATGCGCTCAGCCAACACACGTTCTTCGCTTCCCATTACATTTGTGTAAATGGCCGTTGTTTGAATATCTGCGTGTCCTAACCACCGTTGAATAATGTTGAGGGGAACGCCTGTCTGGGTTCCTGCCACACCAAATGCGTGGCGCAATGACTTTGGCATTGCAGGACCCTCTACAATTCCCGCAGCATGCATGATCGTCTTTATCCGATTCCACGCGGTTGTCCGGCTCCAATTCCAGATGCGCAGATGGTTGATGTCTGGGTTTGACCGCCCGCAGATGATCCCGTGCACTTCATCAAGACGCGTAAGCAAATGCGAGGGGACTGGCACCGCGCGATAAATACCGCGCTTTCGCTTTTTCAAGCTTTCAATGACGATCGCGTTGGCGGATGTGTCAACGCGCACTGGGACGAGAGCGAGAACCTCAGAAATCCGCGCTCCCGTGTAAGCGAGCGTCAGGCAGAAGGTCTCAATCTCAGGAGCCGCTCTCTTAGCGGCATCGATAAAGGCTTGGCGCTCGGATTTGGTGAGATACTTGCGGTTACCAGCATTGTCGTAAAGCATAGAGAAAAGGATGAGCCGCCTTGGCAGGTATTCGCCAGAAATAGCGGTTGACTTGGATAAAGAAATCGGAACAGAATCCCCTATTCTGTTCAGTTAATACTGTATCACTTCCTTTGTCTGCCTCGGTTCCTCTTTGGCGCCAAGCAACAACAGTTGGTCGAAGCGGGGTAGGCCGTGACATTCGAGGAAGCAACTCGAGAAGCTGCTCTGGTCGCACAGGGCGCCGTCAGGGACGTGATGGGAAAATATAAGTCCGGACGGGTAAAGCATGAAGACGATCTGACTGGAGTCTTGGTAGGCGCACTGGATAGCGCCCTCAGTGGGATGATCGGAGGATTAGAATGGGATTCTTCAATCCTGACGCACCGGAAGGGAAAGGGCGGGGAAGAGGGAAAATATGGCGCCGACCTCTTGATCCACGTGAAGTTCGATACACCGTCGCAGAAATATTCGAAGGGAGTGCTTATTCAGGCTAAGCGGATTGAAGCGGACGAAAAGATGTCTCGGTCGGAACACACTGATCTCACCGAACAATGCAGAAAGATGCTGGCTGTAACACCGGCTGCTTTCATCTTTGACTACGCGCATAGAGGAATGCGTTGCGGTCCAGCAACACGTATCGCAGGGACAACGCGACGAGACCTCTACTCGATATGTGGATGGACGTCTTATAGGTTCTTCCTCGAATTATTTCGATGTCCGATAGGCGATCAGCGAATTACGAGCGCTTCTGTGGACGAGCTCCGGGTGCCGATTGGATTAGAAGTGACTGCCTCAGGTGACCTCTCAGAGGAAGTGCCTTCACGGTCACTCAGGTAACCGCAGAGGGCGCATTAAACGTTCTCGGTTGGCTGTTCAGTCGCTAGTGAATGCCCGCCACACATAGATTCTTCGACCCAGAATTCGCAAGACTTAGATAAGGTCATATCGCTCCGGAGCACGCGGACTGTGTGCTTCGGAGCTGTGGTATAAGTTTTCGAAAACATCCTCAGCCTCTCCGATCACAGAATTATCTCTTGAAAAGCTCACCTTTGTATCAGCCAACACAGCCATGTTGTTACGATCCTGAATTATGAACCAGGCGAACTTCGATGCCTTCATTGCCTTTCCACTCCTCCGTCAGAAATCCATAAGTGGAAAACTCTACCCAAAAACGGTCCAGTTTTCCGGGGGCACGTCAACAGAGCGCGGTCAGATCAGGTTGGGGCTATCGTCCTCAGTTCGAACTCTTCATACTGGCCCCAGGCAGTCTTCTGGATCGGAACGATCGCCTTCTATCTTTCAAGGCATTTTTAAGCAGACGGCCACACGGTCACCGCGCGGATTTGTTCAGATACATCGGCTTTTTGGTACTTTCTGCTTACGTTCGCTAATCATCGCAGTAGAATCCGTTGACGGCTCTCGCAGACAATGAATGAAGTATCTGAAGGTGCACATGCATCGTACAGAGCTTTCGTCGCATTTGCGGGCGGCGGGGCGAGGGGAATAATTCACGTCGGCGCTTTGAAAGCCTTGGAGGAGCGCAACGTCGAATTCTGTGGTTTGGCTGGGACCTCTGCCGGTGCAATAGTAGCGTGTCTGAAAGCTGCTGGGTTTGGCGCGGACGATCTTATCTCGCCGGATGCCAACTCTTCTCTCGTCGACTTGCTCCGGGCAATCGATCCAAAGATACAAAAGGCGTCATCCCTTTTCGGGGGAGGTGGATGGGCGCGCATACGTATCTTTCGTTGGGTTTTAAAATCTGCCCTTTTCAAAAACCGCGCAACCTTTGTCGCGCTTTGGTTTTTTCCACTCGTCTGCGCCCTTGGCGCGGTTTGGCTGAGTTCGTACCTCTCCGTTTACGGGGTCATAGTCTTGTGGGTAATCCTAGGGGGAGGCGTTGGGTACATTTGCCGAAGTTTACTTGTCGGACTGGCTAGCGCAACGCGGTTTAGGAATGCGTTGGCCACGCTGCTTCAACACAAGATATTTCCGAATGACCCCACGCGCACCGTGACGATGGGAGACTTCGGCGGAACGCGGCCGTCCTTGAAAATTGTAAGCGCCAACTTAAGTAAAGGTAAGCTGCAATTGTTTTCGCCGGAGCGCACGGCAGCCATTGAAGTTGCAGATGCGGTAGCAGCCTCGATATGCCTGCCGGTGATTTTTGGTCCTTGGAACATTGCAGGCGAATTGCACGTCGACGGTGGTATCGTGTCGAACCTACCAGCTTGGCCATTTGACGAAGAACGAGAACTGGACCCAGAGGCTCTCACGATCGCGGTGGAAATTGGCGATCGCCCGAGTGTAGATACTCTAACCGCAACAAATTGGATTCCTGCCGCCGTACGTACCGCTGTGTTTGGTTCGGGAGAGCTCAATCTGCGTGCCGTTGGCGACGCCGAGAGAATTCTTCTTGAAACGAACCTCACGCTTCTGCAGTTTGATACCAATCTGAAAACGCTTGGCCAGGAGGTCCGTGACGCGACGAACGCCGCGTCGGTTCGATTAGACAAGCGA
>Ga0265338_10008504_pt1 | contig 12447 bp, 12 predicted proteins | sample 42126metaG_FD_193579 | JGI IMG/M metagenome (GOLD analysis project Ga0265338, IMG submission 193579) | Rhizosphere microbial communities from Carex aquatilis grown in University of Washington, Seatle, WA, United States - 4-21-26 metaG | ecosystem: Host-associated > Plants > Roots > Rhizosphere... | reverse complement strand
GGATGACTCGAAATCATACAACTGATGTTTGACTCGGAGAGATGGCAGAGTGGTCGAATGCGTCTGACTCGAAATCAGATTTACGAGCAATCGTAACGGGGGTTCGAATCCCTCTCTCTCCGCCATTAAAATTGTAAAAGGATTAGAACCCCTAGGAAGGGGTTCGGGGAAACAACCGTTTCCCTGGATGTTGAGGCGGGGTATACAGGGGGATTTTCCCCTGTAAGCGCGAAGCGCGGGTCGTATCCCTCACTCTGCCATTTAAATACCAGGAATTAAATCCCCTGGGTTTGGGCCCTAAAAGGGTTCAACGAAAATCTCCATCGTGAATAAATTAAATTTGCATTTCTCGTTCTAGGTTTTTCCCTGCCTTATTTAAAAAAAACTCACCCGAACTGAACCATCCTCATGGACAGAGTTCCGTATTCGAATCCCTCATAAGGATAAGACAGCTTGTCTTTTTCCGTAGAGGCGCCCATGGCGTAGAGCAAAGGGATGTAATGATCCGCCGTGGGGTGGGCCTTTCGAAACAATCCCTTGCCCCATTCAGTCGTGGTGGTCAGGAATTTAAAATCCCTTCCCTCAATGGCCTTCTTCGCCTTGGCGTCAAATTCCACCGCCCAATCCACCGGCTCCGCGTTGGGCTCCCAAATGATTTGTCCCAGATTATGGGTGAGGTTCCCGCTGCCCAGGATGAGGATTCCTTGGTCCCGCAAGGATTCCAATTTTCGTCCCAAGTCCAAATGCTCCTCGAAAGTTTTGGACTGGTCCAAGCTCAACTGAAATACCGGCACATCGGCTTTCGGAAACATGTGGATCAAGACCGACCAAGTCCCGTGGTCCAGGCCCCAAGTTTCGTCCGTTACAAGGGAGAGGTCTTTGGAAATTTTCCGGGCGGTTTCAGCGGCGCCGGTAACCGGATATTGGACTTGATAAAGTTCACGGGGAAACCCACCAAAATCATGGATGGTTTTTGGTTTTTCGGAAACCAAAACCCGGGACCCTTCCGTCTCCCAATGGGCGGAAACGCACAGAATGGCTTCCGGGCGGGGTAAGTCCATCCCGAGTTGGGTCAAAGCTCGGGTATAGGGGTTGTCCGCAAGCGCGTTCGTTGGTGCGCCGTGGCCGATGAATAGTGTTGGCATTCGCATGGATTACACCTCTTAAACATTTATCGGCTTCGGGGAGTTTTTTGTCCAGCGGTTACCGGCCGGTCACCGGCCTCAGCGCTGGACCTTGATGTTGATCATGCCGTTCTGGAGCGTACCGTAAAGACGAACCCATAGGGAAAGATACATTTCCGGCGCCCGGGCTGCCGAAATATCGCCCAGGTCCAGGATGTCGGTCCAGCCGAAGGTCTTGAGCAGGTCCGAGACTTTGCCCTTGGCTTCCTTATCGTTCCCCGCCATGAAGATCGTATGGTCCCCGTCCTTCAGGACTTTCGGATTCACCATCAGGGGCGCTGAAATCGTGTTCAAAGTCTTGACTACTTTTAAGTTCGGAAATGCCTTCTGGATGTTTTCGGCCAAACAATGGTCTTGCGAGGCCAGGCAGCCGGGCGGCATTCCTTTGCTGAAATCCAGCTCATTGGCCGTGTCGATCAATACTTTGGCGCCCACTTTGTCCGCCTGGGCCATTTTAAGGGCTTCCACCGATATTTGGCCGTGGGTGGCGTTGATGAGGATTTCGCCATGGGCCGCGGCTTCCGGAAAAGTAACTATCTTTCCTTTTCCCTTCACGCCCGCCAGCCATTCGTTCAGGCTGCCCGCCATGTTCTTTTTTTCATCCAGCTTTTTCGGGTCCCTGGTTCCCAGGACCAGGTCATGGCCTAGTTCGATGAGTTTGGCCCCCAAGGTTTGGCCGACCACGCCGGAACCGATAATTCCAATTTTCATGCCGATTCTCCTTTTAAAAATTTATAAATGAAATCGGTATTGTGCTAATCACCATCATTCCTCACGGATGATTGGCACATGCCGATGCTCCTTTGACGGATTAAGGGTAAGCGACTGAAGAAGAGTAGTGAACCTAGGGGAACCATTTCAAGACGAGGAACTAATTTAACCCTGGGTTAAAAAGGCCTTTAATTTCCTGGACCGGCCGGAAAGGAGGTAAAAAGGGGGGATTAACCTTTTCCTTATATAACGGACTTCCCGGTACCCGCAAAATCCGGCCCCGCAAGCGGCCGCAAAATCCTCATGCTCGAGAAGTTCAATCTTCCCTTTGAAGTAAAGATGGGTGGTTTTGGACCGGCCCGGCATGGGCCCTTCCACGTCCAGGTTCTTTTGCCGCCGCAGGTCGAAGAGCCTTTTCGCGGTTTTCCCGTTTTCACAGGCGCAAAAATTCCCCACGGTTTTTTCCGATTTCCGGATGACATGCATTTGGTTGGCCGCGTAGCCGGACCAGCAAAACAAAGTATGGAAATCGATAATGTTCTCATAAGGGAAGGAGCAGATGATTTGCTCCCTCAGGGGGCTGGGGGTCTCCAAATAACCCCGGTGGGCGACCCGGTTGATCTCCGCCACGGCCTTTTGCGGATTATGGACATGTTCCAAGACGTGGCTGACATAGATGAAATCAAATTTCGGTTCGTCCGCATAGGGGATGGCCTCGAGATCGCCCTCCATGAATTTGACGCCCGACACCCGCACCATGTCCCCCGCCCTCTGGGTATTGTCCTGGGGAAATTTATCCACCGAATGGGTAACGCCGGCGTAGGGGTCATGCCCCCCGCCAACCTCAAGTATCCGCTTCGCGAAAATGGGCCGCCGCCAGGGCGATAAACGCTTCATCGTTGCGCCTTTTACGATTTTTGTTTTACCAAGGACTTCATGATAACCTTCTTCAGGGCTTCCGCCGCCGGGGAAAGTTTAATTTTTTTCCGCCAAATCAGGTAGAGGGTCCGGGAGGCGGCCGGCTGGGTTAACTCAACATAGGCCACTCCCGGATAGTTGGCCACCATCCGGGGAACTAAACTAATGCCAAGCCCCGCCGCCACGAGGGCTTGGACCGTCTCAATTCCCCCGCTTTCAAAAATAACCTTGGGTTCCAGCCCTACCTTGTGGAAATAATCCAAAGTGATTTGCCGGAACCCGTGACCTGGCTTCATCAGGATAAAGGGCTCCTCCGCCACCTGCTTCAACCCCAATTCTTTTTTTTTGGCCAAAAGATGCCCCACGGGAAAGGCCAAGGCCAGCCCTTCCGTCAAAAGCACTTGCCGCTCCAAGGAGGGACGAAGTCCCGCGTCATCCACCAGTGCCAATTCCAGGTCCCCTTGTTCCAGATCCTGGGCCAGGCCTGGTGAGGATTCTTCTTTCAGTTGAATCTGAATCTTGGGAAAGCTCTTTCGAAAAGCCGTGAGGATAGGTGGAAGCAAATGGGCGCCGGTCGTGGGCATGCATCCCAAACTGACCTTGCCCAGGGATAACCCGGACAGGGCCTTCGCGTCTTCCCGGGCCGATTCCATTTCGGCCAAGATGGTTTTCGCCCGGGGCAGGAAGGTTTCCCCCCTCGCGGTGAGTTTTCCGCCCTTGCGGTTGCGGTCAAATAGCGGTCCCCCCAATTCCAGCTCCAGCTTGGCGATTTGGATGCTGAGGGAAGGCTGGGACACGTTGCAGGCCTTGGCCGCGCTGGTAAAACGCCCCGTTTGGGCTACCGCTAAGAAGTACCGCAGTTGATGTGTTTCCATAGGATTAAACTATTAATACCATAGAAACTATATCTTTTACAAATGCCTCTGCCAGGCCTATCTTCTACCCATCGCTTAATTCATCGAATCGAGGTATTTATGTCGAAAGGCACCCTTTACAACAAAGTCTGGGATTCCCATGTGGTGGACAAACTCCCCACGGGCCAATACCAGCTCTTCATCGGGCTCCACTTGATCCACGAGGTCACCAGCCCCCAGGCCTTTGACATGATCCAGGAATTGGGCTTGAAAGTGGCCTACCCTAACCGCACCTTCGCCACCGTGGACCACATCGTCCCCACCAAGAGCCAGGCCAGGCCCTTCGCCGACGGCGAGGCCGAGCAGATGATGGGCGCCATCGAGAAAAACGTGAAAAAATTCGGGGTTCCCTTTTTCGACTTTAAGTCCGGCAACCAGGGCATCGTGCATATCATCGGGCCCGAAATGGGCCTGACCCAGCCCGGGATGACGATCGCCTGCGGCGATTCCCACACCTCCACCCACGGCGCCTTCGGCACCCTGGCCTTCGGCATCGGCACCACCCAGGTGCGCGACGTCCTGGCGACCCAATGCCTGGGACTGGACGCCCTCAAGGTCCGCCGGATCAACGTGAACGGGAAATTGCGGCCCGGCGTCACCGCCAAGGACGTGACCCTCTACATCATCCAAAAGCTGGGGGTGAAGGGCGGCATCGGCTACGCCTATGAGTACGGCGGAAGCGTGTTTGACGCCATGACCATGGAGGAGCGCATGACGGTCTGCAACATGGCCATTGAGGGCGGGGCCAGGGCAGGCTATGTCAACCCGGACCAAACGACTTTTGATTACTTGAAGGGCCGGAAATATTCTCCGAGCGCGGACAAATGGGATAAGGCGGTCGCTTATTGGAAGTCCATCGCCTCGGACAAGGACGCCGTGTTTGACGATGTGGTGACTTTTGACGCGGCCGATATCGAGCCCATCGTCACCTGGGGCATCACGCCGGACCAATCCGTGGGCGTGAATGACAAACTGCCGGAAGTGTCGAAATTCTCAGCCGACGAGGTGAAGACCGTGGAGCTGGCCTACCAGCACATGGACTTGAAACCGGGCCAGCCCATCAAGGGCACCCCCATCAACGTGGCCTTTATCGGAAGCTGCACCAACGGAAGGCTGAGCGACCTGCGCGAAGCCGCCAAAGTGGCCAAGGGACGGAAAGTCTCCAAGACCGTAAGGGCCTTCGTGGTTCCCGGTTCCCAGCAAGTGAAACTGGAGGCGGAAAAGGAAGGCCTGGACAAGATTTTCACCGAGGCGGGATTCGAGTGGCGCCAGGCCGGATGCTCCATGTGCCTGGCCATGAATCCGGACAAGCTCCAGGGCCGGGAAATTTCGGCCTCTTCCTCCAACCGCAACTTCATCGGGCGCCAGGGAAGCAAAGATGGACGGACCATGCTGATGAGCCCCGCCATGGTGGCGGCCGCGGCCATCGCTGGCTCCGTGACGGACGTGCGGGAAATGATGAAATAAGAATGTTTAACCACAGAGTTACACGGAGTCACACAGAGTAAAGACAAGAATTTTTTTAAATCCTTACTCTGCGAACCTCTGTTCACTCGGTGGTTCAAAATCCGGGAGGTGTTTCATGAGCAAGATCAATCAAATCGAAGGCAAGGCCGTTCCGGTCGAGGGCAACGATATCGACACGGACCGGATCATCCCCGCCCGTTATTTGAAGGAAATTACCTTTACCAACATGGGCAAATACCCTTTTTACGACGAGCGTTTCGACGCCGAGGGAAAGCCCAAGGGCCATCCCTTCGACCTGCCCCAGTTCCAGGGATCCCACATCCTCTTCGTGAACCAAAACTTCGGCTGCGGCTCCTCCCGGGAGCATGCCCCCCAATCGCTGATGCGCTGGGGTATCCGCGCCATCATCGGCGAGTCCTTCGCGGAAATCTTCGCCGGCAATTGCACCATGTTGGGGATCCCCACGGCGACGGTGAATCATGGGGAAATGATGAAGCTCCAGACTTTGGTGAAGGAAAATCCGAAGACTAGGTTTCTGTTGGATTTGGACAAGAAGACCCTCCTGAAAGAGGGAGCCGAATACCTGAAATTTGACATCCATGAGTCCAAGCGCAACGCGCTGGTCAACGGGACCTGGGATTCGACGAGCCTGCTCCTGGCCAACGCCCCCAAGACCGCGGCTGTCGCGGGGAAACTGCCTTACGTTTCAGGGTTTTAGACCAAATTCACTTGGTTTACAGGGAGGGACTTCAGCCGTTAAACTAAATAAATGAATGGCTCTCCGGCAGTTAAAGAGGCTCCCCTGGCTTGGCTTTTAGGGTTCCTTCTTCTTTATACCGCCCTGGTTCTTCCCCGCATCTTCACCGAATCGCCCACCAATGACGAGCCCATTGAGATCACCAACGGCTACTTTTATTGGCAGGGCGACGTCGTCTCCCACAACCACCATCCCCCCCTGCCCAAATTGCTCCAATCCCTGCCGTTACGTTTTTTGCCGCTCAAGGCCCAGGCAGGTCCCCCTCCACCCGACTACATGGCCAGGGCCTATGAATTCTTCTTCATTTTAAACTGCGGCCGTTTCGAACTGACGACCCGACTGGCGCGGTGCGCCACCCTTTTGATGGGACTGGGGATCGGATGCCTTTTATTTTTCCTGACCCGGCGTTGCTCCCTCCCCTTCCATTTATCGGTCATGGGTTTGTGGGTTTTCGAGCCGAATCTCCAGGCCTATTCGGGGCTGGCCATGGCCGATGTACCGGTGACTTTTTTCTTCTTGGCTTCGGTTTTGGCTTTTCGAAGACACCAGGAAAATCCAGGCTCCAGGGCGGCAGCGGCGGCGGGTTTGCTGACCGCCATGGCCGTCACCTGTAAGTTTTCGGCGCTGGTTTTAATCCCCCTATTCGTTGGTTTGGAGTGGTTGGAAATCCGAAAAGCCGAAAACCTATTCCGGACCCTCTCCGAGAGGGCCTCCGATTGGGCTTGGGGCGCCGTGTCATTCCTGGCTTGGATCTTTATCCTTTACCTGCCAGGCTCCCTTTTACTGCCGGACCACCAGGTTCCCTGGACTTATTTCCTGAAGGGGTTGTCCAACATGATGGATTACTCCAGCGCCCACCACCCTTCCTTTTTCATGGGGACCGCCGGACGACGGGACCACTGGCTCTATTACCCCGCGGCTTTGATCCTCAAAAGCGCCCTTCCCTTCCTGATCCTTGTTTTTGGGGGGATCCTTTGGGCTGTCCCCAAAAAAATAACGATCCCCGCCTGGATTTGGGGGCCGGCCCTCTTGGGTTTCGTGGATATCCTTCCGGTTCAAAATTTGGGCGTCCGCTACCTACTTCCCATTTATCCCTTCTTGATTTTAATCGCGGCCTTGGCGGCCGAAAAAATCTGGAGCCAAAAATTCGGCGCCGGACCGAAGATCGGTAAAATCCTTGTCCTGGGGCTTGGCCTCTGGCAGGCTACCACCGTCCTGGCGAACTATCCCAAGATGATCAGCTACTTCAACGACTTTGTCCCAGCGGAAAGTAAAATTGGTTTTTTGGGCGATTCCAACTTGGACTTGGGTCAGGACCTGGACCGCCTGGCCCAAACCGCCACGCGAAGGGGTTGGAAGAAGGTGAAGCTGGCCCAGTACGGTGTGATGGACCCGTCCCTTTATGGAATGGCCTGGGAGCCTTGGACGGAGAATGATTTGAAAGGGCCCCAGCCGGGAAATGTCTACGCGATGAACGCGTCTTTTGTCCAATTGGCGCCGGTCTTTTACCCCGAGTTGATTCCCATCGCGTCCGGTTGGATATCCCGAACCAAACCCAGCGGACAGGTGGGGGACACCTGGTTTTATTTTGAGATTCCCGGAAATCCAATCCCCGACTCTTCCCGGTTACTCCCCAGCGTCCAGACCCTAAAAAATCACGCGCCAAAACAGGATTAAAAACTATTTCACCACGAAGACACCTTTTATTCACCCCTCACCCTACCCTCTCCCTCAAGGGGCGAGGGAACGGATTTAAATATTTTAGGGATAGAAAAGTCTAAATCCTTCTTGGTGCCTTCGTGTCTTCGTGGTTCAAATTTTTTTGGATTTTTTAGTTAGCGGGTTTCATGATTCTGAGGACCGGGCCTTTGTTGACCTTGCGCAGGGGAAAATAAAGGAAATGGGTCTTGGGGTCCACCAGGACCGAATGGGCGTTTTGTCCCACCGGATAGTCGCCGAATTTCTCGATCTTCCGGTCCCTTACCCTGAAAATGGAAACCACGCCGGATTCGGAAGCCACGTACAAATAACCCAAGTTGTCATCAAAAGCCATCACGTCCGGGTCCTTGCCCACGTCCGCGACCCCGATTTCCTGGAAATTATTCAAATCCATCACCACCAGCTTCTCGTCCCCGTCGCAGGCGATGAAGGCCAGGTGGGAATTGGAATCCAAGCAAAGCCCGTGGGGATTCTTTCCCCCCTTGATCGGGTAATGGTTGAGTATTTTTTGGGTTTTAGGATCAATCGTGACCAGCTCGTTTTTACCTTGGACATTCACCAGGATGGTGTGGCTGTTGGAGTCGTATCGGGTATTCCCCACCTCGCCCCCCATTTTGAGGGAAGCCGCCCTTTTGTTGGTCAAGAGGTTGATCACCGTGACCTCGCCGCCCATCTCGTCGGAAACGTAAAGCTCGTGGGTCTCCGGCACGTAGGCCATTCCATCGGGAAAATGCCCGGCTGGAATTTTCGCGATCACCTTCAAGCTTTGGGAATCCAGGACCATCACCTGGTGGTGGCGGGTCACGCTGGCGTAAAGGCGGTGGAGCTCCGGAAGGATGAGGACCCCCGTCACTCCGGGAAAGCCGTTGAGAACGGTGGAAATTTTGGCTTGCTGGGTGTTGAAGACGATAATCTGTCCCGCGCCCATGTGGGAGATATAGAGGGTTCCGGTTTGGGAATCGAGGGATTGGTAGTCGAACCGGGAAACCCCTCCGGTAAGGGGGACATCGGCCTGGAGCCTCAGGAAAGAATCGGGATCGGCCTGGACTTTCGCGAAGCTCAAAAACACCAAAGTGCCGAAAAGGATGAATTGTTTGAAGTTGGGCATAACGGGGGATATTTTACTCAAACGGAACCAAAAGTTGCTAAAAACCATGAACCTTGGCCGATAATTCGCCCCTTTTGAGGACAAGTTTATTCTTGGTGGTCGATCAATCGGTTAATGATTTTCCATTCCGCCTCCGTGACGGGTTGGACCGAAAGACGGGACATTTTGAACAAGGCCATATTTTGGAGGCCGGGAACTTTTTTCAGGAAATCGATGGAGAGCATTTGTTTCAAGGCCTTCCCGTATTTCACGTCCACCATGTACCAGGATGGCTTGGAAGGATCGCTCTTTTCGTCGAAATGGATGTCCTTCGGGTCGAAAGCCGTGTGGTCCGGATAGCCTTCCTTGACGACGGTTCCCACCGCCACGATGCCGCTGGGCTTGCCGCCCGAATAGTAGAAGAACATGCCGTCGCCCTTTTTCATCTGGTCGCGCATGAAATTCCGGGCCGTGTAGTTGCGGACGCCGTCCCAAAAGATAACCTTGTCTTTTTTCCATTGCTCCACCGAGTAGGCTTCCTGCTCGGCTTTCATGAGCCAGTATTTTTTTGGCATAACAACCCCTCTTGCACCACAGAGTGAATAAAGTTACACAGAATAAACCGAAAATCCGAAATTTAATGATTCGGTTTAAAAGACTTACTTTGTGTAACTCTGCTCACTCTGTGGTAAATATTTTTAGGACTCTATTTTTTCCGTCCGCCGCCAACGCTCGAAGCCGCCGATGACGCTGTAGACCTCGCCGAAGCCCTGGTCCAGCAGGTAAGCGGCCGCGCCTTGGCTGGTATGGCCGTGGTAGCAGTAAACCACCAGGGGTTTTTGTTTGTCCGTTTTGGCGACGAAGTCGGCGATGTTGGCGTCGCTTAAATGGTAGGCGCCAGGCACATGGGCCGCCTCGTAGGAGGCGGGGTCGCGCACATCCACGAAAAAGGCCCGGCCCGAGGCCAGCATCTTGCCGGCTTCCTCAACGGATATTTCCTTGAACTCGTCCATGACATCATCACTTTCACCTTCTCCCTTGAGGGGAGAAGGACGGGATGAGGGTGGTTCCAATACTACCGTCACCCTTCACACCCCCTCCCATTTCCCGCAAGGGGCGAGGGAATATATTTAACTTACTTCGGCATCCAGGGCTTCCATTTCAAAACCTGGTTTTCCCAAACCTTCGCCGACTTCGAGAATTCATGATAGGACGACAGGGCGCAAAGCACAAACCCATGCCAGCCGTCGAGGAACCCCAGCCGAAAGAGGAACATGCGGATGAAGGTGAGGCAGGGAACGAGGGTCAGGTAAAGCTTCCAATGCTTGATTTTCTTGGGTTTGACGTTCAGGAGGGTCAAGTCCGTGTAGCGGTCCAGCTTTTCCAGGTACTGGGCGAGGCTGTCGTAAGTGTAATGGTTCATGGGTTCCTGGAGCCTTGAAACCCTGCCCGAGACTTCCAACCCCTCATGAACGGGCTTGTCGTCGAAACGGCCAAACCCTTTTCGAAAAAGGCGAACTTGTGGGTCCGGCCACCAGCCGCAATGCTTGATCCACTTCCCCAAGAAAAAGGCCCGGCGCTTGATCGCGTAGCCCTGGATTTCCCCGGCCCGGGGGATCAGGGCCTCGATCTCCTCGATCAATTTCATCGTCAATTCCTCGTCCGCGTCCAGGGACAAGATCCAGTCGCCGCCGGCCTTGGAAAAGGCCCAGTTCTTCTGGTCCGAGTAGCCTTTCCAGGGGCGGACTAAAACCTTCGCGCCCTTCTTTCGGGCGGTGGTTGCGGTTTTATCCCCGCTTTGGGCGTCCACCACGATAACTTCCACGTTGGAAAAAGTTTTATTGGAAAAAGAAATACTGTCTAAACACCTCACAATGTTCTTTTCCTCGTTCAAGGTGATCACCACCACGGATAAAGATAACTTTTTCATGGCAACCCCGTTTTCGCCACGGATGAACACTGATATACACGGATGAGTTGATTAAAAGGATTAAGTTGATGCCATCCGTGTTTATCCGTGTTCATCCGTGGCAAAACCATTCTTTTGCTTTTGTGGTTCATGGTTAATAAGCGTTTGAACTTATCCATGGCGCTTCAGGATCTCCTTCTCCCAAAGTTTGGCGTAGCGGCAGAAATCATGGAAGCTGTCCAATCCGCACAACACCAGGCCGTGCCACCCGTCCTTGTACCCCTGGCGCGAGATGAAGGTGCGGATAAAGGTCATGAAGGGGGCCGCCGTCAGGTAATAGGGCCAGTATTTTTTCTTCTTGGGTTTCATGGCCATGACGTCCAAGGCCGAATAGCGGTTGATCTTCTCCAGGTACTGGTGGACCGTCTCCACGGGATAGTGGTTCATGGGCTCCTCCATCTGGAGCGTTTGGCCCTTGACTTCAAGCCCCGCGTGCAGAGGCTCGTCGGTGTTGTAGCTTTTGCCCTGGCGGACCAGCCGGAGCTGGAAATCGGGCCACCAGCCGCAATGCCTCATCCATTTATCCAGAAAGAAGGTCTTCCGCTTGATCCAAAAGCCGTTGACCTCCGCGGCGGCAATCGCGGCCTTGGACTCGATTTCCGCGATCAATTCCGGGGTCAACTCCTCGTCCGCGTCCAACGAAAGGATCCAATCGCCGGAAGCCTTCGCCAGAGCCCAGTTTTTCTGGTCCGTGTAGCCCTTCCAACGCCGGACAAATACCTTCGCGCCGAATTTCCGGGCCAGGGAAGCGGTTTGATCCACGCTTTCGGCGTCCACCACGATGATTTCCTGCTTCGGAAAGACCTTTTTGGAAAAACGAACCGACCCCAAGCAGCGGATGATATTGCGCTGTTCGTTGAGGGTGATCAGGATGATGGAAAGCGATGGTTTTTTCACAACAACACCTTTTTCGCCACGGATGAACACGGATGAACACGGATAAATATTTTTGATTCGAAGCTCGGAAAATTAATTTTCTTTAAATCCATCCGTGTTCATCCGTGGAAAATAATCGTTTCTGTTGTGTTTGTCGTTCTTGGCTCATTTTCCCAATAACTTTCGGTAGCGCAGGTAAAAGCCGCTGGTTTTCTTGAAATAATCAAAGATGGAGGTATCCGGGAACATGTGGACCCGCCGGATTTCCATCAAGTCCCCGCCGAACCTGGTCGGCCCGCTGTTGACCGCGACGCCGAAAGTATAGCCAACCCTTTCGGTGATTTGCTTAATTTCCTCATTCACAGCGCCGTAAGGATAGGCGAAAGAAACCACGGGTTTTTTCAGGAAGGCCTCCAGCGCCGCCTTGGAACCAGCCACTTCCCTCTCGATTTCGGGAGCCCGCAGTTCCGTAAGTTTGGCGTGGTTCAAGGAATGGGCGCCAAATTCCACGAGCCCGCTTTTGGCCATCTCCAGGATTTGGGGGGGCCTTAACAACGGTACTTCCGGTTCACCCTTGGGCGTGTCCCAGAAATTCGTCCGATGCCTCCGGTTGCCCAACAAATAGACTACCGCCTTCATCTGGAATTTCTTCAACAGGGGGAATAAATAGCGGTAATTGTCCTCATAACCGTCGTCAAAGGTGAGCACAATGGGCTTGGTGGGCAGGCGCCGGGTGAGGATATCCTCAAAGGTGATGGATTGAAAACCCCGGACCTTTAGGAAGAGCAATTGTTTTTCCAGGTTTTTTTGGGTGACCTGCAGGTTAAACTTGGTGAAAAGGGGAT
>Ga0265338_10008503_pt1 | contig 12448 bp, 7 predicted proteins | sample 42126metaG_FD_193579 | JGI IMG/M metagenome (GOLD analysis project Ga0265338, IMG submission 193579) | Rhizosphere microbial communities from Carex aquatilis grown in University of Washington, Seatle, WA, United States - 4-21-26 metaG | ecosystem: Host-associated > Plants > Roots > Rhizosphere >... | reverse complement strand
GGGGCCCGAGCCGGCCCCCGGGCGGCCCCCGGCGGGGCTCCGGTAGCCGTCGGCCCGCGCGCCGGACATGCGGGGCAGCCGGGCTGCGGCGCGCAGCGCGCTGGCAGCGGCCGCCAGCTGGTCCGCCCGCTCGGCGTCGCCTTCCCGGCCGGCCAGGGCAGCGCACGACTCGAGGCCGCGGGCGATCCCGATCCGCGAGCCGATATCCCGGCTGAGCCGCAGGCTCTCGGTCAGGTAGGTGCGGGCGCGCGCGGTGTCGCCCCGGTCGAGCGCGACCCGGCCGAGGCCGGTCAGGCAGCGGGCGATCTCCGGCCGGGCACCGATCTCCCGCAGGTAGCCGAGCGCGTCGGTGTACATGTGGCTGGCGCCGCCGAAGTCGCCTCGCAGCCGGGCCAGGTCGCCCAGGCCGAGCTGGGCCCGGGCCACCCCCCAGCGGTGGTCGATCGCGTTCATCACCTCGACCGAGGCGGTGGCCAGCTCGGCCGCCTGGCCGATGTTGCCGCGTATCCCGGCTACCGCGGCCCGGATGCCGAGCGCCCAGCCCGCGTTCCAGCCGTCGCCTGCCTGCCGGGCGAGCTGCGCGGCGTCCCGGCTGAGTTGCTCGGCCTCGTCAGGGCGGTCGGTGTGCACGGCGATCTCGCTCAGCAGGTTGAGTCCGGCCGCCGTCCAGAACGCGTCGCCCGCTGCCCGGCACAGCGTGAGGCCGGCCGTGGCCGCCGCCTCGGCCCCGGCCGGGTCGCTCGTCAGGGACAGCTGGGCCCGGCCGATGAGCGCCTGCCCGCGGATCCTGGCCTCCACCGCGGCCGCTTCCGGCCGGGCGAGGAAGTCGTCCAGCCACTCACAGCCGAGCGCGTACTCGCCGCGCACCAGCATGCACGGCCGGATCGCGGTGCAGAGCCGCAGCCCGGGCCCGACGTCACCCTCGGCCAGGCACCGGCTGAGCACCAGCCAGACGTTGGCCGCGTCCGCGTCGTACCGGACGAACACGTCCACCCGGTCCTGCCAGGGCGCGGGCACCAGCGCCATGCCGACGCTGAAGTTCCGCTCGGCGACGCTGAGGACGTGATCGCGGAACCGGTGCTGCACCCGATCGGCCTCGCCCGCCGCGGCCAGCTTCTCCGCCGCGTACTCGCGGATGGTGTCGAGCATCCGGAACCGGGCCTGGCCGAGCACCTCGGGCTCGCGCACCACCAGGGACTTGTCGACCAGGGCGGCCATCGTGTCGAGCACCGCCGCGGCCGGGACCAGGTCGTCGGCGCACACCTGCTCGGCCATCTCCAGCGACCAGCCCGCGAACACCGAGAGCCGCCGCAGCAGCGCCTGCTCATGGCTGGTGAGCAGGTCGTGGCTCCAGTCGATGGCGGCCCGCAGGGTTTGCTGCCGGGGCGCGGCCGCCCGGTCGCCGGTCGTCAGCAGCCCGAACCGGTCGGCCGCCCGCATCCGTATCTGCTCCACCGACAGGGCGCGGACCCGGGCGGCGGCCAGCTCGATCGCCAGCGGGATGCCGTCAAGCGACTGGCAGATCGCCGCCACCGCGGCGGCGTTGGCCGGGGTCAGCGCGAAACCGGGCGCGCTGGCCGCCGCCCGCTCGGCGAACAGCCGGACCGCCTCGGCGGCGGTCCCGTCGGGGGCCGTCACCGCCAGCGGCGGCACCGGCCACACGGTCTCGCCCGCCACCCGCAGCGGCTCGCGGCTGGTGGCCAAGATCCGCAGGTCGGGGGCGGCCGCGAGCAGCCGCCGGCACAGCCGGGCGCAGGCCTCAACCAGGTGCTCGCAGTTGTCCAGGGCGAGCACCAGCGAACGGGCGCGCAGCGCGTCCGCGAGCGTGTCGATGAGCGGGCGGTTCTTCTCCTCGGCGACGCCGACCGCCGACGCGACCCGGGCCACCACCAGGTCCGGGCTGGACACCTCGGCCAGCTCGGCGTAACGCGCCCCGTCGGGGAAATCCCCTTCCACCAGGGTGAGCGCGTGCAGCGCAAGGCGGGTCTTGCCGATGCCGCCGGGTCCGGTCAGCGTCAGCATCCGCCCGGCGAACACGAGCTTGCGCAGCTCGTCAAGCTGCTGCTCGCGGCCGACGAAGCTGTTCGGCTCGGTCGGCAGGTCAGACCTTGTGTCCGTTCCTCGATACACCAGCGCCCCGCTCGGCGGCCTCTGCTCGGGCTGTCCCGTCCGCGGACGGTTCACCTAGTTACATACCCGATTACATAATTCGGATGATGCGCGACCCTTGTGTGAAGTTTAACGTCTTATCTCGTCGGGGTACCCGAGAGCGTCGTTTTTGCCGCGTTGCCCGCGCGGTCAGCTGCAACGCCTGCGGTGCCCCGCCGCGACCGGCTTCCCGCGCGGGCGTTCCCCGCCGTGGCCGTCGCGGCAGCCAAGCCCCGGCCGTCGTGGCCGCAGCCCGTGGGGGGGATGCGGCGGACGGCGCGGGCCTTCGGGCCCGCGCTGCGTTCGCCGCAAGGAACGGTCACGGCGGCTGGTTTAACGTTTCACCCGGCTCCGGTTACCCGCTGGCGGGCTGGCGGTACCAGCCGAGCAGCCGCTGCCGGGCGGCGTCCGGCGCCCCGACCTGGTCCAGCCCGAGCAGGGCGGCGCCCGCGACCGGCGGCACGTCGATCACCCGGGCGACCGCCCCGGGCGCGGCCGCCGCCAGCTCACGGTCGACCTCGGCCAGCAGCAGCGGGTCGCGCGCCTCGAGCAGGCCGCCGCCGAGCACCACCGGCACCCCGGCCGGCGCCAGCCCGAGCCGGCCAAGCGCGGCCGCCGCCATGCCGCTCACCTCGGCCGCTTGCCTGGTGAGGAGGGAGCGCGCCACCGGGTCACCGCCCGCCGCCACCGCCAGCAGCACCCCGGTCAGCCGGTGCAGGTCACCCTGGGCGAGGTCGCCCCGGTGGACGGCGACGGCCACGTCGCGGACCGATCCCAGGCCGAAGCAGGCCGCCGCCGCGTCGCCGAGCGCGGTAGCCGGCCCCCGGCCGTCCCAGCCGCGCATGGCGTGCCACAGCACCGCCCGGGCCAGGTTCCGGCCGCCGCCCCAGTCACCGGTGAGCGTGCCGAGCGCCAGGTACCGCGCCGTCCGGCCGTCGGGTGCGACCGCGACGCAGTTAATCCCGGCCCCGCAGGTCACCGCCACCCCCCAGCGCTGGTCCGGCGTTCCCCCGCGCAGCACCGCGAACGTGTCGTTCCGCACCGCCGCGGACCGCGACCAGCCGCGGGCGGCCAGTGCGGCCGACAGCGCCGCCTCGTCGTCGGGCAGGTCGGCGCCGGCCAGGCAGGCCGAGACGTGCATGGCGATCAGCCCGGAGCCGTCCAGGCCCGCCCGCCCCGCCACCGCGCGGGCCAGCTCGCCGAGCCGGGCCAGGGCGCCGTCGATTCCGTAGTACTCCGGCGACGCGCCGGGGCCGCGCAGCGCCGCCCGCACCGTCCCGTCCCAGCCGATCAGGGCCACGTCGGTCTTGCTGTTGCCGCCGTCGATGGCGAGCACGGCGGGCTCGCCGTCCGGGCGCGCGGTCATGCCCAGGCCAGGAACCGCTTGTTTTCCGCGATGAGCCGGTCGGTCATCCGCTCCGCCAGGTCGTGCTGCCCGATCAGCGGGTGCGCGAGCAGTGCCGCCGCCACCCGCGGGCGGCCGCCGCGCAGTGCCGCGTCCACCGCCAGCTCCTCGTAGGCCGCCAGGTGCGCGGTCAGCCCGCGCAGCAGCGGCGGGAGCGGCGCGGCCGGCACCGGGGCCGGGCCGTCAGGCCCGATCACCGCGGGCACCTCGATCACCGCTTCGTCGGGCAGGAAGTCAAGCGTGCCGCGGTTGCGCAGGTTCACCACCTGCACGTCCCCGGTCGCACCGGGCCCGGTCCCGCCGCCTCCGGCCTGACCGCCTCCGGCCTGACCGCCTCCGGCCTGACCGCCTCCGGCCTGACCGCCTCCGGCCTGACCGCCTCCGGCCTGACCGCCCCCGGTCCCGTCGCCTCCGGTCCCGCCGAGCAGGGCCCCGAGCAGCGCCACCGCCGCCTCCGAGTAGAACGCGCCGCCGCGCCGCCCCAGCAGCTCCGGCTTGGTGTCCAGGCCGGGGTCGGCGTAAAGCCGCAGCAGCTCCGCCTCGATCGCGGCAACCGCGGCCGCCCGGGTGCCCGCCTGCCGCTGTTCGGCCGTGACCGCGTCGTGGAAGTAGTAGTAGCGCAGGTAGTAGGACGGCACGCCGCCAACCGCGTCGAGCACCGCGGTCGGCATCTCGACTCGGGCCGCGATCTCCTCGCGGCGGCCGGACAGCAGCTCAGGCAGCCGGTCGGTGCCGCCCACCCAGGCCGCCCGCTCCCAGGTGAGGTGGTTCAGCCCCACGTGGTCCAGGGACACCGACTCGGGCGGCACGCCGAGCAGCCCCGCGAAGTAGCGCTGGAACCCGATCGCCACGTTGCACAGCCCGACCGCGCGGTGCCCGGCGTCGAGCAGCGCCCGGGTGACCATGCCGACCGGGTTCGTGAAGTCGATCAGCCAAGCGCCCGGCAGCGCCCGCTCCCGGGCCCGTTCCGCGATCCGCAGCACCAGCGGCACCGTGCGCAGCGCCTTGGCCAGGCCGCCCGCCCCGGTCGTCTCCTGCCCCACGCAGCAGAAGTCGAGCGGCCAGGTCTCGTCGCGGCCGCGGGCCGCCTGCCCGCCGACCCTGAGCTGGATGAGCACCGCCGCCGCGCCGTCCAGGCCGTCGTCCGCGTCGCTGGTCCAGCGGACCGTCGCCGGGTGCCCGTGCCTGCGCATGATGCGCGCCGAGACCGGGCCGACCAGGCGCAGCCGCGCCTCGTCCGGGTCCACCAGCACCAGCTCGGTGAGCCGGGACGCCAGCCGGCCGAGCCCGTCCGCCAGCTCGGGCGTGTAGGTGGACCCGCCGCCGATCACGGCCAGCTTCACGACCAGTCCCCCCTCATGAAAGGTCCCCCCTCATGAAAGGTCCCCCCTCATGAAAGGTCCCCCCTCATGAAAGGTCCCCCGTCATGAAAGGTCTCCCTCATGACAGGTCCACCGCGAGGTTGGCGGCGACGGTGGCGCCGAGCTCGTAGCAGGCGCGCTCGCCGGCGGTGCCGACTGCCCCGGTCAGCGTGACCGGCCGGACCGCTTCCCGCCAGCCCATCCCGGCGGCGATGGACTGCACGGCCCGCACCGCGCCGCCGGTGTCGCTGCCGCCGTGCACGTACAGCCCGTACGGCGCCCCCTTCTTGGCCACCAGGCAGGGGTAGTAGACCTGGTCGAAGAAGTGCTTGAGCGCGCCGGACATGTAGCCGATGTTGGCGGGGGTGCCCAGGACGAAGCCGTCCGCGGCGAGCACGTCGGTCACCGTCGCCGCGAGGGCGGGCAGCACCGCGACCTCGGCACCGTCCAGCTCGGGGTCGTGCGCGCCTGCGACGGCGGCCTCGAGCATCGCCTGCAGCGCGGGCGACGGTGTGTGGTGCACGATCAGCAGCCTCGGCATCGCGGATGTCCCTACCCTTTCTTCGCCCAGCCGAGCGCCGGGCCGAGGCGGGTGGCCATGTCGGTCAGGATCTGCACGTAGTCCTCCGGCTCGAAGGTGAACGGGAGCGCGAACGCGACCTCGGTGACCTCGCGGAACGCTGGGTGCGCGTACAGCGTCTGGGCGATCTGGTCCGAGGTGCCGAGGATGTCGGGAGCGAACATCATCCGGGCGGGCCCGTTCGGCGCGGCGGTCCGCGGCATCCGCGCCGCCACGTAAGCCTGGTATTTTGCCCGCTGGGCGGCGGACGCGGAGTCGGTCGGTATCACCACCAGCCCCTGCGACACCCGCCCGCCCGCCCCGGCCGGGTGGGCGGCGCGGAACGCCCGGATGTGCGACAGCTGGACCGCCGCGAAGTCTTCCGACTCCTCCGCCCGCACGACCGACGAGGTGAGGAAGTTGACAGCGTGCTCACCAGCCCAGCGGGCCGACGCGAGCGACGCCCCGCCGTACCACATCCGCGACCGCAGCCCGGGGGAGTACGGCTCGACCCGGGAGGAGAACTGCTCGAACCCCACGGTGGCCGGCAGCTCCGCGGCCGGCTCGCCTGCCGTGAACGACAGCAGCCGCCTGACCCGCTCATAGGAGAAGTCCTGCTGGCCGGCGGTGGCCGGGTAAAGCGCCGTGCGCACCTCGTCCCAGTGGATCGGCGGCCCCACGCTGAAGCCCGGGTTCAGCCGCCCGCCGGACAGGATGTCCAGCGTCGCCAGGTCCTCGGCCAGCCGCAGCGGGTTCTCCCAGCCGAGCGGGATCACCGCCGTGCCGAGCTCGATCCGGCTGGTCCGCTGGCTGGCCGCGGCCAGCAGCGCGACGGGGGAGGAGATACCGTACTGCAGGTGCCGGCAGCGGACCCAGGCCGAGTCGAACCCGAGCCGCTCGCCGAGCTCGATCATCGCCAGCGTCGCCTGGTGCCCTGGCCCCGGATCCTGTCCGTCGAACAGGCCGATCGTCAGGAACCCAAGCTTCTCCAGGGCGGCCCCCGGCTCCGGCATCGGTTGTCCCTTCGGCAGGCCGTCTTGACGGCAGGTCGGCTTGACGGCGGAAAGGCAAAGCACCAAGGTAACAGGCGAGGCGGGCGGCGTTTTCCGCTCCCCGGACCCGCCGGCAATACGCCCCATTTCTCTAGATCCTCTGTCATACTGCGACGGATAACACTCACGATGGGAGGGCGTGCAGTGGCGATCCAGGGACCATGCGCGCCAGTGACCCGGCCGCTGCCATGATCCGCTTCAGCCACGGCGCCGCGACTTCCGTTGGCCGCGTCCGCCAGGTCAACGAGGACAGCTACCTCGCCGTGGCGCCGCTGTTCGTGGTGGCCGACGGCATGGGCGGGCACGGCGCGGGCAACGTCGCGAGCCGGATCGCGATCGAGGAGATGACCGCCTGCGTGGCGCTGCGGCCGCTGTTCGCCGAGGCGGTGCTGACCGCGCTCGAACACGCCAACCAGCACATCATCGAGCGGGATGAGGCCAACCGGATGGGGACCACGGTGACCGGGCTGGCCGGCCTGGAAACCGCGGGCGGCGACCACCTGATGGTGTTCAACATCGGCGACTCGCGCGTCTACCGGCTGTCCGGCCGGCGCTTCGAGCAGCTGACGGTGGATCACTCAGAGGTGCAGGAGCTGGTGCTGGCGGGGGTCATCACCCGGGAACAGGCACGGACCCACCCGCGCAGGAACGTCGTCACCCGCGCCCTCGGCAGCGAGGCCGGGTTGCACCCCGACCACTGGCTGCTGCCCGCCATCACCGGCGACCGCTACCTGATCTGCTCGGACGGGTTGTTCGGGGAACTGCCGGACGACGTCATCGCGCCGCTGCTGGCGGCCGGCCCCCCCCAGTACGCGGCCGAGTCGCTCGTCGGCGCGGCCAACGACGCGGGCGGCCGGGACAACGTGACCGCGGTCGTGGTCGACATCGACTCCGACGATGCCGACGCCAACGAGACGACGCTGCCCCGCGAGGCCCTGCCCCGGACGGTGCCGCCCCGTGGCTGACGTCAGCTACGTGCCGGGTGCCCGCGTCGCGGTGGCCGGCGACTACTGCTGGGCGCTGGCCGAGACGCCGCCGGACTCTCCGGCGGTGGGCCGGACCTGGCGGCAGGTCGGCCAGGGGGCGGCCGCTGACGCCCTGCTGGGCGGCCTGCTCACGGACGGTCTTGGCGGCACGCCCGGGTTCACCCTGCTCGCTGTGGCTGACGACGGTCACTACCGGCTCTTCTGCCGCGGCACCCTCGGGGCGACGATCGTCGTGGCCCCGCCGGCCGAACCCGGGGGCACCGTGGCCGGGGATGCTGTGGCCGGCGATGCTGTGGCCGGGGAGACCGTGGGCGGGGAGGACAGCGCGCCCGGCGACGGCGTGTCGAGTGACGGCGGGCTAAGCGAGGGTCGGCCAGGTGAGGCCGGCCGCACCCGGCTGCGGGTTGACGGGGCCGGGCTGCTGACCTGGCGCGAGCTGGTGGTGCCAGAGGACGCCGAGCGGATCTTCCTCGGCGAGCCGCCGTCCGTCAGCGAGCTGCGGCTGCCCGCGGCGTCCGGCGTGCTCCTTGCCAGCTGCCTCGTCGTTGACCTGACCAGCCTGGCTACCAGGGACACGGTGCCCTACAAGCCCGGCGGGCTGGCGGCAGCGCCCCGGCCGGGCACCCCAGCCGCTGACGCGGCCGCCGGCCAGGGTCCAGCCGACCTTGACCCGGCCGGACAGCCGACGGTCGGGCAGCAGACCATCGCCTTCTTCCCCGACACCATCACCATCACCCACCCGGGCAGCCTCGTCGGCCGCGCAGTCGCCGGCCACGGTGCAGGCCTCGGCGCCGTTGGCGGCGGAGTCCCGGCTGCGGGCGACCCGGGCGCGGACGAGGCTGATGCGGCCGGCACTTACGCCGTTTCGCCGACCACCCCCGCACCCCCGGCAGCTGCCTCGGCACCCCCGCTGGTCGCGGCACCTCCGCTGGTCGCGGCACCTCCGCTGGTCGCGGCCCCCCCGGCAGCAGTCGCGGCACCCCCGGCGGCGAACGGATCGGCGTCGGCCGGTAAGGCGACGGCCGTCGTCGGCGCAGGTCAACCTCCGGCCTTGGCCAGCCCCACGGCCATCAGCCCTGTCCGGTTGACCCGTCCCTCGATGAGCCCCGCTGCGGCGAGCCCGGCTCTGGCGACCCCCGCTGCGGCGAGCCTTCCGCCGGGCGGCCCCCCTCCGTTCGGCACCGCCGCTGCGCCGGCCGCCGGCCCGCCGGACGACACACCCGCCCCGCTGCATGGTTGGCGCTCCGAGCCGGTTATAACCGGCTCGGAGCGCCAACCATCCGCCCGCGACTTCGCGTACGGCTCGTCGGCTGCCCGCACCGCGGTGGAGATGCCGGACGGCCCATCCTCGGTGGCAGGGTCGGCCGGACCCGCCCGGCCCGGCCCGGCCCGGTACCCGGACGTCCCGCCGACCGCGGGCGGGTGGCGGGCGCCCGGGGAGCCGCCGCGCCCCTGGGACGCGCAGCCTGGCTCGCCCCCGCCTCCTTGGCAAGGGCCGGCCGGCCAGCCGCGTTCCCAGGAGACGGCCGCGGAGCCGGGGCCTTCCTGGGAGACCCGGTCCGACCCGGTGCCGACGTGGGGGGCGGCGGCGGGTCCAGCCCGCCTCTGGCAGCCGCCGGCTGCCCCAGCGGAGGGGTCGCTGCCCGGCGTCCCGCCGGTCGGCAGCCCAGGGACGCTGGCCGGGCAGGCCCCGCCGCTGGCCGCGCCGCCGCTGGCCGCACCCGCGCCGCCGATGGCCGCGCCGCCGATGGCCGCGCCGCCGATGGCCGCCCCCGCGCCGCTGGCCGCACCGACGGGCGGCCTGATCGACGTCCCGCCGTGGCTGGTCCGTCCCGGCGGGCCGGCCTCCTCCGGCGGCGGCCTACCGGGCGAGGCCGCCCCGTCGGCCGGGTACCTGCCCACGGCCTCCGGCCCTGCTCCCGTCTCCGGTCCCTTCCCTGGCCCCGCCCCCCCCGGTGCTGGCCCAGGCCCCGGCCCCGGTCAGTCCGTCATGGCGGTGCACTCCGGTGAGCTGTCCGACATGGTCGCCAGGACGACGCCGCCGGACACCATCGGCCCGGTCGTGCCCGCCCTGATCTGCCCGGGCGGGCACGTCAACCCGCCCAGCGCGCCCGCCTGCCGCCGCTGCGGCGCGGGTCTGCCGCACGATTCGGTGCTGGTGCCGCGCCCGGTGCTCGGCGTGCTGCGGCTGTCGCTTGGCGACGTCATCGCGCTGGACCGCGGGGTGGTGATGGGGCGCAACCCGCGGGCCGACTTCGCCGGCCCTGGCGTCAGCGGCGAGGAAAGGCCGCACGTCGTCAAGCTGCCGAGCGCGGACGGCGACATTTCCCGCACCCACCTGCGGGTCACCCTGGACGGCTGGCACGTGCTCATCACCGACCTCAACTCGACCAACGGGACGCTGGTGACGCTGCCGGGACGCGACCCGCAGCAGCTCAGGCCGGGCGAGCCGATGCCGATGCAGCCGGGCACGGTCGTCACCCTGGCCGACGGCATCGACTTCCGCTATGAGGTAACCGAGTGAGCAAGACGCCGGCCGCCCGCCTCGCGCCGCCCGACCTGCCCGGGTACCGGTTCATCGAGCCGGTCGGCGCGGGCGGCAACGCCCAGGTCTACCTGTACGAGCAGGAGCTGCCGCGCCGCAAGGTCGCGGTCAAGGTGCTCAACGAGTCCGCCTTGTCCGATGCGGCTCGCCGCCGGTTCACGGCCGAGGCTAACGTGACCGCTGGCCTCGCCCACCGGCACATCGTCCAGGTCTTCGAAGCCAGCGTGACCCAGGACGGCCGGCCGTACCTGGTGATGCCGTACTACCCGCAGCCGAACCTGTCGGTGCGGGCCCGCCGGTCGCATTTCTTGGTCGCTGACGTGCTGCGCATCGGCATCCAGATCGGCAGCGCGGTGGAGACCAGCCACCGCCAGGACGTGCTGCACCGTGACATCAAGCCGCAGAACATCCTCACCGACTCTTACGGCGAGCCCGCGCTGACCGACTTCGGCATCGCCACAACCACCGGTGGCGACGGCCCCGAGGGGCTTTCCGTGCCGTGGTCGCCCCCGGAGATCCTGTACGGGACCGGGCCGGGGGACCAGCGCGCCGACGTCTACTCACTCGGTGCCACCCTGTGGCACCTGCTGGCCGGCCGGTCGCCGTTCGAGCAGCCGGGCGGCGACAACTCGGCGCTGGCGCTGATGGGGCGGATCAAGTCGGACCCGCCGCCCCGGACCCAGCGGGCCGACGTTCCTGACAGCCTGGAGCGGCTGCTGCGGCAGGCGCTGGCCAAGGACCCGGCCGCTCGCCCGCAGTCGGCGATGGAGCTGATCCGCGGCCTGCAGTCGGTCGAGCAGGAGCTGCGGCTGCCGCTCACCCAGCCGATTGTCCCGGCCGGCGCGGAGCCGCCGCACACCGTCGGCGGCGACACCGTCGCCCGGATGCGGGGCGGCGGCGGGACCGAGACCGACTGGGAACGCGGGCCCGGGGTGGCCGCGATGCCGACTGGCAGCACCCAACCGGGACGAGGGCTGGGCGGTGGGCAGGACAGCGCGCCCGCCGACCCGTGGACCCATGGCGGCCGCCATCGGGCCGCACCCGCGGCGGCCGGGGCTCCGCCGCCAGCAGCCGCTCGGGCCGGCGCCGCCGAGGCCGGCCCTGGCCAGCCCGCTTGGGATGCGGCGCCCGGCGCCGGCTTCCGTGACGCCCCGTCCGCCTGGCGCGGGCCCGGGGTCGCACCCGACCGGTCTGCCTGGCCCGGCGGCCACGCCCCCGCCGCCCCGTCAGCCTGGGGCGGGGCTGCCGCACCGCCGGCCGAAGACGACCCGACGCGGGCGCGCCGCCCGATCAGGCTAGACCCCTGGGGTGGCCCCGCTGGCGCGGGCCGCGCTGGCGACGGCGGCTCGGTACGGGACCGGGCGCTCCCGCCGCCGGCCCCCGACATGACGACGATGGCCCGGCCGGCCGTACTGCACCAGGCGCCCTGGCCCGCTACCGCCGGGTCAGGTGGCGAGCAGGTAACCGCGGGCGCGCACCAGGGAACGCCGCCCAGCCGCCCCTCGCGCCGCGTCCTACTGGCCGGCGGCGGCGCGGCCCTTGCGGTGGCAGTGGCCGCGGCGGCGTTCTTCACCTTCGGCCGGGGCAGCGGCACGCCCGGTGGGACCGGGCAGACCCAGGGGGCTGGGCAGGGCAGTGCGACCGGCGGTGCGACCGCCGCCTGCGGCCAGAGCGCGCTCGGCCCCGGCGCAACCGCCCCCGGCCAGCCGACGGTCACCGCCGAGCAGGCGGGCAGCGGTCAGGTCCGGTTCAGCTGGACCTATGCCAACCCGGTGGCGGGTGACAGCTTCCGCTGGCAGCGGGTGAGCGGGACGGCGGGTGGCCCCGGTGGCGTGGTGGGGAAGCCCAAGCTGGCCGTCTCGCTGCCCCCGGGCGAGACCATCTGCATCGTCGTGCAGGCGCGCCGCGCGGGCGGCCAGGCATCGGAGCCGTCCACGCCCGCCTGCTGGCCCCGCTGAGCCCGGCCTCGCTGGCCCTCGACGCAGGCCCCGCCCGCCACGCTAACCCCACCTGTGAGCGCTGTGCGCGCCGTCATCACCTTGGCGGACACACTTCCCATCACTTCGGCTTGATGGACTCCACTTCCCATCACTTCGGCTGGGACATTTGTTGCAAAACGGGCATGAAAGGGAGCCGAAGTGATGGGAAGTGGGGAAAACGATCCGAACTGATGGGAAGTGGCACGCCGGCCCGGAGGGCGGTCCCGAGGGGTCTGGGGGTCTGGGGGCCCGGGGGCCCGGGGGCCCGGGGGTCTGGGGGTGGCCCGGGGTGGCCCGGGGGTCTGCGGGTGGCCGGGGTGGCCGGGGGTCTGGGGGTAGCCGGGGTGGCCCGGGTGGCCCGGGGGTCTGGGGGTGGCCCGGGGGTGGCTCGGGGGCGCGGCAGTTGGGGCCAG
>Ga0265338_10008502_pt1 | contig 12450 bp, 12 predicted proteins | sample 42126metaG_FD_193579 | JGI IMG/M metagenome (GOLD analysis project Ga0265338, IMG submission 193579) | Rhizosphere microbial communities from Carex aquatilis grown in University of Washington, Seatle, WA, United States - 4-21-26 metaG | ecosystem: Host-associated > Plants > Roots > Rhizosphere... | reverse complement strand
GGCCGTCGCGGGCCGCGCCGGGCGGCTCGCCGGCAAGGTCGCGCTCGTCACCGGCGCCGGCTCGGGCATCGGCGCCGCGACCGCGCGGCGCTTCGCCGCGGAGGGGGCGCAGGTGGCGCTGCTGTCGCGCAGCCCGGAGCCGCTCGAGCGGCTCGCAGCGGAGCTGGACGGGGCCGCGCTCGCGCTGCCGGCCGACGTCTCGCAGCCGGCCGAGGTGGCGGCGGCGGTCGAGCAGGCCGAGCGCGAGCTGGGGCCGCTCGACGTCGTCGTCAACAGCGCCGGCATCGCCTGGCCGATCCCGCTCGGCGAGCTGGAGCCGGAGCGCTGGCGCGAGACGATCGACATCAACCTGTCGGGCAGCTTCTACGTCGCGCGCGAGGCCGGCCTGCGGATGGTCGCCAGCGGCCGCGGCGGCTCGATCGTCAACCTCGGCTCCGAGCTGTCGGTGCTGGGGATGGGGATGTTCGTCGCCTACTGCACCTCGAAGGCGGGGCTGCTGGGGCTGACGAAGGCGCTCGCCGCCGAGCTGGCGCCGCTGGTGCGCGTCAACGCGGTCTGCCCCGGCCCGGTCGTGACGCCGATGCTGACCGGCGCGCACGACGCGCAGACCGACCCCGACGCCGCCTATGCGCACACGCGAAGCCGCGTGCCGCTCGGCCGCTTCGGCGAGCCGGACGAGATCGCCGACGGGATCCTCTACCTCGCCGCCGACGCGACGCTCGCGACCGGCGCGATCCTCCACCTCGACGGCGGCACGACGGTCTGACAGAGCGCCCCCGCCCGCTCGGCCGCACACGGTAGGCGTGCGCGCGACCGAGCGGGCGGGGGCGCCGCGGTCAGGTCCCTCAGCGCATGACGACCGTCATGCCGCCGTCGGCCAGCACCTCCTGCCCGGTGATGAACGACGCGTCGTCGGAGGCGAGGAACAGGATCGTGCGCCCGATCTCGTCCGGGTCCGCCATCCGTCTGAGGATGCGGTTGGCGCCCGCCATCTCGTCGCGCAGCCGCTCGCCGTCGGGCGCCTTCGCGAGGATCTCCTCGACTGCGGGCGTGCCGACGACGCCGGGCGAGACGCAGTTCACGCGGATCGCCGGGCCGAGGTCGCGCGCCATCGAGACCGTCAGCGCCCGCACCCCGCCCTTCGAGGCGCAGTAGGCGGCGCGCTGCGGCTCCGCGAGCGTCGCCAGCACGGAGGCCATGTTCACGATCGCGCCGCCGCCGCGCGCGCGCAGGTGCGGCGCGACCGCGCGCGAGCAGTGGAACGTGCCGTGCAGGTTGATCCCCAGCACGCGGTGCCACTCCTCGTCGGTCTCCTCGTCGACGGCGTGCCAGGAGGCGACGCCGGCGTTGTTGACGAGCACGTCGATCCCGCCGAAGGCGCGCAGCGCCTCCTGCACCATCCCGTCCACGTCCGCGACCTGCGCGACGTCCGCCGCGACGGCGACCGCGGAGCCCCCCAGCTCCACGATCGCCGCTGCGGTCCGTTCGGCGCCGTCGCGATCGACGTCGGCGCACACGACGCGGCCCCTCTCGGTGCCGAAGAGCCGCGCCGTGGCCGCGCCGATGCCGGTCCCCGCCCCGGTCACGATCACGGTTCGATCGCGGAAGCGGTCGCGCGCCGGCGCCGGATGTTCGAGCGCGCTCATCAGAACTGCGGCTCGAAGCTGTCGACGTTCGATCTGTCGATCACGAGCGGATGCCCGGTCGACGCGCCCGGCGGGAAGACGCCGACGTAGCGCGGGATTCTCTTGCCCGCGAATGCGCCGACGAGCGTCTCCAGCGCGACCGCGCCGTTCTCGCGCGGGGTGTGCCCGGTCGTCATCTCCAGCTCGCCGTCCTTGATCGCCTGGATCGACGCTCTGCCGGCGGCCTGGTCGAACAGCTTCACCTTGCCGTTCAGCCCCGCCGCCTTCACCGCGCGGATCGCGCCGACGGTCATGTCGCTGTAGATCGAGACGATCGCGTCGATGTCGGGGTGCGCCTTCAACAGCGTCTGCGTTCTCGCCAGCGCCGTCGCGGTCGTGAAGTCGCCGGGGATCATGTACTTGAAGTCGAGGTTCGGGTGCGCTCTGGCGGTCACGGCGACCGCCTGCGCCATCGCCTTCGAGACGGTGATCAGCGGCGGCCCGTTGAGGACGGCGATCGTGTGGTGGCCCGGGAGCCGTCTGGCGATCGCCTCGAGCCACGCCTTCGCCTCCGTCACGGTGCTGTCGTTCTGCACGTGCGCGAGCGTGCCGGGCGACCACTGCTGCACGCCCGCCGGCTTCAGCCCGCGGTTGCAGATCGGCGTGAGCGCGGTGACGACAACGATCCCCTTCGCCGGCGCCTGGTGCGTGAGCACGGGGCACATCGTGTTGCCGTCGAGCGCGACGATCAGGTAGGCGTCGAAGCCGCCGCGCTGGATCGCGTCCTGGACCTGCTCGAGCTGGCGCTGGGGGTCGTACTGCGGGTCGAACGCGGTGACGTCGAGCCCGAGTCTCTGCGCCTCCTGCGCGACGCCCGCGTTGAAGGCGACCTGGTACTGGTCGCTCGTGCCCGCTCTGAAGAAGGCCACCTTCGGCTTGTCCGTCTTCGTGGTGATCGTCGTGCCGTTGCCGAGGTCGAGCGTCACGCCTCCGCCGGCCTTCGCGGTCGTGCTCGTCCCTGCTCCGCCTGACCCGCTCGATCCGTTCGACCCGCAGCCCGCGAGCGCCCCGAGCCCGAGGCACAGCAAGGCCAGCCACATCCACCGTCGCATCCTCTCTCCTCTGTCCGTGGGGGCAGACCGGTTTGATGCGAACCGGTCCGTCACATCGGACGATAACCGAACGGCGCACCGCGACGCAAGGCCGCCGGCGCGCCCGGCCGCGCGGTGCCGGTGCTCAGGCGGTGCCGGTCGCTCAGGCGGCGGCGCGCGCCGGCGGCAGGTAGGCGTCGACGATGCGCGTCGCCATCGGCAGCAGGTGGCGGCCGGCCTCCTCCGCCCCGAGCACGTGGCCGGTCGCGTACGCGCCGTTCATCAGCAGCACGAGCTCGCGCGCGAGGCGGTCGGGCTGTCTCGCGCCGGCGGCCGCGGCCAGCTCGCGCCAGCGCGCGCGGAAGAACTCCTCGTGCGCCGCGATCACCGGCCGCGCCGGGTGGTCGGCTTCCGGGAACTCGCTGCTCGTGTTCTGGAACGGGCAGCCGCGGAAGTCCTGCTGGCGCAGGCCGCCGGCGATCCATCTGACGATCGCGAGCAGCTTCGCGCGCGGCGTGCGCGCCCTCCCGACGGCCGCGTCGACCTCGCCTCTGAGGCGCAGGCTGCGGCGCGCGAGGAACGCCGCCACCAGCTCGTCCTTCGTCGCGAACTGGCGGTAGATCGTCATCTTGCCGAGGCCCGTCTCGCGGACGATCTCGTCCATCCCGACGGCGCGCACGCCGCGCGCGTAGAACAGCTCGTCGGCGACGGTCAGGATCTGCTCGCGGGTGGCGGCGGCGGGTGTCCGGGGCATGGCGTGACGGATCGGTCCGCCACGATGCTAGCGGACCACGCCGCCGCCGGCCGGCTCAGCTCGCCTCGAGCGAGCGCAGGTCCTCGAGCTGCTGCTCGGACATCTCGCGGCCGCCGAGGCGGGCGGCGCGCTCGGGCTGCGGCAGCACCTTCGTCGACAGCGTCGTGAGGAACTGGCCGGAGCTGATGATCACCCCGATGATCAGCTGCGCCGCGCGCTCGATCGACTTCGCCGCGTACAGCGGGCCGCAGTCGACCGGCACGAAGCCCAGGTCGGTGACCAGCTGCGCCACCGTCGCGCGCGCCGCGTCGTCGTCGGTGGCGAGGAAGATCGACACCTCGTACGGCTTGACGAGGTCCGGGCACAGCTCGAACAGCTCGATCGGCGTCGTGTTGAACGCCTTGACGACGTGCGCGTTCGGGATCTGCGCCTGGATCTTCTGGGCGATCGACAGCTCGAACGACGGATAGTCGAGCCCGTCGGGGACATCGTGGTTGTTGACGTCGATGACGACCTTGCCGTCCCACGTCGCCGGATCGTCGACGAGCGCGTTTGGATCCGCGTCGCGGATCGTGTAGAGCAGCACGTCGCCGAAGCGCGCGGCCTCGTCGTTCGTGCCGGTCTTGATGGTGTGCGGGCTGAGCGCCGCCGCCGCCTCGGCCTTCGCGACGGTGCGCGAGCCGAAGAACACCTCATGCCCCTGCTCGGCCCACAGCAGGCCCAGATGGCGGCCCATGTTGCCCGTTCCGATTACGCCGATCTTCATGTCTGCTCCTCGTCGCTTTCCATGTCGATACCCGCTTCCCGCACGACCGCCAGCACGCGGTCGAGGTGCGCCTCGATCCCCGCGCGGTCGGCCTGCGGCAGGCGGAAGGTGGCGCGCTCGATCCCGGCCTCGGCGCAGATCGCCAGGTAGCCCGGATGGAGCGGCGTCATGTTCAGGCTCACGCTCACGGCGCGGCCGGCCTCGGCGGCGCGGGCGCGCAGCTCGGCGACGCGCGCGAGCAGGCCGCCGAGGTCCTCGATCGCGTTCGGGTACCAGCCGTCGCCGAACGCGAGCACGCGCTCGAGCACGCGCGGCCCCATGCCGCCGACGAGGATCGGCGGGTGCGGGCGCTGCAGCGGCTTGGGCCACGACCACATCGGGCCGAACGCGACGTGCTCGCCGGCATAGCTCGCCTCGTCCTGCGTCCAGATCGCCTTCATCGCCTCGATCCGCTCGCGCATGACGCCGAAGCGGCGGTCGAAGTCGGTGCCGTGGTTGGTGAGCTGCGTGCGGTTCCAGCCGCCGCCGACGCCGAACAGGAAGCGCCCGTTTGAGAGCAGGTCGAGGCTCGCGACCTGGTTGGCGGTGACGATCGGGTCGCGCGCGATCACGAGGCAGATGCCGGTCCCGATCTTCAGCCGCTCGGTGGCCGCCGCGGCCGCCGTCAGCGCGACGAACGGGTCGAGCATGCGCGCATGCGGACCGCCGGGGGGCGGGTAGAGCGACGAGCCGTCCGCCGGCACGTGCGTGTGCTCGGGGAACAGCAGGCACTCGAAGCCCCGCGCCTCGACGAGCCGCGCCAGCTCGTCCGGGCGCGGGATGTCGATCGTCGGGTAGATGTCGACGCCGATCCGCATGGGAGCGATCTAGTGGACGGACCGCACGACGCCGCCGTCGACGCGGACGGCGGAGCCGGTCGTCGCCGACGCCTGCTCGGAGGAGAGGTAGACGACGATGTGCGCCACCTCCTCGGGCCGCATCCAGCGGTTGATCAGCGACGACTGCCAGCCGGGGCTCGCGAGCAGCTGCGCGGCCGCCTCGTCAACCGTCGTGGCGCCCGCGAGCACGCCGTCGTCGACGAGCCGCTGCAGGATCGTCTCCGTCGCGGCCGTGCGCGTCGGGCCGGGCAGCACGCTGTTGACGGTCACGCCATCGCCCTGGATCGACTCGGCGAAGCCGCGGGCGACCGCCATCACGGCCGCCTTGCTCATGCCGTAGTGGACCATCTCGCGCGGGATGTGGATGCCCGCCTCGCTGGCGACGAAGACCGCGCGGCCCCAGCCGCGCTCGACCATCCGCGGCAGGTAGTGGCGCGAGAGCCGCACCCCGCTCATCACGTTGACCTGGAAGATCAGCTCCCAGTCGGCGTCGGCGATCTCCCAGACGGGGTCCATCTTGCCGAAGCCGACGTTGTTGACGAGCACGTCCACGTCCGGGACCTGCTCGATCAGGGCCTCGCAGCCGGCGGCCGAGCCGGCGTCCGCGGCGACGCCCCGCAGCCGCTCGCCGCCGCCCAGCTCCGCGATCGACTGCTCGACACGCTCGCTCGACAGGTCATGGACGACGACCGTCGCGCCGGCCTCGTGCAGGCCCCGCGCGATCGCCTGGCCGATGCCGGCGCCGGAGCCGGTCACGAGCGCGGTGCGCCCGCCGAGATCGATGTGCACAGATCCTCCTGCTGGTCGATCCTACATATTGCTATCTGGGACTTATACCGGATAGCCGAACAAGCCGTCGACGAAACCTCCGTCATCGGGCGCCACGCTCGGATAGACTGCGAGCGTTACATTCATCGGTACGCCATTCGTGTCCCAGCACGGAGGGCGGAGAGGATCGCAGCGTGTCGCGCACCGCCAACTCGGTGAGCCCACCCCCCACAATGCCGCGCAGCACCGCCGCGGTGCCGGACCATCGCGGCTTCGGCGGCAACCGCGCAACGGCGCGCGTGCTGCTGGTACTCACGCAGTTCGCGGGCGACAACGCCTCCCACGGGGTGAGCGAGCTCAGCCGCGAGCTGAACATGACGAAGAACATGACGCACCGCGCGCTGCGGACGCTCGAGGACTTCGGCTACCTGGTGCGCGACGCGACGCACACCCGCTACGAGCTCGGTCCGGGCGTGCTCCAGCTCGGGCGCCTCGGGCTCCCGCCGCTCAACCTGCCGCAGCTCGCGGAGCCCTACATGAGGCGACTCCAGGAGCTGAGCGAGGAGACGGTCAGCCTCGCGATCCGCTTCGGCGAGACGGCCATCACGATCGCCGGCCTGCGCGGCCGCGGCGACGTCGCGCGGCGCGTGCCGTTCGGGCGCGCGGTCCCGCTGCACGCGAGCCCCGCCTCGCGCGCGATCCTCGCCTACCTGCCCGACGACGAGATCGAGGCCTATCTCGCCACCGCGACGCTCAAGCGCTTCACGCCCACAACGCTCGTGACCCCCGAGGCCGTCTGGAGAGAGGTGGCCACCGTGCGCGAACGCGGCTACGCGCTGTCCTTCGGCGACCACGTCCACCGCGGCGCGACGGGCATCGCGTTCCCCGTGCTGGCGGGCGACGGGACCGCCCACGGCTCCGTCACGATCGCCGGCCCGTCCGACCGCTTCACGCCCGAACGCCGCCTCGAGCTGATCCCCGAGCTCAACGAGATCATGTGCGAGCTCAACCGCCACAGCCGTCTCTACCCCGCCGAGCAGCCCTCGGCGCCGACGCCGGCATGACGGCCACGAACTCGTCCGTCGGCCAGGTCTTCGACGTGCTGGGGCTGCTGAGCGGCGGCGGCGCGACCGGCATCGGCGAGCTGGCGCGCAGACTCGCCGTGCCGCTGAGCACGGCGCATCGCGTGCTCGCGACGCTCGAGCAGGCCGGCTACGCCGCGCGCGACACGGCCGGCAAGAGATACCAGCTCGGCCTCGGCGCACAGGAGCTGACGCACGCGCTGCTGCGGCGCTTCCCGTTGCAGGCGGCCTCCCAGCCAGTCCTGCGGAGGCTGTCCGGCGCGACCGGCGAGACGATCGTGCTGACCTGCCGCATCGGCTGGTACGGCGTGCGCACGGCGAGCGCCGAGGGCTGGCACGAGATCCACGCCGCGCCGCGCCTGGGCCAGACGTCGCCGCTGGCGTCGACGGCCGGCGGACGCGCGATCCTCGCGTTCCACGACGAGGCGCAGCTCGCGCAGTACCTGCGCCGGCACGGCGGCGGCGCGAGACGCACGGCCGCGCTCCGCGCCGGCGTCGCGGCAATCCGCGAACAGGGCTACGTGCTCGACCGCGACGACGACGGGCGCAGCGACATCGCGCTGCCGCTGCGCGACGAGGCCGGTGGCGTCGCGGCGTCGCTCGCGATCGAGGCGGCCGCCCCGGAGGGCGGCGCCCGCGGCGAGCGCCAGCGGATCGCGCGGGTGCGCTCCGCCGCACAGGAGATCGAGCGGCTGATGCGGGCGCGCCCGGAGCTGGCGTGCGACCCGTTCGGGCATCTCCCGCCCGACGCGCTCACGCCGGGCTTCGACGGCGGCTGAGCGGGCGCGCCCAGCCGTCATGCAGCGGCTGCGCGCTCGGCGCGGGCGGCCTCCACGCGCTCCTGCGAGCGGGCGATCGCCTGCGACTGGTCGCGCTCCTGCAGGCGCGGGAGCACCTCGGTCGCGAACAGCGTGAGATTGTCCTTCGCGTCCTCGTGCGTCATGTCGCCGCCCTGCGCCATCACGAGCAGGTGGCCGATGCCGCCGGCGTGCTCGTCCAGCTCGACGATCTGCTCGTAGACCTGATCGGGCGTGCCGGTGAAGCCGATCGCGGCGGAGACGAAGTCCTCGGCCGTGACGCCCTCGCCGGTGCCGGCGCCGGAGCCGATTCTCAGCACGCGGCCGTCGCGCGTGGTCGCCGGGAAGTGGTTGCCGGCGCGGCCGCGCGTCTGGTTCTTCTTCAGCCAGGCGGCGTTGCCCTGCGGCGGCATGTAGCCGGGCGGGTTGACGAACGCCTCGCCGACGATCGACGTCGTGCGCAGGTAGCCGGCGACGTCGTGCAGGCGACGGTGGCCCTCTTCCTCGGTGCGCCCGACGCCGACGAGCACGCAGTAGGCGAAGCGGTCCGGGGTGGGGAACGCCTCGCCCATGTCGAGCCGCGTCGTGCGGTAGGCGTCGAACAGCTTCTGCGCGTTCCAGCCGCCGAGGATCGTCGCGAAGCGGTGGCCGCGTCTGGCGACCTCGACCGCGGTCGAGATCGAGCCGCCGGTGACCCACACCTCGGGGCGCGGCTGCTGGTAGGGGCGCGGCCAGATGTTGACCTGGCGGAAGTGGTGGAACTCGCTCTCCCAGTTGAACGGCCCGTCGTGCGTGGTGAGCGCCTTGAGGATCAGGTCGTGCGTGTCCCAGAAGCGCTCGCTGATCTTGACCGGGTTCGAGTTCGCCGGCGAGATCTCGTACGGCGCGCCCTTCACGAAACCGACCTCCAGCCGGCCGCGCGAGACGACGTCGATGTAGGCGATCTCCTCGGCGAGGCGGATCGGCTCGAAGCGGTTGGCGACCGGGAAGCCGAGCCCCAGCAGGCGCGCTCTTCTGGTCTGACGTGCGAGCATCGCGAGCGGGATCGTCGCGGAGGCCGACAGGCACGTCGCCGTGCTGTGGTGCTCGTTGACCATGACGTTGATCCCGAGCTCGTCGCACAGCATCCACTCGTCGAGTCGCTGGTTGACGACGTCAGCCGCGAGCTTCGGGTCGAGGAGCGAGTTCGGCAGCGTCACGCGCAGCGAGTCGACCTCGCCGGCCTCCTCCCATGCCTGGTGGTAGGGCTGCTCGGAGAAGTGGTAGACGTCCATGGTGGTGGGCTCCTTGGGGGTCAGCCGGCGGTCGCGACCGAGGCGTCGGCGGTCGAGTCGGCGAACGCCAGCACCAGCTCGGCGAAGCGCTCGGGCTGCTCGACGTGCGGGTAGTGGCCGGCCTCCTCGACCAGCTCGAAGCGGGCGCCGGGGATCTCGGCGGCGTAGGCGCGGCCGTAGTCGGGCGCGACGATGCCGTCGCTCGCGCCCCACACGACGAGCGTGGGGACCTCGATGCGCCGCAGCCAGCGCCGCAGGCTCGGATCGTGCATGTACGGTCTCCAGCCGAAGTACGTGTAGGACTCACGGCTGCGCGCGATCCCGAGCAGATCGCGGTCGGACATCGTCGAGTAGTCGCGCGTGCGCTTCGAGGCGTCGTGGTAGGCGCGCGCCGTCAGCTCGGCCTGCGAGATCGCGAACATGTCGGCGATGTCGCGGCTCTCGCGGTCGCCGACCTTGATGCCGAGCGGGTCGGCCAGCACGAGGCGCGCGATCCGCTCGGTCGAGCGCACGGCGACCTCGGCCGCGACCCAGCCGCCGAACGAGGTGCCGAAGACGGTCACGTCGCGCAGGTCGAGCTTGCGCATCAGCTCGAGCTGGAACAGCGCGAGGTCGCCGACGGAGCGGAAGTCCGCCGGACGGTCGGAGTGGCCGAAGCCGGGCTGCCACGGCGCGATCACCTCGAAGCGCTCGGTCAGCAGCTCGAACCAGCGGGCGCTCGGGTCGATGCCGTCGACGGAGTGCAGGAACAGCAGCTGGGGTCCGGCGCCCGCGCGCACCAGCTCGATCTCGATGCCGGCGACCTCGACGGTCTCGACCGGCGTCTGTCCGCTCTCCTCCACAACCAACCCTCTCGTTCGTAAATTCGAAAGCTATGCCATCTTATAGAACGATCGAGAGAGCGTCAACGCGCAGCGAGGCGGGCGCACAGGGCGCGCACGATCGCGCACTGCCCGGCAAGCGACGGGTGGATCCCGTCGTCGAGTCGCAGCGCCTCGCCGGCGTCCACCGCCGCGAACGCCTCCGCGAGGTCGAGCGGCGCCTCGCAGGTCTCCAGCAGCGCCGCTCGCGTCGCCTTCACGTCGGCGGCGTTCCACGACACGGGCGCGCCTGTGACGAACGGCGAGCGTGCGAGCAGCTCCATGTCGAGCTCCGGCGGGATCATCCACAGCGTGCGCGCGCCGGCGTCCGCCGCCATCGCGGCGAGCGCCCCGGCGTTGCGGCGCGTCTCGCGGGGGGAGACGAGCGGAACGGTCGGCGCGAGCCGCGCGTGCTTGGCGTCGTTGACGCCGAGCAGCAGGATCACCCAGGCGGGCTGCTCGGCGGCGACGAACGCGAAGCGCTGGAGCAGGTTGGCCGACGTGTCGTCGGAGCGACCGAGGTTGACGACCTCGATCTCGTCGTCCGGCCGCGCCTGCGCGAGCAGCTCTGCCAGCAGCTGCGCCCAGGACTGCAGGTCGTTGGTGAGCGAGTCGCCGAACGCGACGACGCGCTCGCCGGGCGCAAACGGCAGCCGCGCGACCGCGTCGGCGACCGCGGGCTCGGCCAGCAGTTCCGCGGCGGCGGCCCGCACCCGCTCCGCGCAGCGCTCGCGCACGCGCGCGACCAGCGCCGCGCCGCCGCCGGGGAAGACGTCGGCGACCTCGTCGAGCGGGCGATGGCGCGGCGGCAGCCCCAGCATCTTCTCGGGGTGCAGGAACTGCGCCAGGTACTCGGGCGAGCCCGGCGTCGCCTCGTGTTCGTGCATGCGGATCAGATCTCCTCGTTCGTGGTCGGCGCTCGCCCGATGCGCTCGTCGAGCGCGCGCAGCCGCACCGCCAGGTGCAGCTCGAGGCGCCGGTCGGGCTTGCGCCAGTCCGCGCCGAGCACCTCGTCGAGGCGCTCGAGGCGTTGGTAGAGCGTGTTGACGTGGACGCCGAGCGCGCGGGCCGTGTTGTTGAGCTGGCCGGCCTCGGCGAAGAAGGCGGCGAGCGTCTCCAGCAGCGCGCCGCCGCGCTGCGCGTCGTGCTCGAGCACGGGTCCGAGCGCGCGGTCCAGGAAGCCGCGCAGGCCGGCCGGCTCCTCGCCGCCGAACACGAGCCCAAAGAGGCCGAGCTGCCCGGCCGTCGCCGCCTCGCCGTCCCGCTCGAGCGCGTCCAGCACGTGCAGCGTGCGCCGGGCCTCGGCGTACGCGTCGCGCAGGCCCTCGACGCCGCTCGCGGGGCCGGCGGCCCCGAGCGTTGGCGCTCTGCTGTCCGCGCTCGTCAGCGTCGCCGACCAGCGCCGTGCGACCGCCGGCGCGTCGGCCGCCGGCACGAGCGCGACGATGCGGTCCTCCAGCTCGCTCGCGAGGCCGTCCTCGTCGAGCGCGGAGCAGCGCGCGAGCACGAGCGACCAGCGCGTGGCCGACTCGGCCACGCGCGCGACGACGACGACGTGCTCGCGCTCGAGGTCGACCCCGAGGCGCGCGGCGCGGCGCACGAGGCCCGCGCGATCGGCACGCCCGCCGCCGAGCAGCTCCTCCAGCAGCTGGCCGCGCAGGCGGTGCTCCGTCTCGCTGCGGCAGCGAAGTTGGAGGATCAGCGCCGCGACGAGCACCGCGCCGCACTCGAGCAGCTCCCGGTCCGCCGCGTCCGGGCGCTCGCGCAGCAGGCGCAGCGCGCCGAGCACGAGCGTGCCCTCGGCGACCGGCACCTCCGCGACCGCACTCGCCCCCGCTGCGGCTGGCGCGCCGGCGACCTCCAGCAGCGCGCCGTCCGCGTCGACGAGCTCGAGCCGCCCGCCCAGCACCTCGGCCATCGCCGCGAGCACCTCCGGCAGCGCGGCGCCCTCGAGCACGAGCTGCGCGTGGCGCTCGTGCAGCGCCGCCGACAGCTCGGCCCGCGCGCGCGTGGCGCAGCCGTCGCGGTCGGCGCGAGCGAGCTGCTCCTGCGCGTCGCGCAGCTCGTGCTGAGCGTCGCGCAGCTGGTCGGAGAGGCGCAGGTTCTCGGCCGCGATCGCCGCCACGAGCGGATCGAGCTCGCGCAGCCGACCCAGCGCCAGGACGGTCTCCCCGAGCGCCGCCGGCCCGTCCGCGCGACGCACCTCTTCCCGCACCTGTGCCAGGCTGCTCATGCGTCTCATGGTGGTCCTCCGCTCGTCGGTCGGCCATGGAGATCTCCACCGGTCGTGCGGGCGCCGCGCCGGCGATCTCCTCCATAGGAAGCGCCGCGGGCCCGCTCTAGCTTCGTCCGGTCCCACGACGAGGAGAGAGAGCATGCGACGGTCAATGCTCGTGTCGTGCGCCGCGCTCGCGCTGCTGGTGAGCGCGTGCGGCGGCAGCGGCACGTCGAAGCAGGGCACGTCATCGACGAGCCCCGCAGCGAGAGCGGTTTCGGTCGACGTCGGCACCGGCACGCCGATCCGGGTCAAGACGTCCAAGCCGCGCATCGCGCTG
>Ga0265338_10008501_pt1 | contig 12450 bp, 12 predicted proteins | sample 42126metaG_FD_193579 | JGI IMG/M metagenome (GOLD analysis project Ga0265338, IMG submission 193579) | Rhizosphere microbial communities from Carex aquatilis grown in University of Washington, Seatle, WA, United States - 4-21-26 metaG | ecosystem: Host-associated > Plants > Roots > Rhizosphere... | reverse complement strand
ATTGTGGGGTATCGTGGACTTCGTTCACCTGGGGAATTTCCGCCCAGACCAGGATTCCCGCCTTGTCGCACAGGCTGTAGAAATAATCGCTGTGCTGGTAATGTGCGCAGCGGATGACTGTGCAGCCCATTTCCTTGATGAGCGAAATGTCCTCGTCCAAATCCGCCTCGGAAACTGCCCAGCCCTTGTTGATGCGATCCTGATGTTTATCCACGCCGTGCAAATGATACGGCTGGCCGTTCAGAAAAAATCCCTTGTCCGGATCAACCGAATAAAACCGCAAGCCCAGCGGCTGCTCCACCGAATCAACCACCCCATCCACCGAACGCAATTCAACCACCGCCTTGTAAAGATACGGGTCTTTGCGCCCGTTCCACAAATGCGGCTGAGGCACCGTCACGTGCAACCAATAGGGTGCGGTTACGCCCGATGCGAGCGTGATTTTTTCCTCGCTGCTGGCCACGGAATTTCCATCAGCATCCAACACTGTCGCGATCAATGTTTGCGATTGATTTGTTTTCGTTCCGTTGGAAATTTGAGCCGTTACGTCCAGCACTGCCTGCGTCTGCGAAACACTCGTTTGCAGCCACGCGACACCCGGCGAACCGTGGTCGGTTGGAGTGAAGTTTTCCTCGCCCGTCACGAGCAGATGCACCGGGCGATACAATCCGCCATAAACCGAGAAATCGCCGCTCAACGGCGCGATATCCGGAAATTTGGTGTTGTCCACGCGCACGGCAAGCAGGTTTGTGCCCGTTTCGGACAACTGCTTTGTGATTTCAAAACAGAATGCGCCAAAGCCGCCGCGATGTTCGCCCAGCGATTTGCCGTTCAAATAAACGTCGGCCACCAGGCTCGCTGCCTCGAACCGCAGAAAATACCTTTTGCCGGCCTCCGGCGTAATGTCCAGGTCGCGCCGATACCAGCCTGGCCCGCGATAAAAATCCTTTCCAAGCTGCGCTTCTTCCCAGCCCCAGTTGTGCGGAATCGAAACCGCCTGCCAACTGGAATCTATCCAATTCGGGTCTGCTGGACTCATGGCTTGCCCGGACAGGCCGGCCGGATCGCCTTGCATGAAACGCCAGCCTGAATCCAGCAGCGTGCTTTCGCGGGCAAATGAGTTGAAGGAAAAAATGAGAGCGAGAACGAAAAAGGATAATTTGCGCATGAACCGAATCATGCCAAAACTCATCCCGGGGGCAAGCGCAACGTCGAGTCCAGTGGCTGCACGTCAGGCAACTCCTTGGCCAAATTGGCGCCGCCGAGCTCTGCCAGCCGCTCGCCAGCCGGACGCACGCGCGTCTGGAAGCTCGCCGCTGCATCATTGAACGCCGAGTTCGCGCGATCCAGTCCAGCGCGGATTTTTTCGAAGTGTTCCGTGAATTTTACCACCCGCGCATAAAATTCCTGGGCTGCTTCGGCGATCTTCTGCGCGTTCTCCGTCTGCGCGTGTTGCTGCCAGCTCACGCTTACCGAACGCAGCAGCGCGATCAGCGATGCGGGTGTCGCCAGTAAGATCCGTTTCTCCGCAGCCCAAATAATCAAATCATGGTCACCCTCCAGTGCCGCGCTAAACAACGATTCCGCCGGCACGAACAGCACGACGTAATCCAGCGCGTTAGGAAACTGGCGTGGATAATCACGGTCGGCCAGCGCCTTGATGGTGGCTTTCAATTTCGCCGCATGCGCCGCCAGTGCCTCGGCGCGTTTTACCGGCTCGGCGGATTCCAGCGCGTTCAGAAAATCAAAATCCGGCACTTTCGCATCCACGATGATGAAGCGGTCGCCCGGCAATTTCACCACCAAGTCCGGTCGGTTTTCGCCTGATGACGTCTGCTCTGTAAAATCGCAATGCGCGCTCATGCCCGCCGCCTCGACGACGCGCCGCAGCGTTTCCTCGCCCCAACGTCCGCGTGCCTGGTTCGAGTGCAGCACCAGCCGGAACTGCTGCGTCTCCTGCGCGAGCAACTGGTTGGATTGCGCCAGCGTTTCAAGGTGCTTTTTCACCTCACCGAGCGCGGACGATTGCGCCACGCTGCTCGCCTGTAAATTTTTCTGGTAGGTTTCCAATTGTTGCTTTAGCGGCTCGACCAAGCCTTTGATGGCTTCCTGCCGCTGCGCCAAATCGCCCTTGGCCGTCTCCTGAAATTTGCCGAACGACTGTTCCGCCAGCCGCAAAAATTCCGGTGCACTTTGCTTTAGTGCATCGGCGCTCAACGCCTTGAAAGTGTCGCGAAAGTCGGCCAGTGCCTTCGACTGCAATTCGCGCTGCTCGCCGAGAATCTTCTCCGCCGCCGATTGATTTGCCTGCGCGGTGGCGAGCGAAGTCTTGGTTTGGGAAAGTTGTTCGCGTGTCTGCGCCAGTTCGGTTTCGCGCTGTTTGAGCTGCTGGCGTAATTCCTCCTCCAGTCGGTTGTCCGCCGGAGCCACAATCTGTTTCCGCGAGCCAAACAGCCAGCCGATGAACAAACCCAATCCGCCACCAATAAAGAAAGCGAAGGTGAGCTGGATTCCGAGGGGCATAAATCAGAAATGCGCGATGACTTCGATTTCCACGCTCGCGCCTTTGGGCAAGGCGGCGACTTGAACTGTCGAGCGCGCCGGAAAATCACTCGTGAAATACTTCGCGTAAATCTCATTCATGCCGGCAAAGTTCGCCAGGTCAGTCAGAAACACCGTGCTTTTCACGACGTTGGCGAACGTAAGCTTCTGGTCGTCCAGGATTGCCTTCACGTTTTGAAGGACGCGTTCTGTCTGGACCTGAATGTCGCCGGTGACAAGATTGCCGTTTTTCGGGTCAATCGGAATCTGGCCGGCGCAGAAGAGCAGGTCGCCGACACGGACGGCGTGGTTGTAGGGTCCGACGGCGGCGGGCGATTTTGTCGGTTTGATGATTGTCTTCGTCATGGGTTGATGGTTAAGAATCGAGACCAGGCAATCAAAGATATTTCGCCAAAATCGGCTTTAACGCGGCCACGGTTTTTTTCGGCCACAATTTCTTGTCTGTGAGAAAGGTGTTGTTCAGCGCGGAATGACACGGCCAATTTGGCTCCTCCGGAATTTTGGCAATCACGGCTGCAACTACCTTTTTGGCGGTGTCGGCATTGCGGTGGAGATTGGCGATGATCATTTCCAACGTGACGTGTTCGTCTTCCTTCCAGCAATCGTAATCGGTCGCCATCGCCAGCGTGGCATAGGCAATTTCGGCTTCGCGCGCGCATTTGGCCTCGCCGAGATTCGTCATGCCGATGACGTCGTAACCGGCGTTGTGATTCGTCAGGGATTCCGCACGGGTGCTGAACGCCGGGCCTTCCATGTTCACGTAAGTTCCGCCGTCATGGGCGGTCGCGCCGCAGTCGCGCGCCGTTTGCAGGAGAACTTTTCGCAGTTTCCCACAAACCGGGTGCGCGAACGAGACATGCGCCACGATGCCGCGCCCGAAAAACGTGTGGTTGAGCGACTGCTTGGTGCGGTCGAGGAACTGGTCAATGAGAACGATGTCGCACGGCTTGTATTTTTCCTGCAAGGAACCGACGGCGCTGACGCTGATGATCCATTGCACGCCGAGTTTTTTCATCGCCCAGATATTGGAACGATGATTCAGTTCGCTGGGCAGAATCCGGTGACCGCGACCGTGCCGCGGGAGAAAAACCACTTCACGCCCGGTGAGCCTGCCCGTGAGCAAATCGTCGGACGGCGGCCCGAACGGCGTCTTGACCTTCACCCATTTCTGGTTCGTAAAACCTTCGATGCCGTATAGCCCCGTTCCGCCGATGATACCGATGCGATGTTTTGACATGGCGGATTTTATAGCATTTGGAGACGAAAGGCCGCCAGCATTTTCCCGACTGGCGCTGGCAGGATGATTTGGTAAGCTGGGGTCATGGAATTGTTTCAACGCATTCTCAAGACGGCGGTCGAGGGCGGCGCCTCAGACGTGCATTTGAAAATCGGAACGCCGGTCATCTTCCGCATCAACCGCGAACTGGTCGCCATAGATTCTCCGTTCCCGACGGCGGACTGGATGAACAAAATCGTCGAGACCATCACGCCTGTGCATTTGAAGAAGCGGCTGAACGAGGAGCACGAAATTGATTTTTCCTATTTTGTTCCGAACATTGGCCGCTTCCGCACGAATCTTTTCCAGCAGCGCAGCCAGTGGTGCGTGGCCATGCGCTTTGTCAAAACACTCGTGCCGAGCTTTGAGGAACTCGGCTTGCTGGAGCAAATCAAAAAAGTCGCGGAATCGCCGCGCGGCATCGTCCTGCTGGCGGGCTCTACCGGCTGTGGAAAATCCACGACGCTCGCGGCGATGGTCGAGCACATCAACAGCAATTTCAAAAAACACATCATCACGCTCGAAGATCCGGTGGAATACGCCTTCGAAGACAATCAATCGGTCATCGAGCAGCGCGAAATCGGCCTCGACACGGTTTCGTTTCATCACGCGCTCCGGAATGTCCTGCGCCAGGACCCGGATGTGATCATGATAGGCGAAATGCGCGACGACATCAGTTTTGCCGCCTCGATGAGCGCCGCCGACACCGGACACCTGGTCCTCTCCACGCTGCACACGACGAACGCGTCGCAATCCATCACGCGCGTTTTGGAATTTTTCAAGTCCGAGGAGCGCGAGCAAATCCGCCGGCAACTGGCTGGCGCATTGCGCGGAGTGATTTGCCAGCGCATGGTCCCCACGGTGGATGGCAAGCTGACACCGGCGCTGGAAATTCTCCTCAACACGCCGCTGGTCAGGAAGCTTATCGAGGAAAACCGGCTGGACAAATTACCCGCCGCCATTGAGACGAGCACGGACGATGGGATGCTTACGTTCAACCAGTCGCTCTTCAATCTTGTCAAGGCCGGACGCGTGACGGAGAAAGAAGCGCTGGCCAAGGCCAGCAACCCGCAGGCGCTGGAGATGAATTTCAAGGGCATCTTCCTCGACGAAGGCCGACGGATTATCAGTTGAGCAGGATTGTCCTCCTCATCGTCCTCGTTCTCGTAATCGAAATACAATCCCATCGAGGACGAGGAGGAATGGAATCGAAAACTTGAGTTGACTTAAACACGACTTTCTGTATCGTGTATTATTAAATGCGTGTTTCCAAGAAAACAGATTATGCTTTGCGAGCCTTGTTCACGCTGGTGGATCATTTTGGTGGCGCGCCGATTCCGATTCGCGAACTCGCGCGTCGTAACGACGTTCCCAAACGCTTTCTCGAGCAAATCATGCTTGATTTGAAATCTCAAGGATGGGTGAGCAGCGTGGCTGGAATCCGCGGTGGGTATGTCCTCGCCAGAAGTCCAGCCAAGATCACGATGGGCGAGGTGGTTCGGCATTTCGATGGTATCTTGGCCCCAATTGACTGTGTTTCGGTGACAGGCTACCAGCGTTGTTCGCAAGAGCCGGTCTGCCGGTTTCGCCGGGTTTTTCTCGATGCGAGAAACTACGTCGCCGGAGTGATGGACAAGGCGACACTGGCCGAGGTTGCAAAGAGTGCGCCAGTGTCCAAACGCGAGGTTTCGGCCGGTTTTATTGGCGGAGAAGGCATCTAAAATAATTTCAAAAAGACTGTTGACAGATTTTGAAATCCGTAGATAATAACGACATATTAAGTCGTTATTTTGATATGGACGCGATACAAACCAAAACAGAGAGCGATGCCGGCGAAAAAACTGGCTGGCTGGAGATTGTCCGCCGACAAGTCGGTTCATTGCGATTCGGAGTGGTGCAAATCGTCGTGCACGATTCGCAGGTGACGCAGATTGAAAAGACCGAGCGTGTGCGGTTGGATAAATCACGCGCCCAAACAATTTAAGCCGACCAGAACACTGGAGGCAAAACCCAGAAACAAAACAGGTGCCAACCGGGAAAACCGGAGGCCGTATGAAAATGAAATCAAAAAACATGAAACTAAACCGATTGATAATCTTGGCAATTGCCGGGCTGCCATTTGCCTTTCCGGCATTGGCGCAAGACAACACCGCCACCAATTCCACGGAGGCTGCGGAGATTCAAACCTTGAAACAGGAAATTCAGGCGCTCGACCAAAAGGTTCAGGCCCTGGAACAGCGGCACGACGCCGAACAACAGGCGCCCGCCGACATCTCCAAGGAGCAGATTCAGACACTGGACCAGAAGGTCCGCGTCCTTGAACGGTTGCGCGAGAATGATCAGGACGCGGCGGCGGCGGTGGCCAAGGCGCAACCGAAAATATCCCTGGGCGCCGGCGGCTTCAGCTTCAGCTCGGCAGATTCAAACTTCGTCGCCACGCTGCACGGCCTGGTGCAGGTGGACAGCCGCACTTTCCAGCATGATAATCATATTCAGGGCAACGACGGCATTTTGCTGCGGCGGGCGCGCCCGATATTTTCGGGCACGGTCTTCCACGACTTTGATTTTCAATTCACGCCGGAGTTCGGCAACGGCACGCCCGGCGCCGCCAGCGCGGCCACCGCGCCGAGCATTTACGACGCCTTTGTGAATTACCGTTATTCGCCCGCGCTTCAGATCGAGGCGGGCAAATTCAAGCCGCCGGTCGGCTTGGAGTATTTGCAGTCGGACTCGTTCATGTTCTTCAACGAGCGTTCGCTGGCCACGGATTTGATACCCGGCCGCGATCTGGGCTTTGAACTGCACGGCGACCTTGACGGCGGGTTATTGAGCTACGCCGCGGGCATTTTCAACGGCGTGGGCGACGGGCAGAGAAACACCAGCAACACCGCGTTCCAGAATAACCGTGAGCTGGACGCGCGACTGTTTGTGCAGCCTTTCAAGAAATCCAAGACCGTGGCGTTGCAAAACCTTGGCATCGGCGTCGGTGGCAGTTGGGGCACTTCGTCCATCACCAACACGCTCGGGCTGCCGAACACGACGGGCGGCACGTTGGCGGGTTTTTACACGGACGGGCAGCAGCAGTTCTTCGCCTACAATCCGACCGGCGGCGGGGCGGTTGTAGCCCACGGCACGCACTGGCGTCTCTCGCCTCAGGGCTATTATTACTACGGCCCGTTTGGGTTGCTGGGAGAATATGTGATTTCAGATCAGGGTGTGGAAAACAGCGCCACGCTTCAGACCGCAAATTTGAAGAACAAGGCGTGGGATATCGCCGGGGGTTGGGTGTTGACGGGTGAAGACGCAACCTACACCGGCGTGACACCGCGCCATCCATTTGATCCGCGAAACGGGAATTGGGGCGCATTGCAACTGGTGGCGCGCTACGCAGAATTGGATGTGGACAAGGCGGCGTTCCCGATTTTTGCCAACCCGGCCACTTCGGCTTCCGAGGCGCACTCCTGGTCGGTGGGGCTGAACTGGTATCTCAACAAAAACATCCGCGTGAACACGAGTTTCTCCCGCACGACCTTCACAGGCGGCGGCGGCGCGGGCACGACTGTGCCTGCGGCGGTGACCCAGCATCCGGAGGATGTGTTGTTCACCCGCGTCCAACTTTCGTTTTAACCAGACAAAACCTAAAATTTATAAACATGAAAACTTTTCTGAAAATTCTACTGGCCTCGACGCTCGCCATTTCTGCGGGCGCGAAGGAGATCAAACTGTTGAACGTTTCCTACGACCCGACGCGCGAGCTGTATGTGCAATACAACGCCGCATTCGCGAAGTATTGGAAAACGAAGACCGGCGACGATGTGGTCGTCAACCAGTCGCATGGCGGCTCAGGCAAACAGGCGCAGTCCGTCATCAACGGCCTTGAAGCCGACGTGGTGACACTCGCGCTGGCGTATGACATTGATGCAATTTCGCAGCAAGCGAAGTTGCTGCCCGCCGACTGGCAAAAACGCCTGCCCAACAACAGCACGCCCTACACCTCGACCATCGTGTTCCTTGTGCGCAAAGGAAATCCGAAGGGCATCAAGGATTGGGATGATGTGGTGAAACCGGGCGTGTCGGTCGTTGTTCCAAATCCAAAAACTTCCGGCGGCGCACGCTGGGCCTATCTGGCGGCCTACGCTTACGCGTTGGAAACTTACGGACATGACGATGCGAAGGCGAAGGACTTCATCACGAAGCTCTACAAAAACGTGCCGGTGCTTGATTCCGGCGCGCGCGGCTCGACGATTACCTTTGTTGACCACCAAATCGGCGACGTTCTGCTCGCGTGGGAAAACGAGGCGCACCTGGCGTTAAAGGAATACGGCGCGGACAAGTTTGAAATCGTCACGCCCCCGTTGAGCATTCTGGCCGAGCCGCCGGTCGCGGTCGTCGACAAAAATGCGAAGCGCCACGGCACGACCGAAGTGGCCAAGGCTTATCTCGATTACCTCTATTCGGACGAAGGCCAGGAAATCGCGGCGGAAAATTTTTATCGCCCGCGTAACGAAGCCATCGCCGCGAAATACGCCGCCAACTTCACTCAATTGAAATTGGTCACGGTGGACCAGGAGTTCGGCGGTTGGGCAAAGGCGCAGCAGACGCATTTCGCTGATGGCGGCGTCTTCGACCAAATTTACGCGCCATGAACCGGTAATTCGTTCCTCCAAATGAGGGCGGCGGTTTGCGTCCATCTGGCCGCCGCCCTCGCAAAACCAAAATTGAATATGACTATCGCCGACAACCAATACCAAACCGTCGCAACGCCGCCGCTGACGCGCCGCCGCTCCATCGCCGCCCTGCTTGCGCCGCTGGATCAAATCGCTGTCCATTCGCCGAATCTCGTGGCCAATTACGAGGCGAAGTTTGACGCGAACGGCAAAACTTACGAATTGCCCCGCTACCTGTTTGTCGGGCCGAAGGGCGGCGATACGCCGATCCGCGTCGGCATTTTTGCGGGCATCCACGGCGACGAACCGGAAGGCGCGCACGCGATTGTCCAGTTCATCAAGTTGCTGGAGGCAAAACCGGAGCTGGCCGCCGGTTATTATTTGTCATTCTATCCGGTCTGCAATCCGACCGGTTTCGAGGACGGCACAAGATTGTCGCGCGGAGGAAAAGATTTGAATCGGGAATTCTGGAACAACTCCGACCAGCCGGAGGTCCGCCTGCTCCAGGCCGAACTGATTTCCCGTTCGTTTCAGGGCATTATCTCCCTGCACACCGACGACACGAGCGACGGTTTTTACGGCTTCGCGCACGGAGCGACGTTGACCAAAAATCTCATCGAACCCGCGTTGGAGGCCGCCGGGAAACTGCTCGCGCGAAATGATAACCGGATCATTGACGGCTTTCGCGCCCGTAATGGCGTCATTACCGACAAATACGAAGGCATTTTGAACGCGCCGCCAAAAATACGACCACGCCCGTTTGAAATCATTTTGGAAACGCCCGCCGCGCCGCCGGAGTATCAGAAGCAAGCCGCCTTCGTCGCGGCGTTGCAGACCATTTTGACCGAATATCGCAAATTCATCGCCTACGCACCCAACTTGTAAAAATTATGAGCAAAATATACAATGACATCACTGAAACCATCGGCAACACACCGCTCGTGCGGCTGAACCGCACGGCGAAGAAACACGGCGCCCTCGCCGACGTGCTGCTCAAGCTCGAATTCTTCAACCCCCTCTCCAGCGTCAAGGACCGCATCGGCATCGCCCTGATTGACGCCGGACTCAAGGCCGGAAAGATCAAGCAGGACACCGTCATCATCGAACCGACCAGCGGTAACACCGGCATCGCGCTGGCGTTCGTCGCAGCAGCGAAGGGATTGAAACTGATCCTGACCATGCCCGAGACGATGAGCACCGAGCGACGTAAGCTGCTGAAGATCCTCGGTGCCAAGCTCGTTCTCACCGAGGGTGCCAAGGGCATGAAAGGCGCTATCGCCAAGGCTGAGGAATTGAACAAGCAGATTCCCAACAGCTTCATTCCCCAGCAATTCTCCAATCCAGCCAACCCGGAGATTCATCGCAAGACGACCGCCGAGGAAATTTGGCGCGACACGGATGGCAAGGTGGACTTCATCGTCGCAGGCGTCGGCACCGGCGGCACGATCACCGGCGTGGCGGAGGTCATCAAACAGCGCAAGCCGTCATTCAAGGCGGTTGCGGTCGAGCCGGTGAAGTCGCCCGTTATTTCCGGCGGAGCGCCTGGACCGCACAAGTTGCAGGGCATCGGCGCAGGATTCATCCCCGTCAACCTGAACACCAAGATCGTGGACGAAGTCATCAAGGTGGACGAGGCGGATTCGGGTCCGATTTCGAAGGAGGTCAACCAGCTTGACGGCATTCCCGTCGGCATCTCGAGCGGCGCGGCGATCTGGGCGGCGTTGCAGGTGGCCAAGCGTCCCGAGAACAAGGGCAAGACCATTGTCGCCATCGTGCCATCGTCTGCGGAACGTTATCTTTCCGCCTGGTTGTTTGCCGACGTGAACACGGATTCGGATGACATTAGCGGCTTGCTAACACCGGCATAAAAGTTTTTGCTTTTGCGGTTTCAAAATTGTGCCGACCAGACAGACAGGGGCAAAAAAAATCAGGGTGTTGCCGGGCTTCAGATTGACGCTCGGCTTCACTCTCTTTTATCTGGGGCTGATCGTGCTCATTCCGCTGATGGCGGTGTTCATCAAGACGAGCACGCTGTCGTGGGCGCAATTTTCGCAGACCGTTTTCTCGCCGCAGGCGCTCGCCGCGTATCGCCTGAGCTTCGGCGCGTCTTTTTTCGCGGCGTTGATCAATGCGGTCTTCGGTTTGATCGTCGCGTGGGTTCTGGTGCGTTACAGTTTTTTCGGGAAAAAATTCGTGGACGCGCTGGTGGACCTGCCGTTCGCGCTGCCAACCGCCGTCGCGGGCATCACGCTGGCCACGCTTTACGCGCCGAACGGCTGGATCGGCAATCTGCTCGTGCCGTTCGGCATCAAGGTTTCCTACACGCAACTCGGCGTTTTCGTCGCGCTCACGTTCATCGGCCTGCCGTTCATCGTGCGGACCGTCCAGCCGGTGCTCGAGGATTTTGATCCGGAACTTGAAGACGCCGCCGCGAGTCTTGGCGCGAGCCGCTGGCAGATTTTCTGGCGCGTCATTTTTCCGACGCTCACGCCGGCGCTGCTTACTGGCTTCGCGCTGGCGTTTGCCCGCGCGCTCGGCGAATACGGCTCGGTCGTTTTCATTTCCAGCAACATCCCGATGAAGACGCAGATCGTCCCGCTGCTCATCATGAGCGAGCTGGACGGCTTTCAATATGCCAAGGCAACCGCGCTGGCCGTCGTGATGCTCGTCGTTTCGTTCCTGCTGCTGCTCGCCGTCAATGTGCTGCAATGGTGGAGTAATCGTTACAACACGAACAACCTCGCATGAGCGCTGCTGAACAAATCAACGCCCCTCACCGCATGGCCGAACCGGCGTTCGTTCGCCGGCTGCTCATCGGCATTGCCCTGGCATTCATGGCGCTGTTTCTGGTCATACCGCTGGTCTCCGTTTTCGCCGAGGCGTTGAAACTGGGCTTCGGCTACTATTTTCAGACGCTGCGCGACCCGCTGACTTTGAGCGCGGTCAAACTGACCTTGCTCGCCGCCGGGATTTCCGTTCCGCTCAATTGCGTTTTCGGCGTTACGGCGGCCTGGGCGATCGCAAAATTCGATTTTCGCGGCAAAAACATCCTGCTCACGTTGATTGACCTGCCGTTCTCGATTTCGCCGGTGATTTCCGGTTTGATCTACGTCCTGATTTTCGGCGCGCAAGGCTGGTTCGGCCCGTGGCTGCAGGACCACAACATAAAAATCATCTTCGCCGTGCCGGGAATCATCCTCGCCACGATCTTCGTCACGTTCCCGTTCGTCGCGCGCGAATTGATCCCGCTCATGCAGGCACAGGGCCGCAACGAGGAGGAGGCCGCGCGCGTGCTCGGCGCCAGCGGCTGGCAGACCTTCTGGCGCGTGACGATTCCGAACATCAAATGGGGCCTGCTTTACGGCGTGATTTTGTGCAACGCGCGGGCGATGGGCGAGTTCGGCGCGGTCTCGGTCGTCAGCGGCCACATCCAGGGCCAGACGAACACCATCCCGCTGCACGTCCAGATTTTGTATGAATCGAACAATTCCACCGGCGCGTTCGCCGTGGCGTCGCTGCTGACATTTCTCGCGCTCGTCACGCTCGTGCTGAAGACCTGGGTGGAACACAAAAACACCGCGCTGCGCGGAACCGCATTCACGCCCGTGCCGATTGCCAATAAAGCGACCTGAAAACTTATGAGCGTCGAAGTCCGCAACATCATCAAAAAATTCGGCGGGTTCACCGCGCTCGACAACGTGAACCTGAAGGTCGAGTCCGGCGAGCTGGTCGCGCTGCTCGGCCCGTCCGGTTCCGGCAAGACCACGCTGCTGCGCACCATCGCCGGCCTGGAATTTCCCGACAACCCCGGCACGGCGCAGGTCCTGTTTTACGGCGAGGACGTGACGCAGATTCCCGCGAGCGAGCGCAAGGCCGGCTTCGCCTTCCAGCATTACGCGCTCTTCCGGCACATGACCGTTTTTGAAAACATCGCGTTCGGTCTGC
>Ga0265338_10008500_pt1 | contig 12451 bp, 8 predicted proteins | sample 42126metaG_FD_193579 | JGI IMG/M metagenome (GOLD analysis project Ga0265338, IMG submission 193579) | Rhizosphere microbial communities from Carex aquatilis grown in University of Washington, Seatle, WA, United States - 4-21-26 metaG | ecosystem: Host-associated > Plants > Roots > Rhizosphere >... | reverse complement strand
GACAGCGGTGGCGATCAGGTCACCTTGCGCCGTTGCTGGAACTGATCGCCACGCCACACGCCGACCTGCATCACCTCACGCAAGACGGCCACCGCGTCCCACACATCGGTGTAGCGCAAATACAACGGCGCCAAGCCGAAGCGCAGCACGTCGGGCGCACGAAAATCGCCGATGACACCTCGTTCGATCAGCACCTGCATGATTGCGTAGCCATCCGGATGCGCGAACGACACCTGGCTGCCGCGGCGTGACGCGTCGGCCGGCGTCAGCGGTGAGAAGACATGCTCGGCACATTCGTGGGCGACCAGCGCCAGGAACAGGTCCACCAGGCGCACCGATTTCGCGCGTAGGTCCGCCATCGGTACCTGCAGCATCAGGTCAACGCCAACCTCCAATGCCGTCAGGCTCAGCACTGGCGGCGTGCCGACCACCGCGCGCGCGATGCCCTGTGCGGGGCGATATGTGGGATCGAACGCGAACGGTTCGGCATGGCCTAGCCAGCCCGTCAAGGGCAGCCGCAAGCTGGACTGCAAGTTCGGTGCGACGTACAGGAATGCTGGCGCGCCCGGGCCGCCGTTCAGATATTTGTAGCCACAGCCTACCGCGAGATCGACATCGTCTGCTGCAAGCTGCACCGGCACCGCGCCAACCGAGTGCGACAGGTCCCATAGCACCAGCGCACCTGCCGCGTGCGCGGCACGGGTGACCGCGGCCATGTCGTGCATCGCTCCGGAGCGATAATTCACATGGGTCAGCAGCAGCACCGCGACATCCGGGCCGAGCGTGTGTAGCGGATCGTCCACGACGCGCAGTTTATGGCCGCGCCCGAGCAGTGCTGTCAGGCCTTGCGCCATGTAGAGGTCAGTCGGAAAGTTGCCGGTCTCCGTCAGGATGACGGAGCGGCCGGGGCGCGCATCCAACGCCGCGGCCAGAAGCTTGAACAGGTTTACCGACGTGGAATCCGCCACCACGGTGCTGCCTGGCGCGGCACCGATCAGCCGGCCGATCTTCTCGCCGACCCGCAATGGGAGATCGATCCAGCCGTGTTCCGTCCAGGCACGGATCAGGGATTCGCCCCATTCGTGTGCCACCATGTCGGCGACCCGACCCGGCGTCGCTTTCGGCACCGGGCCGAGTGAATTACCGTCGAGGTAGATTATGCCTTCTGGCAAGATGAAACGGTCGCGGAACGGCGCCAGCGCATCGGCGGCATCCAGCGCCGCCAGCGCATCGCGCGTGATGGGCGGCACTCAGTCGTCCTTCTGCAGCACCACGCCCGCCGTGGTGCCGCCATCGATGGTCAGCGTATGGCCGGTGACGAAGCTGCCGGCTTTCGAGGCCAGGAAGACTGCCGCGCCGGCGATCTCGTCCGGTTCGCCGATGCGCTGCAACGGCACGTCGCGCGTCGCCTTGCGATAGCGCACCGGATCGGTCCATAGCGCGCGCGCGAAATCGGTGCGCACGAGGCCAGGCGCGATGGCATTGGCTCGGACGTTCTTCGGACCCCACTCCACCGCGATGTTGCGCGCCAACTGCATGTCGGCTGCTTTGGAAATTCCGTACAGGCCTAGCGACGCCGAGCCCCGGAATCCTCCGATCGACGAGATGATGATGAACGAGCCGCCGCCACGTTCCGCCAGATGCGGACATACCATGTTGGCGAGCCAGAAATTGCTGCGCACGTTGGCGCCCATGACGCGTTCGTAGACCTCGTCGGACGCACCTGACGCCGGGCCGAGATACGGATTGACGGCGGCATTGCTCACCACGATGTCGATGCCGCCATAGTGGGCGATGGTCTTGTCCACCAGGTTTTGCAGGTCTTCCTTGCGGGCAATGTGGCAGGGGATCACCGTCGCGTCGCCGCCGCGCTCGCGGATCGACGCAGCCACTGCCTCGCATGCATCCGCCTTGCGGCTGGATACTACGACTTTGGCGCCATGCTCGGCCATCCGTTCGGCGATGGCGCGGCCGATGCCTTTGCTGGAACCGGTAACGATGGCGACCTTGCCGGTCAGGTCGAATAACGACGACATGGGCGATACCTGCTGTTCTTGGCGGGATGGGTTACCCGTGAGTATGCTGGGTGCCAGGAAACGTCAATCGGGCGAGAATCATGCCGACGCAACGCACCACCGTCTATCGCCATGCAGAACTGCGCCGCCTGCTGCATCCGCAAAGCGTCGCGGTGATCGGTGCCTCGGCGCGGGTCGGTTCGTTCGGCGAACGGGTGCTGCTGAACCAGCAGAATTTTGCCGGGCGGACCTATCCGGTGAACGCGCGCTACGAGAAGATTGGAGAGCAGACCTGCTATCCTTCGGTGGGTGCGCTGCCGGAGGTGGTGGATTGCGCGGTGATTACGGCGGCGCGCGACGCGGTGGAAGAGATCGTGCTGGACTGCGTGAAAGCCGGCGTCGGCGGCGTGATCATCTTTGCATCGGGCTATGCCGAAATGGGCCGCGAGGACCGGATCGCCGCGCAGGAGCGGCTGGCTGCGATCTCGCGCGAGACCGGGCTGCGTATCGTCGGACCGAATTGCATTGGGGTAGTCAATGCGGTTCTCGATTCCCGCATCACGTTTATGAACATCACGCCGATCCCGCCGCCGCGGGCGCACGCGGTGGGAATTATCAGCCAATCAGGGGCGTTGGGTATGGCTCTGGCGCAGGCGGTGGTGCGGGGCGCCTCGTTCAGCCACGTGATGACGTCGGGCAATTCATGCGACGTGGATATGGCGGATTTTGTGAGCTACCTGGCTGACGATCCGGCCTGCACCGCGATCGCCTGCGTGTTCGAAGGGATGGCGTCACCGGAGCGGCTGTTGCTTGCAGCGGACTATGCATGGCAGCGCGACAAGCCGCTGGTGGTCTACAAGATGGCGACCGGCGAGGAGGGCGCCGCGGCGGCGATGTCGCATACCGGATCGCTCGCCGGCTCGCACGCTTCGTATCGCGCGGTGTTCCGGCACGCTGGGGCGGTACTGGTCGAGAGCTACGAAACGCTGGTGGAGACTGCGTCGTTCTTTGCCAAGGCGCCGCCGCCGAAAGCCAAGGGCGCGGCGGTGGTGGCGGCGTCGGGTGGCGCAGCGATCATGGCGGCCGACCGTGCGGAGCAATACGGGGTGCCGATGCCGCAGCCGGGCCGGGAGTTGCACGACCTGCTGGCGTCACGCATTCCGGATTTCGGTGCGGCGCGCAATCCTTGCGACGTCACGGGGCAGATTCTGAATGACCCGGAGTCGCTGAATGTCTGCGCCGGGGCGTTCCTGAACGATCCGCAATACGCAACGCTGGTCGTGCCGATGACCTATGGGTATGCGGCGTCGGCGGCGCGCATTCCGGTGTACGATCGGCTGGCGAAGGAAGCCGGCAAGATCGTTTGTATCGCCTGGCAGGCGGAATGGCTGGAGGGGCCGGGCGTGAAGGAGGCGGAGGAGTCGGATCGCGTTGCGTTGTTCCGCTCGATGCCGGCCTTGTTCGCTGCGCTGGCGGCGTGGACCTGGCGCGCCGACCGACGCGCGGCGGAACGTGAAACGATCGTGCCTACGCCAGCGGAAACGCTGCGCGCCGCGAGTGGAATGATCACCGCGGCCGGGGGCCGGACGCTGACCGAACGTGAGGCGAAGGCCGCGCTGGCGCTGTATGGCGTGCCGGTGGTTGGTGAGCGCCTGACGGACAGCGCCGATGACGCGGTGGCCGCCGCGGAGGCGCTTGGTTATCCGGTGGTGTTGAAGGTTGAATCGCCCGACCTGCCGCATAAGACCGAGGCGGGGGTTATCCGTTTGAACCTGCGTAATGCCGACGAGGTGCGGGCGGGCTTCGATGCAGTGATGGCCAACGCGAGGAGCGTGTCGCCACCGCCGCACATCAATGGCGTGCTGGTGCAGCCGATGGTGCCGCAAGGTGTGGAGATGGTGGTCGGGGCGCGCATCGATCCGCTGTTCGGGCCACTGGTGGTGGTCGGCCTCGGCGGCATCCTGGTGGAGGTGCTGAAGGACACCGCGTTGGCGCCTGCGCCGGTGACGCATGCGGACGCCCGGGCGCTGTTGGGGTCGCTCAAGGGGGAAAAACTGCTGCATGGGTTCCGTGGCGCGCCGGCGGTGAATATCGACAAGTTGGCGGACGTGATCTGCCGTATTTCACGCTTTGCCGCCGACCATCGCGACACGATCGGCGAACTCGACGTCAATCCGCTGATTTGCGCGGGAGATCGGATCATCGCCGTGGACGCGCTGATCGTTCCCGCGCGCCGCTGATGCACGTCGCGGTCGTCGGTGCGGGGATCGTCGGCGTTAGTTGCGCCCTGCACCTGCGCCGCGCGGGACACGACGTCAGCTTGCTCGATCCGCGGCCGCCCGGCACGGCGACTTCGTTCGGCAATGCCGGAGGGATCGTGACAGGCGCCGTGGTCCCGAACAGCACTCCGGCCCTGCGGCGCGATTTGCACCGCATCCTGTTCGATCGGAACAATCCGGTACGGCTGCGCTGGTCCTACCTGCCTCAATTGACACCGTGGCTGCTGCAGTTTCTGCGCAACGGCAGCGACACGCACGTGCGGCGGATCGCGCGAGCGCTGCAGCCGCTGGTGTCGAGCGCCTACGAGGCGCATCGGGAACTGATTGCCCTGTCAGGCGCTGACGGCATCGTGCGGCCGGTCGGGTGGTTGAAGGTCTATGCCAGCGAAGGTTCGTTTGCCGGTACGCAGTACGAACGCTCCATCATGGCAGAGCATGGCGTGCGGTTCGACGTGTTGGGACGCGACGAGATCAGGCAACTCGAACCGGCGTTGGCGCCGCGATTTGAGAAGGCGCTGTTCCAGCCGGACAGCGCGTTCGTCTCCTCGCCGCGCAAGCTGACCGAGGCCTATGCTGCACACTTCGCCCGCGTCGGCGGCGTTGTGGTGCAGGAACGCGTGCGCGGCGTTGCGCCGGAATCCGGCGGGGTCATGCTGGATTGCGAGTTCGGCTACCGCCGGGTTGACACGGTGGTGATCGCGGCCGGCGCATGGTCGAAGGAATTGGCGCGGCAGGTGGGCGACCGCGTATTGCTCGATACCGAACGCGGCTACCATTTGAATCTCGAACGGGGTCAGGCGGGGGACCTGCGCCGCGCTGTGGTGTTTCCCGATCATGGCGGTTTCGTTCTGGCACCGATGCAGGACGGCATCCGGCTGACCAGCGGCGTGGAACTTGCCGGCCTGGCCGCGCCGCCGGACTTTTCCCGCATTCGCCGGCTGATCCCGCGCGCGCTGGAGGTGCTGCCTGGCCTGTCGTCGCAGGTGACGCGGCAGTGGATGGGCTACCGGCCGTCCACGCCGGATTCACTGCCGGTGATTGGGCGGTCGCCGCGCTCGCCGCTGGTGTATTATGCGTTCGGCCACCAGCATCTGGGGCTGACGCTGGGGCCGATCACCGGACGGTTGATTGCCGCTTTAGTGAGTGGCCAGCGGCCCGAGTTCGACGTATCGCCTTATCGAATCGAACGGTTCTGAGCCATGCCAATCTGTGAAGCCGATCCCTGGCGGTTGCAATACTTCGAGAACATCCCGTGTCCGGCGGATGTGCGCATTTCCACGGAGGATGCGGACTCCTGGGAGTGGTATCCGCAGCATCGCTGGATCTATGACAAGCTGGCAGTTGCCTTATCGCAAGGTCTCGAGGGGGCGCCGCATGGCGTGATGCCGCGCGCCTTTCCGGTGTTCTCCAAGCCGATCATGAATTTGCGCGGCATGGGGACCGGCAGCCAGGTGATCGCCTCCGCCGAGGAGTACAAGACCAAGCTCACGGCTGGACATTTCTGGTGCACGCTACTGACCGGAGCGCATGTCAGCAGCGATGTGGCGCTGGTGAACGGCGCGCCGCGCTGGTGGCGGCACACCTCGGGCGCCACTGCGCCGGGCGGGACATTCGACCATTGGACGATCCATGCCGAGGCGATGCCTGATGTCGAGGATTGGTGCGGCGCCTGGGCGCGGAAGCACCTCGCGGGCTACACCGGCATGGTGAATTTCGAAACGATCGGCGGGCGTATCATCGAGGCGCATTTGCGGTTCGCCGATCAGTGGCCCGATCTATATGGCACGGGCTGGGTGGAAGCGTTGATCGGGTTGTATGTCACCGGCGATTGGATTTATGCCGACGCCGACCGGCGCGACGGGTATAGCGTTGTGCTGTTCGGCCCGCACGGTCCGCGCTATCGCCATCCGCCGGGGTCGCTGGTGGAGGAAGTGCGTGGCATGGCGGGGGTTTCTTCGGTGCAGATCACCTTCCACGAGGAGCGCGATCCGGCGCACCATGCGATGCCTCCCGGGGGGTTCCGGCTGGCGATCATCAACGCGCATTCGTTGCCGGCCGGACAGGCGGCGCGCGAAAAGCTGAGGCAGGCGCTGATTCCATCCGCACCTGACAAATCGGCGCCGTAGCAACATGGCGGCATGGTGGTCAGCCGATCTTGGCGACTTCCTGACTCGCGAGCCCGAATCGATCGTCGGTGCCTTATCCACCCGCCTGGTTGAGACGCACCCGCTTAATCGGGCGACACAAGTGCAGGCCTGGCGGGGACAGATCGCGCTGCTGCGTGAGGTACTAACTGACCTGCCTATGAACTGGCGGCTGCTGCTTGAATATCCGTTACTGCGGTTGCAGCGACGGATCGATGTGGTGCTACTGAGCGAAGGTGCGATCTTGGTGTTGGAGTTCAAGGTCGGGTCTGGGTCGTTCGCGACCATCGACCGCCAGCAGGTCGAAGATTACGCGCTCGATCTGTTCGATTTCCACGCCGCGAGTCGTGCCCATCCTGTGGTACCGATCCTTGTGGCGACCCATGCCACACCACGCGCCACTAACTGGCCACTGCTCTGGCACGGTGTGACACCGGTGTTAGATGCGGGCACCTCGACGTTGGCCAAGCTGATACGCGAAGTCGAACGTCGTGTACCACCGCCTCTGCGTTCACTCGATCCTATCACATGGGAGCGCGCGCCATACCGACCGGTGCCCACTATCGTCGAGGCGGCCACCATGCTGTATGGCCAGCATGGTGTCGCGGAGATCGCAGCGGCCCGCGCAGATGTGGGAAATCTCACTCTGACAACCGAGGCGATCCGCACCGCAATATCCCACGCCCAGGCCGGCAGCACGCACGAAGTGGTGTTCGTCACAGGCATTCCCGGCGCAGGCAAGACTTTGTGTGGGCTACAGGTAGTTTTTGGAGCCGACAGCGGAGCAGCGTTCCTCACTGGTAATCTGCCGCTTGTTCATGTGATGCGTGAGGCGCTCGCCCGTGATGCGCGTGATCAGGGCGGCAGTATCCGGATGGCGCGGCAGAAGACAGAAAGTGCGATCCAACCGCTGATCGGTTTTCTGCGCGACAACAGGGAGAAGGATGAACCGCCACATGAGCACGTCATCGTGTTCGATGAGGCACAGCGCGCCTGGGATGCCGAATTCGGGCGCAGAAAATTCGGCCACGCGCAGAGTGAGGCTGCGATGTTCCTCGACATCATGCGTCGTCACGCGGATTGGGCGGTGATTGTCGCTCTGGTCGGCGGCGGTCAGGAGATCAACACGGGTGAGGCCGGTCTTGCGGCCTGGGGCGAGGCGTTGCTTGCGCGTCCCAATTGGCATGTGCGTGCCGCGCCCGGCGTGCTGACGGCGACCGACACGCGGCAACGCCTGTTCGCCGTTGCGCCGGATGGGTTGGATGTTGATGACGCACTGCATCTCAATGTGCCAATTCGATCGATCCGTTCCGATTCTGCCGCGCCGTGGGTTGACGCAGTTTTGCTCGGCGATGCGGCACGCGCACGAGCGATCGCCGACGAGGCAGGCGGTGTGCCGTTTCTGCTAACACGCTCACTTGGGGAGATGCGTACGGCCTTGCGCCGCCTGGCGCGGGGCACCCGTCGCGCCGGGCTTGTGTGCAGCGCAAGCGCCCGGCGACTGGTTGCCGATGGAATCTGGCCAAATTTCCCCCACCTGGACGACGCCGCGGTCGCCAATTGGTTTCTGCAACGCTGGCCCGACGTCCGCGCGTCCGACGCGCTGGAATTGCCAGCGACGCAATTTGCTTGCCAGGGACTGGAACTCGACCAGGTCGGCCTGTGCTGGGGCAACGACCTGATTCGACGCCGTGATCGCACCGATTGGATCGTGCGCAGCTTCGCCGGCACGCGCTGGCAGGAACCGCGCGGTGAGGCGGCAATCGCCTATCAGGTGAACACCTATCGCGTGCTGCTGACGCGTGCGCGATACGAGACCGTGATTTGGGTCCCTGATGGCGAGGCGGCCGACGTCACTCGCCCACCAGCCGAGTTCGATGCGATCGCCAATTTCCTGCAAGAGTGTGGCGCGCAACCACTGGAGGGCGTGCCGGCCGTTCCGGATGAAACGACCGATGCCGCCCCGATGCTTTTGTAGTGCATCACAGGTCGGCAAACTTCCGCGCCCACCGTCCCTGATCGCGCGCTGTTGAGCGCAGGCAACACACTCCGGCCGTTCTCGGGCGTTACTGGCGCCCCTGTCACGACTGAAGGTCCTCGCCATGCCGGTGCAGCGCCTGCCCTTGGATCGGCGTCCGGCGCCGATTGTGCCCGCACATACGCCGGGGTGGTCAAGCATGTTGACGCTGGCCACCAGTGTTGTGGCCATCGCCGGGCTGTATTTTGGCCGCAGCGTGCTGATTCCGATCACGCTCTCGGTATTGCTGTCCTTTCTGCTGGCACCGCTGGTGGAGGTGCTGCACCGCATTCGGGTGCCTAATTTCATTGCGGCGACGCTCGCGGTCGCCCTGGCGCTTGGCGTCGTCCTGGCGACCGGCGGGTTGATCGGGTCGCAGGTGGCCGAGTTGGCTGGTCAGGTGCCGCGTTATGCCAGCACGATCGAAACGAAAATCGAGACGGCGCAGCAGTTCGCGGCGTCGCGTTTCGATGCGATCGTCAGCCGGATCGGCCACCCGTTCCATTTCGATCAACCGCAACAGCATGCCAGCGACGGGACCGCCGCGCCGAGCCACGGCAACGCCGAGCCGAAGCCGATTCCGGTCGAGGTGCACCAGCCCGCCAGCGACGCGATGCAGATCGCGAAGCAGATTGTCGAGCCGCTGATCGATCCGCTCGCGGCACTGGCCATCGTGTTCGTGGTTTCGACCTTTATTCTCGCACAACGGGACGATCTGCGAGATCGCATCATTCGTTTGTTCGGCGCCGCCGACCTGCACCGCACCACCATCGCGATGGACGAGACGGCACGGCGACTATCGCGTTACTTCCTGGCGCAGCTTGCGATCAACCTGTCGTTCGGCGCGATCATCGGCACGGTGCTGTATTTCATCGGCCTGCCCTCGCCGGTGCTTTGGGGCATCATCGCGATGCTGCTGCGCTTCCTGCCGTATATCGGCTCGCCGCTGGCCGCCGTCGTGCCGGTATTGCTCGCGGCCGCGGTGTCACCCGGCTGGGGCACGGTGGTCTGGACGGTGGCGTTGTTCGCCGGGCTGGAGCCGATCATGGGGCAGGTGGTCGAGCCCCTGGTGTATGGACGCTCCACCGGCATGTCGCCGTTTGCCGTGGTGGTGGCAGCGATTTTCTGGACGTGGCTATGGGGACCGATCGGCCTGGTGCTGTCCACGCCATTGACGCTCTGCTTCATGGTGCTGGGGCGGCACATCGAACGCCTGGAGTTCCTCGACATTCTGCTGGGCGACCGGCCACCGCTACGACCGGATGAAAGCTTCTATCAACGCATGTTGGCCGGCGATCCGGACGAGGCGCGAGAGCAGGCGGAGCAGTTTTTGAAGGAGGGGTCGCTGTCGGAGTACTATGATCAGGTTGCGGTGCCGGGATTGCAACGGGCCACGATCGATGCGAGCCGCGGCGCGCTGCCCGCGCCCCAGGTCGAGCGCGTGCTGGGATCGGCTTACGCGCTGATCGAGGATCTGGTGGACGAGGCCAAACCGGACGAGTCTGCCGCCGAAGCATGGCAAGTCGAGCGTGACGTCGTATTGTGCATCGCCGGCCGCGGGCCGTTGGATGAGGCGGCGGCGCGCATGCTTTGCCAGCTTCTGGGCGAACGCGGAATTGCGGCGCATGCCGTGGCACACCGCGCCGTGTCGCGTATCGAACTGCCGACGCTGGAGGCGCGCAATGCGCCGATGGTGTGCCTGTGCTATCTGGATTTAGAAGGTGGCGTCTCGCACGTTCGCTATCTGCTGCGCCGGTTGCGGCGGGTGCTGCCGGATTTGCCGATCATGGTCGGGTTATGGCCGGCCGGCGCATCGGCATTGCAGGACGAGCGGATGCGCACGGCGGTCGGGGCCGATCAATACGTTGCTTCGTTGCAGGAAGCGGTCGAGGCTTGTGTGGGTATGATCAAGCGAGCGGAAGCCACTGCGGCCCCGCTGGCAAGGATCGAAGTGGAACCTGAAACACAGCCTCCGCCCGAGCCGCGGCCAACGCTGCGACCTCACGAACAACCACAACCACAGCCGCAGTTGCCCTAGGACGCGGATTTGGTGCCCGGGTGGAGTTCGTGCACCATGACTCGCGATGTCGCAACACCGGCTTAGACCATCATGGAACCACGTGCGTTTGGCGCTTATCTGCCTGGCGTGCGCGTTGCTGCCTACGATCGCGATTGCGGGCGAACTGAAGGTGGCGACCTGGAATCTGGATTGGCTGACAGAGCGCCCTCCCGGCGATCCAGCGCTGCCCGCTGACGTGCACGGGCGAGCGCCGGAGGATTTCGATCGGCTGCGGCAATATGCTCTGCAACTCGATGCGGACGTCATTGCCGTTCAGGAGGTGGACGGGCGCGCCGTTGCGGCGCGCATCTTCCCACCGGAGCGCTATTCGATTCACCTGACGCGTGACGACGTCGTGCAGCGTGTTGGGATCGTCGTACGTCGCGGCCTGAGTTACGACGTCAATCCCGACGTCACCGCGATGCGAGGTGAGCAGCGGCTGCAACTGCGCAGCGGCGCGGATATTACGCTGCACGTTGCTGGGGGGAAGCTGCGCGTCTTGGCGGTGCACCTCAAGACTGGCTGCGGCGACACGCCGCTGACGCGGAGCAGGCGGCGCGCTTGCACTGAACTGCGCTCGCAAGTGCCGGCGCTGCAGGCCTGGATCGCGGCACGACAGCAGGAAGGCGTACCGTTCATCGTGCTGGGCGACTTCAATCGGCACATGGAAGGACGGGACCAGCTTTGGGCGGCGTTGAGCCACACGGCTCCGCTGGTGCGCGCGACCGAAGGACGCTCCAGTCCTTGCTGGGGCACCGAGGCGTTCATCGACCACATCATCGCCGGCGGCGCGGCGCGCGACTGGATGCAGTTGGCGACACTGAGGGTGCTGAGCTACCGGGAGAGCGGCGAGGATTGGAAGGACCGGTTGTCGGACCATTGCCCGGTGTCGGTGTTGTTTCAGGTGCCTGGGTGAATGGGGAAGCGGGATGGGCTAAAGTTCCGCCCCACTTGAAGGTTGTGGGGGCGGAGTCGATCGGAGGCTCGTACTCATCGACCCCTCCCCCTAACCCCCTCCCTCAAGGGGAGGGGGATCTTGCCCCACTTGCTGCACTTGCCCCACTTGCTGCACTCGCATCATTTGGATCGATGGGTCCAACAGGGTTGCGAGTTCGGCGGCGGGTTCGTAATTTGGCATCAGGCGGGCCAGCGCGGTGTCTTGTCGCACGGCGGGATGGAAGTAGATTTCGTTGAAGCCGTCTGGCAATTCTTGCAGCAGACGGTGGATACGGTTGGTGGTCATGTGGCCGCTCCAGGCGAGGCCGAAACAATAATCGTTGGTTGTCATGCCGGCCTTGCGCGCCTGCGACCGGAGCAGGCGCGTCCAGTGATACAAGGCGTGGGCGCCCACGCCGACTCGCGTGCCGCAGCGGGCCAACACAACCGGGGGTTCGGCGGGAATGCGCACCGCGCGCAGACCATACTCGGCGCCGATCCGCAGCAGCAGGCGTCCGACCGTTGGATGCAGATGCATGTGCTTGTGCGCGTTGGCATGGTCGAGGGTCAGGCCGGTGGCGGCGAACGCGGCGAACTGAGCGCGGATTTCCGCGGCGAGTTGCCGGCGCACGCTCGGGCGAAAAAAATACTTGATGCCCAGGCGCAGTTGGTCGGATGGAAACCAGCCTGACGGATCCACGAGATCCGGGATTTTCGCAGGTGGCAGCGCGGCCTGGCCTTCGATCACTACGAGGTGCAAACCGACGCGCAGTCCGGGCAAGGCACGCGCGCGGCGCACCGCGTCAGCGGCGGCGGGTCCGGCCACCATCAGGCTGGCGGCGTTCAGCGCGCCGTCGCGAAACGCACGCTCGACGGCTTCGTTGACGGACTCGGAGAGGCCAAAATCATCGGCGGAGAAGACGACGCGCTGCATGCCGCCGACGTAGCCATTCGGCAGCGCGCCGCCTATCCCACCGCGTCGCGCTTCACCAGATCCTGGC
>Ga0265338_10008499_pt1 | contig 12452 bp, 10 predicted proteins | sample 42126metaG_FD_193579 | JGI IMG/M metagenome (GOLD analysis project Ga0265338, IMG submission 193579) | Rhizosphere microbial communities from Carex aquatilis grown in University of Washington, Seatle, WA, United States - 4-21-26 metaG | ecosystem: Host-associated > Plants > Roots > Rhizosphere... | reverse complement strand
TCGGATTCTTCAGCTACGGCTTCAAGGGCATCGGCAAGTTCGCCGCGAACTTCCTGCCCTGGAGCCTGTCCCCCAACCAGTACGCGCTGATCCTGATCGCCATCACCACCATCTACGTGGTCAAGGGCGGCATGTTCAGCGTGGTGGTGACCGAGGTCCTGCAGTTCTGCATTCTCTCGATCGCATCCTTCGCCGTCGGCATCATCGCCATGGCCAAGGTCGCGCCCAGCCTGCTGCACAAGTGCGTTCCCGCCGGATGGGACAACGTGTTCTTCGGCTGGCACCTGAATATGGACTGGTCCACCCTGCTGCCCTCGGCCACCGCCAAGGTCGCCGAAGACGGCTACGGTCTTTTCGGATTCTTTGTCATGGCCCTGCTGTTCAAAGGCGTCCTGATCAGCGCGGCCGGCCCTGCGCCGAACTACGACATGCAGCGCGTCCTCTCTTGTAAGAACCCGAAGGAAGCCTCCATGATGAGTGGATGGGTCAACGTGGTGCTGACGTTCCCGCGCTACTTCCTCATCACCGGGCTGACCATTCTGGCGCTGGCGTTCTACAGCGACCACATCCGCGCGATGGGAACGCACATGGATTTCGAGGCCGTGCTGCCGCTGGCGCTAGGCCGCTTTGTTCCCGCCGGCCTGCTCGGGTTCCTCATCGCCGGTTTGCTGGCGGCCTACATGTCGAACTTCGCCGCCACGGTGAACGCCGCGCCCCCGTACTTCGTCAACGACATCTACAAGCGCTTCATCAATCCCAACGCGAGCCCGCGGACGTACGTGCGGCTGAGCTATCTCAGCTCCTTCGCGGTGGTTGTGATCGGGACGGCGATCGGCTGGTACGTCGCCTCGGTGAACGACGTCGTCATCTGGATCGTCTCCGGTCTCTGGGGCGGCTACACCGCTTCGAACGTTCTTAAGTGGTATTGGTGGCGCTTCAACGGCTACGGTTACTTCTGGGGAATGGTGGCCGGCATCTCGGCTTCGCTGACCATCCCGGGCATCATGGCGCGGATTCCCTCGCTCCAAGGTTACGCGCAGGCGCACTCCTTGAACCTCAGCGTGTCGCTGGGCTTCATCCTGGTGTTCCTGATCTCGCTGACCGGCTGCGTCGCCGGCACGTTGCTGACCAAGGCCGAAGACGACGAGGTCCTCAAGGACTTCTATCGCCGCGTGCGGCCGTGGGGCTTCTGGGGTCCAGTCCTGAAGAAGGTCCAGCAGGACGATCCCGCTTTCAAGCCCAACCCGGATTTCTGGCGCGACATGTTCAACGTCGCCGTCGGCATCGTGTGGCAGGTGGCGCTGGTCGTCCTGCCCATCTACATCGTGATCCAGGAATTCGACCGCGCCGCAATCGCCTTCGCCGTCGTCGCGGTGACCACGGTGACGCTGAAGCTCACCTGGTACGACCACCTGAAGGAGATGGACGCGAAGACTCCGCTCCCGGCCGTGGCTCTTCGACCGTAAGCATCACCGACTGCGAAGCACCGCCGCACGTCAGCACGTACCCGTACGTACCGAGAGCGGGAGGCCGGACGGATTCGATTCCGCTGGCCGCCCGCTGGCCTGTCCAGTCGCCTGATGCCACGCAAGAGGCTGCGCCCGGCGCCGACCACCGAAGCGTGGCCGAACGGCCGAGCTCGACGGCGGACGGGGTCGCGGTGAAACCTTGCGGGTCTACAGTCCGGACCGCGGCCAGCGGCGCCGGCGCCGACCGCGTGTGTGCCAGCAGCCAGTCATAGATGTTCTGGTCGTAGGTGTCGTAGGCCGGCAGCCCCTGGCCGAGGCCGGTGAGGTTGATCGTCAGGAATTCCTCCGCCAGATTGTGCCCGCCCGAAGCGAAGACCGTGATCCTCGCCCGCTCCGCCGGATTACACGCGTTGATCGAGGTGACCGTGTCGACCTGGTTCATATACGGGCCGGCCGGATCGTCCGCCGCCTCAAATGCCCACGAAGGAGTCAGCTTGAGCGTGCATCCCAAGTTCGTTCCGCCGGAGCCGGACATCGGAAGCACGGCCGCCAGCTGGTTAGGGTAGTGAGCCGCGTAGTCCCAGGTCAGGCACGAGCCCGCGCTGTAGCCGGCCACATACATGCGCGAGGTGTCCACCTTATACGTGTTGATGGCATAGTCGATGAAGATCTTCGTCATCAGCGCGGTGTAGTCGCCAATTTGCGGGTCTACGCACCGCTGCGGCGAGAGCACGATGAAGGGACGCGAGTCGTCCCAGAGGCCACTGGCGATCAACTCCTTCATGTCGCCGAATGCCGACGCGAGCGGGATCTGAACCGCCGTCCCGTCTGCAATGAATCGCGCCCCTCCCCATCCGTGCTGGAAGACGATGAGCGGAAACTTCTGCGCGGGGTCGGCGCCGTAGTTCACCGGTAGGTGCTCGTAATAGGGCAGGTGGGCGCTGGTGGTGCCGAAGTCTCTGGCCGTCTGCTCCGTAAACGTGCCGGCATTGACGCGCACCATCCGCACCACTTCGACCGCCGGCAATCCGGCGCTGTCCGCCACGTTGTAGCGGATCAGGTAGTCGCCCACGGTGTTCACGTCCACCGTTCCCGCAACCACGATCCGGCTCGTAATATCGCCGTCGTGCGGATCGCTGGCAGTGGCGCCTGCATCGACGTAGGCGGTGCCCCGCGGCTGGCTGACCACCCTGGCGCCGATCGGCGTGATGACCGGCTGATTCGCGTTGCCGGGATCGACAGGCGCATCCGACATACACGCGCTGTATTGGGGCAAGGGAGTGGGAGTCGGGGTCGGCGGCGGCGTGTAGCCATCGGACGAGGAACCGGGGCAGCCCCACGAAAGTAGCAGCACGCAGCCCGCTGTGACGGCCACAATTCCAACGCCAGCGCGTGTCACGCGGACTACAATACCACGATGCCGCGACCTGAAATGGGCCGGCAGGCAGCCCTATCCGTGCAGCGCGTCTAGGGCATCGATGCGCTCTTGCAAGCGGCGGGCCGCGCGCTCGTTCAACCTCCAGACACCTAGAAACACGAGTGCGATGGCGGCGCCGTAGGCCGCAATGACCCAAACGATATGGTTCAGGTGCCCCGGATTCGTCCGCGTGAGCGCCAACATCACGACCGCTAGGCCGGGAACCACCGGGCCCAGGTACCAGCGCCACACACCTTGCAGCAGGTCGCGCTGGCGCCCGAGCTCGCCCCGATAGAACTGCAGACAGTCCGCCACTCCCAGATCGGACGGCAGCCTCCGCCTGGAGCCCTTCCGATGCAGATGCCAGGCAATGTAGAGCATGCTCGCGATGACCAGGCCGAAACCCACGCGGCTCAGCACGTCGGTCGTGCCGAAGAAGCTGAACCCGAGGAAGACGACCACGGCGAAGGCGGCGATGTACTCGCGCGCGTTCCTCCACTCGATGCTGCGCCCTTGCTTCTCGGCTTTCAATCGAATCTCGTCGAGTGACATTCTCAGCCCTTCTCCTTCCTGGCTCTGCCAGACATTCTTCATCTCGTCATCCCGCGCCGTCTCATTGGCCATGGAGCTCTCCTTCCTGAAAGCGGCGTGCCAGAAGCTGCTTGGTTCGATGAATCTTGGTCGCGACGTTCCGGCTTGAAATTCCGGTGATCTCGGCGATCGATGCGGCGTCCATGCCTTCGAGGTAGGCGAGCATCACCTGGCGGTCGAGCGGCTCGAGCCGGTGAATCATTTCCACGAGCCGCCCCAGAGTGTGGCGGCGATCGGCCGCGGACTCGGCCTCGGCGCCGTCCGGCATGCTCGCCAGCTCCTCCAGCCCGACCAGGGTTCCGGCCTTGGTGCGGCGCTGCCGTACCAGATGGGACGCGGACGCGTTGTGCGCTACGCGGTAGACCCAGGTTCGAAGCGAGCAGCGGCCGTCGAAGCCGGCAAAGCTCCGCCACAACGCAATGTGGATCTCCTGAAGCAGGTCGCGGCGGACTTCCGGATCGGCCTCGTAGGCGCGTGCCAGTCTTTCCAGGGCAGCGCCGAAAGCGGCCGCGGCCTCCGCATAGAGGTCATCCGGGCGCGGCCGCCGGGCGGTCTGGAACGCAGCTTGGTCCACAACTGAGGTAGTCGGTTGCGAAGCCCGATTTCTTACAGACTCGATTAACCGCGCCGTCGTGGCGCGCCGCGGCGCATCGGCGGCCGGCGGCCTTCCGACCTAGATGGCGGCGCTGGCGCCGTGAACACCGGCTCGGTGGGCGTCGGCATGTCCGCGGGACAGACCACCACCTGCCGCTGCGGTCCCATTCCCACGCTCTCGCTGCGGACCGCCGTCTCGTTGCGCAGAGCCAGGTGGATGACGCGGCGCTCGCGGCTGTTCATCGGATTGAAGTGGAACGGCGTGTGCGAGCGCTTCACCTTCTCGGCCGCCGTCAGCGCGCTCACCCGCAGCTCTTCGATGCGGAGCATGCGATAGTCGTTGGCGTCGAAGCACAGCCGGGAGTGCTCTTCGGGCGGCATGCCCAGCACTTCCATGGTGAGTTGCTCCAACGCCAGCAGCAGCTCGGCCTTGTTCTCGAGCAGGAGGTCCACGTCCGGACCCGAAAACTTCACCACGACATCCGGGTTCTCGAAATCGGTGTGCCGCGTTTCCCCGCTCTCGACTTCGAACTTGAGTTTGAAGCCTGCGTTATTCGCAACGGACCGCAAGAATGCGTCGATCCGCGGCCCTACCGTACTAAGACCGTATTTTCCGTCGCTCACCGTTTGCCCCCGCTGGGCTTCTTCGATTTAGCAGCCGGCGTCACGGGCCCGGAAGCCTCGGCCGGAGTCGGCATGGATTTATTGATGAAGTATTGCTGCACAATGCCCACCAGGTTACTGGTCAGCCAGTATAGCACTAGCCCGCTCGACTGGCCGTAGAACATGAAGCCGAAGATCAGCGGCATGAACAGCATCATCTTCGCCTGGTTCGGATCGGCGGAGGGATTCGGCGTCATCTTCTGCATCACGAACTGCGCCACGATCATGGCGATCGGCAGGATGCGGATCGCCGTGCCGCCAATCTGGAACAGGTTCTCGGGTTGCGACAGGTCGCCCACCCAGAGCCAGTTCGCCTGGCGCATCTCGATCGCCACCTGCAGCACCGAGTAAAACGCGATGAAGATCGGCATCTGGAGGACCATGGGCAGGCACCCACCCATCGGGTTGACGCCGTGCTTCTTGTACAGCTCCATGACCTCCTGGTTCTGCTCGGCCTTCTTCGGATCGCGCAGGCCCACGTTCTTGTACTTCGCGTTGATGGCGTCCACGTGTGGCTTGAGCACCTGCATCTTCTTCATCGACTTCATGCTCGTGAGCCGCAGCGGCAGCAGAACCATGTTGATGACGATTGTGATCACCACGATGGCCCACCCGAAGTTGTGGGTCATGCGGTCGTTGATCCAGTTCACTCCTAGGAACAGCGGCTTGGCGAGCCAGCCGAACCAACGGCCGAAGTCGACCGTCTGCTCCAGCCGCGGGTCCACCTTGCGTATCAATTCCACGTCTTTGGGACCGGCGAACAGCGTGAACTCGTTGCGAGCCTGGCCGCCAACCTCGGCGCCCGCGTGCGGCTGCTCGGACTTATCCACCTGGTCAGCCACGTTGTCGCTCACGGTGCGGATCGCGAAGGTGCTCTCGCCCCGCGGCAGGAAGACGGCGGTGAAATAGTGGTCCTCGATTCCGGCGAAGGAGTAGGTCCCGTAATCGGTCACCGGCCCGTCTTTGGCTGCCTTGGCGGCCTTGGTGACCAGCTTGCCCGCGGCGACATCGTAGTAAAGTGTAAGCTCCTGGCCGGTGTGCGCCGCGACAGCCCAATCGCCGATCCCGCCCCGCCACGCGAGCAGGTTCTCGACGCCCTTGCCGCCCACCGTGACCTCGCTCGAAACCTGCGACAGGTAGCTGTTTCCCTCGAAGTGGAACGATTTGTGAACCACCACGTTGCCGTCGGAGTAGTCGTAGTCGATGCCCAGGCCGTCGGATGCGGGCTTGGCGCGATAGAGCACCCCGTTCACATCCACCGCCGGTTTGGCCTTGGGAAACGCCAGCGAGAACGGATAGCCCGTCTTGGCCACGGATGCCGTATTGACCAACTCCAGCGGCTGCCCCAGGCTGTCCTTGTACTTCTTGAGCACCCAACTGCGCACCACGCCGCCCTGGTTCGAGAGCACCACGTGGTAGACCTTGGTATCGACGACGAAGGTCTCCGGCGCCGCCGCCGACACCACCGCCGCGGGCGCCTTGGTCAGAGTGATCCACGGCGTCGGGGACGCTTCGGCCGCCGCTGCCGGTGTGGCCGTGGGCTGCGCTTGTTCGGTGGCCGTCTGTCCCGGTTTCTCCGGCTGCTGCGGCACTACGCTCTTGTAGAAATAGGGAGTGAGGAAAAGCACCGCGCCCATCAGCAGGAACGCCAGCATCAGACGCCACTGCGTCCCGGACTCCGGCTGAGGGTTCAACGGGTTGGGGCTATTCTTGATGTCCGCCATGGTTCTCGATTCACCGCACCGGGTCGAAGCCGCCCACGTGGAAGGGATGGCACCGCAGCAGTCGCCGCAGGCCGAGCCACACGCCGCGCGCCGCTCCGTAGCGCTTCACGGCCTCGATCATGTATTCCGAGCAGGTCGGGTAAAACCGGCAGGCCGAAGGCAACAGCGGGGAAATCCACCTCTTGTACAGCCGCAGCGAACCGATCACGAGCCTTTGCACCGGGAAAACAGCTTCTCCACTTCCCGTTCCAAGTTCCCGATCGGCGCCGCCAGGCTCGCCCGGCGAGGATTGATCACGATCTGCCACTGCGGCTCCAAAGAGTGAAGGTGCTTTCGCACCGCCTCGCGCGTGCGGCGCTTGATCCGATTCCGGACCACCGCACCACCCAAAGCGCGAGGTACAGTCAACCCGATCCTCGAGCGCCCCGGCTCCGGCAGCCTCAGGCAAAACGCCGCGAAATAAGGACTGGAAACCCGGAATCCCTCTGCATAGACTTTTCGAAAGTCCGCGGACCGCAGGATCCGAGCACTCTTCGGAAACGATAAAACCCTCTTCGCCGGTTCGATCGGATTAGTCTGCGTTGGCGTTACGAACCGCGCGCTCGTCGCTGACGGTCAGCTTCCAGCGCCCCTTCGCCCTACGGCGCGCGAGAACGGCCCGTCCGTCTTTAGTTTTCATACGCTGGCGGAAGCCGTGCGTCTTGGCCCGATGGCGATTATTCGGCTGAAATGTGCGTTTTGGCATTGTACGTCCCGACAACTGAACACAATCGGAGCCTTGACATACAGACTCCGTGAAAATTCAGTATAGCAAGCCCGGCAGCGCCATGTGGGGCAGGTGTCCACACCTGCAGCGGGTCTCCAGACCCGCCCTCTCGCCCATGCTTGACACGCGCCTCCCCAACGCAGTATCAGAAGGTTGCCGAAGCAAGGGTCAAAGCTCCGTCCCGATCTGGTCCAGGCAGCCATCGACGGCATCAGTTCCCCCAGCGGGCGCGCCAGGCTAGGCGCCAGCAAGGTCCTCCGCGATCTGAGCGCGCAATCCCCGGATCTAATCTACCCGCACTTCGATTTCTTCGCGGCGCTGCTCGCCAGCCCGAACCACATCCTGAAGTGGAACGCCACCCTCACGCTGGCCCACCTGGCGGCCGTGGATCGTGACGCAGGCTCGACCACATCCTGGACGCGTACCTCGCGCCGATCTCCGGTCCCAACATGATCGACGCCGCCAACGCCATCCGCGGCGCCGCGGCCATCGCCCTGGCCAAGCCGCACCTGGCCCCGAGGATCGCCGCCCGCATTCTGGCCGTGGAGCGCGCCTCGTATGCGACCGCCGAGTGCCGCAACGTCGCCATCGGCCACGCGATCCGCGCCCTCGACCAGATCTTCGACGCCGCCGGCGGCCAGCGCGAGGTGCTGCGGTTCGTCAGCCGGCAGACGGAGAACCCCCGCCCCGCGACGCGCGCGAAGGCGCAACGTTTCCGGCGGAAGCGGTCATCAGGCGCCGGTACAGCTTGAGATACTCGCCGGCGGATCGGCCCCAGGAATAGTCGGCGGTCATTGCGTTCTCCATCAGCTTGGCCCACCGGTCTTTCTGCCGATAAGTGGTTAGCGCCCGGTCCACCGCCTCCAGCAGCGCGGCGCCGTCGTAGTCGCGGAACACGAAACCGTTTCCCGTGCCCGCCGCCGCATCGAAGTCCGACACGCTGTCCTTCAGGCCGCCGGTCGCCCGCACGATGGGGATCGTGCCATACCGCAGGCTGTAAAGCTGGTTGAGGCCCGCCGGCTCGTACCGCGACGGCATCAGGAACATGTCGGCGCCCGCCTCGATCTTGTGCGCCAGCGTTTCGTCGAAAACGATTTGCGCCGCGGCCTTCCCCGGATAGCGGTCGCCGATGGAGCGGAAGAAATCCTCGAACGGCCGGTCGCCCGCCCCGAGCAGAACGAACTGCACCTCCCGGCGCATCAGTTCCTCGAACGCTCCCTCGACCAGATCGATGCCCTTCTGCGCAGCCAGGCGGGTAATCATGCCGACGAGCGGGATCTCGGGCGCCTCCCGCAAACCAAACAGCCGCTGAACCTCGGCCTTCGAAGCCCGCTTGCCGGAGACGTCCGCGAGGTCATACGTCTTAGCAATGGCAGGATCACTGGCCGGGTTCCAGACCGAGTAATCGGCGCCGTTGAGGATGCCGGAAAGGTCCGCGGCGCGGTCCCGAAACACGCCCTCGAGTCCAAAACCATGCTCCGCCGTCTGTATCTCCGCCGCATAGGTGGGACTTACCGTCGTGATCGCGTCCGCCCACTCCAGGCCGCCTTTGAGGAAGTTGATCTGTCCGTAGTATTCCAGCTGCCGGGGGGTGAAGAACCCCCAGTCCAGGTTGAGCAAATGCCAGTTGTCGCGCGGGAACACGCCCTGGTATCCCACGTTGTGCACCGTCAGAACCGTCCGCACTGCCGAGAGCTCCGGATACACTTCCGGCTGCGTCTTGAGAAACGCGATCGCCAGCGCCGCCTGCCAGTCGTGTGCGTGCAGAACGTGCGCCGGCCCGATCTTGCGGACCGCCTCCAGCGCGGCCCGCGAGAAGAACGCGAAACGCTCGGCGTTGTCCGCGTAGTCCCCTTCCGAAGTGCCGTACAGGTTGTCCCGGTCGAAATACCGGTCGGCGCGGACGAGGTAGACGGAAACGTCGCGGCCCACTTCGGCGCGCAGCAGCGTGGCCTCCTCCTGGCGATTCCCAACCGCCACGGCGAAGCGGATCCCCGTCTCCTTCAGAAGCGCGCCGCCCTTGAGAGCGCGGCGATAGGCCGGCATGATCATGGATACTCGCTGGCCGAGCCGCTCGAGCGCGATCCCGAGCGATCCCACCATATCCGCCAGACCGCCGGTCTTCGCGAACGGAACAATTTCCGGAGCCACCATCACCACGTGGAGCCGGGACGGCGCCGTGGCGGGGACAAGCGGTTTGGGGACCGCAGCCACAACGCGCGGCCTCGGTTGCCCGGGTATGAAATCCGCCGCCGTCGCAATCTCCGGAAAGATGTTGTCCTGCGCCTCGATGTTCGCGAGGTGGACCTCGTCAATGTTCCCCGCCTCGATCTCGGCGGCCAGACTGCCGAGGCGCGAAAGGTGGTTCTTGGTCCTTCGCGTGGCGTACTCGCCCGTCGCCCCGGAGTGGATCATAAAGGCCCAATCGCTCGATTGAGCCAGCAGCAGCTCTCTTGCCGCCTGGTCGAAAGCCCGCACTGCGAGACCGCTCGGATGCCCCTGTCCCAGCTTCTCCATCGTCGTGGCCGCTGCGTCCAAGCGCGGGTAGATCCAATCGTTCTCGCTATTCAGCCACACTTCATTGAAGCCCTTGTGCCCCCAGCTCGAGGCCGCCGGCGACGCCGTCTGAGCGATCGGGTATTCCTCCAGATACTCCGACAGCGTGGTCAGCCGGAGCGTGCTCTGTTCCAGCGCGATTTTGCGGATCACGTATTCGAGCCAGCTCGGGCCCTCGAACCACCAGTGGCCGAACAGTTCGGCATCGTAGGGCGCGACGATGACGGGCTTGCGGTCCATCATCGGCGCCAGGCGCTTCACTTGCCGCACCCGCTCCGCGACAAAATGCTCTGCGTGCGCTTCCGCCTTTCTCTCCGCCCACTCGGGCACGTAGATCTCTTTGTGGTCGCCTTTTCCGGTTATGCGATAGTATTTGATTCCCGTGTCGATCCGAATCCCGGCGGGGTGAATGTAGGGCCGTATGTGGGCCAGGTCGAGGTCGTGACCGATATCGCGATAGAACTCGCGATAGTCGTAATCCCCCGGATAGCCATCGATCGAGCTCCACACCTGGCGCGAGGACTCCGGATCGCGCCCGAAAGCCGCCAGCCCGGAAGGGCAGTAGATTGGGGCGTAGGCGCCGAACCGCGGCCGCGGGTTGGCGTGCGTAATGCCGTGTGTGTCGAGGATCGTGAAATGGACGCCGCTTTCCCGGAGCGGCGCTTCCACCGTCGGGCAATAGCCGCATTCCGGCAGCCAGAAGCCCCGAGGCGTGCGGCCGAAAGTCCGCTCGTAGTGCTCGGCTCCCACCCGAATCTGCGTTCGCACGGCCGCCGGATGCAACGCCAGCAGCGGAAGGTAACCGTGAGTGGCGGCGCTCGCAATGACTTCCACTTTGCCGGTCTCCTGAAAACGCTTCAGGGCCTGTACTAAGTCACAGCCGTAGCGGTTGACGAACGCGTCGCGAACCCGCAGGAACAATCGATGGTACATGCGCGCCAGCAGGTGGAACTCCGGCTGGCCGCTGGTCCGCGCCAGTTCCATTTCCGCCGCCTCGATCGCGCGGTCGATCTTCCTCACATACCGCTCCTGCAACAAAGGATCGAGCAGCATGGAGGAGAGCGTAGGAGTCAGCGAGACAGTCAGGCGAAAATCGATCCCGTCCTGTAACAGGTTCTCCAGAACCAGAAATAGGGGAATGTAAGTCTCGGTAATCGCCTCGTAGAGCCAATTCTCTTCGAGAGGGTCTTCGTACTCCGGATGGCGCACATAAGGCAGGTGCGCGTGGAGGACGATGGCCAGATATCCCTGTTCCATTTCGCGGCTCAACCCCGTGGCGCACGCTTCACCGAAATGCCACTCAGAAAGCTGTGGGACAGGTTGGTAACCCGCCTGTAGTCTTCGGTCCACAGACCGGCCGGGCGCCGGTTCGCAACCGGCGCGCAGGATGCCATCCTGCCCCACAACGTGCGGCGCTGTTCGATCGTGGGAAAACTAAGTGGCATTCCGCTTCAGCGTGCCAACTTACTTCGCGCGCCCGCGAGCCCCGAGTAACACTGAAGAGACTCCCGGGACGAAACTCTTCTCGGCCATCTCGGTAAGATCCGCGGCAGGGAGCGGTTCATCGCGAAGCGCCGCCACCTCCGCGAGTTTCCTCGCCAGAACCACCCGGGAGTCCGCGCGCCGCGGCGCTGGGGTTGGGGCCGGCGTCTCCCTCTCCAGCGCGGCCGGCGGATGCTGCACTTCCATGGCGGTCGCCGCGCGAGGCTCCGCTTCGAGCGCCACAACCACCGCAGGGGGCTCCATTCCCAGGGCCGGCTCGCTCGTGGGAGCCCCTTGCTCCACCAGCGCGGACGCCTCATCCACCTTCACGTGCGGCCACGCCGCCGGGGTCTCGATCAGGTTCGACCGGGCCAATGCCACCAGTCGGCCGTCCTTCCCCCGCAGCCCGATGTCGGCGCAGTATCTTCTCTCCGGGCTCCAAAGCCGCACATACCACTTGCCGGCATCCAGGCGGATCCTGACGTCGAAGCTGTTCCCGCAATTCACGCCATCGAACTCGATGCCGGTCGTATCGTGGAACCGCAAGACGTGGGCGTCCAGTTCGTCCTTCCCGAACAGCGCCTGTGCCGCAGCGATCCTGGGTGCGGTTACGTTCCAGTAGGCATACACGAGGTAAGGATCCACCGCCATCAGCACCAGGCGGTCGTCTTCGCCCAACTCCGGGAGCGCGCACGTCTCGAAAGCCAGCGGTTCGGCGGCGCCCCCCTCGGCATCCGTCATCCGTAGTCCCCTTCGCCGGCCGGCTTCGAAAACGCTTACGAGCCTACGCGCCAGGCGTGTAGTTCTTCCACTCCAGCCTGCAGTCGGCGCACTTTAGCGCCCCGTAAACATTATAGTAGCTGGTGTAGCCGCTGCTTGTGTCGGATTTCGCCAGCGTCAACTCGTCGTGCACGTGGGCGTGCTGGTGGCAAAGCCCCCGCCCGCAGGCCGCGCAAGCCCCTCGCGCCTCGTCTTCACAGAACCAACACTTCATACCGTCCCCCCTGTTACTTCGATCGAATCTCGTCCAGAATGCGGCGAGCGGCGCCCGTCTGCTCGTGTAACTTCGGAATCCATGCATCGCCCCAGAACAGGTAGCAACTCGTCTCTGCCTTGAGGATCGCGTCTTTCGCTTGTTCCAACTTCCGCGCCTGAGCTTTCAGTTGGCCGTCCTTGAGGGCTCCGGCGAC
>Ga0265338_10008497_pt1 | contig 12454 bp, 12 predicted proteins | sample 42126metaG_FD_193579 | JGI IMG/M metagenome (GOLD analysis project Ga0265338, IMG submission 193579) | Rhizosphere microbial communities from Carex aquatilis grown in University of Washington, Seatle, WA, United States - 4-21-26 metaG | ecosystem: Host-associated > Plants > Roots > Rhizosphere... | reverse complement strand
TTTCTCGATTTCTTTCGCGAACGCCACATCATCCGCTCCGTCAGAATCTGTTTCTTTTCTCGCCACGGATGCTCTTTCGGGTATAGACCATTATTCGATACAGATAGACAGTCAAAATCCTTTCAATGTCACGCCGGGCGAAGTTGGCACTTCATATGCCTTGCCGGCGCAATCTTCCGGCAGTCACACGCTCATAGTTACCGCTTTTGACAGAGCGGGCAATTCCACAATATCGACAGGCACGTTTACTGTCGGAGAAAATCAAATTTTCGCTCTGGGTCAGCTCATTATTAATTACGCTTCCGTCGCCGTCGTTGCCGCGCTCATCATTGCGGTTCTCATAGGACTTTCTTGGAGAGTGATACGCAAACTCTCTCGCCTGAAGCAGGAAGTCAGAAGGGAGGTCGGCCACGCCGAAGACATTCTCCATCGCTCGTTCGACCTCTTGAAAGAAGATATCAACGACCACGCGCGGCTCTTGATAAAAGCCAAGACTCATCGGGCTTTGACCAAGGAAGAGGAACTTTTTCTCAAGAAATTCGGAGGCGATTTAAAGGAGGCGGAATCAATAATAACCAAGGAAATGCGGAGTCTGGACGAGCTGAAGTAGGTGGATAACTTTTGCCGCCGACTATGGTCAAAATGGTAAAATATGTAGCGTAAGTCGCAGACATTATTCGCTTAATTTTTACAAAAATGAGAGCAACTCACAAAATCGCCTTCATTCTTCTCGTCATCGGCGGCCTCAACTGGGGACTCGTCGGTTTGGGAGATTGGTTCGGCGGCAACTGGAACGTAGTCAATCTTCTTCTCGGCTCATGGCCGTCGATTGAAGCTTTGGTCTACGTTCTCGTCGGCGTTTCGGCGATCGTCCTCGTCTTTACCCACAAGAAGGATTGCAAGACTTGCGAGGCGGGAGCGGCAGCGGCACCGAAGATGTAATTTCGGCAGATTGAGAAAGCGGCGCGCCCAATGGGCGCGCCGCTTTCGTCTTGTGGTATTATTGATTTATGCAAAACCAGTCCAAACTTCTCAAATGGTCCCTCATCATTGGCATCGTCATTGTCACCAATATGTTCATAAATTATTCTCTTTCGCTTATATACCAAGAGCCGCAATATAATGATTTTTGTCCGCAGACCGATATTATTGCGCCCCCATCTATCAACATTACTTGTTCAAACAATTACACAGCCGCGGAAAATAATTTTCAGGCTGAAGTCTTTATGACACTTGTCGCGGTCGGTGTCATACTCATCATCGTCAGTTTTTTCCTGAAAACAAATGCCGTCGTCTCGACTTCGTTCTCACTTTCCGGAATTCTCACTCTCGTTATCGCGTCTTTTAGATATTGGTCTTCGGCTTACGGATGGATGAGGGTCGTTATCCTCGGTATCGCTCTCATCGCTCTTATATACCTCGCGATGCGAAAGTTTAAAAATGAAACAATACGACCATAAAAAAATAGAAAAAAAGTGGCAGACGGAGTGGGCAAAAAAGAAAATATACGCGACAAAAGATAATTCTCCGAAGCCCAAGTTTTACGTTCTCGATATGTTTCCGTATCCTTCGGGCGAAGGACTTCACGTCGGTCATCCGAAAGGCTACATAGCGACGGACATTGTTTCCCGAATGAAAAGGATGCAAGGGCACAACGTCCTGCATCCGATGGGTTTTGACGCTTTTGGGCTTCCGGCGGAAAATTACGCCATCAAGATGAAGACCAATCCGTCTATCGCTGTGGCGAAAAATGTCGCTCGCTACAAGAAACAATTGGAAATAATCGGATTTGATTATGATTGGAGCCGTGAAATTAATACCACCGACCCGAAATATTACAAATGGACGCAATGGATTTTTCTAAAACTTTTGGAAAAAGGCTTGGCTTACGAATCATACGAGCCGATAAATTGGTGCCCGTCGTGCCAGACCGGACTCGCGAACGAAGACGTCGAAGACGGCAGATGCGAGCGTTGCGGCACGCCCGTCGAGAAAAAACCGATGCGCCAGTGGGTTTTAAAAATTACCGATTATGCCGACAGACTTTTGAAAGATTTGGACACGAAAGTTTTACCGAACGGAGACATTTTTGAAACTTTGCCAAACGGCGAATTCGGAATCACGCATATGAATACCGACGTGCCCGGCCGTGTGAGGCTGGACAAGCCGTTCGTTCCGAGAAACGCCATATGCGCTTTCGTCGAACACTGGTCGGAAAAGAAATTTATAGTTCTCAAGTGGAAAAAAGTCGATTGGACTACTCCTATCACCGGAGGCATCGAGAAAGGTCAAACACCGGAAGAAGCTGCGCGCGCCGAGATACTCGAAGAGACGGGATTTAAAAACCTGACGCTTGTGAAAAGAAGCGCCGGTCAATATCATTCGATATTTTTCCACCCGCCGAAAGACGAAAATCGCGTCGGCCATTTCACTTCTTTTTATTTCAAACTCAAAGACGGAGAGCAAGCTCCCGTCGTCGCGGATGAACAGGCCAAACACGAAGTCACGTGGCTTCCAGAGGAAAAAGTCCGTGATGCAATGACAGCCGAAGGCTCGAAGCTCGGTTGGGACCTCGTGATGTATGGCGCTCCGCGCCACGTCGTGAAGCCGCTTCTCGATTGGCCGGAATCAATAAAAGAAGCGCAGAGAAATTGGATAGGCAGGAGCGAAGGCGCGGAAATTGATTTTGCAATAAAAGACCGTGGCGAAAAAATAAAAGTTTTCACCACGCGTCCAGACACGCTTTTCGGCGTGACCTACGTCGTGCTTTCGCCAGAGCACGAACTTGTGAATAAATTTCTCAAAGAAGTTACAAACGAAAAAGAAGTCGTGAAATATGTCGCTGCTGCGAGAATCAAGACGGAAATCGAGCGCACTGACGCGAAAAAAGAAAAAACCGGCGTCGAATTACAGGGAATCAAAGCCGTGAATCCCATAAACAATGAAGAAGTGCCGATATGGATCGCCGACTACGTTCTTGCCGATTACGGAACGGGCGCCGTGATGGGCGTGCCGAAACACGATGAAAGGGACGCGATGTTCGCGGAAAAATTTAAATTGCCCACAAAGGACGAGCCGTTTGCCGACAGGAATGCCATAGAAAAAGCGGGCGGAAAATGGGTGACGAAATACAAATTGAAAGACTGGGTTTTCTCCCGTCAGCGTTATTGGGGTGAGCCGATTCCGGTGCTTCACGACGGAAATAAAATAGTGCCCGTCGCGGAAAAAGATCTGCCGGTAGTTTTGCCTAAAGTGAAATATTACGAGCCGACAGGAACGGGGGAGTCTCCGCTTGCCGATATTGCCAAATGGGTAAATTTCAAAGGAATGAAACGCGAGACGAATACGATGCCACAGTGGGCGGGCTCTTCTTGGTATTACTTGCGGTATATGGATCCGAAAGACGGCAAAAAACTTGTCGACCCGAATAAAGAAAAATACTGGAATAGCGTTGATTTCTACGTAGGAGGCGCCGAGCACGCCACGCGCCATCTCATATACGCGCGTTTTTGGCACAAGTTTCTTTATGACATCGGCGTGGTTTCGACTATCGAGCCGTTCAAAAAATTACAGTCGGTCGGTTTAATAATGGGCGAGGATGGCAAAAAAATGTCCAAGCGTTTCGGCAACGTCGTAAACCCGGACGACATTGTGGCGACATACGGCGCCGATACTTTGCGCGTATACGAAATGTTTATGGGACCTTTCGATCAAGCTATCGCTTGGTCCACGGATAGTATGGTCGGCTCGCGCAGATTTATTGAACGCGTTTGGAAATCGCAAGCGAAAGTCTCCGTCGGCGAAGTGTCCGCTGGCTCACTTGTGCGCTTCGCGGACTCCGTTCCGACTACGCGCTCGCCGGCAGACACTTTTCCGGCTCTTTTAAATAAGACAATCAAGAAAGTCACGGAAGACATAGCAAATTTGCGATTCAATACGGCGATAAGCTCGCTTATGATTTTGCAGAATGCCATTGATAAAGAGGAAAATATCTCTCGTGCGGATTTTGAAATCTACTTGAAACTTCTCGCGCCTTTCACTCCTCACATAAGCGAAGAAATTTGGCGCGCTCTAGGGAATAAAAAATCCGTACATCTTTCCGATTGGCCGAAATGGGACGAAGCGCTCATAAAGGATGCCACTGCTAAAGTCGCCGTGCAGGTAAACGGTAAAACCCGCGCGATTCTCGACGTTGCCGCGGACGCCGACGAGGCTGCCGTGAAAGCCGCGGCGTACTCGTCACCCGAAGCGGCAAAATGGATAGAAGGAAAAACTCCGGCCAAAGTAATTTACGTAAAAGGCAAAATAATAAACTTCATTATTCCCGCATAGACTCTTGACATTGAACTTGACAAAAAACCAATAGCGCATAATATTGACTTTGTATCAAGTATTTGGCGATTAGTGTGATTTATTAGAAATTATCCAGTATTTATATGACAACGATTCTCTCATTCAAACCGAAACAAGTGGTCAAGAACCTTCTCAAGGCTCTGCCTGTCCGCGCCAAAGACGTCATAACCAAGCGCTACGGACTCGGCGCGAGCGCCGAGAAAATGACCCTAGACGCCATCGGCAAGGGCTACGGCATCACTAGAGAGCGCGTTCGCCAAATCGAAAACTACGCTATCGCCAACATACAAAAATCTAAAGAATACAGCGACGCTTCGGCATCATTTGCCGAGCTCGAAAAACATCTCGAAGCGCTCGGTGGAATCATCGCGGAGGAAGATTTGCTCGACAGCGTTTCAAAGGACGAGAGCGTTCAAAACCATATTTATTTTCTATTAATTCTCGGACGGGCTTTCAAGCGCCAAAAAGAAGACGACGAATTCACTCATCGATGGCACCTCGATGACACCCACGCGAAAAGAATCGAAGAGGCTCTCCGCAAAATTTACAAAGGTCTCAAAGACGAAGACATAATTCCGGAATCGGAGTTTATCGAATCATTCCTTAAACACCTCGAAGGTCTTAACGAAAATTATAAAGATCAGGAAATCCTAAAGCGTTGGCTCGGACTTTCAAAGCAAGTCGGCAAAAATCCTCTAGGTGAATGGGGCGTCGCGAAATCTCCGAATATCAAGGCTCGCGGCATCAAAGACTACGCTTTTCTCGTCGTTCGCAAGCACGGCTCGCCGATTCATTTTTCCGAAGTGGCAAAGCAGATTGAAAAACTTTTCAACAAGAAAGCTCACGTCGCAACGACTCACAACGAACTCATCAAAGACAAACGCTTCGTTCTCGTAGGCCGCGGTCTCTACGCCTTGTCAGAATGGGGATATGTTCCGGGCGTGGTCAAAGACGTCATAAAAAACGTCATCGACAAGAACGGCCCGCTCACCAAAAAAGAAGTCATCGAGAAAGTTCTCAAGGAGCGATACGTCAAAGAAAACACCATTACCGTAAACCTTCAAAATCCTAAATATTTCAAGAAAGACAAAGAGGGAAGATACCATGTGGTATAATTTTTAGGTGCTAGCAGCCTTTCAAAACTTTATTTTCAGTTCCGTCCTGCCACAGTCGTCCGCGTGGCTTGGTTTCCTCGCCCCGATTTGGGTGCCTTTGATTTGCATCACTTTGGCTTGGGATTTGTGGGTGAGATACATTCGGCTCAAATGGATGGTGGAGGTGCCGAAAATAGTTCTTGAAATCAAACTGCCTCAGGAAACTATGAAATCTCCTTTGGCGGTGGAGCTGGTTTTAAATGCCATGCACAACACTGCCGACGGCAACTGGTGGGCGCAGTATGTCAAAGGAGAAATGCGCCCGTGGTATTCTCTTGAGCTCGTGTCTTTCGGCGGGCAGGTAAAGTTTATGGTTTGGACCGAAGCTCGGCGTAAAGACGGACTTATCGCCGCTTTGTACTCGCAGTTCCCGAATATTTCTGTGCAGGAAGTTGAGGATTACGCGCGTTTGGTGGAATTTGATCCTGAAAAAATAAAAATATGGAGTTGCGAAATGAAGTTCACAAAAGACAACGCCTATCCGATAAAAACTTACGTCGATTATGGTCTCGACAAAGATCCGAAAGAAGAGTTCAAGGTCGATCCGCTCACGCCGGGGCTCGAATGGTTGGGAAGCATTAAGGCCGGCCAGCAAGTCTGGATTCAAATGATTGTCCGTGCTCACAAAGGCGAGCAGACGAAAGAGGCGCACAAACTCATCAACGAAATAATGAAGCGCGACGAGAATACGAAAGTGACGGGGGCGGAAGACGAAGAGACGGGTATGTCTAAAAAACCGACAATGTCTCCGGCGGACCAAGATCTTTTAGACGCCTTGAGCCGCAGTATTACGAAACCCGCTTTCGATGTAGGCATCAGAGCCGTATATATTTCTCCGAAGGATCTTTTTTCAGGAGAATTCGGCATCGGCGGCATAATTTCTTTCTTCAAGCACTTCAATACCGAAAACCTAAACGGTTTTCGGCCGAATGGCGACAAATGGCACGCGAAATTCGGTTTCCCGTGGCAGGATTACAAAAATATCCGCCGAGATTATTTTTCACGGAAAGTTTTGAAAGCCTATCGCCGCCGCCTTTATTTTATGCCGCCGTATTTGAGCAAAGCGCTGGTTTTAAACACGGAAGAGCTCGCCACGATTTATCATTTCCCAGGCTCCGTCGCCGCGACGCCGACAATCGAACGCATCCCTTCAAAACGCGCGGACGCTCCGGCAAACTTGCCGATTTAGCGTTCTTGTTTATTATCGCCGTATGAAAAAAGTCTCACCCATAAGGTTACGACCGAAGGTTTTTGTCGGACTCTCTGGTGGCGTCGATAGTGCCGTTTCTGCCGCGCTCTTGAAAGAGGAGGGCTACGAAGTCATCGGCGTTTTCATAAAAATCTGGAGTCCGGAGTGGCTCGGATGCACTTCGAGGCAGGACCGTCTCGATGCCATGAGGGTCGCGGCGCATCTAGGGATTCCGTATCGTGAAATCGACTTGACGGAGGAATATAAAAAAGAAGTCGTGGATTATATGATTCGCGAATACAAAACGGGCAGAACGCCGAATCCCGACGTTTTCTGCAACAAATACATAAAATTCGGAATTTTTTTCGATTGGGCGATTCGCGAAGGAGCGGATTTTGTTGCCACTGGACACTACGCGCGAACAAAAAAAGACGGAGACGTTTTCAAAATGCTAGCGGGGACGGACAAAAACAAAGACCAAAGTTATTTTCTTTGGACGCTAACGCAAAAACAATTATCGAAGACCCTTTTTCCTGTGGGTCTTTTGGAAAAGTCGGAAGTGAGACTTTTGGCGAAAAAATTCCGTCTGCCGAACGCCGAGAGGCGTGACAGCCAAGGACTTTGTTTCGTCGGGCCCGTAGATGTGAAGGAATTTCTCGCGCAATATATTCCGCAAAAGCGCGGCGACGTTTTGGACGAGAAAGGAAAAGTCATCGGCAACCACAAGGGCGCGCTTTTCTTCACGATGGGCGAGAGGCACGGATTCACGATTACGGAAAAAACTCCTAACGATGGGCCGTATTTCGTTGTGGCAAAAGACATGAAGAAAAACACCATAACGGTCGGACACAAGAATGATGATCTGTTGGGAATGAAAAAAAAATTTAGTCTCGAATCCATGAATTGGATTTCAGACACGCCGCTTACCGAAAAAAAATATACGGCACGCGTCCGTCACCTCGGTGTCCGCGCGTCGTGCATTTTCGATTCAGGCAAAATCATATTCACTGACTCTGTACTTGCGGCGTCTGGCCAGTCACTTGTGCTTTACGACGGCGACGTATGTCTTGGAGGGGGTATCATCGAATAGTTGATTTTTTATAAAAATAGTGTTACTCTGCGGTTCGCTCCTTGAATTCACCTTTATGGCCAATATTAAACTCACTGAAACGCACAGGCGGTCCATGACCGCCTTAGAAATGTACGAGCTTTTGTCGAAACTTCGCAGACGCAACGTCGAATGGAAGAAAGACGGAAGCCTCCGTTCTTTGTGGAAGAAGGGTATGACCCTTATTTTTCTTCAGTCGCGTCCGCCAATAGACGCGCTTCAGATAATCAAGATGTACCACATTGACGCCAATGGCTCGGAGGGTCCGATTACCATGCGCGCTAATATGCTGTACCACTTTCTTCCTCACGAGTACATCGTAACTACCGAAATTATTGAACCAGTAGCCGCCTAACCACTCTTTGGTCGGGCGGCTTTTTCTTTTTCCAATCTGATATACTTTTATTATGAGTACCGAAATCGTAAAAGCGGGAGGCGCGAAAGAGTCATTCAATCGGTCGAAACTCGAATCATCTCTCATCCGCACCGGCGCCGACAAGGAAGTGACGAAAAGAATCGCCGACCATATCGAAAGCGAATTAAAAGACGGAATGACGACGACGGAAATCTACTCTCACGCTTTCGACCTTCTGGCAAAAGATTCCCGATCCGCCGCGCACAAATATTCTTTGCGCCGTGCCATTATTGACCTTGGACCGGCGGGGTATCCGTTTGAAAAATTTGTCGCCGACCTTTTCCGCGCACGCGGATACGAAGCGGTGACGGACCAGATAGTCCGCGGCAAATGCGTCGAACATGAAGTCGATGTTGTCGCTTGGAAAGGCGAGGAGCTCATTATGGTCGAAGCGAAATTTCACAATGAAACCGGCATCAAATCGGATTTGAAAGTCGCCCTATACGTCAAAGCTCGCACGGACGATTTGTCTCTCTCGCAATTTGATTTTGGAGGGAAAATCAGAAAACTTACCCAAGGCATTCTCGTGACCAATACGAAATTCACGGACAAGGCCATAGCTTACGCCGCCTGCGAGGGTCTCCGCCTCGTCGGCTGGAATTATCCGGCGCAGGGCAATCTCGAACATATGATTGAAGACGCCGGCCTTCATCCCGTGACTTCCATTCCGAACCTATCCGAAACCAATCGCCGAATTCTTATCTCAAACGGCTTGGTTTTGTGCAAAGACGTTTTGGCGAAAAAAGATTCGCTTTCTTCTTTGGGAATTTCCGACACCGAAGCCAAAGTCATCGGCGAAGATGCGGAATTAATTTGCGGCACGGCATGATTATGAGTAAAAATTCAGATAAAAAAATCCCTTGCCACCGAGTCGTGAGAAGCGATGGAAAAATCGGCGGATACAACGGACTGCTTGGAACGAAAAACAAGGCCGAGATTTTGAAAAGGGAGGGCGCTTTTTTGTAGGTATAATTGTTATATGGAAGAGAAAACGGGAGAGCTGAAAAAAATCCGCGACGAGATAATAGTTTTGAAACAATCGCCTCTCTACGGATATCGCACCGAAAATAAATATTTTCCGGTCATAGGCGAGGGCAGTCACGATGCGAAAATAATGTTCGTCGGCGAAGCGCCGGGGAAAAACGAAGCGATGACGGCTCGGCCTTTCTGCGGCGCTTCCGGCAAATTTCTCGACGAGCTTCTCTCGTCTATTGGTGTGGACAGAAAAAGCGTTTATGTCACGAATCTGGTCAAAGACCGTCCGCCGGAAAACCGCGATCCGGAGCCGCCGGAGATTGCTCTTTACGGCCCGTTTCTCGACAGGCAAATTGAAATCATTCAGCCGAAAGTCATAGCGACTCTCGGCCGCCATTCGATGAAATATATTTTTGAAAAATACGGACTCTCTGCAGCGCTCGCTTCGGTTTCAAAAATTCATGGCAATGCTTACACAGGCAAGGCTTCCTACGGCGACGTCACGGTCATTGCTCTCTATCATCCCGCCGCCGCTTTATACAACGGTTCGCTTCGCGACGTGATGAAAGAGGATTTTAAGGTCATAAAGAAATACTTATAAATCTTCGCGTTCTGTGTTAGATTTTCCATATGACCTCAACTGAATTACGGGCGAAATTCCTCGAATTTTTCAAAAAGAACGGACACGTCGTAGTGCCGTCGTCTTCCTTGGTGCCGGAAAACGACCCGTCGGTGCTTTTTACGACCGCCGGAATGCAACAGTTTAAGACATATTACACGGGCGACAGAAACGCCCTGAAAGATTTCGGCTCGAAAAACACGACGACGGTGCAGAAATGCGTACGCACATCGGACATTGACGAAGTCGGCGACGCCACGCACCTGACTTTCTTTGAAATGCTCGGCAATTTTTCTTTCGGCGGTTACGGGAGGAAGGAAGCGATAACTTACGCTCACGACTTTATTACCAAAGAACTCAACCTTCCGATTTCTTACGTGACTTTTTTCAAAGGCAATGCCAATGTTCCGCGCGACGACGAATCAAAAATGATTTGGGAAAAACTCGGCGTGAAAGACGTCCGCGAAGAGGGAAGCGATGTTTTTTGGGGACCGACGGGAGAGAGCGGTCCTTGCGGCCCGACGACGGAAATATATTGCAAGAACGCCGAGGGCATTGACGTGGAGATTTGGAATATCGTTTTCAACGAATATTTTTGCGACGGCACGCGAGAGATGTTAGACAACGGCGAGGCGAGATTCGAGAAACTTCCTACGCTCGGCATCGACACCGGTATGGGATTTGAGCGCCTGCTAGCGACCGTCCAAAACAAAAAAAATGTTTTTGAGACGGATGTTTTTGATAATGAACATACAAGGGAGAGCCGTATCGTCGCCGACCACGTCAAAGCTGCCCTCTTTATGATTTCTGACGGAGTCATCCCTTCGAACACGGGTCAAGGATACGTGCTGAGGAGGCTAATCCGTAGAGCGGTCAGATTTTCCAAACAGCCGCTGACTTCGGAAATAGAAAAAATAAAAAAGATTTACCAAGGCGTATATGTTCTGGACGATAAAGGCGAAATAGAAAAAGAGGAGGGACAATTTAGGGAGACATTGTCGCGGGGCATGAAGGAATTTGAAAAAGGCATCGATGCTTTCACTCTTTTCTCAAGCTACGGATTTCCTTTGGAGCTTACTCTTGAACTGGCGAAGGAAAAAGGAATAGAAATCGACGTGAAAGATTTCGCAAATAAATTCAAAGAGCACCAAGATCTATCTCGCGCCGGCGCCGAAAAGAAATTCAAGGGCGGACTCGGCGACACGTCGGAAATTTCCGTGCGCTATCACACGGCGACGCACTTGCTACACCAAGCGCTCCACGATGTTTTGAAAACGGAGATAACCCAAAAGGGAAGCAATATCACTCCGGAGCGACTTCGTTTCGATTTCACATTTGCGCGCAAGATGACAGACGAAGAAAAAAAGAAAGTCGAGGATATCATAAACGAAAAAATAAAAGCGGCGCTTCCGGTGAACAAAGTCGTGATGAAAAAAGAACAGGCGGAGAAGACCGGCGCCTATCACGCTTTCGGCGACAAATACGGCGACGATGTCAGCATTTATTACGTTGGAGATTCGCTCGACAAAGCGTATTCAAAAGAATTCTGCGGCGGACCTCACGTCAAAAACACTTCAGAGCTCGGGCATTTCAAAATCCAGAAAGAAGAAGCCGTTTCGGCAGGCGTCAGACGCATCAAAGCGGTTTTGATATAATATAAACATGTTTTCTTTCGCTTCTCGCGGGAAAAGAGAAGTCTCCATCATTTACGACGTTTCCGCCGAAAGCGTCGGCGCGGCGGTTATTTTGTCGGCAAAAGGCAAAATTCCGCATGTCATTTATGCTTGCCGGGAATATTTTTTTACCAATGCTCTTGCAGATGGTAACGCGCGTCGGCTCATCGGTATTATGACTAAAACTTTGGAGCGTCTGGACGAACATATCCGTCGCCGCATTCTCCGCAACGATTTCTTCGAATCGTACCCGCGCGGAAAAGTTTATTTTTCTTTTTCATCGCCTTGGGTTGAGGTAAAGCCGAAAAATCTCACCGCGGAAAAATTTCTCTTAAAACTTTCTTCCGATTTCGGCGTTTCGAAAGACGCGTTTGTCGTAGTTGAAAACAATGTCGGTTTGCCTAAGGAAATTCACGACTCGGTATCTTCGCTCTACTCTAGCCACAAAGCGTTATCGTTTGACAATGCCGTTTCTCAAGTCTTCGGAGCGTCTCGTCCTTCCGCCAAAGATGCCGTGAAGCGCATTCTTGGTCCGAAAGTTTCCGCCGGCAACTCCGTTTATCTAGATCCGGCGCTTCTTATCATCGCGGCGCACGTGGGAGGAGGTTTATCGGATAAATAATGGTGTATAATAATCGTATGCAACGGCGCATTATTCAAGACGTAATTCCTTCATCAAAGAAAAGTATTCGGGATATTCCAATACCTCATTCCCGCGAGCGCGTTCATGAGATTCACAAGGAAGAAGTCGTAGCGGAACCTCATCGGGAAAAATTTAGCCATCGCCGCCGCGACGGAAACCGGAATTTCAAAAAATATTACGTTATTGGAGGCATCGTTTTGGTTCTCGTTCTGCTTTATTTCTGCGCCGACGCTTTCGCTCACGCCACGGTGTCGGTGACTTTGGGAAGCGAGAGCGACGCTGTGAGTGGCTCGTTCGCCACGCGCTCCGCCTCGCTCGCGTCGAC
>Ga0265338_10008495_pt1 | contig 12456 bp, 8 predicted proteins | sample 42126metaG_FD_193579 | JGI IMG/M metagenome (GOLD analysis project Ga0265338, IMG submission 193579) | Rhizosphere microbial communities from Carex aquatilis grown in University of Washington, Seatle, WA, United States - 4-21-26 metaG | ecosystem: Host-associated > Plants > Roots > Rhizosphere >... | reverse complement strand
ACCGCAGCCGTGGAACAGCCAGCACAGCAGGACGAGAGCACTTGCCATCGAGTTAGCAAGACTCGGACATCGCACTATCTACGTTAACGTGCCGGGGTCTCTCGCCGGTATTGTGCGGGAATCTCTTGCGTCGGTCGTTAACCCGGTCCGCCGTGAGAACATTCGCTTTCGCCATGACGCCGAGATGCTGGAAATATGGTCGCCTCCGACCCTGCCGACGTTTTACCGGGGAAGCCTCACTCCCGGTCTCGACCGGCGGCTTTTCAAGAATTGGTTTGAAAAGAGAATATGGAAGATCAACGCGCCGATAGTCGCCGTCATCGTCATGCCGTATTGGTGGGACGGGTACATCAACGACTTTGTTCAGAGTTTTTCGGCGACGGTGTATGACCACAAGGATCCGATCGGAACCTACACGCGCAATGCCGCGATCTATCGGCGCATGTCCGAAGTTTATTCTGATCTCCTGACGCAAGCCACCGGCATCGTCACGCACACCGGGGCCAATTACAGGAATATATTGACGAGCCGGAAGCCTTCGGAAGTTTGTCTTGTGCGCAATGCCGGATATGGTATGGCGCAGAATCGATCCGGCCATCTGCATTCGAGCATGCCGCCCGACCATCCCGTCATTGGGACCGTCGGCAGGATCTCAAAGAACATCGACGTTCAGCTGCTTCTGGATCTCGCAGACCGGTTTCCCGGATCCACCATCGTCAATATCGGCACGGTGTCGAAGGACACATCAGCTTTGAAAACGAAAAAGAACATTGTCTTGCTCCCGCCGATGCCGCAGGACGAACTGCATTCCAATATCCGCCGCTTCGATGTCGGTATTCTGCCGTATCACGCGAACATTGAAGGGAGTCCGTTAAGAGTGTACGATCTTCTTGCCGAATGCCTCCAGGTTGTTTCTACAAAATTTCCGGACAGCGAATATTTTAAGGACGTGGTTCATATTGCAAACAACCGCGATGAATTTATTGCCAAAAGTTCGGATCTCCTGACAAGCAAGAAAATCTGGATACCGGAAGAAACGATCGAGAGCTTTATGTCGGCGAACACATGGAAAATGCGGGGGAGACAATTGGCGCTTTTTTGTGAAGGTCTCCTTGATCGTCAGTAAGAGGTTTTATAACAGTTCTCGGCGTTTGAGTAATGAGAATGTATTCAGTAAAAGAATCTTCGATGTGTCGTGGATGACGGCTTTGAGAATGACTAAGAGATGTTACGCAAAAATCTTTTTAACACACCTCCAACCCCTCTCGCTTTCGCCACACGCTCACACACAGAGGGGAGCGGCGAGGCAAGTCCCCTCTGTGCGTTGCTTGCGCGATGACGAGAGGGGATTTTTCCCGAAGGGATGCCTTTTGGCAAGGGGTGTGTCTGTTGTTGAGTGGGGCGCTTCCTTCATGAATTCTTCAGAATGCGCAACATCAATGACTAATTGCTTTCCTGCGGTTTCATAAAACGGATCTTCGTTCGGCTTGAAATGCAAACAAGAAATCCAACATATATCGTCACCACAATTGCTTTGAGTGTAATTGCTTTTGCGTTTGCATTATCCCCGTTTTTATTGCGCTTCCATTTTTGCGATGACACCTATCAATTGATTTCAGCGGCACTTCTGAATCCATTCCCAATACTCAAGGATTTCCGCGGCACGACGACAGGTTTCCTATTTCGACCGATGGTCAGCTTGAGCCTAGCGTTCAATTTCCTGATCAGCGGCTGGCATCCTTGGTCCTATCTTTTGTTCAATGTTTTATTCCACACATTCAATGCATATCTGTGCTCGAAACTTGTTCCTCGATTGATTCTCGGCACTCAAAAATTTGATTCTTTAGCTGGATTAATCTTCTTTTTACTGCCTCAGGGGTTGTTAAATGCATTCTGGATTTCAGGACGAACCGATCTCCTATGCTTCACAGGAACTGTTAGCGCTCTTCTTTTTGCCGATCGGTATGCACGGAACGGCGCGCTGAACGCCCTGTTAGGCTCGACGATCTGTTTTGTTTTTGCCATTCTGTGTAAGGAAACTGCCCTCCTCATTTTTATTTATCTTGGAGCCTTTTTTGTCTTTTCTCCAGCCACATCATCGAAGAAACTCTATCGGAAGAACCTGTGGCGTATAGTGATCATCGTCGGATTCATAACAGCAGCATACTTTGTTATTCGAATGTCAGCGTTTGGCGGTTTCATCGGAAATGAAAACCCTGATGAGCAGATGAACTTTCAGCGAATGGGCGCATGGATAGCTCATGGTGTTCTCTCTATTTTTGCCCCGTTCGATCCAATTGATGTTGCATCGATCTTAATTAAGTATCCGATGCTCTTCTCTTTTGTCGTCATTTCGGTTGTCGGTCTCTTGACAGCTTTAGCGATTTCGATTGTACTGGTCGAAAATACAAAAAGGAGGCAGATCTTTTTTTTGCTCTTTGCTTCGGTATGTTCATTAGGAATTTATTTTCGCTATTTTCCTGAAGCAAGATTATCGTATTTAATAGTCCCGTTTGCAATTTCGGCCGCAAGGCTGGCTTTTAGCACAACGTGGCATCGAAGCAGGACCATTCGAATTGGCCTTATCCTATATTTCTCGGCCGTTATAGCTTTCTCTTGTATTCTGGTTGTACGGCACACTACAATCGGAAATATTTCAAGGTCTGCAGAACACGCCGGCTCCGCAGATCAAACTGCCGGCGATACTTTGCTTGTTGTGGCTCAGATCGGTAGGATCGGTCAGACATGGGTGGAAACTTCCATGCCGGTGAGATTTTCCCCAAGCAGAATATCGGCAGTCACTCAAGAACCTGCTCTTTCAATTATCAGCCTTGGATCATTTGAAGGAGACATTTTGACAAATTGGAATGAGCCGTATACAATTCGATTAACCTCAGACACGCTCTACTTAGAAAGTTCTGATTCTTTCTCGGGCTTTGTTCCAAGAATAGCAAGAAAATTTCCGTCCAAGGAACCGATGCAGAATTCCGGTATCACACAGCGCCCATTATCATTTTCGAGACTTCACACAGGTGTTGCCCATAAGATCATGGTCTATCCTGTATCAGGTGGGGAGCGGACAAAGGTAATTTTCTATCAACAAGGACAATTTGAACTACTTCCATTTAAGAATTTTCAACAGAGATTTTCCGATTCACCTTCACGTTCAATTGCCGATTCGTCGAAATAGGCAACATTGCCTGCGTGAGCGATCCAATCACAGTTAGGCGGCATTTTAACAGCACACTCGATAGGATATCTAGTACATGAAACTCATTCTACTTTTTCTATTCCTAGTTTCCACTCTCTCGTCTTGTATTTCTTATCACATTACAGAGAAAGATCTGTTCTATCCAAGAAAAGTTGCCAAGCTCGACCAAAGTCTTCAGCTTGAAGAAGTCTATTTCACCACAACAGATAGTGTTCAAATAAATGGATGGTTCATCAAACAACCACATCCGCAAGGGACTATCCTCTTTTTGGGCGGAGACGGTTTCTATCTTTGGGAAGGCTACATCTTCGATGTTATCAATACTTTATCAAGTTTTAAGATGAACATTCTTTTCATCGATTACCGTGGTTATGATCGGAGCGGTGGTATGCCAACGATACACGGAATTTTTGAGGATAGCGAGTCAGCATATCGCTACCTGTGTTCAAGATCTGATGTCGATTCCACGCAAATAATCGTCTACGGACACTCATTCGGCTCATTTGTCGCAGTCCACGTAGGTTCTTCATTTCCAGTTGCGGGTGTTGTTTTGGAAGGTGCTATAAGTAATACTTCCGATATGAAAGATATCTATTTGAAAACGAACGCTCCATGGTATGTTCGCTGGCTTGTGAATGTCGATGCGGATTCTGTAGTTCTTTCTTTGAATAACTTAACGCAGATCCATCATCTTTCAATGCCAGTACTTGTTATCACCGGGTCGAATGATCAAGTTGCACCGCCCGAAATGGGTAAAAAGGTCTATGATTCTGCATCAAGCACGGTCAAACAATTTGAAATTATTCCAAACGGCCAGCACAACGACCTTTACCTTACTGCCGATGGCAGACGAGAAAAGTATCTTGCAGTTGTCTCAAAGTTTTTGGATGAAGTTCTTAAACATCGGCAAATCAAAAAATAATGCCGCCTAACCAGTCGCTCAAGCTGACGGAAGCAGCCGTCGACAATTTCGCACGCGCGAAAGAAACAGCTACAATCGGACTGGACATACCACGCGCGGACAGGATTCCGTCGCTGCGGCACTTCGTCGCCGCAGCTTAGCTCCGGTCCGTTAGGCTGGCAAAGGCCTCATTTACGCAAGCAAATAGGTCAATCCCTTATTTGCACCCGATATTTTTTATGTTCAAAGGCTTAGAATTTTCTCGCAGACCGTATTTTTTTTTTCCGCCATTGCTCTTTTTTTCGATGTAAAAGGACATATTGATATTGTTAAATGACATTGTGACAGTGTAACCGGTCATTTTATAGATGTAAATGAGTATTTTTCGACCGTAGCATACATTTTGACGATGTCTGTGTTCATTTTATCGATGTCACTCTCTATTTTACCAATGTCACAGATCATTTTATTGATGTCATCGTTCATTTTTTTGATGTAATAAGCCATTCTGACTATGTCTCGTTCATTTATTCTCCCTTGCCCACCTTTCTGCTGATGCTTCTCTTCATGGTTTCCATCTTGCTTTTCTCCTTCACTTCGCGGATCTTATTCGCACAAGGGAATCATATCACTACGAAGAATAATAGTCTTATTACAGAAATATGAGTTCCTTTAATTTGCTTTTGCCAGCCTATCCAGTCGCTCCCCGCTGGAATGCGCGGGGTCTGGCAAACAACGCTCGATGGCGAAAAGCACTCACTGACGGAAGTAGCCGTCGACGATTTCGCCGCGCGGTGTTGAACAGATTTGGGTGCGTCGATCTGGAACGTCAACGCAACAAACTACCTTGCGGCGGCTGTTGGTATTCTTGAAACGCAACAATTGAAACAAAACTCTAACATACTTTTATTAACAGACGAAATGAACCCCGGCGGCGTTGCCCGCCACGTGGTCGACCTGGCTAACGGACTCGCCGACAAAGGCATGAGGCCAATTGTCGCCGCCAATGATGGACCGTTTCGAAGCAGGCTGCGCAAGGATATAACGTTTGTGAATCTTCCGCTCTATTCTCCGAGAAGCGGACGCAAGCGTTTGCTGGGATTCGTTGATTCGTATAGAATTCTTCTCCCCCTTATCCGCCGGGAGCAGGTTACTTTGATCCACTCCCATAAACGGTACACCGACGTTTTAGGGAGGGTCCTTGCCCGGAGGATGTCGCTTCCTCATGTTTCGACTTGTCATAACACATTTAGTTCGTTGAGGCGATTCTCGCTTTTCGGGGATGTGACGATTGCCTGCAGTAAGGCGGCGCAAGAAATGCTCATCAGGGATTTTGCAAAAGCCCCGGGAACCGTCACTCAAATATATTCAGGAATCTTGCCGTTCAGGAAATTCGGTAAGGATGAAAGAATCCATGCGCTCATTGATTTAAAAATTCCGCAAGGAAGAAAGATCGTCGCAAGTGCGGGTCAATTGATAGAGTCGAAGGATAGAGCGACCCTCTTGTGCGCCATTGGCATCCTCAAGAGAAAGGGGCTCGTTGACAACGTGAAGTTTGCCGTTCTCGGTGACGGGGAACAAAAGACAATGTTGGAGGATTTGGCCTCCGACGAGGGAGTGCAAAACCATTTGATGTTCCTTGCCGGTACGTTCGACGTTGAGACATTGTTCAATGTTGCTGATTTCATGGTCCTGTCATCCAAGCGGGAAGGATTGCCGTATGTTTTGATAGAAGCCGCAAGCATCGGCAAGCCGCACATCGCGACGGACGTCGGAGGCGTTTCTGAGTTTGTCGTTGATGGAGAAACCGGAATTCTTGTCCCTCCGAGCGACCCGCAAAAACTTGCCGATGCGATATCAAATCTATTGGAGAAACCGGAGCTTGTGGCGGGCTTAGGGAAGAATGCAAAAGAAAAATTTCTCAGTGAATTTAGTTATGAGAGGTTCATACACCAGACAATGGATGTATACAAAGCTAACCTACCAGATCGCACCCATGGCCTCTAAAAATGTAGAAATTCTGGGAATTTTATACAGCACTGCCGGCGACAAAGAAGTTCTCGGCCGCATTGAAGAGGCGATCCGCTCAAGAACAAGGCTGACAATCATTCAGCCGCATTTCTTTCATGCTGTGCTCGGGCGGAACGATCCCAAGATCTGTGACCTATATCGAAAATATGACCTTGCATTGCCGGACGGATACGGGATGTTCCTCGCAGGCAAAATTTTGTATGGAAGGGAAGAAGCATTCAAGAATATCTTCAACGGCACCGACCTGTATGAACTGCTCCTGAAAGAAGCCAACGTTAATAACTGGCGAATATTTTTTTTCGGCGATACAGGGGAAACTCTGCAAGCGTTGAACCGAAAACTTGGGACTGCGCTGCCCGGCCTTATTATTGCAGGCACTCACCATGGGTTTGTAGACCTCGACGAAAAAGCAGTTCTCGCTGAAATCAATGCAAGCGGCGCGGATATTCTTATGATCGGAATGGGAACGCCCCAACAGGACGCGTGGCTGTGGAAATATTCTCAGGAACTTCAGGTTCCGGTGATACTTACAGTCGGTGCAGGAATCGGATTTATCTCGGGGAAAAAAATAAGGGCTCCGGTAGCGTTTCGCACGCTCCACCTTGAATGGCTCTTTAGACTCTTCCAGGAGCCTCGGCGTTTGTGGCGAAGATATATCCTCGGAATTCCGAAGTTTATTTTTTATATTTTTGTTCAAAAGGTTGGACAAAAATGAGAAAGACCGCGCAGGCTTCGGCGCTTATAGTATTGACGCTCTTTGTTCAAAGGGAATTCCTCTTTTCGGCTGCTCAATCGGTGAAGAAATATTCCTGGGGATCGATGCAGTTCGTCTCTCAGAGCGCCAATGCCGTGAAGATGAGGCTCGCTTTGGAAGCACCCGAACTCAGCAGCGGATCTGCCGTGCTTTCTCAGAGAGTTCTCTATTATGCGCTTTCCCCGTCGGAGGAGATCAGGCCGAGTGTGACGGGTTTTTCACCGGCGCCGGTTTCGCTGAAAGGCATCTACCGCGTTCAGCGCCTCCCATCGAAACACGATACGGCCACGGTCAAGCAAACGCTGGAGCAGATTCCGGCGGAAGAACTCTCATCTGTGCCAACTGCGAAAATTATCGGTTACGGCTGGTACCGGGGATATTATCTGGCGCGGATCGAAGTTACTCCTTTCTATAATAATTCGTCGACTCACGCCGCGTCCTTCGCTCATTCGATCGACATCCAGTTGACCAAAGCAACGACAAAAGCCGCCGCTGTTCATCCGCTGGTAAAAATAAAAGACCCTCATTTTGACCCTCTCCTTCGGGAACTCATTGTCAATTTTGACGATGCCCAGCAATTTCAGATGTCATCGGTCGATGATACCACAGGCGGCTGGTTTAATACATCGGCGAGGTACATAAAGCTTGCCATTCCAAACGACGGGATATACCGCATTACGAAAGCGGAATTGGATTCCATTTACCCCGCGATTGCGGGTGCCGATCCCGCGACCTTTCAAGTTTTTGACCGGGGAAAAGAGATTCCAATCTACGTTTCGGGAGACAGCAGCAATGTTCTTAGCCCCGGAGGATTCATCGAGTTTCCCGCCCTGCGAAATTATACAGGCAAGCATCGCATCATCACCACCGCACTCTCTCAGGAGTACAACGAATATCTCAATCGGTATACCGATTCGACGATACTTTGGCTGACGTGGGGAACCAAAGGCGGATTGCGCCTGAGTTCAAATGCTGTCAATTCCGCAACGGCCGATACCCTCAAGAGCTATACAGCATTCATCCATATGGAGGTACAGGGTCCGTATCCTGGCCTGCAAAATTCTGAAACCGACGACTACTCTTCGCAAGACTACCGCTGGAATCCATTTGACCTCTGGCCATGGGATTTTTTGAACGGCGGAGGCACGGCAAAGAAGAGTTTTACGACGAGCAACATCGCCGTAGGTGCGGACAGTGTGAAACTTTATGCAAAGATCGCAAGCTGGGGAGCCAATATCAGTTCAGCGGCGCACAAGATCGCAATCCGCTTGAATAAGGGAAGCGATCTGAACGTTGTGAGCATGAACCTCGGTGCTCAAGCCGTTCTCACGGGCTGGGCTCCTGCCGACTCTCTGCTGCAGGGGGCGAATTCGGTTTCGCTGTATTCATATCCCACCGCAGCGACGACGAACAGCATCATCTATGATTGGTTCGAAATTGAATATCCCCGTCAGCTAAAACCTGCAGGCGATACGCTCCTTTTTGATTTTCGGACATTGCCCGACCGTCATTTCAGGAGCGTCCAAATCTCGGGCATCCAGTCTCCGAGTTTTCTCCTCTATAGAATTAAACCTTCGGCAGAAAGGATATCGAACTACACGCTCTCTGTTTCGGCGCCTTATACGGTCACATTTTGTGATACCGTGGGTTCTCACGAGCAATATGTCATCATGCCGCAGTCGCGGGTGTACACCCCTGTTTTTGCGGCAATAAAGACCTTTTTAGGCCTCCGGTCAAATAAGAGTCAGACCGATTATATCGCCATCACGCATCCAAAATTCTACCCTGAAGCTGTTTCATATGTGCAGGGTGTGGGTGCGGCGAAGCATCTGAATGCCCGTCTCTTCAATGTCAACGATATCTTCGACGAATTCGGCTACGGCTACCCAACGGCAGAAGCTGTACAGGCCTTTGTTCAATCGTCATTCCAGTGGAATTCTCCGCTCCCTTCGTATCTTACGCTTCTTGGAGATGCGTCGTATGACTATAAATTCTATTATGCCAGCTACAGCGCCATTAACTATGTTCCCTCCGTAGGGTACCCGGTCAGCGACGTTGCGTACGCTCTCCTCGACTCCGTCACCAATCTTCCGCAAATGTATGTAGGCCGGCTTCCGTTAAACAATGTCGGCGATCTGACTCAGTATCTTTCGTTCTATAATTCCGCCATAACAACACCGTACGACGACTGGAACAAGCATTATATTTTTTTCAGCGGAGGCGATCCGACAGTTGCCGGGCAGGTTGATCTCTTGAAGTCGGTGAACGACGAAGTGGCGTACACGATGGCGGCTCCCGCACCAATCGGCGGCATCGTAACGGATTTTTACAAGACGGTGAACCCCCAAACCAACTTTGGGCCGTATACATCGCAGCAGTTTTCGGACGCAATAGCTACCGGCGGCGTGTTCATTTCGTACATCGGCCACAGCGGCACGCAAACGTGGGACAACAGCATCGGCGACCCTCTTCAATTGAAGAATTCAAGAGGACGGTACCCCTTGATCACCGACATGGGATGTTCGACGGGGAAATTTGCGGAACCGCAGATTCAATCGTTCAGCGAGCTCTTTATCATCGGGCCGGAGGCGAGCGCGATCGGGTACATCGGAAATTCCTCATTGGGATACGAGAGCATTGCGACGTCGCTTCCGCCGCTTTTCTATTCAGCCATGCTCAAGGATTCCATCGTCCGCATAGGAGTTACTCATTTGACGGCGAAGATACGGCAGATAACCGAACAGGGACTGAGTACCGTGAACCAGATCATGTTGTTCAATAATACATTGATCGGCGATCCGACAGTGGACCTGCAGATCCCGTTTCTCCCAAACCTTGCCATACAGGGGAATATGATCAGCTCTTCGCCCGCGGTGTTGACGGATGACCAGGACAGCGCAGCTGTCAACATTGTGTATACGAATTATGGATCGGTAACCGGCGACAGCATCGATGTTCAGGTTCAACACCTGTATCATTCGCAGGTTGTTCAGTCGTGGATCGTACGGAGACCAATGCCGCTGTTGTACGATACCGTGACGATCCATATTGCTATCAAGCAGGAAGCCGATGAGCATGACGTCGTTGTGACGCTCGATCCGCTGAACAAGATAGCCGAGCTGACGAAGAATGATAATTCGGCGACGAAAGCATTCTTTGTTTCGTCCACCGACTTTAAGATCGTTCAGCCTCAATCGTCATCGATCGCGGCGGTATCGAACCTCGTGTTGCTGAACCCGACAACGCAGATCTTCGATCCAACAAAACTTGTAACTCTTGAGGTCGACACGCTCAGCGACTACTCCACAAACGTGAAACCGCTTGCGTTGAACGTCCCCATGGGTGTTGTCTCGACGTCGTTTTCACTGGCATCGTTGCGCAGTTCGAAAAGATACTACTGGCGGGCAAAATTCCAGGCAAGCTCGGGCAATTGGTCAACGGGAACGTTCTATCAGGGGACTGATCCTTCAAAGGAGATCGGGCAAACAGATTCGGTCGGGTGGCAGGGAAATTCATTTGTCCATGTTCTGTATTCACCGGGAACGGGCTCACAAATACAGAATGAGACGATCGTGCTTCAGGCTATTTCGAGCGGGACGTTAGACGGAGCTTTTGGAGCTGTCGATCTTAATGGAGTCAATAAGCTTCCGAACACTTTGGCGAGAGGCTACTCCATTGTTGTCATCGACCCGGGTGCGGATACTGTGTTAAAAGAAGCAACATACGATCTTGAAGGCACAGCCGCTTTTGCCGATTCAATTGCTCGGTTCGTTAACGCGGTTCCTAACGGTGAACTTGTCGTCACGGTCATCATCAAGGATGGTTGGACAAATATAACGCCGGCTGTCAAGAACGCGTTTCACACAATTGGGAGTATCTACATCGACTCGATAGGGTTCCGGGACTCGTGGGCCATCATCGGAAGGAAGGGAGCCGCGCAAGGAAGCGTTCAGGAACTATGGAAAAAGACCCAGAAAGGAAGGGTCATTCTCGATACGACCATGGTGCAGAACGAATCGTCCGGCAGTATCACGACTCCTCCTTTTGGTCCAGTGAGTGCATGGAACCAGCTTTCCATCGACAGAATTGTTCCCGCCGGCGCACGGATGACCGTTACAATGGTTGGAATCAAGAACACCGGGAATGCTGATACTCTTTTTTCCTCCTATGACTCGTCTTCGGTCAACCTCAGGAATATTTCCGCGGCCCGGTATCCCAGCGCCAGATTGATCTTCAATCTTGCTGCAAATTCATCGTTGATTTCTCCGGTCATTGCCGATTGGAATATCAAAGCACAGCTGCCTCCGGAGCTCGTGCTATCGCACAACACCGTTTCGCTTGATAAATCGACGATGCAGGAAGGGGAGATCATCAATGTGGGTGCGAGCGTGTACAATGTTGGGACATCACCGGCAGACAGCGTTTTAATTTCCATCCTGACTGATGACAGCGGCCCTACCCGAACGTTGAAGAGTATGATCGTGCCCGTGATCAACCCGCAGGACTCCTCCCGCATTCAGGCTCAGTACGACAGCAGGGGGAAACGAGGGAATTTCAATTTCACATTCCAGGCGGACCCCAATAATGCGATCACTGAATTGTACAAATCGAATAACACCGCTGTCATCCCGTACACGGTCGTTGCCGATACTCTCAGCCCTACTGTCGACGTCACGTTCGACAATATGCATGTTGTGAACGGAGATTATGTCCGCGCCGTGCCGTTGGTGGTTTTTCAGATTCATGATCCAAACGGGGCGTCCATCTCGCAGGCGGATACGTCGAACGTCTACATCGAGCTGGATGGCAACCCCGTCTACTACACGGGAAACACCGCAGTTCAGTTTACGACGGGGAGCGCTCCGCTCATCGCCCAGGTCCGATGGACACCACAGTTGACGGAAGGTCAGCACAATATACGATACTTTGCGAAAGACGCTGCGGACAATTCCTCGGATACAACGCTGCTCTCGGTCAACGTGACGAACACGCTGCAGCTCTCCAATGTGTACAACATTCCAAACCCGTTCGCCAGAGGGACGACGTTTACATTCATGCTCGCGGGGACAGACAATCCCCAAAGCGTACACATAAAAATTTACACCGTGGCCGGGCGTCTGATTCAGGACTTGGATTTTTCGTCGAAAGTCCACATCGGCATCAACGGGTACGAGAACTCGAGCGACAATCTTTTTTGGAACGGAAGGGACAAGGACGGGGACGACATCGCGAACGGCGTCTATTTCTACAGGGTTGTCATCAGCGGGAACGGGCAGCAGGCTGCGGCCACGCAAAAGCTTGTGAAGATGAAGTAGTCAAAAGAGAGTACAAGCCATCTCAAAAATGATTTTGCGCTGACCCTTCGACGCGTCCCCCTTCGGGGGGACTTGCTCAGGGTGAACAAACAACCGTTCATTCTGAGTAAGCGAGCTGAGCGAGCGCATCGAAAGACAAGGTGACATGTTTTTGAGATAGCTTCTAGTCGGTAAGCAGTAAACAGTAGAAAGTAATCAGTAAATAGTTGACGGTCAATTTAGAACTACGAACTCATACATGTAC